>Ga0181526_10000419_pt1 | contig 45782 bp, 43 predicted proteins | sample PEATcosm2014_Bin_35_FD_119750 | JGI IMG/M metagenome (GOLD analysis project Ga0181526, IMG submission 119750) | Peatland microbial communities from MTU Mesocosm Facility, Houghton, MI, USA - PEATcosm2014_Bin06_30_metaG | ecosystem: Environmental > Terrestrial > Soil > Wetlands > Peat | place...
CTGGAGGGCGGGCAATTCTGCCCGCAGCCGGCTGTCAGCCGGCTCTGGCCGCTAAAAGGCGGCTGCGGCGAGCGTCGCGTGCCGGGAAGCGGGCCTGCGAGGCCCGCGCAGGCTTCGAGCCTGCCCCACTACAGCGGACCTCGCGGTGGTCACCCGATTTTCGACAACCTCAATCGTTGGGCTTCCGATAGAACCCGCCGCCCACGCTCCGCATGAATTTGCCCCACAACGCCTGCCCTAACTCGTGCCAGTCGTCCATGTCTTCCGGCACTACCTGCACGTGCAGACCGGCCATCTCGTCGGTGGTGTCCGGGCCCCACACCACGCGCTTCGCGGGATGATTCGGATTGCGCGGATTGGCATCGGAATTGTCGTAAGTGAATTCCATCTGCAGGTCTGTGTCCGCGGGCAGTTTCACCGGCGTCGCGTAGCGGTACTGCTCCTGCCAATTGAAATTCCAATCGCGAATGCGGATCAGCCATTGCTTGCGGCCGTCCGGCAGGATGGCCCAGCCGTTCATCTCTTTGCAGATGTAATGTGCGTGCGGAATGATGGCCACCGCCTCCACATCCACCGGCGTGGTGAAGTGGTCGCGCACTTTGTAGGCCCGTTCGCCGGCGGGAATATCGATCTGGTGCGACCCCAGCGCGATGTCCGCCACCCACTTGGTGGGCGGCTTATCGGTGAAGTACAGCCCCAGCGTGGACTGGTCCGTCTCCGGCTTGCCCGTTGGATGATAGTGGATCTGCATCACCAAATCCGAGCCTTTGCGCAGGACGAGTTGGAGGCCACCCGGCATGCGGGCCGGCTGCATCCCAGGCGTCCACCCGCCTAGCGCGCCGCTGGGCAGAAAGCCGGGCGTGCCGAAGCACGGATACGCTTCGCCGAGCTGCCGCCCGATGTGACCGGAATCCAGGAGGAACAGCGCGTGATGCACCACACTGCGCGCCTCGGGGCGGAACTCCAGCGCGCGTACATATTTGTCCGCGGTGAGGCGCAACGGGATGACGAAACACATATATTGGTCCGGGCCGTCCGCGGCGATCGCGAACGGTTTAGGCATACGGACGGTCATATCGGGCGCGCCGAGTTGCCAGCCTTCCGGGAATGTTGGGGCGGGGGGCAGCCGTGCCGGATCGCCTTGGGGCGCACCCGCTTCGGCCCATCGCCGCAGCGTGGCGATGTCTGCATCGCGCATCCGCCGCTCACCCTGGAAATGGCCATAGCCCGGCTCCGGCTGCCACGGCGGCATATAGCGGCTGGCGGTCACCGCGGCGATCAGTTTGGCGCGCTTGGCGGCGTCTTGATAAGTGAGCAGCGCAAACGGGGCCACTTCTCCGCGATGGTGGCAGACGGCGCAGTGCTGGTAGAGGATCGGCGCTACGTCGCGCGTGAAAGTCGGCGGCGGCGCGGGCCTGCCGGCCAGCGCCCGATCCAGCGCCGCTGCGACGCTTGTATCCAGGCGGCCGCGATAGAGCACCTCGCCCGCGGGCGAAAGCACGACGGCTGCGGGCGTAGAATCGACTCCGGCGAACCGCGCCAGTTGCCGCTGCGGATCGCGCAACACCGGAAAGCGAAATCCCGGCTGGCCGGTGGACCCCGGATCGGACTGGACCGCATAGAACGATACGCCGCGCGGCGCGTAGGCTGCGAAGACGCGCGCCAATTCGGCGTCGGCGGTCGAGGATCGGGGTGCGCCCGCGACGAACACCAACACCACGGCTTTGCTTTGGCGAAATTCGGCGGACGTGTGCAGGACGCCCTCGGTATCCGGAAGCTGGAACGATAACGCCGCCAGCAGCAGGGCCGGCGCGACGGGCAAAGGAGGCATCGCTGTTTTTATCATAGAACTCCGCGCGCGGCGCCACGCGTCACCCCTGGCCTTGATCCAAATATGAATCATCAGTCATGCTAGGAAGTATGAGAATCGGCGAGCGGGATCGGGTCTCTCCCTACGAAAGTGGAAGGGGCGCTGCAAGGACAGCTTCGCCGACCTTGGATATGCGTCCGTAGACAGATTCATCGATGACGTGCGGGGTCGATGATTACGGCAATAGTTCGATGTGGCAGGCCGGATGAAAATGGACGAGCGCTGAAAAGCATGCAAATTCTGGTATAAGGATGGGATGGCCGTGTCCCTCAAACTGGTACCGTTAGACGACAACGAGATCAAGATGCTGCTGGTGGCCATCCGGCAGGTGCAACATACATTTACCATTGCCGAAGCGCAGAGCGTGGCGGCCGGCGAGCCGCTGGCGGGCGATTACGAGAACTTGCGGGAGGCTTACATAAGGCTGCACGATAAGTTGTCGGCCCTGGTTGGGGCGGCGGGCGCTGGCAAGCCGCACGTTGTGAAATAAGACTGTGAATACTCTATCCACCGGAATTATCGCCATCCTGCCGGCGGCCGCCGCGCTGTGGTGCGCCCAGCCCCTTCGCCGTCCACCCGCTACGCCATACCAGGCGCCGGATGCGCGTGAGATCTTGGGCCCGGCGCCGGCCGATCTGGGCCGCCTGCTGGAGAGATATGCGAGCGATCTGCAGAGTCTCCGAAGATTCTATGACCTGCCTCTCTCGCCCATCACCGAGCGCGTCATGCGCCAGTTTTGCGAATCGTGGCGGGCCGCGCTTGCGCAGATCGCGTTCGACGGACTCCCAGCGGAAGGCCGCATCGATTACCTGCTGTTCCGCAACAAATTGGACCACGAGATTCGCCAGCTCGACCTGAACCGGAAGCGTTCCGAGGAGGTCGCGGATCTGGTCCCGTTCGCGCCGGCCATTATCGAGATGAAGGAGGCTCGCCAGCGCGTCGATCCGCTGGACCCGTCCGCGGCCGCCCAGACGTTGGAACAGATCTCCAAGCAGATAGAGGACCTGTCGAAGCGCATTAACGAACCCGCCAAAGGGGCGGAGATCCGGACCGCGAAGACCGCCGCATTCCGCGCGGCGCGCACGGTGGACCGTCTGCGCGACACCCTGAAAGCCTGGTTCGAATTCTACAACGGCTACGATCCTTTATTCACCTGGTGGGTGACGCAGCCGTATCAGAAGGCCGCGGCAGCCATGGAGAAGTACGCCGGCGCGATTCGCGAAAAGCTGGCCGGGATCAAACCGGGCGACCGCGACACTATCGTGGGCGACGCGGTGGGCCGCGACATGCTGGTCAGCGAGCTGGCCTACGAGATGATCCCGTATACGCCCGAAGAGATCGTCGAGATCGCCAACCGCGAGTTCGCCTGGTGCGATGCCGAGATGCTGCGCGCCTCGCGCGAGTTGGGCTATGGCGACGATTGGAAGAAGGCGCTGGAGCGCGTGAAAACCGATTATGTGCCGCCCGGACAGCAGCCGGCGTTCATTCTGGGGCTGGTCGAGGAGGCCATCGATTTCGTGCAGTCGCACAACCTGGTGACCGTGCCGCCGCTGGCCGCGCAGACCTGGCGCATGGACATGATGTCGCCCGAGCGCCAGCGCGTCAATCCTTTCTTCACCGGCGGCGAGGTGCTGAGCGTTTCTTACCCGGTCGAAAGCATGACCGAGGAGCAGAAGCTCATGGGCATGCGCGGCAACAACAAACATTTCGCGCGCGCCACCGCCTTCCATGAAGTGATCCCCGGCCATTTCCTGCAGGAATTCATGAACGAGCGCTACCGGTCCTATCGCGGGATCTTCGAGACCCCGTTTTCGGTGGAGGGCTGGGCGCTGCACTGGGAAATGCTGCTATGGGACCAAGGCTTCACCAAGACGCCGGAAGATCGCATCGGCGCGCTGTTCTGGCGCATGCACCGTTGCGCGCGCATTATCTTCTCGCTGCGTTTTCACCTGGGCAAGATGAGCGCGCAGGAGTGCGTGGACTTTCTGGTAAACCGGGTGGGGTTCGAGCGCGAAAACGCAGCCGGCGAGGTGCGCCGTTCGTTCGAGTCGAGTTACTACGGGCCGTTGTATCAGGTTGCGTACATGCTGGGCGCACTGCAGTTCCGCGCGCTGCACAAGGAACTGGTGGCGTCCGGGAAGATGACGGACCGCGCATTTCACGACACGATCCTGAAGATGAACGCGATTCCGGTGGAAATGGTACGCGCCAGTTTGACAAACCAGGCGCTGGGCGCGGGGTTTGTGTCTAACTGGAAGTTCTACGAGCCTGCGCAGTGATCCGGGTATCCATCGCGGTGGTGTTGGCGATGCGGGTCTGGGCGCAGACCGCGCCTTCGATCAACCCCGGCGGCGTGATCGACGCGGCCAGCTCCGCGCCCGGCGCGCCGGTGGCTCCGGGCAGCATCGCGTCGGTCTACGGCAGCTTTCTGCTGACGTCGGCGGCCGGGGCTTCCGGAGCGCCGCTTCCGGACAGCCTCTCGGGACTTTCTCTTCAGTTCACTGGCGGCATACCGGCTCCGTTGTTTTACGCCTCGAGCGGGCAAGTGAACCTGCAGGTGCCGTGGGAGACTGCCGGACAGTCTCAGACAAGTCTCACGGCCACATTGAGCGGCCAGACCAGCGGCCCGCAGACGGTAGGTCTGGCGCCGTTCGCGCCCGGCATCTTCACGACGAACTCGCAAGGCACGGGGCAAGGCGCCATCTTGAACACCGCTTATCAATTGGTGGACGCGTCGCATCCAGCCACGCCGGGCAGCACTTATATCCAGATTTACTGCACGGGCTTGGGCGCGGTCACGAATCAGCCGGCGAGCGGCGCCGCGGCGCCTGCCAGTCCTTTGGCGGAGACCACCACCGTTCCGGAGGTGACCGTTGGCGGCGTGCCCGCGACGGTGATTTTCGCCGGGTTGGCGCCGGGCTTCGTGGGCGAGTATCAGGTGAATGCGCTGGTGCCGGCCGCGGCGCCCATGGGAAATTCCGTGCCGGTCGCCATCTCGATGGACGGAGCTGCGTCCAATACGGTCACGATTGCCGTGGGTGCGCCGGCCGCGCCGCAGTCGAACGTTGCGCCGGGTGGCGGCGTCACGCTGAACAACGTGCTGCAGCCGCTGCTATACAGTTGGGGAACGCCGATCCCGATCCAAGGGAGCGGCTGGCAGGCGGGCGAGGCGGTCACCGTCAGCCTGCATGGTCCTCTGAATTGGACGGCTGTGCCGCCCGCCGACCTGGCGCTGGGAACGATCGCTGCCGATGCGTCCGGACAGCTTTCCGGCAGCCTCACAATTCCATATGACAACGGTGCGGCCGGGCCGGCCGTGCGCATTCCCAGACCCGGCGCGTACGAGGTGAATGCCAGCGGACCGGTGTCCGGGACGGTGGCCGCGGGCGCTAGCATCGCCATTACGGTGGCGACCGAGGTGGGCGCCGGCTTTCAGATCAACTGGGGCACAGCGCGAGGCGGCCGCCTGGGCGTGTTTCCGGGCAGCCTGGCCGATTACTCGCCCGAAAGAGTCGACCCTGAATGGGTGACTGTGTGGAGACAGGCGCCGGTGGAAGCGTATGGCGCCATCGTGCCAAGCGGAACGAACGGCGCGGATCAGCCCGCGCGTATCACCTATACAGACTATCCGGGATCGCATTACGGCCACGATGCGAACTTCTTCTTCACCCCGGACGCGCCATATCAATGGCTGGTAGGAACGCATAACTACTACGCCAATGGGCCGGGCATCATTGAGATCGAATGGGAGACGCTGAATGCCGGCAGTACGACCACTTATGGACAAGGTAACATCGGCCTGCCGGTCTGGGCTAACCCGACCACAGGCGACCGGCTTTTCGTGGTGGGCCGCTGGATACTGGACGAAGGCCACCCGGATACTGGCGTCAACACGGAGATCCACCCTCCGCGTTTGATCGCCACCCTGCGCACGCGGCCGGCGGCGCTGCCCATGAGCGGTACACGCGCCGCGCAAGTGGATATCTATGTGAGCGGCAACGGCGGCGGCGCGAACCAAATCGATCCGGAGGTGGGCGAGGAACTCGATCAGGAGGGGTACGGCGGCGGGCGGATCGAAGATGCCTTGGACCAAGCCGATCAAAAGACTTACTATCAGGCGGGGCCGGCGTCCGCGCTGGATGCCGCCCTGGCGGGTGCGTTGGTCCTGGAGATGACGGGTATGCCGCTGACCGGGCCCATCTTCCAGACGGCCGGTCCCAGCGCATTTCCTTGGGGTGTGGCGGGCACGGAAGAGATTGCCGTGAACGATATGGATTACGATTTCGACGTGCCGCTGCCGCCACCACCGGCGGGCGCGACTTCCGTGCAGGTACAAGCTGTTACTCATCCGCAGCACAGCACGGCGGTGAACGAGGTGGTCACATATGGCAACCTGGTGAACGGGCTGCCCACGGTGGCGCACGTGCATCTGCCTTATCTGGGGGCGGACAACGGTATCTATGCGCGCACGCTGGAATTCGCCTGGAACCAGTTCAGCCAACCGGGGAGTGCCTTCCAGGTGCAGATCGCCAGCGTGCAAGTGAATAGCACAGCGGGGACCTGGCAGTTATGGGCGGACGTGAGCGGGCAATGGGCGTACCTATCCGGGCTGGCGCCGGCACTGCTGAACAACCAGAACGGGCAGATCGTCGACATACCCGGCGCCAGTTATGACGTCTATGTGGAGAGTACCGACCAGATATGGGTATTCGTGCAGGGATACAAGGCGGAATGTATCGACAGTCAGTTCGGGCAGTTGTTTGGGCAGACAGCCTACGGAGGCGGTCTGACCTTGATCACGGCTTGCGGATTGGCCGATAACACGGACTTAGGGGGAGCGGTACTGTCGTTGGCGCCCGTGCCGGCGTCGGCCGGGCAATATACGATTTCGGCGGGGGTTTTTCAGGTGCAGGTTAATGTGACTTACCTACCAAGCCCATGAGCGCTACTCGGTGGGCAGAATCAAGCCGGGAGGGCTGAGTATGCCCGCCAGCGCCAGGCGGATCTCGGGATTGGGCGGAAGCGGATCGGGCAGTTTCACGTTCACCTGGTAGAGGCCCGCATAGCCGGGGGCCACGCCGGCATAGAGAATCGCGCTGGGATCCAAGACGGCGCCGTTGATTTGGACGTCGAATTGACTGAACAGGCTAAGCCCTTGCGCGGCGGCCGGGAGAGTGCCGTCCTCGAGTTCGGGAATGGTGTTTCCCAAACCGGTGGCCCATAATGTGACGATTTCGCCGGCGGTGGCCGGCGCGTTGGTCGAGACCAGCGATCCATCGGCGTGGGTCGAGATGGCGGTGCCGGCCGGATACTGAAACATAGCCGGCGCCGCGTTTTGCAGGGTGACCGTTACGATGGGGCCGCGGGTGCCCTGCCGGGCCACCCAGAACTGGAAAGTGCCGGGCAGCAGGGAACTGGGAACCAGCAGGTTGATCTGCAGCGGAGAGACGTAATAGAGATACGCCGGCCAGCCTTCGAAGTAGACCTCGACGTTGGCCAGTTCGGTGGGCATGACGCCGCCGGACAAATCGCTGAGGCCGACGACCTGGGTATTCCAGGAGAGATTCGTGCCGAAGATGGAGACGATGGTATTGGGAGCCAGACCGGGGGCGAAGCTGGCGCCATTGACGATCCCGGCGGCGGTGTAATTGGGCGCATTGGCATCCTGGGCGCACAGGCCGGCGGCCAGGGCGAGGGCGGCGATTAGAGTTTTCACGACATTACCGTAGTGGGCGCGGGGCGGAGATAATATCAGAGTATTTAGTCGGAATTGAGGCGAACTCTCGCTCGCCGAAGAGCGGGCCTGCGAGGCCCGCGCAGGCTGCGAGCCTGCCCCACTGAGGCGTTAGCGGCCGGCCCAGCGGCCGTGCATGGCGGCTTGCTGCACGGCCAACAGCAGGAAGAAGACGCAATTGTAGGCCGCATGCATGAGGGCCGCCGCCTTGGTGGAGCCGGTGCGATGGCGCATCCAGCCGAAGGCCGCGCCGGCTGTTGAAATCAGCAGCGCGTGCCGCCAGGAGTAGCCGTACTCCTGCAGATGCATCAGCCCGAACGCCGCGGCCGCCAGCAGAATGCCGGGCGCCGCGCCCAGGGAACGAACCAGCAGCGGCTGCAGGAATCCGCGAAACACGATCTCCTCGCACAGCGGCGCCAGCGTAGTGCCGATGACCGCGATGAACAGCACGGAGACCGGGTCCGAGAGCAGCGCTTTCATGGGGCTGTCGATATCCGGCGTACGCATCGCTACGCTGGCCACCATGACGGCAAAGGCCGCCATGATGCCGCAGGCGGCGACAAAGGGAGCGCCCAAGCCGGCCGGCGCCCAGCGCAACGAATGCCAGAACGGCCGGCCGTAATAGCGACGAAAAATGACCGCCAACGTTCCCAACAGGAAGCCGTAGAGCATCACCTGTGCGGGTATGAGCACGTAGATCTGCTTGACGTGCGTGAGCGCAATCAGCTCGGACATGGCCAACGACTCCACCACCGACCCCAGCAAGGCGATCAGGATGAAGCCGAACAGATCCGGATAGCCCCAGAATGGGTAAATTTCCACTGGAGGGGACTCCGGCGCCACGGCGATCTCGGGCGGAGGCGGTTCCGGGGTCATAGTTCCTTCTCGATCAGACAGGCGGCCAACAGCGGTATCAGGATCTCGTGATGTCCAGTGAGCGCATACCCGGCGCCGCCCGACTGGGCGTGCGGCCTTTCCACCACGTTGAGCTTAGGGCGGTAATGCTGCAGGAAGTCGAGGTTGACGGTAGTGAAGCCGGCCAGCGGATGTCCCAGGTTGCGCACGGCGGAGACGGCCTTCAGGAAGACTTCCGGCAGCACCACGGCGGACCCCACATTCAGATAGACGCCGCCATCGTCGAGCCCCGCCACCAGCGAGCAGAGCAGCCGGAAGTCTTGATGCGTGGCGCTGCCGATAGCGGCCGCATCCACCGCGGGATGCATGTGCGGCGTGTCGGTGCCGACCGCCACGTGAACGGTCACGGGCGCCGCGGCGCGCCAGGCTTGCAGCACCAGGCTAGCGGGCGCGAATTCGGGGGCGGCGATTTCATTTAGGCGGCGGCCCAGCGCTTCGCCCATGCCGAGCGCATCGCGGGCGCCGGCGGCGATGGCGTGGTTCATCTCGCGCCCGGTTTCCTCGGCCGCGCCAAAGCGTCCGTCGGGCAGGACGGCTTCCACATCCTCGCTGGTTTGGCCCGCCAGCGCGATCTCGAAATCGTGAATCGCCGCCGCGCCGTTCATGGCGAACGCGGTGGCGTAGCCGCGGTGCATTAAGTCGATCAGCACGGGGGCCAGGCCGCATTTGATTACGTGCCCGCCCAGGCCCCAGACGATGTTGCGGCCGCGCGCGCGCGCCGCGTCGATGGCCGCGACTACGGCGCGCAGGGAGTCGCCCGCCAGAATGTGGGGCAGGGAATCGAGCCACCCGGCGATGCCGGCGCTTTTTGGGTAGGGGGCGGCGAAGTCCGCTACACGCACTTTGCCTGCGCGGGTGCGGAGGGGGACCGTTTTGAGGTCCGAGAGGTCGATGGGTTGGGTAGTGTATTTGGTCATTGTCCGCCCCCGCATGGCGGGTCTGGAGACCCGCCGCAGGCGTGGACGCCTGCCCCACAATGCTTGGTCATAATACCTTCCGGAGAGCTTCGGCGGTGTAGCTTTTCTTCGACCGCGCCACCTGCTCGGGCGTTCCGGCGGCGACCAGCCGTCCGCCATATTCGCCGCCATCCGGTCCCAGATCGACGATCCAATCGGCCGCTTTCATTACATCCATATTGTGTTCGATGACCACGACGGTGTTGCCCAGGTCGACGAGCCTTTGCAGCACGTCCAGCAGTTTGCGCACATCGTCGAAATGCAGACCGGTGGTAGGCTCGTCGAGCACATAAAACGTGCGCCCGGTCTGCCGCTTACTCAACTCCTTGGCGAGCTTGATGCGCTGCGCTTCGCCGCCCGACAGGGTAGTGGACGATTGTCCCAGGTGGATATAGCCGAGACCCACGTCATTCAACGTTTGCAGCTTAGGCCGGATATGCGGGATGTTCTCCATCAGCGGCAGCGCCTCCTCCACGGTGCAGTCGAGCAGGTCGGCGACGGAATGGCCTTTATACTTCACCTGCAGCGTCTCGTGATTGTACCTCCGGCCGCGGCACACGTCGCAGGTGACGTAGACATCGGGTAGAAAATTCATTTCGATGCGCTTCAGGCCATCGCCCTGACATGCCTCGCATCGTCCACCTTTCACGTTGAAGCTGAAGCGGCCCGGTTTGTAGCCGCGCTCGCGGGACTCGGGCAGCATGGCATAAAGATCGCGAATGGGCGTGAACAGTCCCGTGTAGGTGGCGGGGTTGGAGCGCGGCGTACGGCCGATGGGCGATTGATCGATGCGAATCACCTTGTCGATATTTTGCATGCCCTTGATCTGCGTAAACTTGCCTGGGTTTTCGTGGGAACCGTAGATTTGCTGGGCCAGCGCGCGATACAGGATCTCGTTCACCAGTGTCGATTTTCCGCTGCCGGAGACGCCGGTTACCACGGTCAATAGCCCGAGGGGAAACTCCACATCGATATCTTTCAGGTTGTGCTCGGACGCGCCGATTACCGCAATTTTCTTCCCGTTCGAGGGCCGCCGCGTGGACGGCACCGCGATCCGGAGAGCGCCCGAAAGGTAGCGCCCGGTCAACGACGCGGAATTTCGTTCGATGCCTTTGGGCGTGCCCGCCGCCACCAGTTCGCCTCCCAGGCGGCCCGCGCCCGGCCCCAGGTCGATCACATAATCCGCGCGCTCGATGGTTTCCGCGTCGTGCTCGACGACCAGCACGGTATTGCCCATGTCGCGCAGGTGCGTGAGAGTATCGAGCAGGCGGCCGTTATCGCGCGGATGCAGCCCGATGGAAGGTTCGTCCAGAACGTAAAGCACTCCGCGCAGCTTCGAGCCGATCTGGGTGGCCAGGCGGATGCGCTGCGCCTCGCCGCCGGAAAGCGTGGCCGCGGAGCGTTCCAGGCTCAGGTAATCGAGCCCCACGGCCGAAAGAAATTCCAGCCGCCGGCGGATTTCGTCCACGATGCGCCCGGCGATCTGCGTCTCGCGCTCGCCGAATTCCCAGTTGCGCACCGTCAGCAGCGCGCGCGCGATGGGCATTTGGGTGAACTCGGCGATGGAGAAGTTCTTCACCCGCACGGCCAGGCTGGCTGGCCGCAGCCGTAGGCCGTGGCAGGCGGGACACTCGGCCGGCGACATGTACTCGGTGAGCCATTCGCGATATCCTTCCGACGATTCGTCGTAGGTCTTGGCCAGAATCTTGAGAATGCCTGGAAAGCCCCCGTTACCCGCAACGCCGCCGTCGAGCAGCGCGGTCTGCACCTTCTTTGGAAACCGATCGAAGGGTGTGGCCAAGTCGATGCGCAGGGCCTTGGCGGCTTCCGCGAGCCGGTGGCGCATGTAGGCCGATCCCGCGCCCGGCCCCAGCCCGCCCTCCAACAGCGGCTTGGAAAAATCCACGATGGCCTTGCCCGGATCGAACGTCCACTTGCTGCCCAGCCCGGTGCATTCCTCGCAAGCGCCATATGGACTGTTGAATGAAAACGAGCGCGGCTCGAGTTGGGGCACGCTGGTGCCGCACTCCGTGCAGGCCAGCTTTTGCGAGTAGAGACGCTCCTCGCCGTTGACCACCGCGATCAGCACCAGCCCATCCGCCAGCTTTGTGGCGGTTTCGATGGAGGCTTCCAGACGCTTCTCGATACCCGGCTTGACGAGCAACCGGTCGACCACCACTTCGACCGTATGGTTGCGGCGTTTGTCGAGCGGGATGTCGTCTTCGAGCGACCGCAGGATGCCGTCGATACGGGCGCGCACGAATCCCTGGCGCGCAAATTTCTCCAGGTCCTTCTTGAACTCGCCCTTGCGTCCGCGGACGACGGGCGCCAGGACCATGATGCGGTCGTCGGGCCGCAGCGCCAGCACGTGTTGGAGGATCTGCTCCGTGGTCTGACGCGAAATCGGGTTGCCGCAGAGCGGGCAGTGCGGCGTGCCGATGGAGGAGTAGAGCAGCCGCAGGTAATCGTAGATCTCGGTGATGGTGCCGACCGTGGAACGCGGGCTGCGGCTGGTGGTCTTCTGCTCGATCGAAATGGCGGGGCTGAGGCCGTCGATGGAATCCACGTCGGGGCGTTCCATCTGGTCGAGGAACTGGCGCGCGTAAGTGGAGAGCGTTTCCACATAGCGCCGCTGGCCTTCCGCGTAGATGGTGTCGAACGCGAGGGACGATTTGCCGGAGCCGCTCAGCCCGGTAATCACGGTGAGGCTGTTGCGCGGAATTTCGACGTCGATGTTCTTCAGATTGTGCTGGCGCGCACCGTGGACCGAGATTCGTTCGAGCATAATACTTGTTCGGGGGAGACGAAGGCTATATCCTATTGTGGCGCGGGTTGAGTTGTTCGCGCAATTGGTGATATAAAAGAGAACGAAGTGCTCCATTGCCCGACTTGCCAGGGACGACTGCGGCGCGTCCACCGAACCCTCGCGGAGCGGTTGGTGTACGTGGCGATGTACGAGTGCCGCCAATGCCATATGCGTAAGCCCGAGCCGCGGTGGTACGCCTTGTACCTGGGCGATTATCCGCGCTGTCCACGTTGCGGGACGTATCGGCTGACGCGCATGGCGACGCGCGACAAGATCGATCCGATGCAAAAGGGGCCGATCAATTTCGCGCAATTCCTGTGGGGCGCCGACCTTTACCATTGCCGGTATTGCCGTGTGCAGTTTTACGATGTACGGAAGCCGGTGGCTCCGGAGTTGAAGGACAAAGCGGCCGCCGCGGCTGCGCCGATATCCGCCGGTGCGCAGGGCAGCCAGGCGGGGCAGTTTTAGCCGGTTGGGACGCTTCGAACCAAACTAGTCCCCAAACTCCGAGTCGGTATTTCAGCGATTTCGATTGGCCTTTTGCCCGGCTAGGTGGCATAGGCTTCAGCCTGTGGAGGGCGGGCAATTCTGCCCGCAGCCGGCTTTCAGCCGGCTCGCGCGGGCCTTTAGCCCCGCGTCTTGGCGGCCTGAGAGGCGGCCGGCAGGCCACGGGCCTGCGCCACGAAGCTTCACTGGTGCGATGCAGTCCATCCAAATGCATTGCGGGACTGCAAGCCTCCGCCGGCTGGCCCGAATACAGCGAACGACCCGGCCAACATCTGCGGGCCAGTGGGGTTTGCAGCGTCCGCGGGAAAAAGATAGCCGGTGAACGACTGGTAGGAGAGTGGGTTGGCGACGACCCCCAGCCGCAGAAAGCTGATCTGCTGCGCCCCGCTGCTCCAAAACCCGGTGATCACGTTTGTGTAGCCTGCAAACACCATGCTGCCGACGAAGCTACCGTCACTTTGCAGCGATGGAATGCACAGGGATGCCTGACTTCCATTCGCGTTGAGGCTCCAGCATCCCAGCGGCAAAGGCGGCGGCTGGGCGGGAGCTCCCGAATCGGCGGCAAGGCCGGATGGAAGAACCGTGGTCAACGCGAATAGGATGGAAACGAGGGTGCGGGCTTTTGTGCTCATATTGTCCTCCGCGGCCCGAGATTGGATGTCTCGGCCGCGATCACCATGATAGCAAGTCGAATCGCGGGCGGCAGCCCCGGCGGCGCATGGCGCCGCCCTACACGGCGTCGCGCGTGGCTTTCAGGGTATGCATCAACGTATCCTTCGGCAGGCTCCGCACCATGGGCTCGACGATCCATTTCAAGACCGTGGGGATGTCGCGCGTCAGGGAAATCGCCCGGCATTCGGCGCACACGCCGCCGTCCCGCTCCTCAAAGCGCCAGTAGGAATAGAGACGCCACAAGAACCCGTAACCGGTGTCGGGCGGATAGACCTTTTCCTTGGGCTTACCGGCGTCATCCACTTCGGCCGTGCGCGTCGTGTAGGAGCGGCAACCCCAGCGCGCGCCATCGACATGGAAATAATGCACGTCATGATCGGTGTCGAGCACTACGGTAACGATCTTCTTCTTCAGCACGCGCAGGTAGATTTGAAAGTCGTCGCCGCGCCGGGCGATCAGCTTGGAGTCCATCACCTCCGGCCGGTACAGATTCTTGTAGTTGTCGTAATCCTGGATGCGCGCCAGGACGCGCGCCACGTTCGCGCCGGGAATGAACACGGCGCCGATCCAGTCGTGGATCAAACCGGCGGGTATCTTAGCGGGACTCTTGCCCTGCCAGAGATCCGCGACGACCTTCCCTTGGCGCACCTGCTTGGCCCGTTTGGGTTCGCCTTCCGACCACAGGAACCCGTCGCCGCGCAGCGTTTGTTCCATGGCGGCTTCGGCGTCGCGGATATACGCCTCGAAAGCCTGCAATGTCTCCGGTTTCAACTGGACCGGCTGTACATCTTCCCCCATATTCAGGACGGGCCAGGAGGCCTGTCCCACCCAGAATAGCAGGATGCGGGGCAAAGCAGATTAACAGGTCCTTGATTCCTCGTCTGGTGTACGTCATAATCCGGGAAGGAGATCAATTATGCCCGCCGTCCTACAATATGAGTTGGAATCCCCCGTTACCGAAGAAGTGATCGATCGCGACGAACTCGGCCGACTGGCCTACTGGCATTGGGAAATGCGAGGATCGCCCGAAGGCCGCCAGGACGAAGATTGGTTCTGGGCCGAGGAAGAACTGCGCAGGCAGCGTTTGGCTTCCGGATACGAGGTCGAGGAGGTCTGAACCTGGTGGCGTCGAGACGAGTCTCGACACGGCGCCAAAAGTACGCACGCCACATGGCGCTGGCACTGGTTTCCGTGGCGGGCGTGGTGGCCCAGTTGCGCGTGAACACGCAACTGGTCGAGGTCAGCGTGGTGGTGAAGGACGGCCGGGGCCATCCCGTGACCGATCTGAAGGCCAGCGACTTCGAGATTTACGATAAAGGCAAGCAGCAGGAAATCCGGGTCTTCAAAGTGGAGGACTATCAGCTTGCCGCCGCGCCTGCCGCGGCTGTTCCCCTTCCCGCTTCCGTCGCGCCGGCCGCGCAGGTCTTCTCCAACCGTACCGCTGTGGAGCCGGGCGCTCCCAATGCGCCCACCATCATGGTAATCGACGCGGGCAACACCTGGGACCACAACAGAATGACTTGGCAGGACTTGGTGTACGCCCGCGAACAGGTCATCGAGTTCCTGCGGCAAGTCCATCCGGAAGACCGGCTGGGCATCTACCTGATGGGGGCGATCCGGTTCTGGATTCTGCATGAGTACACGCAGAATTGCGGCGATCTGCTGGAGCGGTTGGCATCCTGGAAAACGGCCGGCGCCGCGGATGCGGGCAGGCCGAAAGCCATGGATGTATGGAGTGACTTCGCCATGCATGTCGCGGGCTTGGACGCGGAGACGGCGAAGGCCATCCATCGCGGTCAATTCTGGGACACCGGCGCGGCGGCGTCGGCGGCCCTCCCGGAGGGCTTCGCGGATGCGGCGGGGAACAAGAATGGAAATCCAGCGCTGCCGGTGGGCCCGCCCGAAGTCCACACGGGACCGGCGCGGGACAATCGCGGCACATACGTCCCGCCGGATCAAAACCGCCCTCTCAGGGTCATCGAAGCGGTGGCCAATCACCTGGCGGCGGTTCCGGGACGAAAGAACGTGGTCTTGATTTCAGGCACGATGTTCCTGCCGCCGGATTACAAGGTCTGGCTCAAGATATTGCGCACGATTATCCAGGACGGGGTTTCGGTTTATGCCATCGACCCCGGCGGACTCGCGCCGTATGCCCTGGACGCCACGTTCGTGATCCCCAGCGGCGTAACGATGAGCGCTTCAAACCCGGCCGCGGCGGCGAACCAGTACATCGACCGGAACTACCAGTGGAAGCGGCAACTGATCCTGCAGTTGCAGTCGTCGTTAACGGAGCTGGCGGAAGCCACGGGCGGGAAAGTGTTCGTGAATACGAATGACATCCAAGGCGCCATCCGGGCTAGTTTCGAGGACACCCGCGTGACCTATATGCTTGGGTTTTATCCCGAGGTTTCCGCCAACGATGGCTCGTTCCACCCCATAAAAGTGAAGCTCCCGGGCCGCGAGCGCCTGAGCGTGCGTTACCGGGACGGCTATTTCGAGCCGGAGCCGCCGCAGCGGGATGCGCATCGCCTGGAGGCCGAATTGCGGCAGGCTGTGTGGAGCCCGGTGGACGCGAGCGCCATCGAGTTGAGCGGCGAGGTCTCGCGCGTTAGCGGGAAGGCCGACTCCGAACTGAAGCTCAATATCGGGTTGGCCGCCGTCAGTCTGCTGCCTGCCGGGGAGCGTTGGAGCGGGCAGGTGGAGGTCAGCCTGTTTTCAACGCGATCGTTCTGGCAATACATACTCACCGGTTTCGCAGACGCTCGGGCTGAAGTTGGAACAGGAGAGCTACGACAAAGCGGTCAAGAGCGGAGTGCCCTATAGCCTTGCCTTCAAAATGGATCCCAAGGCCACCTCGCTACGGGTAATCGTGCGCGACCTCGGCAGCGGCAATATAGGTACGCTGACGATCCCCGCGCCGGCCGGAAACCCATAGCGCGGCAGCGCAAAAACGGTGTCGAGACGAGCCCGGAAACGGCACGCTAGAGGGTGTGCGCGGCGTCTTTCCTGGAACTGTATTTTTACATACTTTTAGGCCTCCCTCGCGGCCTTGCGAAATTGTGGAGTCTGATACACTGTGCCGGATGGAGGGACGGACTTTTGACTGTAATCCGCGTTGTCGGCGCATTTGCGCTCTTTCTGGGATCTTGGCTGCCATCCGGTATCGCATACGCCACGGACTGTTCGGGTCTCCCGACAACGTTTACCGGGAACGAATTTCCTACCGGCGACTTCTTCACCAATTTCGCCACGAATCCTTGCTACACGATCCATCTAGCAGCAGGCTATGGCGACGCGGAATATGGGGATCTGAACGCCACGTATTACCAGATCTTCTATAAAGTCGATCCACAGTACCAGTTGATTGTCCTGGGAAATTTCCCAAACGCCCGGTACTTCTCCGTTGCGTTGAACGACGCTCATCAGGCATTGTCCGGATCGATCCTGGACAGCGACATCGTGCCGTTGACCTCCGCATACATGAATCCGTTCCTGCCAGGCGTTCCCTTCGCCGACGGGCAGCAGTACGCCGTGCCCATCGATTTTGGGGGCACTCCGGGCAATATGGAAACGGGATGCATGATGACCGGATACAACGTGAGTATGAACAGCCTGGATGGCACCCAGCGGCATCCGGGCATGGATTGGAATAGCGATGCGGGCTTCTTTGAGCAATACCCAACCTTTCAGGACCACGTGGTGGATACTCCGCAACACACGAATCCGAACACGGCGGGGCTTCTGATGGTGCGGGCTTACATGAACGATAGCCTGCCCGACACGAGTCCGTCGGTCATTGTGCGCGACGTAGCCTCCGGGTGCGCGTATCCGGCGTATTACGCGTTAGACACCTTGCAGATTGTGGCGTTCACCAATGCCGAGGGCCTTCCGTGGCTGGATGCGACTCAGTCGCATTCGCATCACATTTACGAAACCACATACTTGCCGAAGCTCTGTAACGCGCCAGTGCCGCAGGGGCAAAGCCTGCGGTGGACGCGGCAACCGGAATACGTGCCGATCACGAATCCGAATGCCGCGTACATCGCGGCATCGGTGCCACCCGGCCTGCCGGCCACGCTGGCCGCCGCGGGAGAAGTGATGCGGATTCGCATTCGCATCCCGACCACACCGCCGACGCCGTGCACGGATGGCTGTTCGCGATCCGGAAACGAGCAAATGCGCTACATGAGCCTTTCGTTTACGCAGCCGGGCGGGAGTACTTTGGCTAGCCTCGCCGATACGGCCTTCACCAAAGATGCGAACGGTTATGCCACGCTGATCGTGGGGACTGGCGCGTCCATTCCCAGTTGGATCACGCCGGCGAACGGCTACACGTTTCTGGACTTGACCGCCATAGAGAACTATCAGCAGTTGACTCTGCTCAGCATGCGGCATATTATTCCGGGCAGCGGGTTCAACTGTGCCGGTCAATTCGTACCTTATCGTACGCAGGTGGATACTGCCGCGGGCAGCCTGCTGGGCGACTACACGCCGGTGGTCGACTATCCGGTCGCGGCGAGCCTGCCGCCACAAACATCCCCGCTGGTGGGGCCCAGCGCTTGCGGAACTTATCCGGATGGGGATCCTGGGGTGCGGGGGGCCTGTGGAGTCTTTTCCGCGCCCCCGCCCTCGATCGGCGGCATCGTCACCCAGTGCCCGGCGCCGGGCTGCAACCAGTTTGCCGCGCAGCCGAATCCGCCGATCACCATCGTCGGCGAAGGTTTCGGAACGTTCCCGGAGGGAACGCCCTTCAGCGGATTCACACAATATGTGGGATTGAAAGACTACACCCAGAACTGGACCGCCGGTTACACTGGCAGCCCTTGCAGTATTTCCATCAGTGAATGGGACACCGGGACGATCCAGTTGGCGGCCAACGCCAATGCGAATGACAAGTGCCCGCTGGCGTCGGGCGACTTGGTGAAATTCGAGGTCTGGAATCCGCAAAGTATGGTGTCCGCCACGTACAAAGTCACGGTGCAGTGATCGCGGGCGGTTTACCTAACCCGGCCGCCGCGCGCCCGGATATAATGATCCGGCATGCCTACACTAGCCGGTAAAACTATCTTCATTTCAGGCGCAAGCCGCGGCATCGGCTTGGCGATCGCCTTACGCGCGGCGCGCGACGGCGCAAATATTGTGATCGCGGCCAAGACAGATGCGCCGCATCCCAAGCTGCCCGGGACCATCCACACCGCGGCGGCGGAGGTGGAAGCAGCGGGGGGCCATGCGCTGCCACTGGCCGTGGATATCCGTTTCGAGGATCAAGTCTACGGAGCCGTGGAAAAAGCGGCGCAGCATTTCGGCGGCATCGACATTCTGGTGAACAACGCCAGCGCCATCAGCCTGACGGGCACGCTGCAGACGCCCATGAAGCGTTTCGATCTGATGCTGGGGGTGAATCTGCGCGGCACGTTTCTTTGTTCGCAAGCCTGCCTGCCGCATCTCGCGAAGGCGGCCAATCCGCACATCCTGACGCTGTCTCCGCCGCTGGATATGCGCGCCAAGTGGTTCGCGCCGTGCGTGGCTTACACCATGGCGAAGTACGGGATGAGCATGTGCGTGCTGGGCATGGCGGAAGAGTTTCGCAGCCAGGGCATCGCCGTGAATGCGCTGTGGCCGCGCACCATTATCGCCACCGTGGCCCTGCAGGTGATTCCGGGCGCGGAGCCGGAGCGCGGCCGGACGCCGGACATCATGGCCGACGCCGCCTGGCAGATCCTGACGCAGGACAGCCGCCGGACGACCGGCAATTTCTTCATCGACGAAGAGGTTTTGGGCGCGGCCGGGGTCGCCGATTTTTCACACTATGCGGTGTCGCCGGGCAAGCCGCTGCGGCGGGATCTGTTCCTGGATTGAGGGAGAGCGGGCCTGCGAGGCCCGCGCAGGCTGCGAGCCTGCCCCACTCACTCCAGGTCTAACACCCAGCCCTGCTTGCCCACGTTCATCGCCTGGGTTTTGCCGATGGCGAGGCGCGCGCCGGCGGCCTCGTGGATATGACCGCAAAAGAAATGTTCCGGCTGCTCGCGCTGCAGAAAATCGCGCACGGCCGTGGACCCGCCGTGCAAGCCGGGGCGGATGCGGTCGAGCGCAGTGCCGTGCGGCGGGCAATGGCAGATGAGCACCAGCGGCGCGAGACTCGCGAATGGCTCGAGCTTCCGCGCCAGTTCGGCTTCGCTGTATTCTCCGGGCGTGTGGAACGGCGTCGGATTGGAATAGCCCAGCCCGGCGATGTGATAGCGGCCCCACTGCGCCTGCCGCTCGTGGAAGTCGTGCAGGCCAAAGTCGCGGCACAGGCCGGCGATTTGCGCCGCCGTCTCGTGGTTGCCCGGCAGCACGTAAACGCGGTCCGCGCGCCGGGCCAGGATCTCGCCGCAGCGATCCAGTCCGCGCCCGAAGTTCACCAAGTCGCCCGCGGCCACGTAGTAGTCCGCTTCGGTGTCCATAAGACGCGTGAGCGCGCCCAAGTCGCCGTGGATGTCGGAAAAGACGAGCAGCTTCATGGGGCGGATTGTGCGACGGGGCGCGCGCCGGCGTCCCTGCGAGCCATGTCGGCGGCGATGGTGCGCGATCCGGCGAACAGCACCAGGGCAAGGCCGGCCGACATTATCGGAATCACGTACATCGCCTGGTGCAGCCCGATTGCCCGGAACGCTTCCCCTGCTATCGTCGAGCCGGCCGCATGCGCCGCGGCGCGCGCCAGGTAATCGCTGAGCCGGCCGGTGATCAGGGGGCCGAACGACGCGCCGCACAGATACATCGTCAGGAAATAAACGGCCATGGTCATACCGCGCACCGCGGGCGCCACGATGTCGTGGATCGCCGAATAAACCAGGCCGTAATACATATTCAGAAAGCCGTACGCAATCATGATGAGGGCGATGGAAGCCGCCGCGGCGCCAGCAGGCTGCCGGATACCAATTAAGGCCACCGGCGCCGCGACCAATGCGGCAGCGGACGCCGAAAGCATCCGCCCATCCTTGCGCTTATGGATCACGCGGTCGCCCCAAGAGCCCGCGATCAGTCCTCCGGCGATGCCCGCCGCGCCGTATCCGAAACCCGACCAGAGCCCGGCCCGGGCGACCGAGAGGCCGTGATACCGGGTCAGGAACGCCGGAAAGAAAGTGGCCAGGGCGTAGAGATTGAAATTTACCAGCGCGCCCGAGGCGATGATCCACCACATGGTGGGGATGCGCAGGATCGGCCAGACGGGCTGGGCCGTGACCGCTCCCCGACGGTCGCGGCCCGGTAGTCCCGCGGTGGCGTCGCTGGCGCCGCGCGCCGGTTCGTCGAGGGTTAGCAGCGCCGGGATGAGCAGGACGGCCGGCAGCGCCGCCACCACCAGCGCGGCGCGCCAGCCCCAGGCCTGGGCGGCGGGTCCGCCGATGGCGTAGCTCAGCGCGCCGCCAATGGGCACGCCCAGCATGAAGATGGCTAACGCCCGCGCCCGCCGCTCGGCTGGAAACAGGTCACCGATCCAACTGGTGGCGGCGGGAGCGCAAGCGGCTTCGCCGACGTACACGCCCAGCCGCGAAAACAGGAGCGTCGTGTAGGTGCGGGCCAGCCCGCCTAAGCCGGTGAGCGATGCCCAAACGGCCACTCCCGCCCCCAGCAGGCGCTTGCGGCTGCGGGAATCGGCGAGCCGGCCGAGCGGCAGCCCGACCAACGCGTAGAGCACGATCGGCCAGGTTCCCAGAGCGCCCAGTTGGGTGTCGGAAAGGTGGAATTCCTTGCGAATCGGCTCCAGCAGCGCGCCCAGCACCTGGCGGTCGTAGAAGTTGAGGATGTTGATGGCGAACAGCACAGCCAGCGAGCGCGACATGCTCTTGGAGGGCACTGGCAGAGCATAGTATCACAATTGAACCGAGCGTTATATTGATACCTGTGGCGGTTGACGACGCGATTCGCTGGCTCGACACGGGCGCATTCTTGGGCGTGGCAATACTCGTATTCGCCACCCGGCCCTGGGATGCGCGGGCGACGATCGGCCTTGCCATGGCATTGGCAGGTTTCGTTCTTTGGATGCTGGCGCGGTCACAACTGGGCGCATCGTTCAGCGTGACGGCGCAGGCGAGGAAGCTGGTCACGCACGGCATTTATTCCCGAGTGCGGCATCCTATCTACTGGTGCGGTGAGTTCGCTTATCTTGGCTTGGCCGTAGCTTGGGGACATTGGGTGGGCTACCTGTACATCGTGCTCACTTGCGCGTTGCAACTGGGGCGAATCAAGAAGGAAGAGGCGGTATTGGAGTCGGCGTTTGGCGAGGAGTACCGCCGTTACAAGGCGCGCACTTGGTTTTAGGTTGGATTTTTCGCAGTGGGGCAGGACTCCAGTCCTGCGGCCGACGTCCACGTCGGCCTGTGATTCCGTTACGCGAAGAGCAGGTCCTGGAGGGCGGCGGGTCTGGAGACCCGCCGCAGGCGTAGACGCCTGCCTCACAAACCGCCAACCTGTCGATTCGCGAGATGCCGGGCTAAAGCCCCGCGCGGGATAAATCCCACCCCCCAAGCTTCACATCAACCGTCCATCCCCCGAGTGGAGCGTACCGCCTCCGAGCGACGCACGGCGCGCTCCATCGGTTGGATTTGCAACGGTGCCTACCGTTCTATTGACGGCGCGACAGCCGTCGCTTTAGGCTGAAACCCACGCCGCGCGGTTTTGTTGCGGCGTCTGGTAGAATGCGGCATTCTATGTTGTCGCTTTCGCGGCGCCGCTTCCTGGGCGCACTCTCGGTCGCATCGTTGGCCGGCTTTGAAGCGCTGGCCGCGCCCGAGCGGGGCCGCGCGCGCATCGCCGATATTCGCGCGATGGTCCTGCAGGGCCCCCGCACGTACACATTTGTGAAGATCGTTACAGACGCCGGCGTATATGGAATCGGCGAAGGCTACGGCAGCCCCGGCGTCGGCGTCAAAGCGGGCGTGCTGGAACTGCGTCCATACTTCCTGGGCAAGGACCCACTCGAGATCGAAGCGCTCTACAACGGGTTGGGCCACCGCATCGACGGCTCCGCCCACATGCTGTTGCGCGCCGTGAGCGCGATCGAGATCGCGCTTTGGGATCTGGCCGGCAAGCTGCTGAACCAGCCCACGGCCACGCTGCTCGGCGGACGTTATCGCGATCGGGTGCGCGTGTACCACGACGAAGGCCCCGCCAACATGCTCGACCGCACCAGTTGCAACGAGTGGGCGGACAAAATGAAAAGCGATCCCGCGGGGTGGACCGCGTTCAAGGTTTCTCCACCGCGCGCGGCCGCCAAGCTGGATACCGCACGCGACCCATCCAACCGGGCGCTCACGGGGCGCGAACTGCGCGAGATCAAGCAAGCGTTCGAATATTGCCGCGACGCCATCGGCTGGGACAGCGACTTGATCGTGCATTGTGAAGGCGAGTACGATTTGCGCGCGGCCATGCAACTCGCCGAAGCTCTCGAACCGGTAAAGCCGTTGTGGCTGGAAGATCCGATGCCGCCGGATTTCTCGGCCGCTTGGGTGCGCCTGGCGCAGGACTCAAAGGTTCCCATCGGCACGGGCGAAAACCTGGCGCGCCGGCAGGGGTTCAAGGATTTCATCCTGAACCAGGGCTGCGACATCGTGCAGCTCGACCTCCGCAATGCCGGAGGCCTGCTGGAGTCGAAGAAAATAGCCAGCCTGGCGGAACTGGGCGATCTGCCCATGGCCGCGCGCAATACGGGGAGCGCGCTCAATACGCTGGCGACGGTGCAGTGGGCGGCTTCCGTGCGCGATTTCCTGGCCGCCGAAACGGTTGCCGGCCGGCGCAATTGGATGGACGACGTCATCGTACACGAGGGGCCGCTGGTGGCGCAGGGCAGCATCGCGGTGCCCACCAAGCCGGGCCTGGGCGTCGAGTTGAATCCGGATGTGGTGAAAGCCAACCTGGCGGAAGGCGAGAGATACTGGGATTGAAACCGCCTCCCGCTGTCGCGTATGTCGCGCCATTCGCCGTGTTCATCGCGTTGCGATGGCTGCCCTTTCCGCCCGCGTGGCTGGCGCCGGCGCGCTTCACCGTGGTGGCCGTCACGCTGGCGGTCTTCTCCCGGCGGGTCACTCCGCGGCGTCCCGCGTTCCCTATCGGCTCTATCCTGCTGGGCGCGGCCGTGATGGCGGTCTGGATTGCGCCCGATGTTCTGTGGCGCGGCTACCGCGATTTCTGGCTGTTCCACAACGGCATTACGGGCGTGGCGCGCAGCACGCTGCCCGTGCATCTCAAATCGAGCGCATTTTTTATCGGCGTGCGGGTGTTGGAGAGCGCGCTTCTGGTTCCGATTATCGAGGAGCTTTTCTGGCGCGGCTGGGTGATGCGTTGGGTGATCCGCGCGGATTTTGAAAGCGTGCCGGTGGGGCAATATACGGCGCTTTCGTTCTGGGCCGTCGCGTTGCTCTTTGCGGCCGAGCACGGCCCGTACTGGGAAGTCGGGTTGGTGGCGGGCGTGGTATACAACTGGTGGCTGGTGCGTACGCGCAGCCTGGCGGATTGCATCTTGGCGCACGCCGTGACCAACGGACTACTGGCCGCTTATGTGCTGATTTTCGATCGATGGCAGTATTGGCTGTAGGGGAAGGCGAGCTGCGCTCGCCGCCCACAGGCTAAGGCCGGCTAAAGCCCGCCCCACCCGGCAGGCGAAACCGCCTGCCCCACCAACACGTATGGTGGATAGCGGTTGTGCTAACCTTAATGCTTCGCACACTTCAAAAGGAGTCCGTTTCGCATGTCAGTAAGGTTTGGGTTGCGGCTGGCCATGGCCTGCCTCGCCCTTTTTTCGTTTTCAAGAGCCGGTTTCGGCCAGGTCAAGGTGGCCATCGTCAGCATGCAGCGGGCAGTGCTGGGATGCGCCGAGATCAAAAAGGCCTCCGCCGAAATGGAGGCCAAGTACAAACCCCGCCAACAGGAGATGGAAAAGCTGCAAAGGGAGCTGGCGGGCATCCAACAGCAGTTGCAATCGAACGCGGGCAAGCTCACGCCGGCCGCCGAGGCGGACTTGAACGCCCAGGGGCAGCGCAAGCAGCGTGAGTTGCAACGCATGGACGACGATATGAAGGCCGACGTCACCGCGGAGCGCAACGATATTCTCGGTTCCAGCGGCAAGCGGATGCGGGACATCGTGCAGAAACTAGCGGAGGAGAAGGGTGTCGACGTGATCGTCGACGAGCAAAGCACGCTATTCTTTAAGCCCGCGCTGGATTTGACCACCGAGGCCATCACCGCGTACGACAAGGCCTATCCGGTAAAGTAGGCGCGAGCGATGGCGGGCTATCTCGATCAGTACGGGATCGGCGATGAGCGGCGCGAGAGGCGCAACAAACTCTTTCTGATTCTGGGCGCCTGCGCGCTGATAGCCTTGTTCCTTTGGTTCTTTTTCTTTGTTTGGGATAAGACGGAAGTGCTGCGCGCCGCGCCGGTGGCCAGGCTGGCGCAGGTGCTCCGCAACCACCGGCAAGAGAGCCGCGTGCAGGATTTCTTCGAGCTTTTGCGGCGCAAGGATTACAAGGCGGCGTACGCGCTGTGGAACTGCACGGATGCGCACCCCTGCAAAGCCTACGCGTTCACCGAGTTCATGAAGGATTGGGGTCCCGAGAGTCCCCGCGGCGCCGCGCGGTTCACCGTTCCGATGAGCCGATCTTGCGGCTCGGGAGTGATTGTCACCGTGGATTCCGGGCCAGGGCAGGAGGACGCGCTGTGGGTGCAGCGCAGCGATCTGACGATCGGCTTTTCGCCGTACCCGGTTTGCCAGACGGGGTTGTGATCGGGCGGGTGCGGCGCGTCATAGAATAGAGTAGAAAAGGGACTGATACAGAATGGGCACAACAGTAGCGGGTTTGGAAGGCGTGGTCGCCGGCGAGTCCGAGATCTGTTACATCGACGGATACGCGGGTGTCCTGAGCTACCGCGGCTACAACATCCACACGCTGGCCGACAATGCCACCTTTGAAGAAGTCGTCTTCCTGTTGTGGAATGGATGGCTGCCCAAGCAAGCCGAACTCGATCAGCTCAAGAAGGATCTGACCGCCAATCGGGGAATCCCGCCCGCGGTGGTGGACTTTTTGAAGACCGTGCCGCAAGCCAGTCCGATGGATGTGTTGCGCACGGCGGTCTCCATGCTCGGCATTTACGATCCGGAGACGGCGGACATGACGCCGGACGCTAATGCCCGCAAGGCGATGCGGCTGATGGCGCAAACGTCGACCATCGTCACCACGTTCGACCGCGTGCGTAAAGGGCTGCACGTGATCGGCGGCGATCCGTCCATGAACTTCGCCGAGAACTTCCTGTACACGCTGACCGGCAAACGGCCCGACGATGTGATGGAGCACGCTTTCGACGTGGCGCTGACGCTGCATGCGGACCATGAACTGAACGCTTCTACTTTTGCGGCGCGCGTGACGGCCGCCACGCTGTCCGATATATATTCTTCGATCACGTCCGCGATTGGCGCGCTGAAAGGTCCTCTGCACGGCGGCGCGAACCAGGACGTGATCAAGATTCTTTTGCAGCTTTCGAGCGAGGAAGCCGCCATCGACCGGGTGAAGAGCACGCTGGCGCGCAAGGTAAAGATCCCCGGATTCGGGCATCGCGTATATCGTGTCGAAGATCCGCGCGCCACGCACTTGCGGGTGCTGTCCGAGGAACTGGGCCGGCGCACAGGCCAGGAGAAACTGTTCCGGATGTCGCAGGCCATGGAGCAGACGGTCAGGGCGGAAAAGGGCCTGATCGCCAACGTGGACTTCTATTCGGCTTCGGCTTACTATGCGCTGGGCATTCCGGTGGACCTGTTCACGCCGGTGTTCGCGGTGAGCCGGATGTCCGGCTGGACGGCGCACACGCTGGAGCAATACAAGAACAACCGGCTGATCCGCCCGCGGGCGGAGTATAAGGGGAATCCGGACGGCATGAAGTGGATTCCGATGGACCAACGCTGATGGACGAGCGCGATTATTACACGAAATCGCCGGCGACCAAGCCCGCGTTGTTGAACTGCCCTTATTGCAGGACGGCCGAGACCTACCAACTGAATTGGGCGGTGTACAACAAGAAGGCCAGCCTGCCGCGCGGCGGCGACGAGCGCGACCGGGCGCGGTTTGCGAAGTCGCAGAGCTATATGGTGCTGCTGGACGATAAAGTAGCGTGCAAGAATCTGCGGTGCCGGAAGCGGTTCGATATATCCGGCGTGAAAACGATGGCGTTTTTGTAGTAGGGCAGCCTCGCAGGGGTACCCTCTGGGTCCGGCGGCCTCGCAGGCCGCCCTCTTCGGTTACGCTCCGGGCTAGTTCCGCCATCCGCGTGCCGCACTAATGGTCTTTTGGCGGAAGTTGCTCGGCCGGGGCCAGAGCGAAGCTTGACCTTGAAGGTCATGCAACGGACGTGCTCCAGGCCCTTGACAGCGTATTTGAGCTTGAGTTCGGCGTTCGAACAAATGACGATCTCCTCGACAATGTCGCCGGGCCTCGCGATGTTCTCGCGCAGCCACGAGCGATAACGTAACAGTTGTCCAACGGTCGCATCGCTGGTTTGGCCTCGCTTCAACTCGACAACGAGCCACTGGTTTCCCTTTTTGTGGCGTGCCAAAAGGTCGATCTGCCCAACCTCGTGGGTTTCGTAGTACGACCCGACGATCTCACCCTCCTCCTCAATCAAGTCCCACTCAATGCCCAGATCCGTTTGGGCCCGGTTTTCGACCAAGAATTCCTGGAGGTGCGCCTCGATGGCAAGAGCCGCGTCCGAGGGCGCAGAGACCTCCAACGGTGTTCCGACCCCAGAAGCCTCGATATCCGTGCCGGGATCCCCGGACGGCGGCGCCGATATCCCACTTCCGGACGGGACGTGAGGCTGGACCCGCCACCACAACATGTCCAAGGTCCAAAGGTCTGTCGGTATCTCGCCTGCCAACTTGAGCAGGACGGTGTTGATGAGATCGTGTTTTCCGCCCAAAGAAGCCCTGGGAGGGAACGATGGCCAAACACCGAGCCTCTCCATTCCAATCTCGGCTATGTTGTTCACGATGCCATACCTCTCAGGCTGCCGTACCAGGAGGATGGCGGTAATCACCGCGCGACCCAGAAACTTGACCATCGGTTCACCACCATGTGGCCGAAGCTGGTCGAGCCTTTGGCGCACTGGTCTGCTCTCGTCAACGAGAATCGTCAATGCCCGGCGTAAAGCCGGCATGTCGGCGGTCATCTGCGGTCCCTGCCTTTGCAGGTTGTCCCAATGCCGATTGTTCTTGAAAAGGAGGAAGCTCCTGAATTCGTCTTGGGTAAGTGTCGGAATATGCTGGGGCGAGAATATCTCCCCGTATTTACCAACCACCTCAGCCTTCGCCTCCCTAATCTGCCTGCCAATACGATCATAGTGGTCGGGCCCACCTGCGAGACGTGTGAGGTGGTCCCGTAGGGCAACTACGGCATCGTACAAGCGACATGATGCGGCTCTCCCAGAATGTTTATGTTATTCCTCCCGGAGGGCTGCCACAACGGTGGGCACTGTTAGGCGAGGTTGCTCACCAGAGGACCGCGTAAGGCTCGGTGTTTTGCGGCATAATGGGTGCATGGTGAAATCGGTCGAAGGCGTCTACCGCAACGGGAAGGTGGAACTACTGGAACCGCTGGCCGAGGCGGAAGGTTCGCGCGTTATCGTGACCTGGGTCACACCCGCAGACGGGGTCGATCTTCGTCAGAGAGGAATAGACGAGACGCAGGCGGCCAACCTCCGCCGCCGTTCGGCCCCATTTGCAGAGGATTGGGATCGCCCGGACATGGCTGCGTACGATGAACTACCGCCGCGGTGACATGTTTCTGGTATTATTTCCGGACTCGAACCTTCGAACGTCGAAACGGCGCCCAGCGCTGGTTGTCCAGGCGGACCAACTGGATTCAGGGTTGCCCAGACCATTGTGGCGATGGTCACCACCAACAGGTCTCGTGCCGGACATCCGAGCCGCCTGCTGGTACGCTTAGCAGGCCAACCCGTGAATCAAACGGGCCTGCTGATGGATTCCGTGATCATGACAGACAACCTCGCCACTATTCGCTATTCCGAAATTGATCGAGTTATCGGGACTTTTCCGCAGGCGGCGGAACTCGACGCAGCGTTATGCAGAACGCTGGCATTGTAGCGGATGACTCCGCTACGCTCGGCCCAATAGCCCCTCCGCGAGCCCTTTCCCCAGCGGCCGGCTCTCCGTTACGCGCGTGCCCCCTGGATGAATTTGCCCTTAAGGTCAGCACTCCGTTCGTGGCCGCCGATGAACGCCGATGAACGCCGATTAGACGAACCAGCTCCTAGCCATAGTAGCCGCGCATGCATCGCCTTGGTCATCTCCTCGGCAGGCACCGCCCTCCAGTTGATGTAGTGACCCGCCCTCGATCCGACCTCCCGCAGGAACTCGCGCGGCGTCCTGCCATTGCCTTCGCGAAACGGATCAGCGGCATTGATCTCGCCGGGTTACCAGGCTGCGCGGGTGGCAAAGGTCGCGGCATCGAGGCCGGCAAGGTGGTTCTCGGCCGCGGGTCTCTCCTGGATCCGCCGTAGCGCGGGTTCAGAAAGGCGGCGAGTCCGAATGCCGCCTTTGGACATGTTCACCGTGCGGAACGCTCCGGCCCAATCGTACACATCCTGAAAAATATGCCGACGAATGGCTTTCAGATGGGAGGCGTCAAGCGCTCCGGCAGCGGGCATGTCGATCAACTCTGCCATGCGCCGATGCGTGCTGCGGGCGTCGAGGCGTTCCAGGAATTTGGGTCGGTGACACCGCGCGGTTTCTTAGAATGTTTGTGCCGGGATACAGCGCCTTGGCATGCTCGTCGAGTTCGAACCCTTCCAGGCGGACGCAAGCCAGAGCTTCTCCGGTTTCTGCGTTCTCGGATCGCGGAGAGTGCCATACCGCCGGAATACCAGGCCGCGGACCAGGTCGGATAGGTCAAAAGGTCACGCACTACACACGTCTCATCTCTGCCCGGGTGCGCGCAAAAGAAGTAGCCCGTGAGCCCCACCCGCGGGCCAAAGTCGATGAAATCCCAGAGGATTGCGAGTAACATCACAGACACCGGCAGGAGCCACACCCAGCGTCCCGTGCGGGCCGCCGACGGGACGACGCGCTGAATCACAAGGCCGAGGACCAACCCGATCAAACCTATCGCCGCCGCGTTGGCGATTTGAAAGCCGACGATTCCAAGCGGCGGGCCAGTCAGCTCGTTCCCCAAAATCCGCTCCTGAAGAAGGATCTCCCAGGCGACAAACGAGATAAAGATGAGCAGAAGCTGGAGTGCGTATGGCAGGAAGCGGGCCCGGCCTTGCATGGGCCGGAAGCTTGGGGAATCGAGCCGATCCCCGTTTTCTACTATGCTCACAACTTGCTCTTGCTATATGTTAGCGCCCAGCGGGGCTCAAGCCTCGCGCGGGCTGAAGCCCGCCCCCCAATTTATCCTCCCCCCAGCAACCCCTCCACAAACACTTTCTCCAACGGCCAGATCCCGGTGACGCGAGTACCCTCCTGGTTGAATTTGCCCGAAGTCAGCACGCCGCTCAAGTCGCCGGGATTGGGTGTCTGGCGCTCGCGCGCGATCATGTCGCGCAACCTGCCGGTAATGCCCGCGAGCTGCGCCGCGAGCGCGGCGGCTTGCTGCGCGGAGCGGCACTGCACCGTGAGCCGCGCTTCGAAGCGGCTGCCCGATGGCGCCATCGCCACGTTCACGTCGTCGGCATCCTCTATGGCGGTCGCGAACATGCGCGTGCCCGGCGGCAGATCGCCGGCGGACTTCAGCAGGGCAGGAGGGATCGAGACCCATAGCGGCGCATCCGGCATCTCCAGGGTGCGGCGGCGCGTGGCTGTGGACTGCAGATCGATGGCGGCAGAATCGTCGGGGCCGACTGCCAATCCCATCAGGTTGGGCCGCAGGGGAAAGAACGAAATCTTGCGTTCCGGCGTGCTTCCGCTCATGCGGCAAAGGGCGTCGCGGCAGGTCCCGCCTTGCTCGCGCGCGTAAGATTCGAGGCTCGACCAGTCGAACCGCCCGCGCACTACCAGGTATTTCGCGCGCGGCGTGAAGCAGGCCAACACGGCGTCCAGATCGCGCGTGTAATCGAACTCGGTCTTCATCACGAAAACCTTGTACTCGGGCTCCTCGGCCACCTTGGAACCCGCCAACATTTGCATCACACCGGCCTTGCGGAGCGCGGCGAAATCGACATAGAAAACCGCGGCATCCTGCGTAGGCAGGCGCTGCAGCCAGTCCGCGGTAGTGCGCAGCGAGTGGTAGCGGAGGCGCGCCACGCCCCAGACCGCCAGTCCGCACAGCGAGGCGACCAGGATGATGAGCAGCGCGGCCCGTTTCTTGTAGTTCACGAGGGCAGTATCACACAGCCGCGGGGGCTTCGGCCAGCCGGGCTTCCTTCCATAGGTCCAGATAGGGGCGAAGGCTGCGCATCATAGCGCGGAAACCATCGAGAGTGAGCGATTGCGCGCCGTCGCTGACAGCCTTCTCCGGATTGGGATGCACTTCCACGATCAGGCCGTCCGCCCCAATCGCGACTCCGGCGCGCGCCAGCGCCGGCACCAGGCTGCGCTTGCCGGTGGCGTGGCTGGGGTCCAGGATCACAGGCAGGTGCGTCAACTCGTTCAACACGGGGATGGACGAGATATCGCAAGTGTTGCGCGTGGCGGTTTCGAACGTGCGGATGCCGCGCTCACACAACAGCACGTTCGGATTGCCGTGAGCCACCACGTACTCGGCCGACATCAGCAGTTCTTTGACGGTGGAGCTCATGCCGCGCTTCAGCAGCACGGGGCGTCCGCAGACGCCCAGCGACTTCAGCAGCGCGAAGTTCTGCATGTTGCGCGCGCCCACTTGCATCACGTCGGCGTATTCGGCCACCATGCCGGCGTCCCGGTCGCTCATCACCTCGGTGACGATGGCCAGGCCGGTGGCTTCCTTGGCCTTGCGCAGCAGCTTCAGGCCCTCCAGTTCCATACCCTGGAAATCGTAGGGCGAGGTGCGCGGCTTGAATGCGCCGCCGCGCAACATGCGGGCGCCGGCGGCGGCCACCCCTTCGGCGGTCTCCATGATCTGCCGTTCGGATTCGACCGAACAAGGGCCGGCGGTGACGATGAATTCGTCGCCGCCGATCTCCAGACCGTTGACGCGCAGCACGGTGTGCTCCGGCTTGAACTCGCGGCTGACGAACTTGTAGGGCGCCGAGATGCGCACGGCGCTCTCGACTCCGGGAGTGGCTTCGAGCGATTCCAGGCAGGCGGTCACGTCGCCCACGCCGACTACGCCGATCACCACGCGCTCCTCCCCAACGATTGAGTGGACTTTGTATCCGAACTCTTCAATCCGCTCGCAAACGTGGCTGATTTCTTCGCGTGTGGCATGTGGCCGCATGGAGATGATCATGGCTGTTGGCTCCTTCTGTATCCAATAAAAAACCCACTCTGGCGAGTGGGTTGGTGTCGACAAAGCTCGGAATGCCTCGATTCAACGCCACTCTACCGATTCCGGCTGATCCGAAATCGGAAACTAAACGAGTTGGCGGGATAAGACATCGTAAAAGGCAAGTATAGGCCAAGTGGCAAATGAATGGCAAGCGGCGTCAGGCCGGCGTGGATTTAGCCGGTTGCCGGGCCTCCGCGTCGCGCCGGAGTTCTTCCACGACGCGGCGAACCAGGGTTTCCATCTCCCACTGGCGGAACTCCGGGGCCGTGTATGGAGGATAGGGCGCATATGCCGGCGCTGGCACGGCTGCAACGCTCTCCCTCCGTTCCAAGGATTTCCAGGCAGCTCCGAGCAACAGCACACCGACCGCGGCGCCTAGCCAAAGGACAAGGCTCATTTTAGCGTTCAAATCGGAGAGTTGCCTTTGCATGTCCTGCTGCGTCTTCTGCATGTCCTGCTGCGTCTTCTGCACGTCCGCAACCTGCAACTGCAGAGCCGCGAGGGTTAGCTCTACCTTGGCCAGCCGTTCATTGGCAGACGCGTCCACAAGTATCCTCGAGGAACTACCGGTTTGCGCCAGCAGCCACCCCGCGAGTATGAAGACAAGCCATGCCTTCCGCATCTGACCCTCAGTCTAGCATGCCACGACGGTGGCGCTACTCCACGCTGGACTCGTCGCGTGCGACTGGCTCCGCAGGCCGTCCCGGCCGGGGTCCCTCGCCGACGCGACGCAAATCGTCGGCCAGAATTACCGCTTCCGCCAGATCCCGCATGGGACGCCGCAGCCGACGGCTCTCATTGCGCAAACGCAGGTAGGCTTCCTCTTCGGTCAAGTTGTACTTCTGCTGCAGAATGCCCTTGGCCCGCTCCACCAGCTTGCGCGCCTCCAGCGTCCGCTTCATCTCCAGCGTTTCCGACATCAGGCGCGCGTTTTCGATAGCGATAGCGGCCTGGCCGGCCACGGCTTTCACGAAGCCAGTCTCTTCGTCGGAAAAGGCGCGCTGCTCCCGCGTGTAAATGTTGATCGTGCCGATCACCTTATCGCGCGTCAACAGCGGCACCGACAGCAGCGACGCCAGCCCCGTTTTGCGCGCGAGTTCCGGGTAGCGAAACTGTTTTTCGGCGAGCACGTTGGGAACTGTGATGGGGCGGCCTTCGCGCACTACACGGCCGATGAGCGAATCCTCGATCTTCAGCGGCATCTTGTGCAGATAATCGGGCGAAGAACAGCGCGCCGCCGAAATCACCAGTTCGCGGCGGTCTTCGTCGATCAGCATGATGGAACAGACGGGCGAGTCGAGGGTTTCCGCCACCATCTCCGAAATGGCTTGCAGGATGCGGTCCAGATAGTTCTCGGCGGAAATGGTCTGCGCCACCGCCGCCAAGGTTTCCATGCGTTTGGCCGCGGTTTCGGAACGCTCTTCCAGGCGCCACTTGGCAATGGCGCCGCCCATCTGCTCACCGATGAAGCTGACCAGCGCGACTTCTTCCGGCGAATGCGCGTGCGCCTCCCGGTGGTGCACGTTGATGACGCCGATCAGGTCGCCACCGGTCACCAGCGGTACGGAAAGGAAGGCATCGAAGGTGTCTTCCGGCAGCGTCTGGAACGTTTTGAAACGGGCGTCGGCGGAAGCCTTATTGGACAGCGCCACCACGGATTTGTGTTGCGCCACCCAGCCCGTGATGCCTTCGCCCATCTTCAGGCGGATGTTGCCGATCTCGGACGCGTGCGGAAGCTGCGAGGCCTGCAGCACCACTTCATTGCTGGCCCGGTCTATCAGATAGACCAGGCACGCGTCGCAGCGCGTGGTTTCCAGCGTAAGCGAGATCAGCTCCTGCAGCATTTTCTCCAGGCTCAGGTCGGAGCTGACGATGCTGCTGATATGGTGCAAGAGCGCAACTTGGGAGGAACCCTCCGGAACGGCTGTCGTGGCGGTCCGCATGTATTCAGTTTAAGGATTGGAGCGTGCGATTGTCGAATCCAAAATTCTTATAGGGGGCATGGTGCACGGGGTGCGCATCCACCATTCCCGCAAAGGGTCGTCATGCGGGGGAATGAACCGGGCCCTCCGGGCACCGTCAATCTGCCGGCGATCCGGCGAGCTTTGCGGCCGGCCGTGGCCAAGGCGTAACCCCGCGCGCGGCAGATCGCCGGCGACATGGCTTCCCCGCCGTCCAGGTCCGCCGCGAATTGGACATATAGCTCTTCTTCTAAAGGTGTGTCGGGTTTGACCGCCTTCACTTGTCAGGTGCGCCGGCGCCAGGGTCTGCGCTTCTGCAAGTCCCTGCGCGGTCAGCGCCGGCCGCCCCTTCCAAAGCCACCCGAAAAGGTGTGCGGCATGCCGCCGCCAATACGGGATCCGAGGCCACGGAATTCATTCGAGCGGGAATCCCCAAGCGAACGCGACTGGCGCTGCTCATCGAGACCCCTTTCCGGTTGGGATTTGGACCAGTTGCCGTTAGCGCCTTGCCGAAACCAACTGCTCCCTCGATGGTCCCAAACCTGCCCGTCGTGCCCGGCGTAGATATCGTGCGCCTGTCCCTGCCTTGCCAGGGCGGCGCCGCCCTCCGGCCGGGCCGCCCGTGACACTACGGCATTGCCTTGCCAGCGATTATAGACGTTGGTGTTGTAGTGAAACCGCTCCGCGTCGCCGGGGTGCCAGTGGGGATTCCAGTGCTCGCTGTAGATGCGGTGTGTGTACCAGGGGTTGTGATACCACCAATAACCGCCAACCGGCCGCCAGAACCATCCGTCACCCCAGTAGCCGAAGCCGAATCCAAAGCCCCACGTCCACGGCCAGCCGAACCAGAAATCGCCGATCCAGGGCGGATAAAACCAGCCCGTGCCGAACACCACCACGCCGTCCCACACATACGCGCCGAGATAGCCGGGCGTGTAGCCGAAATAAACGAGGTCCGGTGTGGCGCCGTAGACGTAGACGTACCGGTCGTGAAATAGCGGACAGCTCGGGGGAATCCGATAAATCTCCGCCGGAATCGTGTCGGCGACTACCCACGGACCCACTGGCGCTTCGGCCACGAACCATACACCGTTGTGGCATCCGTAGTAGCTCGCGCCCAAATGAATCACGTCGCTGGAGGTGTTCACCGCGTACTCCAGCGACGTGCCCTCGATAGCCCGGAACTGCGGCGCACCGTCGTAGCGCACCTCGAACTTGATTTCGGTTCGTCGCACCGCCGCGGTTTGGGGAATCTGGTTCGCGATCACCGCTTCCCTGGCTGGTTCAGTGCCGGGAACCGATGCCAGCACGCCGCCCTTCGGGCTGTTGGGAGGAATCTTCGCGAAATCCCGCGGAAGCTGGCTCGCGGACACCCAATCCCACGAACCCTGCAACGACTTGCCGCGATACCAGCGCCCGGATAGCAGCACGTAATAATCCTGCGTGGACACATCCAGAAAAATATTGTTTTCGGTGTTGGTGACGTAGAGCAGCTTGGTCTTCGAAATCGGCGAGAGTTGCGCCGCTCCGCGCGTAACCAGCAATTCGGCCGGAGTGGCGCTCACGAATACCGCCGGCGGCGTTCCCGTCATGGGCGGCGGGCCGGCATCCTTGGCGTGATCGTGTGGATCTTTCTGTTCGGTCTGCTCGACTTGCGTTTTAGCCTCATCCAGGCCGGGCGGCGCGTTCGCGGCGGCTGTCCATGGCCCGTCCAGGGTGGATGCCGTCATCCAAACGCCATTGCCGTCCAGATAGTAGCGCGAGCCCGCGGTATCGTAGAGCAGCGTCGCCGGGGTATTGACGACCCGCTGGAATGGCGTGCCCGGCACGCTGCGCAGGACGGGCTGCCCATCGATCAAGATCAAGACGGCGGGAGCGGGACTATACAAGACTTTGGGCGGGTCGTTCTTTACCGCGACCGATTCGCTCTCACCCTCGGCCTGGGTCATGGCCATGTCGGCCAGCAGGCGGTCCAGGGTGACGGTGCGCGGCCAAATGGGCAGGCCGTCGCGGATGGCTCGCTCCAGCTCCGGCTCCTGCGATTTCGCGGCCGGAAAACTGACCGAGGATACCTTGAGGTCATCCAGCATGACCATCCGGCTCTCTTTGTCGACGTCGGTGCGGGCGGTCAGGGAAACGATGCCGTACAGGGGCGTCGGGTTGCCGGGCCGTGTGACAGTCACGGCCGCACGGGCCTCCAGATGGTTTTTCTTCCATTGATCGACCTGCGGCTGATAGATGGTGAAGTGGATGCCGCTGGTATCCATTTCCCGTGGCCAGCCCGTGCTGGCGTCAGACGGCGTCTGACCCGGAGCTGAGAGTGAAGCAGCGGCCAGGAAACAAAGGATTTTCAAGCCCGCATTAGCGGTTCGAGTCCATTCCGAGACTTTGCGCATGAGAAGATCCCTTTCTTGTGGGGTTAGGCTTCGTTTTCGATACCGAACATCCGTTTGATGCCAAAACATCCGCCGTGGGTGCGGGAACCACGGAGGTGGGGCGGCCTATCCGCACCGCGGACCCGCTTTGCAGCGGGTCCCTGGAGTTTCTACATTTTGTCCGCCGGAGTGGGGCAGGCTCGCAGCCTGCGCGGCCCGCGCAGGCCCGCTGGTAGCACAGGCTTCAGCCTGTGTAGGGCGAGCTTCGCTTGCCGAAGAGCGGGCCTGCGAGGCCCGCGCAGGCTGCGAGCCTGCCCCACAAGGTCTTCAGGCCACTATGATGAAGCGATGAAGAATACGCCGGGCGGATTGCCGCCGGTGATCGCCGTGGGTCGCAAAGCCGCCCAGCCCTTGCACTGGCAGATTTACGACGCCTACCGTGCGGCCATCATTGGGCGCAATCTGCAACCGGGCCAGCGGGTTCCGTCCAGCCGGAGTCTTGCGCTGGAACTCGGGATTTCGCGCATCCCCGTCCTTACGGCTTACGCCCAACTCATGGCTGAGGGCTACTTTGAAAGCCGTGTGGGCGCGGGAACGTACGTGTCCGGTTCCTTGCCGGAGCAGTGGATGTCGTGCGAGGGCGCAGGCGAAACCGCCTGCCGCACCTTCCCGGCCATTAAGTCAGGCGCTTTGCCATGGACGTACGGATCGGGTGCATTCAGTGTGGGCCAGTTGGCGTTTGCGCACTTTCCTTTCCAGGTGTGGTCGAACCTGGTTGCGCGGCATGCCCGAAAAGTGCGCGCCGGCGATTTGAATTACGGCGACCCGATGGGTTCCCAGGATTTTCGCGAAACCATCGCCACGTACTTGAGAACGTCGCGGGCAGTCGACTGCGATGCGGGGCAAATCATGGTGGTCAGCGGCTCCCAGCAGGCGCTGGACATTTCCGCGCGCGTCCTGGTGGAACCGGGGAATCCCGTCTGGGTTGAAGAACCCGGATACGAGTTGATGCGGGAGGCCCTTACGCTGGCCGGTTGCCGGCTCATACCGGTTCCGGTTGACGGCGAAGGTCTTCGCGTGGCGGCCGGGATCAAGCTGTGCCGCCAGGCCCGCGCCGCGTTTGTCACGCCCTCGCATCAGTATCCGCTGGGCGTGACCATGAGCGCCGCGCGCCGCCTCGAATTGCTCGATTGGGCGCGCAAATCCGGCGCCTGGATCGTGGAGGACGACTACGATAGCGAATACCGTTATGAAAGCATGCCCATCGCATCCTTGCAAGGAATCGACCGCGGCGCGCGCGTAATTTACATCGGCACGTTCAGCAAGACTCTGTTTCCGTCGCTACGCCTGGGATACATGGTGATTCCGCACGTACTGGCCGCTCGATTCGCCGCAGTCCGCCGGGCGATGGACCTTTGTCCGCCGCACCTGTCTCAAGCCGTGCTCACGGATTTCATGGATCAGGGACACTACGCCAGGCACATCCGCAAGACGCGGCTGCTGTATGGCGAGCGACGGAGCGCCCTGGTTGCCGCCATCGGCAAAGAGTTTGGCGGGCGCCTCGAGATCCTGGGCGGGGAAGCCGGCATGCACCTCACGGTCGCACTGCCGCCCGGTCTGCGCGACCGGGAGATATCGGAGCGTGCGGCCGCGGAGCGTCTGTGGCTGTGGCCGCTGTCGTCCGCTTATATGGGCAAGGCCGCCCGGCAGGGATTCATTCTGGGCTTTGGAAGTACGCAGGCGGCGGATATGCCGAAAGCCGTTCGCCGCCTGCGGGACGTGCTTGGTTCCGGGTAGTTTAGTGGGGCAGGCTCGCAGCCTGCGCGGGCCTCGCAGGCCCGCTCTTCGGCGCTCGCCTGTGCCGGCAGGGGTGCCGACACGGCACGCCGGGGGCGTGCGCCACGTGGGCGGAGTGGCTATAAGGGAATTGCGCCAAGTGGTTATTGCCCTACGCCGCACGCTTATCTATCATTGGTGAACGTGTCCCTCGCTGGCATCAAACCAGGCCGTTTCCTGCTGGCCCTTCCGATGTTGATCTACCCGGTCTTGCACTTTATTTACACCGATTTTGTGGCCGGCATCATCCCTCCCTGGATTCCGTGGCACCTGTTCTGGACCTATTTCACGGCCATCACTATCTTCGCCTCCGGCGTGTCGATCGTCTTCCGGAAATACGCGCAACTGTCCGCGACCCTGCTGGGAGTGGAGATTTTTCTGTTCTGCGCGCTGATTCACGTCTTCCTGGTGCTCGACAGGCCCGGCGATGCGTGGGCGGGGCGCGCCATGTTCGGCGATATGCCCAGCCGCTGGATGAATTTCCCGAAAGACCTGGGCATGAGCGGCGCCTGTTTCATCTTTGCCGGAACCCAAGCGGGAGCACTCGGAATGTCCGCCCGGCACAAAATCCTGACGCTCGGGCGCCTCATCCTGGCGCTCTGTACCGCCGCGTTTGGCGTGCTGCACTTCATCTATCCGGCGTACGCGCCGGGCATCCCTCCCATGTCCGCCAGCGTATCCTTTCCAATTCCCGGTCACGCGTTTTGGGTGTACCTCACAGCCGTCGCGCTGCTGATTTTGGCCGCATGCCTGGCTGCCAATTGGCATACGCGCGAAGCTGCCCTGGTATTGGGATTGACGATTGTAGTGTTCGACCTGCTGACCTGGGGCCCGGTTTTCATCGTGCATCCCATGGAACTGACCGGAAACTTCTTGAAAGATATCGGGATCGCGGGAGGCGCCTTCGTCCTGGCGGACAGGTAAGGCGGGAACTGCATGATCGCATCCCTCGGACGCTGGTTCTTCGCTATCTCGATGGTGGCTTTCGGCATCCAGCATCTGATCGATAGGGGCTTCATCGTAGGTCTGGAGTTCGTTCCCGCGTGGATTCCGGCGCACGCGTTCTGGGCCTGCTTCACGGCCACCGCGCTGATTTGCGCGGGCGTCAGCATCGCGTTCCAAATGAAAGCGCGCCCATCGGCCCTTCTGTTGGGCGTCGCGTTTTTCCTGTCCATGCTGGTTCGCCGCGCACCCGCCATCGTGGCGATTCTGCGCGACGTGGGCGAGCGCACCCTGGCATTTGAGGTCCTGGCGCTGTGCGGCGGAGCGCTGGTGCTGGCCACGGTGGACAAACTAGCCGCGCTCGGCCGCTATTTCCTGGCCGTCTCCATGGCGATCTTTGGCATCGATCATTTGTGGGTTCCCGGCCTGATCGCCGGACTGATACCCGCCTGGATTCCGTGGCATCGGTTTTGGCCGTACTTCACCGCGGCAGGCTTCATCGCCGCCGCCATCTGTATCGCCATCGGCAAGCAAGTCCGACTGGCGGGGACTCTTCTCGGGCTGATGTTCTTTCTTTGGGTGGTGCTGCTGCACGCGCCGCGCATCGCCGCCGCTCCGTACAACGGGGACGAGTGGAACAGCGGATTCATCGCCTTGGCCATGAGCGGATGTGCCCTGGCCGTGGCAGGCGGCGCAGGCGAGCGTGGCTCGCCTTGACCGGCTAAGCCTGTCCCACCGGGTGCTATGATCCGCTCTTATGGTTAAAACCCGTTTTGCCGCAATTGTATGCCTGGCCGGCTTGGGATGCCTGGTTGCCACCTCGCAATCGGGACCGCGCAAGCTTTCCTCGTTCGATCCGCGAGCGAACGCGCTGCTCGCGAACATGACGCTAGACGAAAAGGTCGGACAGATGACCCAGCCCGATCAACTCTTTCTCAAATCCGACAGCGATATCGCCAAGTACTTTCTGGGATCGGTACTCAGCGGCGGCGATTCCGACCCCAAAGAGGGCAACAGCCTGGAAGCCTGGACCAACCTGATCGACCGCTATCAGAAGGCCGCGCTGGAAACGCGCCTGTCGATCCCGTTGCTTTACGGAGTGGACGCGGTGCATGGGCACAATAATGTGTTGGGCGCGGTTATTTTTCCGCATAACATCGGGCTGGGCTGCACGCGCAATCCGGCGTTGATCGAGAAGATCGAGCGCATCACGGCGGTGGAAGTACGCGCTACCGGCATCAACTGGGGCTTCGCGCCATGCGTCACCGTGCCGCGCGATATTCGCTGGGGCCGCACGTATGAAGGCTACGCCGACGAGCCGGAGGGCGTCACGGAGCTGGGCGCGGCCGCCGTGCGCGGCTTGCAGGGCGACGACCTGGCCGACCCCTTGGCGATCCTGGGTTGCGCCAAGCATTATGTGGGCGATGGCGGCACCACTTATGGCAGCAGCACGATCGGCCCGCACCTGCTCGACCAGGGCGATACGCGGATGGACGAAAAGACTCTGCGCGAGATCCACATGCAGGGCTACCTGACCACCATCCGCGCGGGCGTGGGTTCCATCATGCCTTCCTACAGCAGTTGGAACGGCTTGAAAATGTCGGGCAATCGGCGCCTGCTGACGGAGGTCTTGAAAGACGAATTGGGCTTTGAAGGCTTCCTGATTTCGGACTACGGCGCCATTGATGCGCTGCCGGGCGATTACAAACATAAGATCGGCATGTCGATCAACGCCGGCATGGACATGGTGATGGTACCGGAGCGCTACCAGGAGTTCATCGCCAAGCTGAAAGAAGACGCGCAGGATGGCACGGTGCCGATGGCGCGCATCGACGACGCGGTGCGGCGCATTCTGCGGGTGAAGATCGCCATGGGGCTGATGGACAAAAACCATTCGCAGCTTGCCGACCGTACGCTGTGGAAGCAGTTCGGATCGCCGGAGCACCGCGCCGTGGCGCGCGACGCCGTGCGGCAATCGCTGGTGCTGCTGAAGAACGAGCGCGGCGCGCTGCCGCTGGCTAAATCCGCCAAACGCATCCACGTGGGCGGCAAGGGTGCTGACGACCTCGGCAATCAGTGCGGCGGATGGACGATCACCTGGCAGGGCAGCAGCGGCGACGTGACGCCGGGCGGCACGACCATTCTGCAGGCCATCAAGAAGGCTGTTTCGAAAGACACCAAAGTGACATTCGCGGTGGATGGCAAAGGCGCGGAAGGCGCGGATGCCGGTGTGGTGGCGATCGGCGAGAAGCCCTACGCCGAAACCAACGGCGACCGCCGCGAATTGAACCTCGCGCCGGAGGATGTGGCCGCGATCGATAACATGAAAGCGGCGGGGATTCCGGTGGTGGTGCTGCTGCTTTCCGGACGGCCGATGATTCTGGACAAGGCGATCGACAAGGCGGATGCATTTGTGGCCGCATGGCTGCCGGGTACGGAAGGCGACGGCGTGGCGGACGTTTTATTCGGCGACTACAAACCCACGGGCAAACTGAGCTTTTCGTGGCCGCGCACGATGGCGCAGGTGGGCGTGCATAAGGGCGACGCCGGCTACGACCCGCTGTTCCAGTATGGTTACGGCCTGAGTTACTGACTGTCTTCGTGTTATCCGCGTTCATCGGTGGCCAATTATTTCTTGCTCCAATCCCGGATGGTGCGGATCTCGGGGGCAGGAATATGCAGGAATTCGAGGAACTCCTGATGTTCTTCCGGCGCGGCCTTCTCGAATTCGGCGTGCCAGCGGTGCATGGCCTCCTCGGTTAGCCCCGCGGCTTTCATGATGGAAACCCACTTCTCTTTTGTGATCATCTTATTTCTCCCTATCGAATCGTTTTTGAGCAGTTTCAGTATGGCGCGCTGGTGGGCGCGCCGCATTTCAATCTCCGCGTCGAGAGCCACGAGGCGCCGTTTCAGAACCGCCGCAGCGTCGCTCGCGCGGCGGTCCAGAATCGCGCGGATGTCCTCCAGCGTCAGCCCCGCGTGGCGATAGACGCAGATCTGCTGCAGCCGCTGCAAGTCCCGATCGCCGTAATGCCGGTAGTTGCCGGCGCTACGGGCGGGCGATTTCAGCAGCCCGATGGATTCGTAATACAGCAGCGTGCCGCGGCTCAGACCGCAACGCGCGGCGAGTTTGGAAACGGTCAGCATGGCTTCCACGTGACTCCAGATCCCAGTGTGAACCCTACAGCTATAGACAGGTCAAGCGGAAAATGCGGGCGTCGCCATATACTGAGTGAATGACCGATTACCGCAGCATCGAACGACAGTTTTCCGAAGCCCTGGGACTGCCGCGCCGCCCCGTGGCCGTGACGTTCTTGAAGGCGCCGCCCGCCGGCGTCGAGAAGTTTGAGGGCGTCATGCCGTCGGGGTGCAGCTTCTGGCGGCTGGCGGCGGATGGGCGGACTTTCTACACGGTCGCCGCCGACCATTACAACTGCCCCATCGGGAGCTACACGCACAATATCGCCCTGCCGCCCGACCGCGCACCGGAACTGGAACAGACCTTGGCGTTGATGGGCTCGCTAGGCTACGTGAAGATGGAAGAGGTATCCGGCATTCCGCGTCTGCCCGAGCCGCCCGCTGCGGTGGTTTTTGCGCCGCTCGGCGAGACCCCGGTGGAACCCGACGTCGTGATCTTTTCGGGACGTCCCGCGCGCCTGATGCTACTGAGCGAGGCTGCGCTACGGGCGGGCGTTTCGGCGAACGCGCCGCTGCTGCCACGTCCCACTTGCATGGCGCTGCCCGCGGCGTTGGCACAGGGCGTGGTCACCAGCTCGGGCTGCATCGGAAACCGTGTGTACACGGACCTGGGCGAAGACGAGCTGTACGCCGTGGTTCCCGGACGCGATCTGGCGCGCGTGATGGACGAGTTGCAAACCATCGCCACGGCGAATGCGCAACTGGCGGAGTACCATCGCGAAAAGCGCGCGATGCTGGCGACGGCGTAGTTTATCCAAAATTTAGCCGGCCTTTCGGCCGGCGGGACCCGCTGGGAGCGGGTCCGCAGCCTGCGAGGCTGCCCCACCCAGCGCCATCCACGCAACGACCGCGGCCAGCTTCTCATCCTGACGCCATGGCGGGCCGATGGCCTTTCCCAAGCCGGCCACCTGCCGCTTCAGTTCGTCTCCCAGCAGACGCTCCTGGACGGCGGTGAGCGGCAACCCGCACTCCCGGCTGGCGGCGCGCAGCGCGGCGCGAAACAATTCGCCTTCCGCGGTGTGCAGCATCGGGTGCGAAGCCAGGATTTTTTCGAGAGGGGGCAAAGGTCTGCCGGACCCCAGCAACAGACCGCAGCCGACCACCGGATGACCGAGTTGCCCCAGATCTTCGACCATGCCGCGCAATTCCGTAGTGGCCAGCGCCGCCGCACGCGCCGCGCAATTCTCCACGAGTTGCCGGGCCTCACCGATCTCCAGCCCCACCGCGGCATGGTAAGGCTGCGATGGGCCCTTTGCGCCAGGCTCCCGCATCTCGATGCGCCGCCGCGCGATCACGACCGGGGCGTCCGCGGCTACCGTTAGGGCCACTGCCGCCGCCCATCCGGAATGCGCGCGAAAGCCGATCGTGGCGGGCGAGGACATGCTTTTAGACTCAGCCCCGCGTCACCCGAAAACGATCTGCGCGATCACCAGTTGCGGCAGCGCTTGATTCCAGCTATCCGGAATATCGTCGAAGGCCAGCCGGAAATTCTTGATCTCGCCGGGAGCCAGGCCGCCCATCTTCTGGCCCACGATGGGCACCCGTCGGCGCAGCACCAACTGGCCATAAGGATCGTAGAACACGCAGTTGATTTCCACCACGCGCAGGCCGCGGCTGCCGTTGTTGCCGATCTTGCCCGTGATCTCGACCACCGCCTGCTTCATGTAGCTTTCGTGCTTCTGCATGTCGACGTCCATCAACTGCAGGCTGTGCACGTAGGCCTTGGCTTCGGCCGTAAGAGGCGGAGGAGGCGGCGGCGGCCGCTGCGCCGCCCGGTCCAGATAGAGGAAAAAACCAGCGCCCAGGATCGCCGCAAGCGCCACCACGAGCACCGCTACGGGAACGCTCTTCTTCTCCGCCGCTATTTGCGTGGCCACCGTGACGATATTAGCATAGGGGCGGGCTTCGGACCGCGCGGGGCGTTGATCCCCTGTCTCGGTCGATTGGGCCGCCGCGATTGCGGCGAACGCGCATATAAGCGAGGTCGGAGTTGTGAGTTTCATTTTGCTCACCTAAAGCAAGAAGAGCGGGCCTACGAGGCCCGCGCAGGCTGCGAGCCTGCCCCACTATTTCTACCGGCCGCCGACAGTCATTTCGCTTAACACCAGCGTCGGCGCAGCCATCGACCCGCGGAACTGCAAGTCCGACCCAACCGCTTCCAGATTCGCCAGCATCTGCTGCAAGGTTCCCGCGATCGTCACTTCGGAAACCGGAAACGCCAATTCGCCGTTGCGGATCCACAGACCGACCGCGCCGCGGGAATAATCCCCAGTTACGATATTCACGCCGAAGCCGATCAGTTCCGTCACGTAGAAACCTTCCCGGATTCCCGCGATGAGTTGCTCGGGCGTGGCGGCGCCTCTCTCAATATAAAGGTTGCCATTGCCAACGCCCGCATTCCCCGCCAAACCGCGCGAGGCGTTGCCGGTGGTGCGCAGTCCCAACTTGCGGGCGGTGTAGGCGTTCAGCAAGTAGCTCCGCAGCACACCGTTTTCGATTACCACCGTGCGCCGCGTAGGCACGCCTTCGTCATCGAACGGCGAAGTGCCGAACAAACCGGGAATAGTGCCGTCGTCGATTACGGTCAACTTATCCGACGCCACGCGTTCGCCCAACTTACCGGCCAGGAACGACTCATTGCGATAGATGGCGCCGCCATGCACGGCATCGAAGATGTTGTCGAGCAGCGCGCGCGCGGTGCGCGGCTCGAACACCACCGGCACCTTCTGCGTCTCCATCTTCCGCGCGCCCAGCCGCCGTACGGCCCGTTGCGCGGCGATGCGGCCCACGTCTTCCGGCTTGTCGAGGCTGGCAAAACCGCGCGCCGACGTGAACCAGTAGTCGCGCTCCATCGACTCGCCCTCGCGCGCCACGGGCACCGTGGATAGTGAACAGTAGCTGGCGCGATACTCGCCCGCGAAGCCCCGCGAATTAGCGAACGCGTGCCGCCCCAGATGAGTGTCGAAGGACGCACCCTCGGAATTCGTAATGCGCGGGTCGGCACGCAGCGCGGCATCTTCGGCGCGCCGGGCCATCTCGATCTTCAGCTCGGTTGGGAGTCCCTCCACATCGCCGCAGTACATGCCCAAATCGCCGGGAATAGAGCCTAGCTCGGCGGCGTCCGGCAGGCCGGCGTGCGGGTCCTCCGTAGTAATCTCCGCCAATTCGATCGCCGAGCGCACCATCTGCCGTATGCCATCGGCCGAAAGATCCGAAGTATAGGCCGAGCCTGTGTGCAGGCCTCGCAGGATGCGCAATCCCGCCGCGCGCGAGCCGGCTTCCTTCAACGTCTCCACTTCCCGCAGGCGCACGTTGGCGGAAAACTCGTCGCCCTCGCCGATGGTGCACTCCGCGTCCGTGGCCCCCGCCGCCAGCGCCTGCCGGACGATCTCCGCGGCCATGCCGGCATAATCGCGCGCGTGACCGCTCCCACTCAAGCCGTGCCTCCCACCGTCAGGCGATCGATCTTGATGGTGGGAATACCCACGCCCACAGGCACGCTTTGCCCCTCCTTGCCGCACACGCCGATACCTTCATCCAGCTTCAGATCGTTGCCCACCATGC
>Ga0181526_10000421_pt1 | contig 45685 bp, 41 predicted proteins | sample PEATcosm2014_Bin_35_FD_119750 | JGI IMG/M metagenome (GOLD analysis project Ga0181526, IMG submission 119750) | Peatland microbial communities from MTU Mesocosm Facility, Houghton, MI, USA - PEATcosm2014_Bin06_30_metaG | ecosystem: Environmental > Terrestrial > Soil > Wetlands > Peat | place...
CTTTCGGGCCAACGTCGTCCCGGTATCCGTTCAACTTCTCCCCACTCGGAAGGACGCCGATGGCCACTGGCCTCTACGACCCGGCATACGAGCACGACGCCTGCGGTGTCGGCATGGTGGCCGATCTGCACGGCCGGCCCGACCACGACATCGTCGACCGCGGCCTCACCGTGCTGGAGCGCCTGGCGCACCGCGGCGCCTCCGGGGCCGAGGTGGAGACCGGGGACGGCGCCGGCATCCTCGTCCAGATCCCGCACCGCTTCCTCTCCGCGGCCGTTGCCGAGGCCGGCTTCTCGCTGCCCGACGTGGGCGGCTACGCCGTGGGCCTCGCCTTCCTGCCGACCGATCGGGACGATGCCCTGAAGGCCCGGACCGTCGTGGAGCAGACGGCGGCCGAGGAGGGTCTCGCGGTGCTCGGTTGGCGCACGGTGCCGACCGAGCCCGCAGGCCTGGGCAAGACCGCGCTGGGCGCGATGCCGCTCATCGAGCAGGTCTTCCTGGCGCCGGCCATGGACGGCCTGGACACGATGGCGCTCGAACGGCGGGCCTTCGTGGTGCGCAAGCGCGCCGAGCACGCGGTCGACGGCCTGTACTTTCCCTCGCTCTCGGCCCGGACCATCGTCTACAAGGGCATGCTGACCTCGGAGCAGCTGCGCGAGTTCTTCCCCGACCTGCGCGACCCCCGCTTCGAGTCCGGCCTGGCGCTCGTGCACTCGCGCTTTTCGACGAACACGTTCCCGAGCTGGCCGCTCGCCCACCCCTACCGCTACCTGGCGCACAACGGCGAGATCAACACCCTGGCGGGCAACCGGAACTGGATGCGGGCCCGCGAGGCGCTGCTCGACACAACGCTGATCGACGGCGACCTGGCGCGTATCTTCCCCGTCTGCACCCCGGGAGCGAGCGACTCCGCCAGCTTCGACGAGGTCCTGGAATTGCTCCACCTAGGCGGCCGGCCGCTGCCGCACGCCGTGCTGATGATGATCCCCGAGGCGTGGGAGAACCACACCACGATGGACCGTGGCCGGCGTGCCTTCTACCGCTACCACGCGTCGCTCATGGAGCCGTGGGACGGACCGGCCGCGGTCTGCTTCACCGACGGGACGCTCGTCGGCGCGGTGCTCGACCGCAACGGTCTCCGGCCGGCCCGCTACTGGGTGACCGACGACGGTCTGGTGGTGCTCGCCAGCGAGGTCGGGGTCCTCGACATCGCCCCGGAGCGCGTCGTGCGCAAGGGCCGGTTGCAGCCGGGGCGCATGTTCCTCGTCGACACCGGCAAGGGCCGGCTCGTCGAGGACGAGGAGATCAAGGCCGAGCTGGCGGCCGAGCACCCCTACGCGGAGTGGCTGGCGGCCGACCAGATCCGGCTCGACGAGCTGCCGGCGCGGACCATGCTCACGCCCCAGCACGGGAGCGTCGTCACCCAACAGCGCCTCTTCGGCTACACGACCGAGGAATCCCGCGTGATCCTGGCGCCCATGGCCCGCTCGGGTGCCGAGCCGATCGGCTCCATGGGATCGGACACGTCCATCGCCGTCCTCTCCGATCGCTCCCGGCTCCTCTACGACTACTTCACCCAGCTGTTCGCCCAGGTGACCAACCCGCCGCTCGATGCCATCCGCGAGGAACTGGTGACGTCGCTGGCCGCCACCATCGGGCCGGAGGCCAACCTGCTCGAGGCGTGCCAGGGCTCGTGCCGCCAGATCCTGCTGCCGCTCCCGGTCATCGACCGCGACGACCTGGCGAAGCTCATGTACGTCAACGAGCACGGCGAGACGCCGGGGTTCAAGGCCTTCGCCATCGACGGGCTCTTCGACGTGCGCGAGGCGGGGCTGGCCGGAGCGCCGACCGCCGCGGGCGGTGAGGCGCTCCGGCGCGCCCTCGATGTCGTGCGCCAACGTGTCTCGGAGGCCATCGCGGAGGGGGCCAACATCATCGTCCTCTCCGACCGCAACTCGACGGCCGACTGGGCGCCGATCCCTTCGCTACTGCTGACGGCCGCCGTCCACCACCATCTCGTGCGTGAGAAGACCCGGACCAAGGTGGGCCTCGTGGTCGAGACCGGCGACGCCCGTGAGGTGCACCACATCGCGCTGCTCATCGGCTTCGGCGCCGCGGCCGTGAACCCGTATCTCGCCCTGGACGCCATCGACGACATGATCTCCGAGGGCCTCCTCGAAGGCGTCTCCCCGCGCCAGGCGCGCCGGAACTACATGAAGGCCGCGTGCAAGGGAGTCCTCAAGGTGATGTCCAAGATGGGCATCTCGACGGTGGCCTCCTACACCGGTGCCCAGGTCTTCGAGGCGGTCGGCCTCGACGGGGCCCTGATCGACGAGTACTTCACCGGCACCGCGAGCCGCATCGGGGGCGTCGGCCTGTCGGTGCTGGCGGCAGAGGTCGCCACGCGCCACCGCAGGGCGCACGAGCCGCGGCCGACCGAGCGCGCCCATCGCGAGCTCGAGGTGGGCGGCGAGTACCAGTGGCGGCGCGAGGGCGAGTTCCACCTGTTCAACCCGAAGACGGTGTTCAAGCTCCAGCACGCGACGAGGGCGAAGCGATACGAGATCTTCAAGGAGTACAGCAGCGCGGTCGACGACCAGTCCGAGAAGCTGGGAACCCTGCGCGGCCTGCTACGGCTCAAGCCGGCGCCGGGTGGTCCGATCCCCATCGAGGACGTGGAGCCGATCTCGGCCATCATGGCGCGCTTCTCCACCGGCGCCATGTCCTACGGCTCCATCTCGGCCGAGTCACACGAGACACTCGCCATCGCCATGAACCGGATCGGCGGACGCTCCAACACCGGCGAGGGCGGCGAGGATGCCGACCGCTTCACGCCCGACGAGAACGGCGACTTGCGGCGCAGTGCGATCAAGCAGGTGGCATCGGGCCGCTTCGGGGTGACGAGCGAGTACCTCGTCAACGCGGACGACCTCCAGATCAAGATCTCGCAAGGGGCCAAGCCCGGTGAGGGCGGGCAGCTGGCGGGCATCAAGATCTACCCGTGGATCGCCCGAACCCGGAAGTCGACGCCGGGCGTCGGGCTGATTTCGCCGCCGCCGCACCACGACATCTACTCCATTGAGGACATCGCCCAGCTCATCCACGACCTCAAGTCCTCCAACCCCCGCGCCCGGGTGCACGTGAAGCTCGTGGCCGAGGTCGGCGTCGGCACGGTGGCGGCCGGGGTCGCCAAGGCGCACTCCGACGTGGTGCTGATCTCGGGCCACGACGGCGGCACCGGCGCCGCGCCCCTGACCTCCCTGAAGCACGCCGGGATCCCCTGGGAGATCGGGCTCGCCGAGACCCAGCAGACGCTGCTGGCCAACGGTCTGCGCGACCGGATCGTGGTGCAGGTGGACGGGCAGCTCAAGACCGGCCGCGATGTCGTCATCGGTGCCCTCCTCGGCGCTGAGGAGTACGGCTTCGCCTCCGCCCCGCTGGTGGTCTCGGGCTGCATCATGATGCGGGTCTGTCACCTCGACACCTGCCCCGTCGGCATCGCCACCCAGAACCCGGCGCTGCGGGCCAAGTACAGCGGCAAACCCGAGTTCGTCGAGACCTTCTTCGAGTACGTGGCGGAGGAGGTGCGCGAGGTGCTGGCGTCCCTGGGCCTGCGGACGCTCGACGAGGCCATCGGGCGGGTCGACCTGCTCGAGACAGAGGCGGCGGTGACCCACTGGAAGGCGGCCGGCATCGACCTGACCACGGTCCTCGCCCAGCCCGACCTCCCCGACACGGTCGGCCGGCGCCAGACCCGCCTGCAGGACCACGGCCTGGAGAAGGCGCTGGACCACGCCTTCATGGAGGACTGCGCGCCTGCGCTGGCGGACGCCACCCCGGTGTCGGTCGAGCTGCCGATCACCAATGTGGACCGCACGGTGGGGACGTTGCTCGGTTCCGAGATCAGCCGGCGGTATGGCGCCGCCGGGCTGCCCGACGACACGATCTCGCTGACCTTCACGGGCTCGGCCGGCCAGAGCTTCGGAGCCTTCGTACCCAGGGGCATGACGATGCGCCTGTACGGCGACGCCAACGACTACTTCGGCAAGGGCCTCTCGGGAGGACGCCTCGTCGTGCGGCCACCGGAGGGCTCCCCGTTCACCGCCGAGGAGGAGATCATCGCGGGCAACGTGATCCTCTACGGCGCCACCGACGGCGAGGCATTCATCCGCGGGCAGGTGGGGGAGCGCTTCTGCGTCCGGAACTCCGGGGCGACCGCCGTCGTCGAGGGGGTCGGCGACCACGGGTGCGAGTACATGACCGGTGGGATCGTGGTGGTGCTCGGGCCGACGGGTCGCAATTTCGCGGCGGGCATGTCGGGGGGCATCGCGTACGTCTACGACCCCGAGCGCACGTTCGGACAGCGGGTCAACCTCGAGCAGGTCGACGTGGAGCCGCTCGATCCCGAGGACAGTTTCATGGTGCGCACCCTGGTCGAGCGCCATGGGGTGGAGACCGAGTCGGCCGTGGCGGCGCGCCTGCTCCAGAACTGGGACACGGATGTCCTCGAGTTCGTGAAGGTGATGCCCCGCGACTATCGCCGGATCCTCGAGGCGACCCGCCAGGCCGAGGCGGAGGGGCGCCCCGTGGACGAGGCGGTCATGGAGGCCGCGCATGGGTAAGACGACCGGCTTCATGGAATTCGGGCGCCACCTGCCTCGGCGGCGCCCCGTCTCGGTCCGGTTGCGCGACTGGAGGGAGGTCTACGAGCCCTTCGGCGAGGAGGCCACGAAGGAGCAGGGGGCGCGCTGCATGGACTGCGGCATCCCCTTCTGCCACGACGGCTGTCCGCTCGGCAACCTGATCCCCGAATGGAACGATCTCGTCTACCGCGACGACTGGCCGGAGGCCATGGAGCGCCTGCACGCCACCAACAACTTCCCCGAGTTCACGGGGCGGCTGTGCCCGGCCCCGTGCGAGGCGGCGTGCGTGCTCGGGATCAACGACGACCCGGTCACGATCGAGCGGATCGAGTTCGAGATCGTCGAGCGCGCCTGGGACGAGGGATGGGTGACGCCGCAGATGCCGACGGTGCGCACCGGGAAGTCGGTGGCGGTGGTGGGCTCGGGCCCGGCCGGGCTGGCGGCCGCCCAGCAACTGGTGCGGGCCGGGCATGCGGTCACGGTCTTCGAACGGGCGGAGAAACCCGGGGGGCTGCTGCGCTACGGGATCCCCGAGTTCAAGATGGAGAAGGCGGTACTGGACCGCCGGCTGGCCCAGATGGAGGCCGAGGGCGTCACGTTCGTGTGCTCGACGTCGGTGGGCGGCGGCTCGGGCGGCACCGAGGCGGGCGGGCCGGCCGAACCGGGTGAGGAGCGCGGGTTGGGAACGGCGTGCGCCCCGGACGTGCAGGTGCGCCCGTCGGCTGAGGTGCGGGCGGAGTTCGACGCCATGGTGCTGGCCGGCGGGGCCACGCTGCCCCGGGACCTGCCGGTGCCCGGTCGTGAGCTGTCGGGCATCCACCTGGCCCTCGAGTACCTGAAGCCCTCCAACCTGGTCCAGGAGGGCGAGCTGCGAACCCCGCCTGCCAGCGCCAAGGGGAAGCACGTCGTGATCATCGGGGGCGGTGACACGGGGGCGGACTGCCTGGGCACCGCCCACCGCCAGGGCGCGGCGTCGGTCCACCAGCTGGAGATCATGGCCGAGCCCCCGAGCGACCGCCTGGCCGAGAACCCGTGGCCCTTGTGGCCGCTGATCCTGCGCACGTCTTCGGCCCACGAGGAAGGGGGACGGCGCCTCTTCTCCGTGACGACCACCGAGTTCGTCGACGACGGCTCGGGCACCGTGCGCGCCCTGCGCGGCCACACGGTGGAGATGCGCACCCAGGACGGCCGCCCGGTGTTCGAGCCGGTGCCGGGCACCGAATTCGAGCTCGAGTGCGATCTCGTGCTGCTGGCGATGGGCTTCGTGGGGACCGAGCGCCGGAACGCGGTGGACGAGCTGGGCGTCGAGGTCGGGCCGCGGGGCACCGTCGTGGCCGACGAGACCTGGGCCACCAACGTCGGCGGCGTCTTCGTGTGCGGGGACCAGACGCGGGGCCAGAGCCTCATCGTCTGGGCCATCGCCGAAGGCCGTTCGTGCGCCTCGGCGGTCGACCGCTGGCTCATGGGGACGACCTCGCTGCCGTCGCCGCTCGTGCCCGGGCAACTGGCGATGCGCTGACGGGCGTGCCCACCCGCGTCGCCAACGGTGTGTCGCTCTACTACGAGCTGACGGGCACCGGCGAGCGACTCCTGAGCATCTCGGGCACGGGCGGCGACCTGCGGCAGGGGCCCGGGGTGGCCGAGAGCCCCCTCGGGCAGGCGTTCGAGGTGCTCTCCTACGACCAGCGCGGCCTCGGCCGGTCGAGCGTGCCGCCGTGGCCCTACGCCATGGCCGACTTCGCCGCCGACGCGGCCGCGCTCATCGAGGCCGTCGGCTGGGACGACTGCCTCGTCATCGGTCTGTCCTTCGGCGGCATGGTCGCCCAGGAGCTGGCCATCAGGCACCCCGAGCGGGTGCGCCGGCTCGTCCTCGCCTGCACGTCCCCCGGGGGCGCGGGCGGCGCCTCCTTCCCGCTCCACGAGCTGGTCGTCCTGGCGCCCGACGAGCGGGTGACCCGCCAGATCGGGCTGCTCGACACCCGGTGGGACGAGGCGTGGCGCCGGGACCATCCCGACATGGTCGCCCTCATGGCCCAACGCATGCCGGCGGCCGAGCAGCCGCCCGAGGGCCTGACCAACCAGCTGGCCGTCCGGGCCCAACACGACACCACGGCCCGGCTGGGCCGCATCGCATGCCCGACCCTGGTGTGCGGCGGCCGCTACGCCGGCATCGCGCCGCCGGCCAACAGCGAGCGGCTGGCCCAGGAGATCCCCGACGCGCGGCTCGCGCTGTTCGACGGGGGCCACGCGTTCATGCTCCAGGACCCCGCTGCGTGGCCGGCGATCCTGGAGTTCCTGGGAGGGGGCACGGCCGGCTGAGGGGACCCGTAGATTGCCCTTCATGGACGTGACGGCGACACCCGAGTGGAAGGCCCTGGCGGCCCACTACGACCGGATCTCGACCCTGCACCTGCGCGAGATCTTCACCGAGGATCCCGAGCGGGCTACCCGTCTGACGGTGGAAGCAGCCGACCTCGTCCTCGACTACTCCAAACAGCGTGTCACCGACGAGACGCTGCGCCTGCTGATGGACGTCGCCCGGGCGGCGGGGGTCGAGGAGCACCGGGACGACATGTTCGCCGGCGCGCACATCAACACGACGGAGGACCGCGCCGTCCTCCACGTCGCCCTGCGGATGCCTCCCGGCACCGAGCTCACCGTCGACGGGCAGGACGTGACGGGCGACGTGCACGCGGTGCTGAGGAAGATGGGTGAGCTCTCCGAGCGCATCCGCAACGGGTCGTGGACCGGGGCGACGGGGAAGCGGATCAACGCGGTCGTGAACATCGGCATCGGTGGCTCCGACCTCGGGCCGGCCATGTCGACGATCGCGCTCGCCGACTACGCGCAGCCGGGGCTTGTGAGCCGGTTCGTGTCGAACGTCGACCCCGTCGATCTCTACGCGGCCACGCACGACTTGGACCCGGCCACGACGCTCTTCGTCGTCAGCTCCAAGACGTTCACCACGCTCGAGACGCTGACCAACGCGGCGGCGGCGCGGCAGTGGCTGCTCGACGGACTGGGCGCCGCCGCGGGCGACGATGCGGTGGCGAAGCACTTCGTGGCCGTCTCGACCAATGCCACGGCCGTGGCCGATTTCGGCATCGACACCGACAACATGCTCGAGTTCTGGGACTGGGTCGGCGGGCGCTACTCCTACGACTCCGCCATCGGCTTCTCGCTCATGGTTGCCATCGGGCGCCAGGCCTTCGGCGAGATGCTCTTCGGGTTCTACTCCATCGACGAGCACTTCCGGACGGCACCCCTGCGCGAGAACCTCCCGGTCATTCAGGGCATGCTCAACGTCTGGTACAACAACTTCTTCGGCGCGCAGACCCACGCCGTGCTGCCCTACAGCCACCGGTTGGCCCGCTTCCCCGCCTACCTGCAGCAGCTGACCATGGAATCGAACGGGAAGTCGGTCCGCCTCGACGGGACACCGGTCGCGGGGCAGACGGGCGAGATCTTCTGGGGCGAGCCGGGCACGAACGGGCAGCACGCCTTCTACCAGCTGATCCACCAGGGGACGAAGCTGATCCCGTGCGACTTCATCGCGTTCGCCGAGGGCACCCACGAGACGGGGGAGCAGCAGGACCTGCTCATGGCGAATTGCCTGGCGCAGACCAAGGCACTGGCCTTCGGCAAGACGGCGGAGGAGATCGCGGTCGAGGGGACGCCGCCCGAGCTCGTGCCCCACAAGGTGATGCCGGGCAACCGGCCCAGCTCGACCATCGTGGCCCCGAAGCTCACGCCGTCGGTCCTGGGGCAGCTGGTGGCCCTCTACGAGCACACGGTGTTCGTCGAGGGCACCATCTGGGGGATCGACTCCTTCGACCAGTGGGGCGTCGAGCTGGGCAAGGTGATGGCCAAGGAGCTGGCACCGATCCTGACGGATGTGGCCGCTCCCGACCTCTCGGGCCAGGACCCCTCGACCGCGTCCCTCGTGCGCATCTACCGGGACCTGCGCGGGCGAGCCGTCTAGACCGTCAAGGCCGGACGTCGATGCCGTGCAAGGGCTGGCGCGGCATCAAACCCCGCCAGGCGCTGGGGAGCTTGAGCGACAGCCGCTCGAGCTCCGCCATGTGGACCTCCGAGAGCGACTCGAGGCGCTTGCCCCCCTTCGCCGTGAGCCGAAGCCGCACGACCCGGTGGTCCTGCTGGTCACGGACCCGCTTGACCAGGCCCGCGGCGACGGCCCGGTCCACCAGCCCGACCGCGCTGTGGTGCCGGAGGAGCAGGTAGTCGGCCACCTCGCCGACCGTTGGGCCGCGGCGGTCGCTGTGCCCGCGGATGGCGAGGAGCAACTGGTGCTGTGCCGGCGTCAGACCGGCCGCCTCCGCCTGTTGCTCGCTCCATCGCAGAAACCGGCGGAGCCCCGTGCGCAGTGTCAACAGGTCCTCGTAGTCGGCATCCCGCAGTTGCATCGTGACACGATAGCATCGTACTACGATGGATGCGGATCATCCCCCGAGGACTGACCGCCGTGGAGGGCCCATGGTCGGCTTCGGGTGCCACGTGAACGATGACGTGGGGGCGTCACGGTCTCGTCGCCCCCACGAAGAGCAAGCTGCCGAAGTCCGCGCCCGGGGTGGCCGGGAAGGCCTCGGCCCGCACGTCCGCCCCCGTGTAGGGCGCGTCGACCATGACGTCGTCACCGTCCACGATCCCGACGTAGATGCCCACGTGGTCGATGGCGGACGGCCCGGCGCCGAAGAAGACGAGGTCACCCGGGGCGAGGGGCTGACCGGCGGCCAGCTTCGGCGTCCCGTCGTACTGGTCCTGGGCGACCCGGGGCAGCACGACGCCGGTCACCCGGTAGGCGGCTTGGACGAGCCCCGAGCAGTCGAAGCCCACCCCCGGCGTCTCGCCGCCCCAGACGTAGGGCGTGCCGATCTGGGACAGCGCCCACTCGGCCGCCACCGCACCGGCATCCGCGACTGGCGTGCCCGCCGGCGCGGGCGCGGCCAGCGACTGGGCCAGCGCCAGCACCTGGGTCACGTAGGAGGCCGAATGGTCGTAGGCGTAGACGGCACCGGCGAGGTCGGTGCCGCCCGAGCCTCCGTTGGCGCACAGGAGGCGTGCGGCCGCGTACACGGCGTCGGTCGGATCGTAGGGGCTGGGCGGGTCCGCCCCGCCCGGGGGGATCGGCTCGTCGTACTCGGCGAAGGTGTCCGGCTCGAACTGCATGGGGCCTTCGGCACCGGCCGCGTTGGAGCCGCTGTGCACCCCGGGCAGGTTCGACTGCCCGTTGTCGGACTCGACGGTGCCGATGGCCGCCAGGACGGTCCACGGCAGGCCGGGGCAGGTGGCCGCCGCCTCCTGGTAGAGGGCCAGCATGGCAGGCGGGATCTTGGAGGTGGCCGCCGACGTCGCCGCGGGCTCGACGTCGATCCCGAACATGGCCATGGCGGAGCCAACCACGGCCGTCCCCAGCAGCCCGACCACGAGACCGAGCGCCACCAGCGCACCGACGGCCCTCCTCATCGGATGCTCCCGCCCGTGACTGCGACCTTGGGTGCCACGCCGGGGAACGGTCGGCTCCGCGCGGCCACCGGCACATCGAAGGCTCGAGGGTCATGAGTGAGTCAGAGGCACTCTCGGCGAGGTTGAGTCGGCTCAACACCGGTGTGGAAACCTTGGACCGTGAGCGACCATGAACCGAAACGTCCTGAATACATGCACGGCTGGAGATGGGACGATCCTCGTTGGCGAGAATGGACGGGGAACGACGCTGCCAAGATCCTCAATGAGGCACTCAGGCGGGCCGTCGACATCCGAGACACGAACGCGCAGCGGATCCCACTCGGGGCTCGACCGCCAATCCTGGTAGACGTTTTGAATGCCCTGAGCGCGTCACTCAACATGAGCGGATCCGACATATGGGATGGATCCGACCTATGGGACGCTTCTCGATTGACGGAGAACGATGACGAGGCTGCGTTCTGGAAGCGTCACAACCAAACGTAGAGGCGCCCATCCACGGCGTATTGGTGCATACCTCCGAGTGCGGCCCGTCAGGAACTTTCCCGCTCACCGATGCCGAGCCGAATCGCTCTGGCCACGGGAGACAGCTGATTCAGCGGGCCATTCAGATTTAGTCCATTCGTGACTGCCATTGGTGGTTGAGCCAGGAATCTGGGTTGTTCACCACGGTGGGGCCAACTGGCTGCATGCACCAAGAAGGGGTGACAGACGAACACGTCACCAGCGGAGCCTGTTGCGAACACTTCGCCACTCTTCGATGCCGGGAGTGGGATCTCCGATTCTTGGCCTTCGTAGGCGCCGGGCAGGCCCTCTTCACCGGCGGGCGCGAGCAGGCGTGCCATCTCCAGATGGGAGCCTGGGAGCAGGCGGCTCGGTGCGTCGTCCATCCCCACGTCGGAGACCAGGCACAGCAAGAGCAACGCCCGCTCATTCGATCGGTAGTTCACGAACCATCGGGATTCGCCTGGTGGTTGGAAGCTCGAATCGATGTGCCATCGGGCGTCCCCCGGATCCTCCTCGCTCGGAAACCTCACGACGAACGCACCCAAGTTCGGGCGGTCCTGCCAGGCATCCGGGTTGACCAGCTCGCCGACGGCGTCGAGCAAGCGCGGGGCGTTGGCTGCCCGCCTGAAGCAATCCCCGGTCGGCACACCCCTCACCACCGGCCGTCGCCACGTATTCGGAGTTGCGAGGTCGATGTCCAGCTGTCGGGCTGCCGAGAGACGACATTCCTCAGCCAGCTCCGCCGGAAAGGCGGAGCGAACCACGAGGTAGCCCTCCCTGGTAAATCGCTCCAGTTCCGGTGGCTCCAGCACCCAACCATTTTGATGCATCGGACTCGAGCGGCGTACTGGGACAGTCTTGGAATACTGGAGCGCAGAACGTTCGGGGGCAGCCTCTCTTGTCCGCGAGTCCTAGGGTGCGGGTCCATGACATTGCCCTGGGAAGCAGAGCTAGCTGGCCGGCTCAATCGGCACACGATTCATTCCGTGGCGCTCGAGGGGAACCATCTCGGCGATCCTGCCGACCGTCCGTTGTGGGTATACGTTCCGCCGGGCTACGACGACGATCCCGGGGTGCGCTACCCGACGGTGTATGAAATTCAGGGTTTTACCGGATCCCTCACCATGTGGGCCAACCGCACCGCGTATCGCCAGACGTTCCCCGAGATGGCCGACGAGCTTTTCGCCAGCCGGCAGGCCCCACCCTGCATCGTTGTGTACGTGGATGCCTGGACGGCGTACGGAGGTTCGCAGTTCGTGGACTCGCCCGGGACCGGGCACTACCACACCTACCTGTGCGAGGACGTGGTGGGTTGGGTGGACTCGAACTACCGGACACTGGCCGGCCCGGAGCACCGTGGCATCCATGGGAAGTCGAGCGGTGGCTTTGGCGCCATGATCACGCCCATGTTGCGCCCCGACCTGTTCGGCGGTTTCGCCACCCACGCCGGCGACTCGCTCTACGAGTACTGCTACGTCACCGATTTCGGCAAGGCGGTCCGCCACCTCCGGGACTACGACGGGTCGATCGACCAGTGGTGGTCGGATTTCCGCAGCCGGGTCGCCTTCACCAAACCGGCCGACGAGAACCTCCTGATGATTCTGGCTATCTCCGCCTGCTTCTCGTCCGACCCAGACGGCACCCCGCGCTTACCGTTCGACCCCCATAACGGGGTATTGGACCAGGATGTCTGGGAGCGGTGGCTCGACTGGGACCCGGTGCGGATGGTGCCCCGCTATGCGGATGCCCTACGGAGCCAGCGGGCCATCTGGATCGACGGTGGCACCAGTGACGAGTGGTTTCTCGAGATCGGAGGCCAGGCGTTCAGCGACGCGTTGGGAGCCATCGGAATCACCGACCTCCACTTCGAGTTGTTCGAAGGGGCCCACGGTCGTATCGAGTACCGCTACCCGATGGCCCTCGCCTATCTAGCAGAACGGCTCTCTGTGCAAGCGCGGGATCGGCCCAGCGGAAGGTAGCCGACGCGGTCCAAATATCCGTCTGCCGCCGCACTCGGCACTCTCAGAGGAGCCGCAGGATGGCACCGTGTCCCGGCAAACTGGGCACCCGAGTGATCTCCGGGCGGCATGCTGTAAAGGTGGCCGGCGACATGGGAGAACTTCGGATACGGGATCGACAAATCGGAGCAGGGGGAACTGCCGCAGGATCTTGGGTGCCCTCCCGACATGGTTCGGCGTTCCCGCATCAGTTGAGGACTACGTCGCCACCGCAGATCGGTCTCCTACCGTCATTGCCAGTGCCGGTCAGCCAAGACTGCGCTATCCCCCAGCGCTCGACGGTAGTAGTTCGACCGTTTGGCGGCCTGGCGGCGGATGCCACTGGAGCACCGTAACTCCGTTCTCGTTGAGGACGGGCTGAGCGCCGAACCGTTCGGCGTCGGTGATGACCTGTTGCGAGACGCCCGGTTCCATCGAGATGATCCCCGCCGTCGGGGCGACGACTATGTAGACACTATGGCGCTCGATCGGGAAGACCTGGCCGGGGCGGATCGAGGCGAACACCCATTGGCGACCCGAGAAGTGCCCCATCACCGGCGAAGACACAATGACTTCGGCACTCTCGGGGATGAGGTTCTCGGCCTTTTGGATGGCGTCCCCTTGGGGACCGGACACGCGGATCCAGAACGTGGGGATCCTCGGTAACATCACGACGGCTACGCCGATAAATTGCACGAACACCGCCATACACAGCGTGCCCATCACGAGGCGTGCCCGGGCGGCGCTCCACCTCCGGCCAACGACCCGACCGATCCAGAGCAGGAGGAACACCGATCCGCACAACCCGAAGATCTCGGCCGGAATAGTCTGGAATCCCGACTCGAGGAAGATGGGTGGGGGCAGCAGCGCCGCAGGGACGATCACGGACAGCACCACGGCGAAACTCCACGGGGACACCACGCTCAACAAGCCCGTGGGCACCAGGTTGCGATAGAGGTCTAGCGGCTTGGTAGCCAGCATGGAACCCCATCTTCCCGGATGCGCCGCCATGGCCCAGGCCAGTTGTGGCGTGGTGACGGTGCCGGCCGCTCCGGTGATGTAGGCGTAGGCCTGAAGGTTGTCTCCTTGGTTGTCTCCCAAGGCCCCGACCAACAGGATCCAACACACTCCGACCCCGACGGCCACAAGGCCCCACCGACGGACCCCTGTGCCAGCAACGAGGACGCAAACCCCCAGGGCCAAGACGAAGAGGCCGGCATAGTCCGACGTCGTGAGGGCCAGCATGCACCAGAGAATCGCTATCACTGGGCGGTGGCGCCAGAAGGACCGGCCGGCCAGGACCAGGAAGAGAGCGGAAAAGGCCTCCATGTGGAAGTCGAAGGAGATGCCCTGCCAGAGCCAGGGGTCGAACGCCAGCATGGCCAGGCACCCCGCCACGCAGAGAGCTGCAAAGCGTCGAGTGATGACCGGCGCTGCTTGCGCCAGTTGGCGCTCGAAGAGCTCGATGATCCAAAGGATGGCCACCAGCGAGGCAAGGGCGCACGCCAAGTCCTGGAGGAGGAGAAGGGTGAGCCCACTGGGGTGCAGCGCGTACACGGCGAGGAGCGGGTATAGGAACAGGGCGAAATGATCCTGGAGGAACGTCACACCTCCAGTAACCGAGGAGTACGGATTGAGGTTGCCGTGGATGATGAGCCAGGCGGACTGGTTGAAGTCCGAGATGTCTTGCCCGTCCCCTCCGCGGTGCCACTGGAATGCACTCCAGGCGCACATAACCAAGAACAACACGCCCATGACGACGTAGGAAGCCCGGCGGGCGCCTGGAAGCCGGGGAGCCGTCTCGTCGCGCCGGCCCTCTTGACCATCAAGTGCGGCGGCCTCAGCCTCAGCCCAGTCGTGGAGTGTATTTGTCACCGTGACGCAGCCTATGGCCACCTCCCGCAGGTACTCAGGGACCAGCTACCCGGTGGGGTTCTGGCATCATGTCTCACTGCGTCTAGGTGCTCATTTTGCTAGGAAACGGCGGTCGCTAGTTACACCTCGGGTAGAGCAGTTTCCGTCTCGACCTATGGCTGGTCCTGGCGGCGTTCATTCGCCCTAATGCATCTGGGAGCCCTCGAACTCCTACTTGACAACGTCGACGAAGGACGCGCCTATTTGGAGGAGTGCGTGTCGATTGGTCGCGGTCATCTTCAAAGCCAAGCATCGAGCCTTCTCACCGAAGCTCTCTATTGCCTCTGCTTGGCAGCGATCATGCGGGGAGACGTTGCGTACGCACTTCGCCTCTCGGACGAATCCATTCGCCTAGCAAAGGAGGAGGGTATTGTCCCTTGACTACAACGTCCTGGGCGTTGCTCTCTGCCTGAGCGCCCTTGGCGAATTGGAGCTGGCTACGAGGGTCCACGGCGCGGCCGATGGACTCATAGAGCACATTGGTCAGTCATTTGTGAACCTCAGCGGCAAACTGCGCGAGCGAGATCATTCCCACCTCCGGAAGACCATGGGGGAGAAACGGTTCGAAGCGGCCTACTCCGCCGGTCACCTCCTCACATCGTCAGAGGCTGTGGCACTGGCGGAGTTGTCGATCCAGCGGCTGCTCGATCGACCACGAGCTGTGTCCCCCGACGTCCGGTGACCAGAGCCGAACGGCATGCCCCACTCGTGCCTGCTTGAGACTTGTGCAAGGTGCTTCGGCTGACTCGTAGCATCTAGAGGTCCCTACGTGCTGGCTCAAGAGAGGATCGAGCACCGACAGTCCGCAAGAAGGAGTGCATGCATGGGCCCTTCGGCGCCCGCCGAGTTGGCGCCGGTGTGGACCCCCGGGGGCGCGGACTGCCCGTGGTCGGACTCGACGGCGCCGATGGCCGCCAGGACGGTCCACGGCAGGCCCGGGCAGGTGGCCTCCGCCTCCTGGCAGAGCGTGAGCATCGCGGGCGGGATCTCGGCGGTCGGCACGGCAATGGCGCGCTCGCCATACTTGGTCCATGCAAAGCACCATGCAGGACGCTCCGCTCCTGATCAGCGACATCCTTCGTCACGGCCAGCAGGTCCACGGCGACAGCTCGGTGATCACCGTCGAGGCCGGCGGGCACCGCTCGGCCACCTTCGCCGAGGTGGCGACCCGGGCGGAGAAGCTGGCCGCCGCCCTCACGAGGCTCGGGGTGCAGCCGGGAGACCGGGTGGGCACCTTCTGCTGGAACAACCAGGGCCACCTGGAGGCCTACCTCGCCATCCCCTCCATGGGAGCCGTCCTCCACACGCTCAACATCCGGCTCCCGGCCGACCAGCTCGCCTACGTCATCAACCACGCCGAGGACCGCTTCATCATCGTGGACGCCTCGCTGATCCCGCTGCTGGCCGCCGTCAAGGACGAGCTCAAGACGGTGGAGACGATCATCGTGGCCGGGGAGGGCGACACCTCCCCCCTCGGCGAGACCCTGTCCTACGAGCGCCTGCTGGCCGCCGAGGAGCCCGGCTTCGAGTGGCCCGTGCTCGACGAACGCTCCGCCGCGGCCATGTGCTACACGAGCGGCACCACCGGCAACCCCAAGGGCGTCGTGTACTCGCACCGTTCCACCTGGCTGCACACGTTGGCCGAGCAGGCGGCCTCGTCGGTCGGCATGACCGAGTCCGACCGCATCCTGATCATCGTCCCCATGTTCCACGCGATGGCGTGGGGCACCCCTTACGGCGCCTGGATGGCCGGCACGGACATGGTCATGCCGCAGATGTTCCTCATGGGTGAGCACCTGGCCGGTGTTTTCAACGAGTTCCACCCGACCCTCGCCTGCGGCGTGCCGACGATCTGGAACGGCCTGCTCGCGCTCGACACGCCCATCGACTTCTCCAGCGTGCGCGGCATCACGGCGGGAGGAGCGGCCGTCCCCCAGTCGCTCATCGAGGCCTTCGAGAAGCGCTTCGGTGCCACCATCATCCAGGGCTGGGGCATGACCGAGACCAGCCCGCTCGCCGCCTTCGGGCTGCCTCCGGCCCGCAAGCACGACGGTCACGACGACATGTACTACAAGGTCAAGGCGGGCCGCATCGTCGGCGGCGTCGAGGTGCGGGTGGTGGCCGAGGACGGGAGTGTGCTGCCCAACGACGGGGAGTCGGTCGGGGAGTTCGAGATCCGCGGGCCGTGGATCACCGGCTCGTACTACAAGGACGAGGACCCGGCCAGGTTCGACGACGGGTGGCTGCGCACGGGCGACGTCGGGACCGTCGACGGCCAGGGCTACATGACGATCTCGGACCGGACCAAGGACGTGATCAAGTCGGGCGGCGAGTGGATCTCCTCGGTCGAGCTCGAGAACGCCGTCATGGCCCACCCCGACGTGTTCGAGGCGGCGGTGATCTCCGTCCCCGACCCCAAGTGGTCCGAGCGCCCGCTCGTGGCCGTGGTCCCCAAGCCCGGGCGCTCGCCCGCCCCCGCGGACCTGGTCGAGTTCCTCAAGGACCGGGTGCCGCGCTGGTGGCTGCCCGAGCAGTGGACCTTCATCACCGAGGTCCCCAAGACGAGCGTGGGCAAGTTCGACAAGAAGGTCATGCGGGCCGCGTTCGCGGAGGGTTCCTACGAGGTGCAGAGCACGCCGCTGCCCAAGTGACAGCCGCCGCCGACGCCATGGCGAGCATGGCCGACCGCCTCGAGGGCATCGTCGAGGAGCTGACCGACATGGCGATCGACGCGCTGCGGCGTGCCGGATCGGGCGATCCCGACTCGGCCGAGACGGGGGAGGCGCTCGCCATGGAGCGGCGCATCCTCAGGGCGCGCCGGGCGGTCGAACGGGCGGTCGTGGCGCTCGCGACCGCGGGGCGTGAGCCCCTTGACGACGGCGCCTGAGCGCGCGCCACGATGCGCACGTTCGTGGCCGCCTGGCCCGACGGCGCCGTCCGCGAGCGCCTGGCGGCCCTCGAGCTCGGACGGGCCAAGAACCTGCGTCTGGTGGGGCCGGCACGCTGGCACGTGACCCTGCGCTTTCTCGGCGACGTGGCCCGCGAGGCGCTCGGGCCGCTGGGGGAGACGCTGGTGGCTGCTGCGACCGCCTTCCCCGGGCCGGTGGAGTGCCGCCTGGGGCCGGCGACGGGGTGGTTCACCGGCGTGCGAGTCCTGCAGCTCCCCGCCGCCGGCCTCGACGAGCTGGCCTCGGTGGTGCGCGCCGCCACGCTCGGCGTCGTGCCCGGACCGGACCAGGACGAGCCGCCGTTCAACGGTCACGTCACGCTGGCCCGGGCCAAGGGCCGTCTCGGACCCGCGGCGCAGGCCGCCCTGGCCGGTATCCCTTTCGACGCGCGCTTCACTGTCGCCTCCATCGACCTGGTGGCCTCGGAGCCGTCACCGCACGGCCACGTCTACTCCACGCTGGTGCGGGCCGCCCTGGGACCCCCGTCCGGGCTCAGGCCGGGCGGCCAGTCAGGAACTGGGTGATGCCCTGCGCCATGGCGGCGGCGGCGGCCTGCTGGAACGAGGGGGTCACGAGGAGCGCGGCATCGGTGGCGTTGCGCATGTTGCCGCACTCAATGAGCACCTTGGGCACCGTCGTCAGGTTCAGCCCGGCGAGGTCGTTGCGGGGCTGCAGGCCGTCCACCCCGTCGTAGCTGCTCACCGGCATGGAGGTCCCGGCGGCGAAGGCGTCACGCAGAATCCCCGCGAAGGTGGCCGAGGACGCGATGACGCCGTCGTTCGGCCCGTCGGCCACCGGCTCGAGCACCGCGAAGCCGCGCCCTGTCGGCGGGCCCCCGTCGGCGTGGATGTCGACGGCGACGTCCGCGTGCGCGTCGTTGATGATGGCCGCCCGGGTGGTGACGCACGGGCCCACGCCGGCGTTGGAGGTCCGGGTCATGACCACGGTGGCACCCTCCGCCTCCAGGTCCGCCCGCAGGTAGGTGGCGACGTCGAAGTTGTACTGCGCCTCCGTGTAGCCGCTGTCCGTCGCCGTGCCGGTCGTGTCGCACGGCTCGGTCCCAGTGCCGTTTGAGACGGGCTGGTCGATGACGCCGGGGGCGGAGTAGTTCAGCCCGTTGTGGCCGGGGTCGATGCCGACCACCTTGCCCACCAGAGGGGCCGGCGACCCCAGGGCGAGCCAGTAGCCGCCCCCGCCCGGGTCGGCCGCCATCCCCACCACCGGGGCGGGCAGCTGCGTCCCGCCGAGCGACCCGAAATAGCGGGCGTCGCCGTAGCTGAAGACGCCACCGTCGGCGGCCGCGAACCAGTACCCCTCGCCGTCGGGCGTGGTGGCCATGCCCACGATCGGCGCGTCGAGGTGGATCGACCCGGTGGAGCCCGAGAAGACCGCGTCGCCGTAGCTGAAGACCCCGCCGTCGGCGGCGACGAGCCAGTAGCCCCCGCCGTCGGGGGTGACGGCCATCCCGACGACCGGCGCGTTCAGCGCCAGGGCGCCCGCGGAGCCTTCGAAGCGGGCGTCGCCGTAGCTGAAGATCCCGCCGTCGGCGGCGACGAGCCAGTACCCGCCGCCATCGCGGGTGACGGCCATCCCCACCACGGGGGCGTTCAGGGGGAGCGAGCCGGCCGACCCGTAGAAGCCCGCGTCGCCGTAGTTGAAGACACCGCCGTCGCGCGCCACCAGCCAGTACCCGCCGCCGTCGGGCACGGCCGCCATCCCCACGATGGGCGCGTTCAGACGGAGCGACCCCGTCGATCCCCAGAATTGCGCGTCGCCGTAGGCGTAGACGCCGCCGTCGCTGCCGACCAGCCAGTACCCGGCTGCAGCCCGGTCGGCCGCCATGCCCACGATCGGCGCGTTGGGGTTGCTCACGGCGTTGGCGCCGGCGCCCGTCGTGCCGAACGGCACCGCCGAGTCGGGCAGGGGAGTGGTGGCCGGCGCGGCGGGTGCCGCGATCGCGAGTACGGCCAGCGCCGCCAGCGCGAGCAGCGCCGCCAGGCTGGGGCCCAGCCGCAGGCTCACCCGGTGCACTGGTTGACGGCGTCGATGAGCATGCGGAGCCGTGCGTAGTGCCATCGGTCGAAACGGAGGGCCAGCCGGGGGAGCTCGGGGTGGTCGTCGCGCTCGGGGGGGAAGGGCCCTGTGGAGCGGATGCTGCCCCGGATGACGATGTCGCCGAAGCGTTTGTTGAGGTCGGCCAACTCGGCCTTGCTCGGCTGTACCTGCACCCGCAGCACCAGGAGGTCGCCCACCCAGCGGCACGAGTGGTAGTTGCGGTAGAAGCCGAGGATCTCCTCGCTGGCCTCCTCCATCGTGTTGGTGACCTTGAAGAGCGAGCGGTCGTCTGGTGAGACCCAGCCAGCGCCGATCGCCTCGTCCTCAATGAAGCGGAGCCACGCGTGCCAGTAGGTGCCGCCGGGCGTCTCGATCATGACCACCGGCGCAGGCTCGGCCTTGCCGGTCTGCAGGAGGGTGAGGAGCTCGAAGGCCTCGTCCTGGGTCCCGAAGCCGCCTGGCAGGATGGCGTAGGCGTGCGACTCCTTGATCAGCATGAGCTTGCGGGTGAAGAAGTAGCGCATCTCCACCAGCTTCGGGTCCTGCGCGATGAAGGCGTTGGCCTCCTCCTCGTTCGGCAGCCGGATGTTCACACCGAAGGCGTGCTCGCGTCCCGCCCCCTCCAGCCCGGCGGCCATGATGCCCGGGCCTGCGCCGGTCACGACCATCCAGTCGGCCGCCGCCAGTCGGGCGGCCAGGTTGCGGGCGAGCACGTAGACGGGGTCCTCGGGCTTCGTGCGCGCCGAGCCGAACATCGTGACCTTGCGGATGTGCCGGTAGGGGCGGAACACGCGGAACGCCTCGGCCATCTCACCCAGGGCGGCGTTGGCGATCTTGAGGTCGCCCACCGCCGTGCCCTCGCGGGCCAGGTCACCGAGCGTCCCGATCATCGCATCGAGCTCCCGGGCCTGGGCCGGTGCCAGGGAGTGATCCTCGAAGAGGGCGTTGAACGCGGCCTGGCGGGCCGCCCCCTGGGCCTCGTCGGTCACGCGCCCGGCGAGGCTCCGGCCAGCGCGTACAGAGTCGAGCGCTGCACGAGGGGCCGGCCGAGGGGGGCGACGATCGCCTCGAGCTCCTCGACGCCCATGCGCTGACCGTGCTGCGCGCCGGCCGCCCGCGAGATGTTCTCGTCCATCAGCGTCCCGCCGAGGTCGTTGACGCCCGCCTGCAGCACCTGGCGCGCACCTTCGGCGCCCATCTTGACCCAGCTGGCCTGGATGTTGTCGATGTCACCGGCGTAGGCGATGCGCGCCACCGCGTGCATCAGGAGCGTCTCGCGGAAGGTCGGCCCCCGCCGCGCCTTGCGCTGCAGGTAGAGCGGCGTCGCCATGTGCACGAACGGCAGCGGCACGAACTCGGTGAAGCCACCCGTCTCGCGTTGCAGGGCGCGGGTGACCACCATGTGGCGGGCCCAGCTGTGCGGCTGCTCCACCGAGCCGAACATGATCGTGATGTTCGAGCGCAGCCCCACCGAGTGGGCCGTGCGGTGCGCCTCGAGCCATTCGTCGGTCGAGATCTTGTCGGGGCACAAAATGGCGCGCACGTCGTCGTCGAGGATCTCGGCCGCCGTCCCGGGCAGGGTCTTGAGGCCCGCCTCCTTCAACCGGGTCAGGTACTCGGCCAGCGGCACCTCCGAGCGCCGCGCCCCCTCGGTCACCTCGAGGGCGGTGAAGCCGTGGATGTGGATGGCCGTCGACGCCTCCCGCACCGCCTCGAGCACGTGGAGGTAGTAGTCCCCGTCGAAGCTGGGGTGGATGCCCCCCTGCAGGCACACCTCGGTGGCGCCCTCCGCCTCGGCCTCGGCCACACGCCGCGTGATCTCGTCGAGCTCGAGGAGGTACGGCGCGCCCCGCAGGTTCAGCGAGAGCGGGCCCTTGGAGAAGGCGCAGAAGCGGCACTTGAAGGTGCAGACGTTGGTGTAATTGATGTTGCGGTTGCGGACGAAGGTGACGGCGTCGCCGACCGCCTGGCGGCGCAGGTCGTCGGCCACCTCGGCCACCAGGCGGACCTCGGGGCCCCGGGCGCTGAAGAGGGTCACGATCTCCGCTGCGCCCACCTCCTGGCCCAGCCCGACGCCGGCCAGGACCTCGGCCACGGCGCCGCCCCCGTGGGGGACGTGGCCCGGCACCGCCGGACCGCCGAGCAGGAGCGGGGGCGGCTCCCCGCCGCCCGAGCACCACGTGGCGTCGCGGGCCAGGCCCTCGGCGTCGGAGGCGTCGAGGACGCCGAAGCGCAGCGCCGGGTCCAGCCAGCGCTCGGGGTCGAGGACGAACGACGGGTAGACGGTCAGCCGCGGGGCGAGCGTGTGCCCGGCCGCCTCGGTGGCCTCGCGGAGCACGTCGAGCGCCGGCCAGGCCCGCTCGGGGTTCACGTGGTCGGCGGTGACGGGGGACACGCCGCCCCAGTCGTCGATGCCTGCGTCGAGCAGCGGGACGAGGTCGTCGGAGAGGTTCGGAGGAGCCTGGACGTGGACCTCGCGCGGGAGCACCAGGCGCGCCGCCGCAATGGCCCACTGCAGGTCCTCGGGCGGGCAGGGCTCGGCGCGCGCCATGGCGGTGCCGGGCTTGGGGAGGAAGTTCTGGACGATGACCTCTTGGACGTGGCCGTGACGGGTGTGCGAGGCGGCGATGGCCCGCAGCGCGGCCAGCTGCCCGGGCCGGTCGTCCCCGATCCCCACCAGGATCCCCGTGGTGAAGGGGATGGCCAGCTCGCCGGCCGCCTCGAGCGTGGCCAGCCGGCGGGCCGGGTCCTTGTCGGGCGCGCCCCGGTGCGCAGCCAGGCCCTCGGCGAGCGACTCGATCATGGTGCCCTGGCTGGCCGAGACGGCGCGCAGCCGGGCCAGCTCGTCGGGGAAGAGCGCGCCCGCGTTGGCGTGGGGGAGCAGCCCGGTCTCCTCCAGGACGAGCCGGCACATCTCGACGAGGTAGTCGACCGTCGATGCGTGGCCGTGGGCCGCGAGCCAGTCCCGCGCCACCGGATAGCGGAGCTCCGGCCGCTCACCCAGCGTGAAGAGCGCCTCGTGGCAGCCCGCCTCGCGCCCGGCCCGGGCGACGGCGAGGACCTCCTCGGGGGTGAGGTACGGGGAGCCCAGGCGGGCCGGCGCCTTGGCGAAGGTGCAGTAGCCGCAGCGGTCGCGGCACAGCATGGTGAGCGGGATGAAGACCTTGGGGGAGAAGGTGACCCTCCGGCCGTGCGCGCCGTCGCGCACCGCCCGGGCCAGCGCGGTCAGGTCTTCGAGCGGCGTGTCGAGGAGGTCGGCGTCGGAGAGCATCAACGCCAATCTAGGGGGCTTCGGCGCGGGCCGGCCCGTCCACCAGCCGCACCGTGTGCCCGGCATGCACCCGGGCGGCCGGCAGGTCCTCGCCGCGGAGCAACGCCGCGACCGCGGCAGCCTTGGACGACCCCGCGACCGTGAACACGGCGAGGCGGGCCGAATTGATGGCCGGGAGCGTGAGCGTGAGGCGCGGGTGCGGGTTGTTCCCGGCCGGATCCTCGGTGGCCAGCACGAGCACTCCCGGGCCCGCGTCGAGGGTCGGCGCGCCGGGGAAGAGCGAGGCCGTGTGCCCGTCCGGCCCCATCCCGAGGTGGATGAGGTCGATGCCCGGCCCCGTCACCAGGTCGGACATGACCCGCTGGTAGGCCGCCACGCACTCGTCGACGGGCTCCCCGGTCGACATGGGCGTGAACGAGCCCACCGGAGCGATCCGGTCCAGCAGCGCCTCCCGGATGAGCCGTGCGTTGGAATCGACGTCGTCGAGCGGCACCATGCGCTCGTCGCCGACGTAGACGTCCACCACGGCCCAGTCGATGCGGTCCGTGCCCGCCAGGACCTCGTAGCACGCGCGCGCCGTCGGGCCCCCCGAGAGCACGAGCGCGAAGCGCGGCCCGGGGCGCGCGGCGAAGGCCTCCACCACCGCGTCGCTGAAGGCGCGCGGGACGTCGTCGACAGGGGTGATCACGCGGTCAGGGGACCGGGGTCTCCGTCTCCAGGCCCTGCTTGCCCGACTCCAGCGTCACCGCGTGGCCGCCGAACTGGTTGCGCAGCGCGGCCAGCATCTTGAGCTGCAGCGAGTCCTTGTTCTGCGACGCGAAGCGGGTGAAGAGCGAGGTGGCGATCACCGGCGCCGACACGCCGCGGTCGATGGCCTCCTGCGCCGTCCAGCGGCCCTCGCCGGAGTCGACGACCACACCCTTGATGTCGTCGAACCCCGCGCCGGGACGCAGCGCCCGCTCGGCCAGGTCGAGCAGCCAGCTGCGCACCACGGACCCGTAGCGCCAGATGGACGCGATCTCGTGCAGGTCGAGGTCGAACTCGTCCGCCGTCCCCATGATCTCGAACCCCTCGGCGTAGGCCTGCATGAGCCCGTACTCGACCCCGTTGTGCACCATCTTCACGAAGTGGCCGGCACCGGGCGGCCCGACGTGCGCGTAGCCACCTTCGGGCGCCAGCGTCACGAACACGGGCTCGACGACCGCCACCGCCTCCTTGGTGCCGCCGACCATGAGGCAGTAGCCCTCCGTGAGGCCCCACACCCCGCCCGAGGTGCCGGCGTCGACGAAGCCGACACCCGACGACGACAGCGAGGAGACGAGGCTCATCCATTCCTTGTAGTTCGAGTTGCCGCCGTCGACGATGACGTCGCCCGCGCTGAAGAGCCCGGCGAGCTCCGCGACCGTCTTGTCGGTCGCCGCGCCGGCGGGCACCATGACCCAGGCGGCCCGGGGCGGCGTCAGCTTGCCCGCGAGCTCCGACAGGGTGGTGGCCGTCTCGGCACCCTTCTTTGACGCCGCCTCCAGCGCCTGCGCGCTCAGGTCGTACGCCACCACCTCGTGCCCGCCCTTGAGCAGGCGTTCGGTCATGTTGGCGCCCATCTTGCCCAGGCCGATCATGCCGATCCTCATGCGCGCTCCTCTCTCATGCGCTGCCCGATCAGAAGGTAGCTGCTTTGTCGGTCAGCGACTGCAGCACCTCGTCGAACGACTTGGCGAAGGAGTGCACGCCCTCGTCCTCGAGCGTCTGTTCGACGTCGAGCATGTCGATCCCCGCGGTGCGCAGCCGGTCGAGCGCCGCCGTGGCGTCGTCAGGGTCGGCGTCGACGGTGCGCTTCAGCGTCCCGTGGTCCTCGAAGGCGTGCAGGGTCCCCTCGGGCATGGTGTTGACGCTGGCCGGGCCGATGAGGCTGTCCACGTAGAGGAGGTCGGAGTACGCCGGGTTCTTCGTGGAGGTGGAGGCCCACAGCGGCCGCTGCACGCGGGCGCCCTTGGCCCGCAGCGCCTCCCAGCGATCACCGGCAAAGGTCCGATGGAAGTGCTGGTAGGCCGACTGGGCCTGGGCCACCGCGGCGGTGCCCCGGAGGCCGAGGACGGCGGCGTCCCCCGCGTCCCCCCCGGCCAGGGACTCGAGGCGGCGGTCCACCTCGGTGTCGACCCGGCTCACGAAGAAGGAAGCCACGCTCGCCACATGGGAGAGCTCGGCCTCGCGGCCAGCGGCCGCGAGGGCCTCGAGGCCGCGCAGGTACGCCTCCATGACCTCGTCATAACGGTCGAGCCCGAAGATCAGCGTGACGTTGATGCTCCGCCCCTCGCCGATGAGCGTCTCGATCGCGGGGACGCCCTCGCGCGTGGCCGGCACCTTCACCAGCAGGTTGGGCTGCGCGATGGTGTCGTGGAACCGGCGCGCGTCGCGCACCGTGCCCTCGGTGTCGTGTGCCAGCGCGGGCGACACCTCGAGAGAGACGAATCCGTCCTCGCCGTCGCTCTCGTCGTAGAGCGGGCGCAGCAGCGCCAGCGCGGACTGGATGTCGGTCGTCGCCATCTCCCAGTAGGCGCTCTCGACCGTATGGTCCTTCATGAGCGCACGGAATTGGTCGTCGTACGTCGACTGGTCGGTCATGGCCTTGGCGAAGATGGTGGGGTTCGAGGTGATGCCCCGCACCCCGCCGGCGACGAGCTCGGCCAGCTGCCCGTCCTGGAGCCAGTCACGGCGCAGGTTGTCCAGCCAGGGGCTCTGGCCCCCGATCTCGTAGAGGTCCTGTAGTCGGGTCATCGGGGGAGCCCCTTTCCTCGTCGCTGGTCGTCGCTGGTCAGCTGCTGCCGTTGCGGTCGAGCAGCGCCCGCGCCCGCTCGACCACGTGGTCGGCGGTGAACCCGAACTTCGCCATCACGACCGCGCCCGGGGCGGACGCCCCGAAGTGGTCCAGTCCGATGGAGTCGTCGGCGTAGCGCTCCCAGCCGAAGGTCGAGCCGGCCTCGATGCTCAGGACGGGCACCCCGGGCGGGAAGACGCCGGCGCGGTAGTCCTCCTCCTGCACCTCGAAGCGGTCCCAGGAGGGGAACGACACCACCTGTGCCCGCACGCCCGATCCCCCCAGGGTGGTGGCGGCCGCCAGGCAGAGCTGGACCTCGCTCCCTGTGCCCACGAGGACGATCTCGGGCGGCCCGTCGCTGTCGACGAGGACGTAGGCGCCCCGCGCCACGCCCTCAGCCGCCCGGCCGGCGGTCTCGGCCAGTACGGGGACGTTCTGGCGCGTGAGCACCAGGCCGACGGGCCCGTCCGCCTCCACGGCGATCCGCCAGGCCTGCGCGGTCTCATTGGCGTCGGCCGGACGCACGATGCTGACGTCCGGCATGGCCCGCAGGGAGGCCAGGTGCTCCACCGGCTGATGCGTCGGACCGTCCTGTCCCAGCCCGATGGAGTCGTGGGTCCACGAGTAGATCACGTGCAACCCGCTCAGCGCGGCGAGCCGGACCGGCGGCCGCATGTAGTCGGAGAAGACGAAGAAGGTGCCGCCCAACGGCAGCACACCGCCGTGCGCGGCCATCCCGTTCATCACGGAGCCCATGCCGTGCTCGCGGATCCCGTAGTGGACCTGGATCCCTCCCGGCGACTGGCGTGCCTGGATCTCGGCGCCCTCGACCTTCACCCCGTTGTTGCCCGTCAGGTCCGCCGAGCCGGCCAGGAGGCCGGGCAGGCGCGCCACCGTGGCGTCGATGCACTGGTTGATGGCATGCCGGGTGGCCAGCTGGGTGCCGGCTTCGAAGGCGGGCAGGTCGTCGGCCCACCCCGGCAGGCCGTGGCCGGCCTGCGCGGCGTCCCACGTCGCCCGGTCCCCCTTCCAGGCGGCGAAGCGCTCGGCCCAGGCGGCCCGCTCCTGCGCTCCCCGCGCGACGGCGCTGCCGTAGAAGTCGCGTACCTCGTCGGGAACCCAGAACGTCTGGTCCGCCGGGAGCCCCAGGATCTTCTTCGTCTCCTTGATCTCCTCCTCCCCGAAGGGATCCCCGTGCGCCGCCGCGGTGTCGGTGAGGTGGGGCGACGGCCAACCGATGTGGCTGCGCAGCACGAGGAGGGTCGGCTGCGCGTCGGGCCCGTCGGCGGGCTGCTCGAGGGCCTCGCGGACGGCGGCTTCGAGACCGTCGACGTCGTTGGCCATCTCGCCGAGGTTGTGCACGCGCCAGCCGTAGGCCTCGAAGCGCTCGGGCACGTTGTCGTCGTAGGCCAGCTCGGTCGGTCCGTCGATCGTGATGTGGTTGTCGTCGTAGAAGGCGAGCAGCCGGCCCAGCCCGAGATGCCCGGCCAGGGAGGCCGCCTCGTGCGAGATCCCCTCCATGAAGCAACCGTCGCCCGCGATGACGAAGGTCCGGTGGTCGCACACCTCGTCGCCGAAGGTGGTGCGCAGCCAGCGTTCGGTGATCGCCATCCCCACCGCGTTGGCGAAGCCCTGGCCGAGCGGTCCGGTGGTGATCTCGATGCCGGCCGTGTGGCGGTACTCGGGGTGGCCCGGCGTGCGGCTTCCCCACTGGCGGAACTGGCGCAGGTCCTCCAGGGACAGGTCGTACCCGGTCAGGTAGAGCATCGAGTACTGCAGGATGCACGCATGACCGTTGGAGAGGACGAAGCGGTCGCGGTCCGGCCACTCGGGGTCGCGCGGGTCGTAGGACATGATCCGCGTCCAGAGGACGTGGGCCAACGGGGCGAGGGCCATGGCGGTGCCCGAGTGCCCCGACTTGGCCGCCTCCGGCGCGTCCATGGCCAGACCCCGGATCACGTTGATACCCAGCTCGACCAACCTGGGGTCCTGGGCGACGGGAGCAGTGGTGTGCAGCGTCACGAGACCAACCCTAACCGTCCGTTCCGGCGTCTTGACTTGCCCGTCGCGTACTCTTCACCTTCATGGTTTCCCGCATGCAGGTTCCGCCAAACAGTGATCTGACGCTGGGCATGACCTGCGTGGACAAGGCCACGCCGGGTCGCTCTACCTGGCGCATGACGGCCGACGAGCGCTTCGCCAACCCGGCCGGGATCATGCAGGGGGGCTTCCTGGCGGCCTTCGCCGACTCGGCCATGGGGGCCGCCGCCGTCACGTTCGTGGAGGGGCGGCCGGTCTTCGCCTCTAACGCAGAAATGAAGGTCAGCTTCCTGGGCCCCGTCCCGCCCGGGTCGGACCTGCGCTGCACGGCCGAGGTGGTCTCGGGCGGCCGCCGCGTCGCCTTCGTGGAGGCCAGCGTCGTGGCCAGGGAGGCCGGGACCGGGGGCGAGCGACTGGTCGCCCGGGCATCGTCCACCTACATGTTCAAGGACCGCGACTGACCCGTCCCTTGCCGGTGTTTGCACACCGTCGGCTCACCGACCAGGATTGTCAGCCACATGGCACCACAGTCAGACAACGGCACCCGCGGACTGCGCCATGCCGGGGACGACGCCTTCCAGCTCACCGTCGACTACCTCAAGCAGGAGACCATCGAGCCGCTCAAGGGGCTCGGCCGCTTCCTCTACATGGGGATCGCGGGCTCGTTCTTCCTGGCCGGGGGCATCCTGTTGGTCCTCATCGGGATCTTGCGGCTGCTGCAGACGGAGACGGGCACCGCGCTGACGGGCGACTGGTCCTGGGTGCCCTACGCCGTGGTGGTCGTGCTCGGGATCGGGGTCATCGGCGTGGCCGCCTGGCGCATCACCGCCGGGCCCGGACAGGAGAAGCTGCCCGAGGTGGTGGCCCGCCGCGAGGCGGGCGAGACTGAGATACAGGAGGGAGTGAGCTGATGCCAGGAACGACGACGAAGGCGGGAAGCAACGGGCGCCTCATCACACGCGAGGACCTGCAGGCTGCGTACGCACAGGTCATGGGCGAGGGTGAGGCCACGGCGCGGGCCGCGGCACCCCGGGGGCTCGCCATCGCGGGCGCCCTGGGCATCCTGGTCATCACGCTGGCCTTCCTGGCCGGCCGACGCCGAGGCCGAGCCAAGTCGGCGGTCGTCGAGATCCGGCGGCTCTGACATGGACGTGCTCCTGCGGCGCTTCCTGCGCGCCGGGGTCCGCCGGGGGCTGGCCGGGAACTGGTACTGGTTCCTGCTCGCCGGCGCCACCTTCTTCCTGCGCCGGGTCCTCAACGACCGGAGCAGCGTCGTGTCCAGTGTGACGGTCTCCCCGGGCGAGCAGGTGCTCATCACGGTGCGCGACCGCGACGCCGCTCCCGCCGCTCTCGAAGCCTGAGTCCCGTGCCGGGCCCCCTCGCGGCGGGGGAGCGGGTGCTCCTGATCGACCCCAAGGAGCGGCGCTACCTCCTGACGCTCGTCCCCGGGTCGACGTTCCACACCCATGCCGGCGTCCTCGCCCACGACGACATCATCGGCGCCACCGAGGGCTGCACCGTCACCGGCTCCACCGGGCGATCGTTCCTCGCGCTCCGGCCCACGCTCAGCGACGTCGTCCTCAAGATGCCCCGGGGGGCGCAGGTCATCTACCCCAAGGACCTGGGCGCCATCCTCATCGCCGCGGACATCGCCCCGGGGCAGCGCGTCCTCGAGGCGGGCGTGGGCTCGGGCGCGCTGTCCATGACCGTGCTGCGGGCGGGCGCGTCCATCGTCGGGTACGAGCTCCGCGATGACTTCGCCGAGCGCGCCAAGGCCAACGTCGCGGCGGCCCTGGGCCCGGACGCGCCCTACCGCGTCGAGATCCGCGACGTGACCGAGGGGATCGACGAGCCCGGTCTCGACCGGATCCTGCTCGACATGCCCGAGCCCCACAAGGTGGTGCCGGCGGCGGCGGCGGCCTTGCGACCGGGCGGGATCCTCCTGGCCTACCTGCCCACCATCAACCAGACCGCGCTGCTGCGCCAGGCGCTCGACGACCCCGGGGCCCCCTTCGGCCTGGCGGAGACGCAGGAGATCATGCGGCGCACCTGGCACGTCGAGGCGCGCTCGGTCCGCCCCGACCATCGCATGGTCGGGCACACGGGCTTCCTGACGACCGTGCGGCGCCTGGCGGGATGAACGGCTGCACCGGATCGTACTGGCCGAGGACCCCGACGCCGAGGTCGCACTGTCCTAAGGCATCCCGGGCTGTCCAGCGGAAGGGGGACGATCAGGATCGGTGTCAAGGACGCCGAGGGGATCACCGACGAGGAGCTGCGGGGGCTGCGGGGCGGCGCGCTCGGGCCCTGAGACGGACCGCTAGTCCCGCTCGATGAAGATGCACTCGCCGGGGCACTCCTCGGAGGCCTCGACCACCGCGTCCTCCAGCTCCCCGGGGACGGCGGCCATCCCGGCCGAGCCGCCGGGGTCGCTCTTCACGTCGCCTTCTTCCTTCACGTAGGCCAGGCCGTCGTCGAGGAGGGTGAACACGGCAGGCGCGATCTCCTCGCAGAGGCCGTCGCCCGTGCAGAGATCCTGGTCGATCCAGACCTTCATGTACCTGTCTCTCTCCCTTGTCGAAGCCGCCCGGCGGGCCATGAGGACCGTAATGAGGCGTCCCGCGGGCCGTCAATCTGGCCCCGCAGGCACCCCCATGGTAACCGCCGGGGGGCACCCAACCGGCGCATTCGGGGAGCACGCGAGTTGCTGGCAAAACACGCCGAAGCGAGGGCTAGGGTGGCATGCGGTGACCGCGACTCCAGACGAAGCCGCTGCCCAGCTCGAGGCGCTGCGCGCCGAGCTGGCAGATGCCGAGGATGAGATCCACGCGCTCCGCCGGCGATTGCAGGAGAGCCCGGGCCGCGTCCAGGCCCTCGAGGAGCGGCTCCTCGAGTCGAAGGGGCAGCTGGCGCAGGCGACGTCACAGAACGAGAAGCTGACCTTCACCCTCCAGCAGGCCAAGGAGCAGCTGGCCGCGCTGCGCGAGGAAGTGGAGAAACTGACCCAGCCGCCGGCGGCGTACGGGACGTTCCTCGGCGTCAACGACGACGGCACCGTCGACGTGTTCTCAAGCGGCCGCAAGATGCGCGTCAGCCTGCATCCCGACATCGACCCGGGCCAGATCCGCAAGGGGAACGAGGTCGTCCTCAACGAGAGCCTCAACGTGGTCCTCGTGCGGGACGGCGAGTTCTCCGGAGAGGTGGTCACCCTGAAGGAACAGCTCGAGGACCGGCGCCGCTGCGTCATCTACGCCCGCGCCGACGAGGAGCGGGTCGCCGAGCTGTCCGAGGACATGATGGGCGTGAAGCTCCGCGCCGGCGATTCGCTGCTGATGGACACGCGCACGCAGCTCCTCATTGAGAAGCTGCCCAAGCTCGAGAGCGAGGAGCTCGTCCTCGAAGAGGTGCCCGACATCACCTACGCCGACGTGGGTGGGCTCGACTCGCAGATAGAGGCGATCACGGACGCCGTCGAGCTTCCGTACATGCATCGCGACCTGTTCGTCGAGTACTCGCTGCCCGCCCCCAAGGGGATCCTGCTCTACGGACCGCCCGGGTGCGGCAAGACCCTCATCGCCAAGGCGGTGGCCAATTCCCTGGCCAAGAAGGTGGCGCTGAAGACGGGGAATGACAACGTGCGCAGCTTCTTCCTCAACATCAAGGGGCCGGAGCTGCTGAACAAATACGTCGGCGAGACCGAGCGCCAGATCCGGCAAGTCTTCCAGCGCGCCCGTGAGAAGGCCGACGAAGGGATGCCGGTGATCGTCTTCTTCGACGAGATGGAATCCCTCTTCCGCACCCGGGGCACCGGCATCAGCTCCGACATGGAGTCGACCATCGTGCCCCAGCTCCTGGCCGAGATCGACGGTGTCGAGTCGCTGCGCGACGTCATCGTCATCGGCGCCTCGAACCGCGAGGACCTCATCGATCCGGCCATCCTGCGTCCGGGCCGCCTCGACGTGAAGATCAAGATCGAGCGCCCCGACGAGGAGGCCGCCGGCCAGATCTTCAGCCGCTACCTGACCCCCGACCTGCCTCTCGACACCGAGGAGGTCCGCCGCCTCGGTGGGGGCGACGCCCACAAGGCGGTGCAGGCGATGATCGAGAAGACGGTCGTCGAGATGTACCGGGAGGACGACGAGAACCGCTTTCTCGAGGTGACCTACCAGAACGGCGACAAGGAGATCCTGTACTACCGCGACTTCGCGTCCGGCGCCATGATCGAGAACATCGTGCGCCGGGCCAAGAAGCTGGCCATCAAGCGGGTCATTGCGGGGGAGTCGGCCGGCATCCGCACGGCCGACATGTTCGAGTCGATCCGCCAGGAGTACAAGGAGAACGAGGACCTCCCGAACACCACCAACCCCGACGACTGGGCCCGGATCTCGGGCAAGAAGGGGGAGCGCATCGTTTACGTCCGTACGCTGCTCAGCGAAGACCGCGAAGTGCACGGGGGGCGTTCCATCGAGCGGGTCGGTACCGGCCAGTACCTGTAGAAGTTAGGGTCGTGGCGTGGCCACCACGAAGGTCTGCGGCATAGAGACCGAGTACGGAATTCAGACGCCGGGACCGGACCAGAATCCCATCGCGGCGTCCTCGGTGCTCGTCAACGCCTACGCCGCCGACGTCGAGCAGCAGATCGGCTGGGATTTCGAGGACGAGACGCCCGGGAACGACGCCCGCGGCTTCGCTCGCGAGGGGTCGCTGGCGCCGATGGTGGAGACCCACCTGGCCAATACCGTGCTCACCAACGGTGCGCGCTTCTACGTGGACCACGCCCATCCGGAGTACTCGAGCCCCGAATGCCTGACCCCGCTGGAGTGCCTCGTCTACGACAAGGCCGGCGAGGAGGTGCTGCGCCGCGCCATGGTGGCGGCAGCGGCGCGCATTCCCGATCAGCCCGCCCCCGTCGTCTACAAGAACAACTCCGACGGGAAGGGCAACTCCTACGGCTGCCACGAGAACTACATGATGGACCGGGCGGTGCCCTTCGCCAGGGTGATCGAAGGTGTGGTACCGCACTTCGTGTCACGCACGCTGTTCATCGGGTCGGGCAAGGTGGGCACCGAGACGCAGGCCCTGGACTCCGAAACCGTCGAGTACCAGATTTCGCAGCGCGCCGAGTTCTTCGAGGAGGTCGTCGGCCTCGAGACCACGCTCAAACGCCCGATCGTCAACACACGCGACGAACCGCACGCCGACCCCAAGCGCTTCCGGCGCCTGCATGTGATCGTCGGCGACGCCAACCTCTCGGAGATCGCCACGTTCCTGAAGGTTGGCACCACGGCGATCGTGCTGGCCATGGTCGAGGACGAGGCCGGGCCGGGACGTGACCTCTCGCTGTCGGACCCCGTGCGCGCGCTGCACCAGGTCTCGGCCGACCTCTCGCTGACCCACCCCCTGGCGCTGACCGACGGCTCGACCGCGACGGCGCTCGAGCTCCAGTGGGAGCTCTTCGGCGCCGCCCGCAAGTACGCCGAGGAGTTCGGACTGACCGCCCTGGGCGACGACGGGGCGGTCGGGGCGCTGGTCATGGAGCACTGGGAGGCCGTGCTGGGCGGGCTCGAGTCCGACCCCGCCTCCCTGGCCGACACCCTGGACTGGGTCGCCAAGCGGGAGCTGCTGCTCGCCTACCAGGACCGGCATTCGTGCGGGTGGAAGGATCCCCGGGTGGCCGCACTGGCATTGCAATATCACGACCTGCGGCCCGACAAGTCGGTCTTCCGGCGCCTCGGCATGCGCTCCCTCGTGCCCGCCGCCGAATGGTCGACCGCCGTCGCCGAGCCGCCGTCAGGCACCCGAGCCTGGTTCCGGGGCAAGTGCCTGGCCCGCTGGCCCGATGCCGTCGTGACCGCCAACTGGGATTCCCTCGTCTTCGACATCGGAGCAGACCCGTTGCGGCGCGTCCCTATGATGGACCCCTTGAAGGGAACAGCCGAGCATACGGGCGCGCTTCTGGCCCAGAGCACCGGTCCAGCGGACCTGCTCGATCGGCTCAACTCCTAGGCGACGACGTCGAGATCACCACAGGACGGGGACAGGACGATGGCAGAACAGGAACAGAAGAGGAAGGGTTCGAGCACGCGCTCGACCGAGACAGAGGCCGAGGTCGAGGAGGCCGCGCCCGCAGCTTCCGAACGCGGCGAGAAGATCAAGGCGGAACTCGACGACCTGCTGGACGAGATCGACGAGGTCCTCGAGGACAACGCCGAGGAATTCGTCCGCAACTACGTCCAGAAGGGTGGGCAGTAGCCCCCGGTGGCGCTCCCCCTTTTTCCCCCGGAGAGTGATCCGGGTCCGGACTTCGTCGGCCTCCTGCGCCTGACCGCGGGCCGGGCCGAGACGCCGACGCGGATGGAGACGGCAACGCCCATGCAGGTGCCCCACGGCACCACCGTGGTCGCCCTGCGCTACGCCGAGGGTGTCGTCATGGCGGGTGACCGGCGGGCCACGGCGGGCAACCTCATCGCCCACCACGCCATGGAGAAGGTCTTCCCGGCCGACCGCCACTCGGCCGTCGCCATCGCCGGGACGGCGGGCATGGCCATTGAGATGGTCCGCCTGTTCCAGGTCCAGCTCGAGCACTACGAGAAGGTCGAGGGCTCCATCCTCTCGCTGGAGGGCAAGGCCAACCAGCTCGCCCAGATGGTCCGCCAGCACCTGCCGATGGCCATGCAGGGCCTCGCCGTCGTGCCACTCTTCGCCGGCTACGACACGGCGCGCGGCGTGGGGCGCATCTTCAACTACGACGTCACCGGAGGCCACTACGAGGACACGGACTTCCAGGCGACCGGATCGGGCGGACGCGACGCCCGCAGTACCGTCAAGCTCGGCTGGCGCGAGGGACTGTCGCGGGACGAGGCACTCGACCTGGCCATTCAGTCGCTCTACGAGGCCGCCGACGAGGACTCCGCCACCGGCGGCCCCGACCTGGTCCGCGGCATCTATCCGATCATCGCGACCGTCGACGTGGAGGGCTACCGCGAGGTGCCCGAGGACGAGGTGGCGACGCGCTTCGGCGCACTCATCGCCCGCATGCAGGAGGAGCGTGCCCGATGAGCATGCCCTACTACGTCGCGCCCGAGCAGGTCATGAAGGACCGCGCGGAATACGCCCAGAAGGGCATCGCCCGTGGCCGGTCTCTGGTGGCGACGACCTATGACGTGGGCATTGCGATCGTGGCCGAGAACCCGTCGCGGTCGCTGCACAAGATCAGCGAGATCTACGACCGCATCGCCTTCGGCGGGGTCGGGAAGTACAACGAGTACGACCAGCTCCGCGTGGCCGGCGTGCGCCACGCCGACACCAAGGGCTACGCCTACAGCCGCGAGGACGTCGACGCCCGGTCGCTCGCCAATCTGTACGCGCAGTACCTGGGCAACGTCTTCACGCACGAAATGAAGCCGCTCGAGGTCGAGATCCTGGTGGCCGAGCTGGGTGACGTCGAGAACCAGCTGTACCACATCGCCTATGAGGGCACGATCACCGACGAGGACCGCTTTGCCGTGCTGGGCGGCGACGCCGAGACGATCACCGAGCGCGTCGCCGCAGCCTGGCAGCCAGATTGGGGCATGGCGGCGGCCATCAAGGCGGCCGCGGCGGCACTGGCCGGACCGGACCGCACGCTGGCGGCCGACGACCTCGAGGTCGCCATTCTGAGCCGGGGAAACGGCCGTCGGACGTTCCGGCGCATCGACGGGGAGGAGCTGGCACAACTGCTGGCATAGGCCGCTGTACGGTTGGCCTGGTGGAGCGCCGCATCTTCGGTGTCGAGAACGAGTACGGGGTGACCTTCACCCTGCGGGGACAGCGCCGCCTGAGCCCCGACGAGGTGGCGCGGTACCTCTTCCGTCGCGTGGTCTCGTGGGGGCGCTCGTCGAACGTGTTCCTCGAGAACGGCGCCCGCCTCTACCTCGACGTCGGCAGCCATCCCGAGTACGCCACCCCCGAGTGCGATCGCATCAGCGACGTCGTGGTGCACGACAAGGCGGGGGAGTGGATCCTGGCCCAACTCGTGACCGGCGCCCAGGCACGGCTCCGCGAGGAGGGGATCCGGGGCGAGGTCTACCTCTTCAAGAACAACACCGATTCGGTCGGCAATTCGTACGGCTGCCACGAGAACTACCTCACCGAGCGCAACGACGAATTCAACCGCTACACGGAGGTGCTGATCCCGTTCCTCGTCTCGCGTCAGATCTACGCGGGCGCGGGAAAGGTGCTGCAGACGGCCCGGGGTGCCGTCTTCTGCCTGAGCCAGCGCGCCGAGCACATCTGGGAGGGCGTCTCGTCCGCCACGACGCGCAGCCGCCCCATCATCAACACGAGGGACGAGCCGCACGCGGACGCCGAGAGATTCCGGCGCCTCCACGTGATCGTGGGCGACTCCAACATGAGCGAGTACGCCACGTTCCTGAAGATCGGCACGACCTCCATCCTCCTGGCCATGCTCGAAGACTCCTCGACCGTTCTGCGCGACCTCACGCTCGAGAACCCCATCCGGGCGATCCGGGAGATCAGCCACGACATCACGTGCCAACGCCGGGTGCGCCTGGCCAACGGCCGCGAGATGCGGGCACTGGACATTCAGTCCGAGTACCTGGAGCGTGCCCTGAAGTTCCGCGACCGGCGCGGCCTCTCCCCGGAGGAGGACCGGGCACTCGACATGTGGGAGCACTGCCTCAAGGGGCTGGAAGCCGACCCGACATCGCTGTGGCGCGAGTGCGACTGGGTGGCCAAGCACCGGCTGGTCGAGCAGATGCGGGCTCGCCACGACGTGTCCCTCTCACACCCCAAGGTGGCCATGATCGATCTCATGTACCACGACGTCGACCGGAGCCGGGGGCTGTTCTACAAGCTGCAGCAGCGTGACGAGATGGACCGCACGTGCACGGACGAGGCAATCACCGAGGCCATGACGAAGCCTCCCGAGACGACCCGGGCCCGGCTGCGGGGCGCCTTCGTGAAGAGGGCCAAGGAGCGCCGTCGAGACTTCACGGTGGACTGGGTGCACCTCAAATTGAACGACCAGGCCCAGCGCACCGTGCTGCTCAAGGACCCCTTCAAATCGCACGACGAACGGGTGGAGAGGCTCATCCAGTCGCTGTAGCGGCACCGTAGAGTGAAGGCACATGTTCAATCTCGACCCAGGCAAACTGATCGTGATCGCCGTGGTCGCCATCATCCTCCTGGGGCCTGACCGGCTGCCCCAGGTCGCACGGCAGGTCGGCGGCGCCTGGCGCTCCTTCAACGAGTTCCGGCACCGCATGGAGACAGAGGTGAGGAGCTCCATGCCCGACCTGCCCCCGACCTCGGAGATCGCGCGGCTGGCCCGTTCACCCTCCGCGCTGCTCAACCATCTCTCGAACATGTCCCCCGAGGACGCCGAGCGGGAGGAGGCGCCCGACGGCTCCTTCCAGCCCCCGGTGCTGCCCGACGCCGACCCCGTTGCGGGCAACGGCCGGACGGCAATCTCCGACGCCCCCTCCGACACCGCAGCCGACGCCCCAGCTGCGACTCCGGCGCCGCCCGCCCCTGAGCCGGTGGACCGGCCGCCACGGCCGCCCGAGGTCATCGTTCCCGGCGACCCGACGCTCAACTGAACGACGCTCGCATGGCGACCCTTCCCTTCACGGCCAAGCGCAAGACCCGTCCGTCCCCGGACAACATGACACTCGGGGAGCACCTGGGCGAGCTGCGGCGCCGGGTGATCATCTGCGTGATCGCCTTCGTCGTCGCCGCCACCATCGCGGTCTTCGCCTACGAGCCGATTCTGCACTTCCTCCTCCGCCCGCTGTGCAGCGTCGACTCCTCGACCATGCACCATACGAGCACGGGAGGGTCGCTGATCGTCGCATCCAACGGCACGTGCAACCTCTTCGTGACGTCCCCGTTGGACGGCCTCTCGTTGCGCGTCAAGATCGCGCTCTTCGGGGGACTCGTACTGGCGTCGCCGGTGATCCTCTTCCAGGTCTGGCGCTTCGTGACCCCCGGGCTCAAGGCGTCCGAGCGGCGTTATGCGATCCCGTTCGTGCTCAGCGCGTTCGTGCTCTTCCTGATGGGCGCGGCCACGGCATACATCACGTTGCCGCACGCACTCGGCTGGCTGAAGTCCGTCGGTGGACCGAACCTGCAGGCGATCTACGACCCGATCCCGTACCTGGGGTTGATCCTGTTGATGATGACCATCTTCGGGCTCACCTTCGAGTTCCCCGTCGTCCTGGTGTCACTCGAACTCGCACGCGTCGTCTCGCCGGCGCGCTTGCTGCGATCGTGGAGATGGGCCGTCATCATCATCGTGGTGGTCGCGGCCGTCTTCACCCCCAGTTCCGACCCCTTCTCCATGTTCGCGCTGGCCATACCGCTCGTGGCCTTCTACTTCATCTCCATCGGCATCGGGAAGCTGCTCGGCCGTTGACGGCCTTCTCGTGGCCCGTCCAGGAGGCGGGCGGGGCGGAGGCGTTCGTGGCCGACCTGCCCTTCGCCCTGGACGACTTCCAGCACGAGGCGTTCCGCGCTCTCGACGCCGACCACTCGGTTCTCGTGTCGGCCCCGACGGGCTCGGGCAAGACGCTGGTGGCCGCCTACGCGGTCCACCGTGCCCTGTGCGCCCGTGGCAAGGCCTTCTACACGACGCCCCTCAAGGCCCTGTCGAACCAGAAGTACGGCGAGCTGGCCGCTGCCTACGGCGAGGAGCACATCGGGTTGCTGACCGGCGACACCACCCTGCGACCGCGAGCGCCCGTGGTGGTGATGACGACCGAGGTCCTGCGCAACATGCTCCTGGCCGGCTCCGATCTGCTCGAGGCTCTCCACACCGTCGTGCTCGACGAGGTCCACTTCATTCAGGACCGCTACCGGGGCGGGGTCTGGGAGGAGGTCCTCGTCCTGTCGCCGCCCGAGGTCCGCTTCGTGTGCCTCTCGGCCACGGTGAACAACGCCGACGAGCTCGGCGGGTGGCTGCGCTCCGTGCGGGGTGACACCGCTGTGATCGTCGAGCGTCAACGCCCCATCGTGCTGCGCCACCACTTCGCCGTGCACCGGAGGGAGGACGAGGAGACGCTCCTCTTCCCCCTGCTGCACGACAACGGCAGGCCGGGCGGTGAAGGGCTCCGCATCGACCAGGCCGTGCGCCGGGCGCTACAGGGGCGGTCGGTTCACTGGCAGCCGAGAGGCCGCGGGCCGCGCCTGCCCTATCGCGCTCCTCTGCGTACCGAGATGGTGGAGGAGCTGGGGCTGCGCGAGATGCTGCCCGCCATCGTCTTCATCTTCAGCCGTGCCGCATGCGACGACGCGGTGCGCCAGGTCATGCGCGACGGAGTCCGCCTGACCGACGCCGAGGAGCGCTCCGCCATCCGACAGGTGGCCGAGCGCCGGGTCGAACCACTCGGCGACGACGACCTGGGTGTCCTCGGGTACGACGAGTGGCTCGAGGGCCTCGAGCGTGGCGTGGCGGCACACCACGCCGGCCTCGTCCCTCTCTTCCGCGAGACGGTCGAAGAGTGCTTCGCGGCCGGGCTGCTGAAGGTGGTCTTCGCCACCGAGACGCTCTCGCTCGGGATCAACATGCCGGCGCGGTCGGTGGTGATCGAACGCTTCACCAAGTACGGCGGGGCCGGCCGCGCCACCCTGACGTCGGGGGAGTATCTCCAGCTCACCGGGCGTGCCGGCCGGCGAGGCCTCGACGAGGAGGGCCACGCCGTCGTCGCCTGGTCCACGGAGATCACATTCGCGGAGGCGGCGAGAGTGGCGTCGGCGCCGCCTCCGGATCTGCGGTCGGCGTTCCGGCCCACCTACAACCTTGCGGTCAACCTGATCTCGCGGTTCGACCGCGACACGGCCAACGAGGTCCTCCACCGTTCCTTCGCCCAGTGGCAGGCCCGCCAGCCCGATCTCCTGTCCCGGCAGCTCGGTCACCGCGTGGCCGTCCTCGAGCAGATGGGCTACGTCGACGACTGGACGCTGACGGCCTCCGGACGTCGCCTGTCGCGCATTTACCACGAGGCCGACCTGCTCATCGCCGAGGCTCTCGGGAGCGACGTGCTGGCAGGGGCGGAGCCGTCGGTCGTCGCCGGCGTGCTGTCGGCCGTCGTCTTCGAGCCGCGCCGTGCCCGCAAGCTCCCCGGACCGCCGAGCCAGCGGCGAGGAAAGCGGCGGGCCCACCTGCAGGACAGGCTGGGCGACAAGCGGACCGTCGAGCTCGCCTGGCGCTGCGACGCCGTCAACGTCATGGCCGAGAGGATCCGAGTCGTCGAGGAGGCCCATCTCGTCCCACGCACCCGCCAGCCCGCGGCCGGCCTGGCCACCGCCGTCGCATCGTGGGCGAGGGGGGCGTCCTTCTCCACCGCCCTCGACGTGGCCGCCCGCGACATCGGGGAGCTGGCCCCCGGCGACTTCGTGCGCACCATGAAGTCAGTGGCCGACCTGGCCCAGCAGGTGTCGCACACGGCGGCCGACCCCGGCGTGGCGGCCGCGGCCAGGGAGGCGGTCGACCTCCTGCTGAGGGGCGTCGTCGCCGGGGGCCTGCCCGGCGCCTGACCTATCCGCCACCGTCGCGTCACCCTCGTTCTATCGTGGGCCGGGCATGTTCCCCTACTCCAAAGAGCGCTTCAGCGCGGACGAGGAAGCCATCCTCCGGCGTTACGTCACGAACCTGGACAAGCCTGTATTCGCCCTGGTCAACCTACCCGAGGTGGTCAAGGGAGCGCTCTTCGCACGGTACTCGCGCTCGGCCAAGAGCCTGCGCCGCCTGTTCCTCGAGGAGTTCGTGGGTGACCTCGACATCTCCGGGGACGCCACCGTCGACGCCACGGTCGGCCTGGCCCGGGCGGAACAGCTCTACGAGAAGGTCTTCGTCGAGTACGGCGACGACTCGGTCGCCCAGCTCGGCGGGGTCCACCTCGCATGCGAGCAGTCGTCGAATGTGCTGTCCAAGGTGCTGGAGTGGGGACGCCTCATGTCCTACCTGGAGCAGTCCACGCGCTACATCGCGTACAACCAGCGCCTCGACAACGGGCAGTACCGCTATTTCCGCCCGCCGGAGCTGCTCGACTCTCCGCACGGCGCCCGCTTCGTCGGCGAGATGGACCGCGTCTTCGACACGTACGGCGCGCTCCTCCCTCGCATGCAGGCCTGGGTGGCCGAGCAGTTCCCCCAACAAGCCGGCGACAGCGATTTCGTCTACCGCCAGGCGACCCGCGCCAAATCACTCGACGCGTTGCGGGGGATCCTGCCCGCGGCGTCGCTGTCGAACATCGGCATGTACGGCACCGGACAGTCCTACGAGCAGTTGCTGCTGCGCATGCGCGCGCACCCGCTCCCCGAGGCGCGCCACTACGCCGACATGATGCTCGTCGAGCTTCGCAAGGTGATCCCTTCGTTCTTGCAGCGCGTCGACGTCAAAGAGCGCGGTGGCGAGTGGTCGGACTACCTCTTGTCCACCCGCGCGCAGACAGCACGCCTCGTGGAACGCCTCTGGCCCGACCTGCAGTCATCGCACCCGTCCTCGAACCCGGCGCTCGACGCCGGAGAGGCGGAGGTCACGCTGCTCGACTTCGATCCGGAAGGCGAAGAGAAGGTCCTGGTCGCAGCCTGTTTCTCGCATCTCGGATGCTCCGAGCGCGAAGCGGCGCGCAGGGTTGGGGTTCTCGCACACGACGAGCGCGTCGCTCTGTTGCGCGCCTATGTGGGGGAGCGGCGCAACCGCCGCCACCGGCCCGGTCGCGCCTTCGAGCGGACCGACTACCGCTTCGAGCTCGTCACCGACTACGGGGCGTTTCGCGACCTGCAGCGCCACCGCATGCTCACGATCGAATGGCAGCGCCTCGGCATCTCCCTCGGCTACGACCTGCCGAACCTCGTCGTCGACGCCGGCCTCGCGGAGCGCTACGACGACGCGATCGGTCGCGCCGAAGAGCTGTACCGCACACTGGCGCCGGACTTTCCCGAGCAGGCCTCCTACGCCGTCGCGCTGGCTCACCGCATCCGCTACGTCATGCAGTTCAACGCGCGAGAGGCGATGCACCTGATAGAGCTCCGCTCCGGCACACAGGGCCACCCCGCGTACCGCCGGGTGGCCCAGCAGATGCACCGGGCCATCGCCGAGGTCGCCGGGCACCGGGCCCTGGCCGACGCGATGTCCTACGTCGACCACGGAGCGACGGACCTCGAGCGCCTGGAGTCAGAGCGCCGGGCCGAGCTGCGACGTTCGGAAAAATCCGCAACGCATTGACCAGGAACAACCCTCGTTCTCCCTGGTCGCGGCCGCTTCGAACATCTTGACGACCCCACCCCCGACTTGCCTAGTGTACGGCGCAGTCCCCGACGCCCCTAAGGATGCTGCAGAGGTGAAAACCCGCTGAAGCAGCGAGGGGGGGATGAGCTGTGAGAGGCGGTGGTTGGCCCTGGGGGTCGAGTAGAGAACGTGTTGCAGGCCTGGCTATCCCAGGCGTGCGAGATGGCGCCAAAGACCCCAGGGCCCGCCCGCCGGGACCCTCCCGTTCCCCCTCACCGAGCCCTCTCGGGGGACGCCTTCACAGCGATTGAACGGTCTCCCGAACCGTCTATGCTCCCGCGGCACATGGCGACCAAGAAGAAGGCAAAAGTCGAGGAGCTGGAGGCCGAGAGCCCCGACGCCGACGACGAAGTGGCGCTCGACGACGAGCTCGACGTCGACGTCGACGAGGACGTGGACATCGACGACGAGGAGGCTCTCGAGGACATCGGGGACGACGCCCTCGCGGACGACGCCGACGACATCGCCGACCTGGACGAAGACGAGGCCGATGTCGACGAGATCCTGACACCCTCGCCCGCGGCGGTGGTGGAGCGGTCCGGCGAGGGCGACGAGGAGGAAGAGGAGGAGGAGCCCGACGACGAGGACGTCGAGGCCAGCCTCGACGTCATCCTCAAGGAGCGGCTGGTCGTCGAGGACGAGCCCGAGGACGAGGAGGCGACCGACCAGGAGGACAAGACCGAGGGCAACGAGCGGGTCCTGCCCAAGCAGCCCGATGAGTTCGTCTGTCGCTCGTGTTTCTTGGTCAAGCACCCCAGCCAGCTCGCCGACAAGAAGAACATGCTCTGCCGGGACTGTGTCTGAGGATCTGGAGCACGACGACGAGCAGGACGGCAAGAGCCCGCTGCGCCGCACCCTCGACCTGTGCCTCTTCGCACCGGTCGGCGTGGCCGTCACGGTGGTGGAGGATCTCCCCGAGCTGATCGCCAAGGGGAGGCGTCGGGTGGAGGTCGAGTTGGGCAATGCCCGCGTGGTCGGCCGCTTCGTGGTCAACAAGGGCCAGCGGGGGATGTCCGCCCGTCTGGACGAAATCCTGAGCAACGGCACCGACGCGGCGGATGAAGGAAGCCACCGCGATGTCCAGCCGCCGCCGATGCCCGTCGCGCCGGCCCGCCCGGCTCCGGACCCGGCGGCCGAGGCCATCGTGGGCGGCGCGTTGGCCGACTACGACACGCTCAGCGCCTCCCAGGTCGTGCGCCGTCTGGAGAGCCTCGGCCCCGGCGAGCTCCGTGCCGTCCAGCGCTACGAGGCGTCCACCCGCAACCGGCGCACGATCCTCAACCGGGCCGGCCAGCTCCTCGAGGAGCGGCCGTCGGCGCCGCCGCCCTCCTAACCGGACATGGAACTGGCCCGGCCGGCCGGTGCAGCGGACCGTCAGATCTGCACGCGCCTCTTGTCGCAGGTGCTTGTCGGCGCGGCGTCCATGCGGGGCGGCGGGGCCCTCGTCGGTGAGGCCACTCCCGTGTCGCTGCTCGACCGGTGGACCGGGCCCGGGGCAGCAGCCACCCTGCTGGTCGGGGAGTACGAGAGCGCCGTGGTGGGGCTCCTCGGCGTCACGGTGGGCGCCGAGTCCGGGGGGCGCCGCAGCAGCCTGATCGAGTGCTGCTATGTCGAGACAGGTGCCCGCGGCGTGGGCGTGGGCACGGCGCTGATGGCGGCGGCGGTGGCCTGGAGCGCCGCGCAGGGTTGCAGCGACGTGGACGCACTGGCGCTCCCGGGCGACCGCACCACCAAGCAGCGCCTGGAGGCGGCGGGGTTCACCGCCCGCCTGTTGACCCTCAGCCGCCGGTTGGAGTGAAGCGGCGCTCCGTGTTGACCCGCCGGGGCGGCGGGGGCGGGATGCGCAGCCCGAGGAGCTTGGCGAGCGCGGGGACCGAACCGGCGGCATGGCGGGCCGCCTGACGCGCCACCTCGTCGTCGGGGATGCCGGCCGGCTTCACCGTCCGCCGCACCGGGGACGCCACGACGGCGTCGAGCAACCGCATCCACTCCTCTGGCGCCAGATCGGCCGACAGGGCCTCTCCGGCGGCGCCGGCGAGCCTGACCGCCAGCTCGGCCGGGCAACGTGTCCCGGGCTCCGGGGGGCGGATGGAGGCCTCGACGGCCTGCAGCACGCGCCCGTCGTTGAGCGCGTTCGTGATGCGCGCCAGCCATTCCTCGCGCAAGGCGGTCGTGCGCTGGTCGAGCGATTCCTGGAGCGCCTTCGCCAGAGTTCGCCCCTCCTCGTCCAAGGTGACCGTGCGGGACGCGGCCACCACGGCGCGCAGCTCCCGCAGGCGGTAGTCCTTGCCGGCGGTCTGGGCCACCGTGGCGCGATCCTTCCAGTCGGCCAGCCTCACGGTCGGGAGCAGCTCGTCGGCCATGGCCAGCAGAGCGTCCGATGCCACCGGGGGCTTCCCGGTGGCCTTGGACGAGGCGTTCTGGGTCTCGATCGCCTGACGCACCGCCTGCAGGCCGCCGCGCAGCAACTGCTCGGCCACAGGGATCTGCTCGGGGCGAAGTGCCGCCAGCATGGCGTTGCGGTGGACGGTCGAGGTCGGCACCACGGGACGCTCGCCCCGCGCCGGACGCCCGTCGCCTTCGGCCGGACGGCGCCCCCCCGGTCGGCGCGGACCGCTGCCGGTGGACCCACGCGGACGGTCGCCCCGGCCGTCGCGCGAGCCAGCTTCGGCCTCGGCGCCGACGTTGGCGCCGGCGCTGCGGCGCCCGCCGCGGCGTTCCCCGCGTCCCCGCTCATCGTCGTCGTCACGGCGCCGCTTCCCCGAGCCCGGTGCGAAGACCACCGACACGTCAGGGGTCCGCTTCGGGGTGCCCTTCACCTCGATGCGGCCCTCGCTCTTCTCGGGCGAACGCGCGGGCTTGGCGGACGTGAGCGACAGCACCTCGATACCCTCGAGGCCGACCTCGACGTCGGCCCGCAGGACGGCGCCGACGGACTCGCCGGGCGGCACCAGGGAAGCCCCGACGGTGCCCTTGGGCTGGCGTGCGCCGGCGGCGCGCCAGGTCCACGACCCGTCGCCCGTCTGACTGGTCAGCTCTATATCGATCCGGCGTGACATGCGGCGGACACGCTACCTCGCCTGGCGCCGTGCCCCGATGACGGCCCCGGATCTGCATCCCGTAACATGGCTCAGGACGTCCGCGGGAGTGCGGGAGCCGCCGGGACGGGCGACCACCCATCGTGAGCGGTGCGACGGAACCACGTCCCTTCAGGAGGATCCACATGAGTGAGGACACCGAGCAGCCAGGGCCGGAGTCCGCTGCCGGCCCGCCTGAAACGACCCCTCCAGCTCAGCCCCCCGCGACGACCCCATTCCCGGGCCCGCAGCCGCCCCCGCCCCTCACCGACGCGGCCCCTCCCGCCGAGGCGTTCCCCCGACCGTTGCCGCCCCCGGTGGCACCGTCGTCGTACCCACCGCCACCCGCCTGGTCGCCGCCGAGGGCTGACGACACCCAGCCGACGCCCCCCGTGGCGCCGCCGTTCGTCCCGTTCTCCTACCCGTCCCCGCCCGACCCGACCCTGACCGGTGCAGGAACGCCGTCGTCCGGGACCACGAGCGGGTCAGGCCGGTTCCGGACCTGGCTCCCGGTGGCCCTGGTGGCGGCGCTCATCGGTGGAGCGGTCGGCGCCGCCGTCACCGCCATCGCCGACCACAACGGCAATGGCAGCTCGCCCGGCGTCACGATCCACGAGAGCAACGCGTCACCCGGCGCCGCGGTGCTC
>Ga0181526_10000423_pt1 | contig 45506 bp, 44 predicted proteins | sample PEATcosm2014_Bin_35_FD_119750 | JGI IMG/M metagenome (GOLD analysis project Ga0181526, IMG submission 119750) | Peatland microbial communities from MTU Mesocosm Facility, Houghton, MI, USA - PEATcosm2014_Bin06_30_metaG | ecosystem: Environmental > Terrestrial > Soil > Wetlands > Peat | place...
TTGCGGTGCGAGCGCGCCACCAGATGCAGGATCACCTCGGTGTCGGTGGTCGACTGCATCATGGCGCCTTCGCGCACCAATTGCCGGCGCAGCGTCAGTCCGTTGGTGAGATTGCCGTTGTGGCCGACGGCGAAGCCGCCGGCATTCAGCTCGGCGAACAGCGGCTGCACGTTGCGCAGAATGGTCTCGCCGGTGGTCGAATAGCGGACATGACCGACTGCGGTATTGCCGGGCAGCCGGTCGATAACCTCACGTCCGGAAAACGCGTCGCCGACAAGACCGAGACGGCGCTCCGAGTGAAAGCGCTTGCCGTCGAACGACACGATGCCGGCGGCCTCTTGGCCGCGATGCTGAAGGGCGTGCAACCCGAGCGCCGTAATGGCGGCGGCATCAGGATGGCCGAAAATGCCGAAGACGCCGCATTCCTCCCGAAGCCGATCGCCGTCGATATCGAACGGTACTTGCTCACATCGGGCCGGGTCGAGCGCGGTGGGTTCGGTCATGAGGGTCGGGCCTCCAGCCCACCAAGCTCGCTATGCTGGTCCGGCGTCGCGTCCGGCGTATCGGTATCTTCCGGCTTCGGCCGCTTCAGCTTTTTCAAGATGGCGTTTTCGGGGTCATCCGGCAATTGCGCCTTGATCCAATCGCCGGCGCTCGAGAGCACCACTTTGGACTTTGCGTGCAGAACCCATTCCGGCTTGCTGCGGTCCGGCACCAACCAATCAAAGAACATGTAGGCGATCACCACGATAATCAAGCCGCGGCCGAGTCCGAACAGGAAGCCGAGCGTACGGTCGAGCGCGCCGACGCGGCTATCGAGCACCATGTCTGAGACCCGGACGGTTAATACCGAGACCACGAGCAGCGTAAGGAGAAACACGCCGCCCACAACCGCCACCGCCGCGACGATGTCGTTGTTGAAGTACTGTTTGGCGAACGGCAGGAGCTTGCCGTAGGAATAAAGCGTGGCTCCGGCAGCCAGCACCCATGCGGTGATAGAGAGCACCTCACGCATGAAGCCTCGCACCATGGCCAGCAGCGCCGAAATCAGCATGACGACGATGAGGATGATATCGAGCAGGGTAATGGGCATCGCTTACCAGTCCGCTCGCCTCGTTCCGGCCCATTAGGCCCGACCCGCCGGGTGTATAGCCGGGCTCCGTCACGGCGTCACCCGTCTTGTCGCGCGCTCAACAGGTTCCGGCCGAGGGTTCACGCCCCGTATCCGTCATAAACCGACGATTAACCGAGATTCGCAAGAGCGACTTTCTCTTAGTCAGGTCGCTTGTTCAGCTCTCTTGACGCCCGACGCGCCGCAGTGCCGGGACGCCGTCGCGGGCAATCTCGGCGACCAAGTTGGCCAGCGTCCCGATCGGTGAAAGCGAAAAGCCCTCGGGCGCTTCATTGCGGGCCGCTTCCGGCACGATGGCTTTGGTGAAGCCGAGTTTTTGCGCCTCTTTCAGCCGGGTCGCGGTCTGCGGCACCGGCCGCACCGCGCCCGACAGCGACACTTCGCCGAAATAGACCGCGTCGGCGGCGAGCGGCGCGCGCGCCAGCGATGAAACCAAGGCGGCGGCAGCCGCGACGTCGGCCGCCGGCTCTTGGATGCGCAAGCCCCCCGCGACATTGAGGTAGACGTCGTGGCCGGAGAGCCGAACGCCGCAATGCGCCTCGAGCACCGCCAGGACCATCGACAGCCGATTCGGGTCCCAGCCGACGACGGCCCGGCGCGGCGTGCCGAGCGAGGTGGGGGCGACCAACGCCTGGATTTCGACCAGGAGCGGCCGGGTGCCTTCGATGCCGGCGAAGACGGCGGTGCCGGGACTGCCGAGATCGCGCTCGGACAAGAACAGTTCGGACGGATTCGCCACTTCGCGCAGGCCCGCGCCGGTCATTTCGAACACGCCAATTTCGTCGGTCGGCCCGAACCGGTTCTTAAGCGCCCGCAAAATGCGGAACTGCTGCGAGCCTTCGCCTTCAAACGACATGACGGCATCGACCATGTGCTCGACCACGCGGGGGCCGGCGATCTGGCCATCCTTGGTGACGTGGCCGACCAGGATGACGGCCGTGCCGGAGCGCTTGGCGAAGCGGATCAATTCGCCCGCCGAGCCGCGCACCTGGGTCACGGTGCCCGGCGCCGCTTCGACTGTCTGAGTCCACATGGTCTGGATCGAATCGATGACCAAAAGCCGCGGCGTCGGGCCTTGCGACAGCGTCGCCACGATGTCCTCGACCGAGGTTTCGGCAGCAACCTCGACACTGGCCTCGGCAAGCCCGAGGCGCTCGGCGCGCAGCCGCACCTGGGCGACGGCCTCCTCGCCGGAAATATAGACGGCCCGGTGTTGGCCGCGGGCGAAGGCTGCGGCGACGTCGAGCAACAGCGTCGATTTGCCGATGCCGGGATCGCCGCCCAACAACAGCACCGAGCCGCGCACCAGCCCGCCGCCGGTCACCCGATCGAACTCGCCGATGCCCGACGCCAGCCGTGGTGCGTCGGGGCCGGTCGCGGATTTGAGCGGTTCGATGGTGAAGAGCCGGCCCTTGCGCACGGTGCGTTTAGGTCCCTCTTGGCCCTCCTCGACGAGCGTATTCCATTCGCCGCAGGCTTCGCATTTTCCGGCCCAGCGCGAGTAGGCCGCACCGCAATTCTGGCAGATGAAACTTTGCGTGCGAGCGGCCATGCCGATCCTCAATGCCTGTCGCTCATGTGCCGCGATAGACCAGATGGCAGCGTTGGCCAAGGCGGGTGAGAATCTCATAGCCGATCGTGCCGGCCGCGGCCGCGACTTCATCGACCGGGATCTCGCCGCCGATCAGAATGGCGTGGTCGCCGCGATGAACCCTGCCAGTGGCGACGTCGGTTATGTCGATGCAGGTAAGATCCATCGAAATGCGGCCGACAATCGGGCAGCGTTGGCCCGCGATGATTGCTGAGCCGCCCGGCCGCTCGTCGGTGCCACTAGCGGCGCGCAAGAGCCCGTCGGCATAACCGAGCGCCACAATGGCGATGCGGGAGGCCCGCTTCGCCGTCCATGTCGCGCCGTAACCCACCGTCTCGTCGCGCCCGATGCTGCGGAGCTGCAAGATGCGCCCGGAAAGCTCGACGACATTCTTGAGCGGATTGGGCTTGCCCGGGGTGGGATTGACGCCATAGAGCGCGGCGCCGGGCCGCGCCAGGTCGTATTGCGCCGAACCGCCGAGAAAGATTCCGGACGAATTGGCGAGCGAGGCCGGAATGCCCGGGTAAAGCCTATGCAATTCGCGAAATAATTGAATTTGTCGGGCATTGAGCGGGTGATTGGGGCTGTCGGCGCAGGCGAGGTGGCTAAGCAAAAGCGCTATGCCGTGATTTTCAGTCTGCGCGCGCGGCGCAAGCGCCGCGGCTTCCTCAGGCGAAATGCCGAGCCGGCGCATTCCGGTGTCGACGTGCAGCGCGGCGCCGCCCTGCCAGGCATGGGAACTGACAAAGGTATCCCATTCGGCGAGTTCGGTCGTCGAATTGATGACCGGCCGCGCATTGATCTCGATAAAACCATCGCCCCAGTCCGGCGTGAAGCCATCGAGCACGTAGATCGTGGCCTCGCGCGCACGCGAACGCACCCGACGCGCTTCGGCGATGTCGGCGACGAAGAAGGTGCTGCAACCGGCCTGCGTCAGCGTCGCCGTGACCGGCTCAATGCCAAGCCCATAGGCATTGGCCTTGACCACAGCCGCGCATTCGACGGTGAGAAGGCGATGCCTGAGCTCGCGCCAGTTGGCCTCGATGGCGCCGAGGTCGATTGTCAGCGTGCCGCCGGTTTCGGGCGGTGCTGCTTCGGGTGCCGCTGGCGAGAGCTTTTTCGCGCGTGCCATGACCGCCTTATGGCCGGAGGCGCCGCAGGGGTAAAGCGGCGGCTGCGGCCCTCAATAGCTCGGCCGGTGCACCGTATCGAGGTTGCCGAAGCGGGTGACGGCGGCGTCGAACTGCAATTCGACCGTGCCCGTCGGGCCATGGCGCTGCTTGCCGATGATCAATTCGGCCTTGCCGTCGACGCGCTCGCCTTCGGCCACCCATTCGGCGAATTTGTCCTGCTGCGATTCCGGCGGTTTGCGCATTTGGTGATAATATTCCTCGCGGAATACGAACATCACCACGTCGGCGTCCTGTTCGATCGATCCCGATTCACGCAAATCGGACAGTTGCGGGCGCTTGTCGTCGCGCGACTCGACCTGTCGCGACAATTGCGACAGCGCCAGGATCGGAATGTTGAGCTCCTTGGCGAGCGCTTTGAGCCGTGTGGTGATTTCGGTGATCTCTTGCACGCGGTTTTCGCTAGAGCGGCGGGTCGAACCCTGCAGCAGTTGCAGGTAGTCGATCACCAACAGATCGAGGCCGCGCTGGCGCTTGAGGCGGCGCGCCCGCGCCGCCAATTGACCGATCGATAGACCGCCGGTTTCGTCGACGTAGAACGGCAGATTCTGCAGTTCGATCGATACATCCTTGATTTTTTCGAAATCGGATTCGTCGATACCGCCGCGGCGGATCTTGGTTGACGGGATTCCGGTTTGTTCGGCGATGATGCGGGTCGCGAGCTGTTCGGCTGACATTTCGAGCGAGAAGAAGCCGACGATGCCGCCATTGACGCTTGCCATATGACCGTCGGCGCGCAGTTCGCCGACCCAGGCTTTGGCGACATTGTAGGCGATATTGGTGGCGAGCGCGGTTTTGCCCATGCCGGGGCGGCCGGCGAGGATGATCAGATCGGAAGGCTGCAGGCCACCCATCCGGTTGTCGAGATCGGTCAGGCCGGTGGCCAGTCCCGACAGGCTGCCGTCGCGCTGATAGGCCCGCGCCGCCATGTCGACCGCGGTCGTCAGCGCTTGGGCAAAGCGCTGAAAGCCCGAATCGTAACGCCCGGTCTCGGCGATTTCGTAGAGCTTGCGTTCGGCGTCCTCAATGTGCTTGAGCGGCGTCGAATCGACCGGCGCGTCATAGGCGAGATTGACCATGTCCTCGCCGATCAGGATTAGGTCGCGGCGGATCGAGAGATCGTAGATGGTGCGGCCGTAGTCCTCGGCATTGATGATCGTCGTCGCCTCGGCGGCAAGGCGTGCCAGATATTGATTGACGGAGAGCCCGCCGATGTCGACGTCACCCGGCAGAAAGGTCTTCAGCGTCACCGGGGTCGCGAGCTTGTTGGCGCGCACCAGTCCGCCGGCCAGTTCGTAAATGCGCTGATGAATCGGTTCGAAAAAATGCTTCGGCTCGAGGAAGTCTGAAACGCGGTAGAACGCCTCGTTATTGACGAGGATCGCGCCAAGCAGCGCTTGCTCGGCCTCGATATTGTGCGGCGCCGACCGAAAGGTCGGCTCCGGCAAAGCTTGCTTGCGTGCGGTCGAATCGAATGCTGGCATGGTCCCGAGCAAAGGAATCGTAGGTTGTGGCCGTTTTGCGGCGTGTGGGCGAAAGCGGTAGTTTGTTACTCAACATGGCGGATCACTCAACGACAGCGGCACTTTCGGTGCACTCGCGACCGTCACGCAACCACGAACGTCACTTCGATAGTCGAGCGGCCGGCGAATGGGAATCCTTCGTTGCCGCTGTCCCCGCTACCCACTGCGGAAGCGGGAGGGCGCCATTCGGCGCTTGACGCCGGTCCGCCAAAAGCGGTCGGCGCGGATCACTCGCCGGCGAGTCGCAGCGGTGTGGAATAGCCGGCCTCGAGCGTCCGCAGCCGGGCCTCTTCGCGGGTAATGTAATCGCGCGTTTCCGGCGCCACGCCTTTGCGTTTCGCCATCTGGATTTGGAAGACGACCATGTCGCCCTCACGGAACGCCATCTCCGAGCAGGCGAGATAGAATTCCCACATGCGCACGAAGCGTTGATCGTAAAGCCGGATAACCTCGTCGCGGTGCGCGAGGAAACGCTCGCGCCAAGCCTTGAGCGTCTGCGCGTAATGCAGTTGCAAGACTTCGACATCGGTGACGGTAAGCTGGGCGCGCTCGATGGCGGGCAGGATTTCCGAGAGCGCCGGAATGTAGCCGCCGGGGAAGATATATTTGGCAATCCACGGATTGGTGATGTTGGGGCCGGCGCTGCGGCCGATCGTATGTAAAACGGCGATGCCGTCGTCAGCGAGAAGCTCCGCCCATCGGGTGAAATAGGTGTCGTAAAATCCGATGCCGACGTGCTCGAACATGCCGACCGACACGATGCGGTCGAAGCGGCCGCCGACGTCGCGGTAATCCACCAATTGGAAAGTAGCGTCCCGCGACAGACCGCGCTCCTGCGCTCTGTTCTGGGCGCGCCGGAATTGCTCCTGCGACAGCGTAATCCCGGTGACGCGCGCGCCGGCGATCCCGGCAAGATAAAGCGCGAGCCCGCCCCAGCCGCAGCCGATGTCCAGCACGTCCAAGCCGGGTTGCAGCCGTAGCTTCGCCGCCAAGTGACGCTTCTTGGCGAGTTGGGCGTCGTCGAGCGATTGCTCGGGGGATTCGAAGTAGCCGCAGCTATATTGCTGGTCGCCGTCGAGGAACAGCGCATACAGCCTGCCGTCGAGATCATAGTGATGGGCGACATTCTGACGCGCGCGCGAACGCGGATTGAATTGCTGAAAGCGTCGGAACAGAAAGCGCAGGATCCGCGGCGGCAGCGCCCATACTGGTGAAGAGATCGGATCTTGCCGCAGCAAGATCGCAAGAACGTCGGCGATCGAGCCGCGCTCGACCACAAGCGTTCCATCCATATAGGTCTCGCCGAGTTTTAGTTCCGGATCGAGTAAGGCCATCCATTGAGCGCTTCTTGTGGTAAAGCGCACGGCGAGTGGCGGCCCGCTACCGTCGCCAAAGGCGTATGTCACCCCTTTCGCCGTCGCGATGGCGAGCGAGCCACGACGGATGAACTGGCGCAGCAGTATGAATAGCAACCGATCCACGGCCGCCTCCACGCAATACCAAGCCTATTGCAGCGCCACCGGCTGACTAAATCCCGCGCCGGCTTGTGCGCGGTTTCGTACATTCAATCAGGGACTTGCGCTGCTGGGTTCCTTTTCTTTCTCGCTGCCGTTATTAAAACAAAATCCTCGCCGACCAGCAATGCGCGCGTTGAGGGGCTGGGCTCAACATTAGTCGGTTCTGGCTGAAGCGTGATGAGTAGGCCGACAAGGCAAGAGGAATTGAGCATGGTCCGGCAAGGCGTGGCAATCATTGGTATAGTTTATTCGTTATTTACCTCTATGGTTGTATCCGAGGCGAGCGCCCAGACCAATATTGATCAGGGCAAGTCACCGGCCGAAATCTTCGCCAATGCTTGCGCGGTTTGCCACAAAACGACGCGGGGGCTCGCTACCGGCCAAAATAGCCTGATGCTTTCAAGTTTTCTGCGCGAGCATTACACCGCGAGCAAGGATCAGGCGGCGGCGCTTGCGGCTTACGTCCTCGCGTCCGGCGGCAGCGGACCCGCGCCGCAGGCGGCTCAAAAGCCGAGCGCGGAGCATCCCAGAACGGCGGTCGAAGAACCCAGAAACGGCGAAACGAGGGCTGGCGAGCCTAAGAACGCCGAGCCCAAGAACGCCGAGCCCAAGAATGGTGAGGCAAAGAACGCCGAGCCGAGAACGCCGGCCCATCCGCTGCACCAGACGGCGAAGCGCGAAGAGGCTCCCGCAGCCGCCAAACTGGAGGAGCAGAAGGAGGAGGAGGCCAAGCCTAAGCCGCACGCCGAACCGAGCCCAGCCGCTTCGTCACCCGCACCGGTGGTCGGCACGCGCGAAACCTCGCCGGCCAAGCTCAGCCCAGGCCAGGGGACAGATTCCGCCCCGCCGGCCTCGCAACCTATCTCGCAACCCGTGGTGCGAGCGGCAATACCGAGCGAGACGCCGGCCGGGCCGCCGGTGCCCGATCAGGATCTCAATCCGGCGCCGAGCACAACGGCATCCGGTGAGACGCAGCCGAGCGACAGTCCGCCGGTGCCGCGCGACAACATCCCCGACTGACGGGTTTCGGCTGTTCAGTTATTCCGGCCGTTCAGTTCTTGCGGCCGTTCAGCTTTTGGTCGGAGGCGCCTCGGCTGCCTCTTCGGCATCCTCTGCAGGAGCGGCTTCGCCGGCGCCCGGCTCGAAGAATGCCTCGGCGGCGATGACGGCTGCTTCCTGATCGGTCGGCTCACGCAGGTGCGTCACATCCTCACCACGCGCGATGCGTTCGGCCTCGTCGCTGTTGCGTGCGACGATAATATTGACCGAGGTATCGATCTCCGGATGCAGCGCGATCGGAACCTTGTGCTGGCCGATGGTCTTGATCGGCGTGTTCAGCGCGATCTGGCTGCGGTTCAAGCGGAAGCCGGCCTCGCCAATCAGGGTGACAAGATCGCGCGGCGACACCGATCCGAATAATTGCCCCGACTCCGAGGCTTGACGCAAAACCGTAAAGCTCTTGCCGTCGAGCTTGCCGGCCACTTCGGAGGCTTCGGTCTTCAGCGTCAGCGACCGTGCTTCGAGGTCGGTCTTCATCGATTCGTAGCGGGTGCGATTTTCCGCCGTGGCGCGCAACGCCTTGCCGCGCGGCAGCAGAAAATTGCGGGCAAAGCCGTCTTTGACGCGCACGACATCGCCCATCTGGCCGAGCTTGGCGATGCGTTCGAGTAATATAAGCTCCATGACAGCCTCGCTCAGCGGATCACGTAGGGCAGCAGCCCCAGGAATCGCGCACGCTTGATCGCCTGCGCAAGTTCACGCTGCTTTTTCGCCGACACCGCGGTGATGCGGCTCGGCACAATCTTGCCGCGCTCCGACACGAAGCGCTGCAACAGCTTCACATCTTTGTAGTCGATCTTCGGTGCATTGGCGCCCGAGAACGGGCAGCTCTTGCGCCGGCGGAAGAATGGACGGCGGCCGCCGCCGCCACCTTGAGGTGACATAGCCATGTTCATTCCTCCCCAAAGCTTTCGCCGTCGCCATCGCGACCGCGACGGCGTTCGCCCCGATCGCCTCTGTCGCCACGGTCTCCCCGATCGCCGCGTTCGGCCCGATCGCCGCGGCGGTCGTCACGATCGCGATCGCGTTCGGCACGGCGCATCATGGCGGAAGGGCCTTGCTCGTGCTCTTCGACCCGGATCGTCAGGTAGCGGAGCACGTCTTCGTTGAGCCGCTCCAGGCGTTCGATCTCGTTGATCGCCGGCGGCGGCGCGTCGATATCCATTAGCGTGAAATGTGCCTTGCGGTTCTTACGCAGGCGATAGGAGAGCGACTTCACGCCCCAATATTCGGTCTTTTTGATCGAGCCGCCGAGGCCTTCGACGACGCCCTTCAGTTGCGCGGTCAATTCCTCGACCTGCTGCGCGCTCGCGTCCTGGCGCGCCATATAGACGTGTTCATAGAGTGGCATAGCTGCCCTTTCCTCATCTGCCGTGCTCGCCCAGGCGCGAAGCCCCTCGAACCCTTCGGGAAAGGCTCGAATGCTCTGAAGGCGGGAACACCGGACGCCGAACCTCCGGGAGGTTCTACCGCGGATAAAATCCATGGCCGTCCGTTCAGCCCCCGGCCGGGGCGAGCGGAAGGCGGCCTTATACGCGGCTGCGCCAGAAACGCAAGATCGGGCGCAATTTCGGTTAGATCCGGGACAGCCGACCGTCTGCGTTCTGGATAAGTTCCGCAAGCCGTACCGCAAGTTCGACGCCCTCCCGGAGCTGTTTGGTCCCGCCGTCCTTGGTGGGTGCCGCGCCCCGCATTTTCTGCATGTGCGACAGCAGGAGTTCGAGGTTTTGTGCCAACAGCTTCTGGCGAAATGCCGGATCGGATCGCGCCCGGACAAGCTCGGCATCGGTAACTGGCGAGAATGCACGCATTGACGACCCGTTTGCGCTGCCCTGCCAAGAGCTCCCCTGCCAAGAAAAGGACGGCCGATTGATGCCGATCAATCCTTGGACCAGGCCAGATTACCGATCCGCAGTTGTCGCTTTATTACCCGGGTGCTCAACCGGGTACCCACGCCTTGACACGGCCATTGAGGCGGTATCTTTCGCCGCTTCCCGGCAGGACCGGATTAAAAAGAGGGGCTGGTATCAGGAATATGACGGTTGCGTTCGTTTTCCCCGGTCAAGGTAGCCAGGCTGTGGGCATGGGCAAGGCCTTGGCCGACGCCTTTGCCCCGGCGCGGCAGGTGTTTGAAGAAGTCGATGCAGCGCTCGGCGAGCGGCTGAGCGACATCATCTGGAGCGGCCCGCTCGAAACCCTCACGTTGACTGAAAACGCCCAGCCGGCCCTGATGGCGGTCTCGCTCGCGGCGATGCGCGTCTTGGAACGGGAAGCAGGCGTCGATTTGGTCCGCGACGCCACCTTTGTCGCCGGTCATTCGCTCGGCGAATATTCGGCCCTTGCCGCGGCGCAAACGTTTTCAATTGGGGATGCGGCACGCCTCCTGCGTATCCGCGGCCGCGCCATGCAGAAGGCCGTTCCGGTCGGCGTCGGCGCCATGGCGGCTCTTATCGGCATCGAACTCGGCGACGTCGAGCCGATCGCGGCCGAGGCCGCCAAGGTCGGCGTCTGCGCCGCCGCCAACGACAATGGCGGCGGGCAGGTCGTGTTGTCGGGCGAAAAATCCGCGGTCGAGCGCGCCGTGGAAATTGCAAAATCGCGCGGCGTGAAACGGGCGATGATGCTACCGGTGTCCGCTCCCTTCCATTGTCCGCTGATGCAGCCCGCCGCTGAGGCGATGGCCGAGGCGCTGGCGAAGGTTGCGATCAAACCGCCGATGGTGCCGCTTGTCGCCAATGTGCTGGCGCGAGCGATCAGTGATCCGGCCGCGATCGTGCGTAGCCTTGTCGAGCAGGTGACGGGCACGGTGCGCTGGCGCGAATCCGTGCTTTTCATGGTGCAGTCCGGGGTCACCACGTTCTATGAGATAGGTGCCGGCAAAGTGCTCACCGGTCTGATGAAACGGATTGCCGACGGGGCATCGGCGAGCGCAATCGGCACGCCGGATGACATTGCCCGGTTCAAGGCGGGACCGGGCTGAGCGAGTGGGCGCGCAGAGGACAGGCCAGATGTTCGACCTCAAAGGAAAAACCGCGTTGATCACCGGCGCCACCGGCAGCATCGGCGGCACCATCGCGCGCGTTCTTCACTCCCAGGGCGCCACCGTTGCCATTTCCGGAACCCGCCGTGAGAATCTCGACCAACTGGCCGCCGAACTCGGCGAGCGCGTGCACGTGCTGGCTTGTAACCTCGCCGACCCGACCGAAACCGATGCGCTGGTACAGCGCGCGGAAGAGACCATGGGCCAGCTCGACGTGCTGGTCGCCAATGCCGGCGTGACTCGAGACAACCTTCTCGTTCAATTGCGCGATGAGGACTGGGATCAGGTCATCGCCATCAATCTCACAGCGACGTTCCGTCTGACGCGCGCCGCCGTGCGCGGCATGATGCGGCGGCGTTTCGGGCGCATTATCGCGATCACCTCGGTGGTCGGAGCTACCGGCAATCCGGGGCAGGCCAACTATGTCGCCGCCAAAGCCGGCATCACTGGCATGATCAAGGCCGTCGCGCAGGAATATGCCAAGCGCGGCGTCACCGCGAATTGTGTCGCGCCCGGCTTCATCGTCACCCCGATGACCGAGAAGCTTAATGACAAGCAGCGCGACGTCATTCTGGCGAAGATTCCGGCGAGCCGTGCCGGGACAGGGGAAGAGGTAGCCGCGGCTGTGGTATTTCTCGCGTCCAACGAGGCCGGTTACGTGACCGGGCAGACATTGCATGTCAACGGCGGAATGGTCATGATTTGAAGGCGATATGATTGGTGCCGCCGGCATGCGGCCGCGCTGGTCAATGCTTTTGAAGTGTGGTAACCGAACCAAAATCGGGCTGGGGGAGCCGGAATGCCGGAGAGCGGGGCGAAATGTCCGCCTCTGATCGGTGTCGACCCAATTGAAGTTGTCGACCCCCCGTCGGCAAGTTCAATGCAGCACTTGGACTAAAACGGGACTAGGTTCTCTGGGTCGCGTTGAAAAATGAGGTTGGAACGATGAGTGATATTGGCGAGCGGGTTAAGAAAATCGTCGTGGAGCACCTTGGCGTCGAGCCCGACAAGGTGACTGAAAACGCCAGCTTCATCGATGATCTCGGCGCCGACAGCCTCGACACCGTCGAGCTGGTCATGGCTTTCGAAGAGGAATTTGGCTGCGAAATTCCCGACGATGCGGCCGAGACGATTCTGACGGTCGGCGACGCGATCAAGTTTCTCGAAAAGAACGCAAAGAGCTGACCGTCGTTACGGCCTGCACCGTCATCGCATGAATTTCGCGCTAAAGTGCCCCGTCCGCGCGGCGCTAGGTGAGGGCAGACTGTTGGCGGGTCGTCCACGGGCGGGCAAGGTCCGGTCGCCCAACTCCGGCATCGGTTTCGGAAGCTGCGTCGATCGGGAGCGCCCTGAATGAGACGGGTCGTCGTCACAGGTCTTGGTCTCGTGACCCCGCTCGCTTGTGGCGTCGAAGCGACCTGGAAGCGATTGCTGGCCGGACACAGCGGCATCAAACGCGTCGAAAAATTCGATGTATCGGACCTCGCTTGCAAGATTGCCGGTCAGGTGCCGCGTGGTGACGGTGCCGAAGGCACGTTCAATCCCGACGATTGGATGGAGCCCAAGGAGCAGCGCAAAGTCGATGATTTTATCATCTTCGCGATGGCTGCTGCGACCCAAGCGCTTAACGACGCCGATTGGCATCCGCGCGAATACGACGATCAGATTAGCAGCGGCGTTCTGATTGGGTCCGGCATCGGCGGCGTCGAAGGCATTGCCGAAACGGCGCTGGTGCTGCGTGACCGCGGACCGCGCCGGGTGTCGCCGTTTTTCATCCCGGGCCGGTTGATCAATCTTGCGTCGGGCTATGTGTCGATCACGCATTCCTTGAAAGGGCCCAACCACGCCGTGGTCACGGCGTGCTCAACCGGCGCCCACGCCATCGGCGACGCCGGCAGGCTGATCGCGCTCGGCGACGCCGATGTGATGGTCGCGGGCGGCACCGAGTCGCCGGTGAACCGCATTTCGATCGCCGGCTTTGCCGCCTGCCGCGCGTTATCGACGTCATTCAACGAAACGCCCGAACGTGCGTCGCGGCCCTATGATCGCGATCGCGATGGCTTCGTCATGGGCGAGGGCGCCGGTGCCGTCGTTCTGGAAGAATACGAACACGCCAAGCGGCGCGGCGCCCGCATCTATGCGGAACTGGTCGGCTATGGCCTGTCAGGCGACGCTTATCACATTACCGCTCCGGCGGAAGACGGCGACGGCGCCTTCCGCTGCATGCGCGCCGCCATCGGCCGTGCCGGCGTCACGCCCGGCGACATCGATTATATCAACGCGCACGGCACTTCGACCCCGCTCGGCGATGAAATCGAACTGAAGGCGGTGGAGCGGCTGGTCGGCAATGCGGGTGGCCGCATCGCGATGTCGTCGACAAAATCCTCGATCGGACATCTGCTCGGCGCCGCCGGTGCGGTCGAGGCCATATTCTGTCTGCTCGCGATGCGCGACGGAATGCTGCCGCCGACGATCAATCTGGACAACCCGTCGGTGGCGACCGCCATCGATCTGGTGCCGCATCAGGCGCGCCAGCGGCCGATCAATATCGCGCTGTCGAATTCCTTCGGGTTTGGCGGCACCAATGCGTCGCTCGTCTTCCGCCACTCGCCGCAATAGGGCAGGCAGCACCGTTTCGCCATACTTGCTCCGCTTTCGCCTGCGATCCACCCAAGTCCTTCTTGAAGTAGTAGCTTTCTCGACGTGGTACCCTTCTCGGCGTGGTAACTAAAGGCTGACGCGGCAGAATCGGCGGGCTTCCAGTCGTTCGCCAGTGGCTTTGTTTTGTTGGCAGCTTGGGCTTCACTGCACAATTGATCATGCGCTTGACCGAACACAGGATGCGCGGCGGTGGCAGACAGTAATCCACCGCCCGACAGCCCGCCGCCAAACAGTGTACCGCCCGGTGGCGGCGAGGCTGCGCCGTCGACAGCACGGCAGGCTCCGCCGTCGCCGGCCGCCAAGCCGACGACACAACTGCAACCGCCGCGCATTGCGCCGGCGGCGGCCACCAACTCGGCCAAGCCTGTGGCCGCGCGACCGGCCAATGGCGCCGCAGGTACACCGGCCGGGTCGCCACCGCGCTCTGCGCCGCGTAGCGCAACCAAGGCCCAGGCCGCACCCGCGCCGGCAGCGCCCGCAGCCTCGTCCGTGCGCGCACCCGCTAAAGTGCCGCCGGCCGCGAGCGTTGCGGCTTCCCCATTGTCGGGGCGGCCGACTAACGGAATTGACCCAGCGTCGGTGAATTCCAGCCGTGCGACGCCCAAGCCGATCACGCCGCGCAGTCCGCGAACGGCCATCGAGCCCGACACCGTCGATTTGCCGCCCCGTCGCTCGGCCGGCGCTCGGCATCCGCTGGTCGTCATCGGCAATGCGGTCATTAGCTTCTTCGTCTTGCTCGCGGTCGTGGCGGGGATAGTGCTGTTTGTCGGCAACCGGCGTTTCGAGGCGCCTGGCCCGTTGGCGCAGGACCGCATCGTCAATATTCCGCACGGCTCCGGCATGCGCGATATCGCCGATGTGCTCAGTCGCGAAGGCGTCATCGATCAGCCGTGGGTCTTTATCGGCGGCGTTCTGGTGCTGAAGGCGCGCGAGGATCTCAAGGCCGGCGAGTACCAGTTCAAGGCGCATTCGAGCCTGCGCGACGTGGTCGCGACCATGGTCGAGGGCAAGGTGGTGGCGCACCAAGTCAGCATCCCGGAAGGCCTTACCTCGCAGCAGATCGTTGCCCGGCTGGCTCAGGACGATGTGCTCACGGGTGACATCAAGGAAACGCCGCGCGAGGGCACGCTGTTGCCCGACACCTATAACTTCACGCGCGGCGTGACCCGCGAGCAGATGGTCGAGCGTATGCAGCAGGCGCAACAGCGCGTGGTGCACGACATTTGGGAACATCGATCACCCGATCTTCCGCTGAAGACGCCGGATCAGCTTGTCGTCCTCGCCTCCATCGTCGAGAAGGAAACGGGCAAGCCCGAGGAGCGCACGCGCGTCGCCGCCGTGTTTCTCAATCGGCTGAAGCAAAAAATGAAACTGCAGTCGGACCCGACCATCATCTACGGGCTGGTTGGCGGCAAGGGCACGCTCGGCCGGCCGATCTTGAAGAGCGAGATCGCGCAACCGACGCCTTACAACACCTATCTCATCGACGGTTTGCCGCCGGGTCCGATTGCCAATCCCGGCCGCGCCTCCCTTGAAGCGGCGGCCAATCCGGCGCGAACGCGGGAGCTCTATTTCGTGGCCGACGGCAGCGGAGGCCATGCCTTTGCCGAAACCTACGAACAGCATCAAAAAAATGTCGCGCGGCTGCGTTTGATCGAAACCGATCAGAAGGATCAGGTGCCGCTTGACGACCAGGTGACCGGAGAACCTGCGGCAAATGCGACGGTGCCGAATTCGCCGCCTGCCGCGGCATCGCCACCGCCGTTGCGCGGCGCCGCCAAGCCGCGCGCGCAACCAAACCATTGAGCGGTGCACTTGTGACCGTGACGGGCCGCCGCTAAATTCGGCGCCAATATTTCTTCAATCGATTCCGGGGATTTTAATCGATGGCATTATCGAGCATGACCGGCTTTGCGCGCGGTCACGGCGTCTGCGGTCCATATGCCTGGGCCTGGGAGATCAAATCGGTCAATGGCAAAGGCTTGGATGTGCGGCTGCGCCTGCCGCCCGGCTGGGATGCCATCGAGGTGCCGGTGCGCGCGAGCGCTGCCGAACGAGTGACGCGCGGATCGATCCAGGCCAACCTTACGGTCGAGCGCAGCGGCGCGCCGCCGTCCGTGCGCGTCAATACCGCGGTACTCGAAGCGATATTGACGATGGTGCGAGAGCTCGCGTCGAAGATCGACGCGTCGCCGCCCTCGCTCGATGGCTTGCTGGCGCTCAAAGGCGTGATCGAGATCGGCGATACCGAGGAGCGCGAGGACGAGCGGCGAAGCGCCGAGGCCGCAGCCGTCGCGGGCTTTGTCGAGGCGATGGGCGCGCTTGGCGAGATGCGCCGCCACGAAGGCGCGGCCTTGGCGCGGGTGCTGGCGGCACGATTGCAGGACATATCGGTCCTCGCCGAACGCGCCGAGCAGGCGCCCGGCCGTAAGCCCGAGGCAATCCGCGCCAGGCTTGCCGAGCAAATAAGCGCGCTGCTCGCCCAATCCGATCGCTTCGATCCGGATCGGCTGCATCAGGAAGCGATTATGATCGCGACCAAGGCCGATGTGCGCGAGGAACTGGACCGTCTCGCCGCCCATGTCGCCCAAGCGCGGCATCTGATCGAGCAGGGCGGCGCCATCGGGCGCCGGCTCGATTTCCTGGCGCAGGAGTTCAATCGCGAGGCCAACACGCTTTGCGCCAAGGCGAACGATGTTGAGCTCACGAATATCGGGCTCGAACTGAAAGCCGCGGTGGAGCAGTTCCGCGAGCAGGTGCAGAACGTCGAATAGGGGCCGGCCGAATGGCGCGTGCGGGGAGCAATCGGAAAAAGGTGGCGCGGCGCGGGCTGATGTTTGTCTTGTCGTCGCCGTCAGGCGCCGGAAAGACGACGCTGACCCGCATGCTGCTTCGCGCCGACCGCCGGGTCAAACTGTCGATTTCGGTGACCACGCGCCCGAAGCGCCGCGGCGAGATCAATGGCCGCGATTACCATTTTATCGATCGCGGCCGTTTCGACAAAATGATCAAGGACGGCGAACTCCTGGAATGGGCGGAAGTGTTCGGTCACCATTACGGCACGCCGCGCCAGCCGGTCGACGAGGCGCTTCGGGGTGGCCGCGATGTTCTCTTCGACATCGACTGGCAGGGCACGCAACAGCTCCGCGAGAAAGCGCGCGACGACCTCGTCAGCGTCTTCATCCTGCCGCCGACGGCGACGGAATTGGAACGGCGCCTCAAAACTCGGGCCCAGGATTCGCGGGCCGTCATCGTGTCGCGCATGGCCAAGGCCGCGGGCGAGATGAGCCATTGGCCGGAATACGATTATGTCATCGTCAACCGCAACAAGGCCGAGGCGTTCGCGGAAGTGACGGCGATCCTGGCCGCGGAACGCCTCAAGCGCGAGCGGCAGATCGGGCTCTCCGGTTTCGTGCGTGGGCTGCAAGCGAAGCTTTGAGCGCGCGTCGACATAATCTCGACCGATTTTCGCCGTTTAATTCCGGCGCCGGCCCGAAGTCGATGTTGCTGGTCGTGACACATTCTCGCTCGAACTAATTTTTGCGGCCCAAGAAACTTCCGCGCGACGATCGTGTTGAGCCTGGACCGGCAATGTCGCGGGGGAAACTCATGCGCACGCGCGTCATCCATCTCATCAATCCGAAAACGGATTCGCTGACGACCCGCCCGCTTTACCTGAACCGGGCGCTGTATTCGCCGCTGGCGGGACTGCTGGCGGTCGCGGCGTCCATTCCACGCGACCGATACGAGGTGGTGCTGACCGACGAGAACATCGAAACGATCGATTTCGATCTGAAGGCCGACCTGGTCGGGATTTCCGCGATGACGAGCTACGTCAATCGCGGCTATGAAATCGCCGATCGGTTCCGCGCCAAGGGCGTGCCCGTCGTCATGGGCGGCGTGCATTCGAGCTTCATGCCGCAAGAGGCGCTCCAGCACAGCGATGCCGTCGTCATCGGCGAAGTCGAATTGGTGATCGACAGGCTGCTCGACGATCTCGAGGACGGTTCGATGCGCGGCACCTACAAATCGGACAAGCTCCACCCGATGGTCGGCGTGCCGATGCCGCGTTACGACCTGCTCAAGAGGAACCGCTATGTGAATCGCACTTTCGTGCAAACCTCGCGCGGCTGCCATCAAGGCTGCACCTTCTGCGCCGAACCACTGATGAACGGGTTGAAGTTCCGTTACCGGCCGGTCGATGAAGTGGTCCGCGAAATGGAGAGTTGCGGCTCGCGCGTCATCTCGATCAACGACGCCGATTTCTTCGGCACGCCGGAGCGGCCGAAGGAGGTGATGCGGGCGCTCAAGGGCCGCGGCTTCCAGTGGCAGGCCGGCGTCACCTCGAAGCTCGCCAACGATGACCGCATGCTCGAACTCGCCGCCGAAAGCGGCTGCACCATGATGAGCATCGGCTTCGAGTCGATCTCGCGCTCAACGCTGCAAAGCGTCCACAAGCACGTCAACAGGCCGGAAACCTTCACCGCCCTGGTCGAGAAGCTGCATTCCTACGGCATCATCGTCTTTGGTCTTTTCATGTTCGGCTTCGACGGCGACGACACGTCGGTATTCGACGAGACGGTGCGGTTCAATCGCGACAGCCATTACGACGCCTGCGCCTATTCGCTGCTCACGCCCTATCCAGGTACGCTGACCTGGTATGAGATGAGAAAGGACAACCGCATCGTCTCGTTCGATTGGACGAAATACGATCAGGGCCACGTCGTCTATCGCCCGGCGCAAATGTCGGGGGACGAGCTTCGTATCGGTCAGGGCAAGGCCTATGAGGCGTTCTATTCATGGTCTTCGATCGCCGGGCGGTTTCCGCTCGGCGGCCCGCGGCATCGAACGCAATGGCTGATCTACAACCTGTTCATGCGCCGCGGCTCGAAAACCGAGCGCATCGAGACGATCGCGGCGCCGACCGCGGCTCCTGATACCAGCCCGATGCCGCCGATCCTGCCGATCAAGCGCGAATGGCGCGCCGCGGTGTTGGAGGCGGCCGGCGGACCGGGCCCGCATCTGAGTTAGATCGAAAGCACTGTACGGCCGACGACGCGTCCGGCGCGCAAATCGTCCAGCGCGGCTTGCGCTTCGTTCAATGGCCGGCGGCGCGTCGGGATTGGCGCGATATTTTTCGCGCGCACCAGGTCGACGAGTTCGCGGGCGTCCGCGAGCGTTCCGGTGATCGTGCCCTGGATCGTCATTGCCTTGATGGCGAGCATGGCGGCGGGGAGCGAAAAATTGCCGCCAAGCAGTCCGGTGACCACGACTTTGCCGCCGCGCATGAGCACGCCGGTTACGAATTGCAACGACTTCTCCGAACCGACGAAATCGCAAGCCGAGAACACGCCGCCGGTCGCGGCCATGACCGCCTTGCGGGCCTGCGGATCGGAGGGATCGAAGGCGAGCGCCGCGCCTGCCGCGAGCGCGGCGGACCGCTTTTCAGCGTCGATGTCGGCGACGATCGGCGGCTGCGCGAACATAGCGCGCGCCAGCGCCAGGCCCATCACACCGACGCCGCCCAGTCCGACGAGCAGGGTCGGTCCGCGATCGGCGCGGCCGACGAGCTCTTTCAGCGCCCCATTAGCGGTCAATCCCGAGCACATCAGCATCGCCGCAAAGCTCGTTGGCAGTGGCGCATAATCGAGGAGGTAGCGCGGGTGCGGAACCAGCACATGCGATGCATAGCCACCGTCGACCGCGACGCCGAGATGACGCGCCGCCGAGCAGAGGTTTTCTGCTCCCGCATGGCAGGCCGGGCAGGTGCCGCAGCCGATCCACGGATAGATCGCGACGTGCCGCCCGGCGGCGGCGCCGTCTGCCTCGGCTCCGGCCGCTTCAATGACGCCCGCGATCTCGTGTCCGAGCGTAAACGGCAGCGAGCGATCCTTGGTGATGTCGAGACGTTTATCGCCGCCCAGTGAAAAATAGCCGTCTTGCAGATGCAGGTCGGAATGGCACACGCCGCAGCAGTCGACACGCACCAGCACTTCGCTGCCGTGCGGGGTCGGACATTCTGCGATCGTCTCGCAGAGCGGCTGGCCGTAAGCGACCAGCGATTGGCGATGCCATGGCTTCATTGCGGGTCAGTCTTTGCGACCGTGTCGCGCCCATCATGCCAGATTGTTGCGGGCGGCGGCGAGAGCCCGCGCCAGTGCGACAAAGCCGGCGACCGGGATCTCCTCCGCGCGTGCGGTCGGATCGAGATTGGCCGCTTCGATTAAGCCGGCTACGTCAGTGCCGAGGGATCGCAGGCTCTGGCGCAACATTTTTCGCCGCTGTCCAAACGCGGCCTGGGTGACGCCTTCGAGCAGCCGGCGATCGCACGGCAGCGGTTCGGGGCGGGGCACGAGCCGCACTACGGAGGATTTCACTTTCGGCGGCGGCACGAATGCCGATGCGTTGATGTCGAACAGGATGCGCGCATCGCAGCGCCACTGCGTCAGGACCGACAATCGGCCGTAGGTTTTGCTGCCCGGCGCGGCAGCGATGCGCTCGGCCACTTCACGCTGGAACATCAGGACGGCGGAATCGAACCATGGCGGCCAGGGCTCGGTGCTGAGCCAGCTAATCAGCAGAGCCGTGGCAATGTTATAGGGCAAGTTGGCGACGATACGCGCCGGACCATGCGGCAAACGAGGCTTCGGATCAAACTCGAGCGCGTCCGCGGCAACGATGTCGAGCCGGCCGGGATATAGCGCGGCAATCTCATCGAGCGCGGCAATCGCCCGTTCGTCGCGCTCGACCGCGATCACGCGGCCGGCGCCGAGCGCCAACAGCGCTCGGGTAAGCCCGCCCGGCCCCGGGCCCACCTCCAGCACCGTGACCTCTTTCAGTTCTCCCGCCGCGCGCGCGATGCGTGCGGTGAGGTTGAGGTCGAGCAAAAAGTTCTGACCGAGCGATTTCTTCGCCAGTAGGCCGTGGCGGCGGATGACCTCGCGAAGCGGCGGCAGGCTGTCGAAGGTCACGCTCACGAGGTCGGCAGCGGCACGCTGTGCGCCGCTGCGCCCGCGAGCCTTGCCGCCAGCCGCAGCGCCGCAATCAGGCTGGCGGGGTCGGCGTGGCCGCTACCGGCGATATCGAAGGCGGTGCCGTGATCCGGCGATGTGCGCACGAACGGAAGACCGAGCGTGACGTTCACGGCATGATCGAAGGCAAGCGTCTTGATCGGGATGAGCGCCTGATCGTGATACATGCACAGCGCCGCGTCATAGCTCGCGCGCGCGCGTTCGTGAAACAGCGAGTCCGCCGGCAGCGGACCCCGGGCGTCAATCCCCTCGGCGATCAGCCGGGCAACGGCGGGCGCTACGATGGCGTTATCCTCTTCGCCGAGCGTGCCGGCTTCGCCGGCATGGGGATTGAGCCCCGCGACGGCAAGCCGCGGATGCGCAAGCCGAAACCGCGCCGTGAGGTCCCGCGCGACGATGCGTCCGGTGTCGACCACGAGATCGGTCGTCAGCTGTGCAAAAATCTCCCGCAGCGGCAGATGGATCGTCACCGGCACCACGGCGAGTTCCGGCGACCATAACATCATGACCGGCCGGAATATCTTGCCGGTTGCTTCCTGCACCAGTCTCGCCAGGAATTCGGTATGACCCGGTTCGGCGAAGCCCCAATTGTAGAGCACATTTTTAGCCACGGGATTGGTGACGACGGCCGCCGCCGAGCCTGCCATGACGTCGGCGACCGCGCGCCGGATCGAGGCGACGGCGGCCGGCGCGCTCGACTTGTCCGGACGCCCGGGTTCGGCGCTCACCGCAATATCGATGGCGACGACCGGCAGCGCTGTGGGAAACGCCGCCGTTGCCGCTTCCGGCGTCACGGTGGCGATTGGAACGTCGAGTCCGAGCCGGGCGGCACGGCCCTTGAGAAACGCCGGATCGCCGATCAGATAAAAAGCGGGGAGGTCGAGCTCGACGCGTCGGCGCCAGATCGCCAGCGCCAGGTCCGGGCCGATCCCGGCGGGCTCACCGAGCGTTAGCGCTAAAGGTTGCACGACATCTTCTATTGCATCCGGCGTGGTGGAATTCGCATGCCGCCACGACGCGCATCAATGCGGATTCGAATTCGGCTCATTTCATTTTCGAAGCATTCTTGCCCTGGTCAATATCGGTCGTTTTGTATTCGATCAGCGCCTGACGGCGCAAATCCTCCAGATAGTGCTTGGCCTTCGCACCAAATTTTTTCTCGAACATTTCGTCGCGGATCTGCTTCAGCCCCGGCGCGTCGGACCTGGACTCTTTCTTGGCGCAGACCGCGAACATCTGCACGCCTTCCGCCGTCTGCTCGGGCGGCGTCAAATGCCCGATATCCGTCTTGTCGAGAATGTCGCGCAGCTCTTGCGGCAGATCCGCCGAGGATTTGATGATCGTGTCGCGCACCGCCACTTCCGGAAGGCCGCGGGCAAACGAGATGCCGTCGGTGCAATTGACGAAACGGGCGCGCAGGGCGTCGGCATCGCGCTTGCGGGCTTCGAAGGCCGCGTCGGGCGAGCCGCGCTCCACCACGAAGAGGATAGGCCGCACGGTATATTCGTATCCGACCTGACTGGGCGTGTCGGATTTGTGCAATTGCAGCTGCGCCTCGACGTCGCTATCCGGGATCTCGAGACTCGCCTTGTAACGGCCGCGCACCAGCGCGGACCAAGCCATTTGGGCGCGCAGCCGGTCCTTGAGGGTGTCGGCGCTGGCGCCGCCGCTCTCCAGCATTTGCACGAGCTTGTCGCCGTCCACCCCCATATTGTGCGCGATGCTGTTGAATTGCGCGTTGATGTCGGCCGTGGTTGGCTCGATCGAGTAGCGCTTGGCTTCACGCAGCTCCAGCGACTCGTCGATCAGATTGTTGATCACTTCTTGACGCGTCGGCGCTTTACGCGTGCTCATTTCAATGAACTTGGCGCGATGTTCGATGTCGAGTTCGGTGATCGGCTGACCGTCCACCAGCACGACCACTTCTTGAGCGCGCGCCAGGGACGGCACGGCGAAGACGATCGCCGCCGCGAAAGCCGCCGTCGCCAAGCTTCGCCACGGTGCTCCGGTAGGGAACCGCCGCATCAGTTTCCGCTCTCCCTTATGCGCCGCGGCGTCGCCTGCGGCCGGCCCTATCTCCCCAAACCCTAGCAGCATAAGTTCACAGCCTCGCGGCGAAATTTAGAACGTCGGTCCCATCGGCGACAATACGTCCGGACCGAGCGTGCGCAGACTGAGCTGCAGCATGAAGGAGTCGTTCCGTTGCGGGGTCGTCGTTCCGATGTAAGTGTACCCCGTGAGCCAGTTAAGCGACAACATGAAGCAATCATCGACATAACCCAAGCCCAGCCGTGTCTGGTCGAACCGATCGTTGACGATATCGTAGCGGGCCGACCCGAGCACGACCCAATTCTCGTTCAGCTTGACGGATGCGCCGCCGAGAACACCCTCTCGGCGCGACAGGAAGCCGAGCAGCGGTTGCGCGGCATAATCCCCGTACAGGAGCTGCAAGGACCAGCGGTCGAAATTGGCGCGGCTTTCGAGCTCGAGCCGCTGCGGAGTGAAGGTGGCCTGGTCGAAGCGCCCGCGCGCGGTGAATGAATAGATTTCGTTGGGCTGGTAGTTGATCCGTCCGACGTAATCCGAAACGGTCTTATCGAGGCCGCTATCGAGACCGGTGTTGGTGATATCGCCTACCGCGAATGAATTCTGGCCGAACAACGCGTAAGATTGGCCGAACAACACGTTGAGCGAGCCGGCGCGGTTGACTTGCGCGGTATATTGCAGACCGGCATTGACCCGGCTGCCGCCCTCGACGCGGTCCCAGCCCGTATACTTGTCGATCTGGAACAGGTTGCTGTCGTCGAACACCAGGCTTTGCGCATCTTCGTTCGGGAATTTGCCGATGCCGGTTTCATTGGGGCGCAGGATCAATTGCGCGATCGGCTCGATGGTTTGCGTCCCCCACGGCTCCGCATCGACGAAAGGATAGCGATATTCCACGCCCGCCGCCGGCATGCCGCGGGCGAGCTCGGTCTGGCCGGTGGCGATGAAGTTTGCCACGTTGCCCTGGTTGTCGACTTCGAGCGAGGCGAAGTCGCCGCGCAGCTGCAGGAACGGCGTGATCATCTGGCCGTTTTCCGTCACGATGGTGCGGCGCCAGTCGGTTTCCGCCGAAAATCGCGAATAGGTGCCCGGTATCGCGCGCAGGAGGCAGTTGCCTTGCAGGGCCGTATCGGCGGACGCGCAACTGCCTCCGGTCGCTGCGGTCTGGGTGATGGCGTTGAATTCCGCCTGCTGCCGCGTCAGGCTCGTCAGGTTGAGCTTGTAGCTGAACTCGCCGCCCAGCACTTGCTGTTTCAACACGTTGGAATAGTCGAGGACCGGATGGATGACCGGCAGCTGAGCCTGATCGTCCACCTCGGAAAACCCGTAATAATACATCGAGCGGATATCGAAGTAGCTGCGCTCGCCGGCGCCGCTCAAATAGAGCTGTGAGATCGCTTCGGCCGCGACGCCGGTCTGAAACGGATCGAATTTCGCGGCGATTTGTTTGAACTGGTAATCGTTGATGTACTGGCTGTCGCTGGCCAAAAAGCCGGTCCAGCCCCACACCCATTTGTCGGTGATGGCAAACTGCCCGGCGGTTTGGACGACGCCGCGAAAATGCTCGGCGGTCGGGCTTGTGGCGCCGTCGCGGGCGGCGAAGTAGCTCGGATCCTGCTGGAAAATTCCGGAGGCCCGGATCGAGTAGGCGCCGTCCAACAGACGATGCCGCCATTCGCCCTCGAGCACGGGACCTTGCTTGGTCGTCACATTGGTGCCGAGCGTTAGATCGTAATTGGGCGCGAGCGCCCAGAAATATTTCGGCTCGAAAGCGTAACCGTATTGCGAGGTCTGCGAGACGCTCGGAAACAGAAAACCGCTTTTGCGTTTTACGGTCGGATCGGGCGTCGACATGAATGGCACATAAGCGAGCGGCACGCCGAAGAATTCGATGCGGGCGTCCTCGAAATAGAGCATTTTCTCGCCCTCATCGTGGATGATGCGGGCGGCTTGCACCTGCCATAGCGGCGGTTTCTTCGGGTCGTCCTTGCAAGGCTGACACGCCGTGTAGACGCCGTTCTGCAGGACCGTGTAATTGCCCTTGGCGCGATCGGCGCGGGCCGCGGCAAAGCGGGTGTCGTCCGGGGTTTCTAGGCGCAGCGAATCGACAAATCCGTCACGATAATCGTCGGTGAGATCGATCAACTGGCCGTAAGTGATCTTGCCGTCGGGTTCGGTAAGGCGGACGTTGCCCTCGGCGCGCAGCCGCTTGGTTTTCTGGTCATAGATCACCTGGTCGGCTTCGATCGTGGCGCCGCCGTAATAGATCTGCACATTGCCGACCGCGGCGACAGTGTTGTTGGTGTAGTCGTATTTGATCTCGGTCGCCTGCACGAGCATCGGCGCATTGGCTTGCGGCGGCGGCGGCTTTTTCGGCAGCGGCGGGCGCGGCGGAAAATGCATGAGATTGCCAGCCTCTTGCTCGGGCGTGCGGTCGGCGTCTTGCGCCGACGCGCGGCTCGGCGCCAAAACGAACGCGAAAAGACAAGCCAACAGCGCGGCAAGCGCCGTTCCACTCACTCGAACGCTACCACTGCGGCCGGGACAGAGAGGGCCACGCCTACTCGCCACTACCCGTCCTCCTGAAACAACAACGCGACGAAGCCGGTCAGGCCGCCGAGCACGACCGGGATCCAAGCCGCCGCGACCGGCGACATCAGCTCGGATTTGCTCATGTCTTCGGTGATCTTCGACAAAACGAACAACAGGAAGCCCGCGGTGATGCCGCTCAACACCATCTTCTGCACGCCGCCCATGCGGAAAAAACGCAAGCTCACGGAAGCTGCGAGCAGAACCATCGCGGCGAGCAGGAATGGAAGCGCCAGGAGTTGCTGATACTGCAGCCGGTAGCCGGCTGCCATCAGACCGGCGCGGTCCGCCATCTCGATGTAAGTCGGCAAGTCCCAGAACGGCACTGTCTCGGGCGTCGCAAAACTCTCCCGGACTTGCTCGAGCGTGAGATTGGTGGCGAGCCGATAGCTTGTTTCGATGTCCGGCGCTTTGCCGCTGGCATAGACGCGCGCCTCGTCGAGTTGCCAGTAGCCGCGTTCGAGCGTCGCGCTTTTGGCCTCGATGCGGTCCTGGAAATGGCCGGCGCTGTCAAAGGTGAACACGGTAATGCCGCCGAGCACTGCGCCTTGCTCGCGGCTCGAGCTCGCATTGATGATCGCGGCACCATCGGTGCTTTTCTGACGCACCCAGAATCCGGTGGTATTCGCCTGCAATGCCGAGGGGTTCTCGCCGAGCATCTCGGCCTCGAGACGCTTCGAGCGCTCGTGCAGCACCGCGGCGACGGGATTGTAGACGGTGGTGGCCACGACGCCGAAGATGAAGGCCGCGATCATGGCCGGCGCCACGAATTGCCAGGCGGAAACGCCGGCCGCGCGGGCGACGACGAGTTCGAGGCGGCGCGACAGCGCCAGATAGCAGGACATGGCGCCCACCAGCACCGAGAACGGCATGATGCGTTCGGTGAGCTGTGGCACGCGGTAGATCGAAATTTTGGCGAGTATCATCGCGGTCGCGTTCGGCCAATCGGCGCCGCGACGCATCAATTCGACATAATCGATCATCGCGGCAAGCGCGACCACGCCGATGAAGGAGCCGACGACGGAGGTGAGAAACCGCATCCCGAAATAGCGCGACAGCGTCCCGGTGATCATGGCTCGTCCCTCACGCCGTCGCCCGAGCGACGCGTTCGGCGATCGCGCTCGCAAAGCGCGACACCGCGGCGGCGGGCTCGACGGCGCGGGCCCGCGAAATCTGCCAAAGCCCGGCCGCGATCACGCCGAACAGCGCGACGTATTGCAAAGCCAAGATGGCAGGCACGCGAACGCCGACGATGACGCTGACGAATCCGGCAAGCCGCAGCAGCGCCACTGAGCCGATCATGCCGAGGAGGGCGAGCGTCCGGCTTTGCCGCGTCGTTTGCGGCGGACCGAGGAAGGTGTAGGCCAGGATGACGAAGGCGATCGGGTAAAGCGGCGTCGCCAGACGGTCGTGCAGCTCCGACCTATACTGGTCCGGCTGCGCGACATAGAGCGCGTCGTCGGGCCGCGGCCACAACAGGTCCCAGATATATTTCTCCCGGACCGTGTAGACGACGTTTTGCGGACTGCCGGTGAATTGCGACAGGTCGAAAGCGTAGCGGTCGAAAGTCACGATACGGGGGTCGCGCTGACCGGCCTCGAGCCGTTGAATGCTGCCGCCCTCGAGAACGAGGAACGACCCCTGGTCGTGTTTCACGATCTCGCCCTGCTCGGCGAGATAGGTCGCATGTTCATTCGGGTCGCGGCGGTCGTCGACGAAGATGCCGACCAAAAGGCCGTTCGGCTTGCGGTCAGCGATGTGGAAAGTGAGGTTGCCGCCGACCGTGGTAAAGCGGCCGGGCTGAACGATATTGGTCAGGATGTCGGCGCGCACCTGCGCGCCCCAGTCGCGTAATTCTCGCAAGCTGCGCGGCGATAAGTAGGCAGCGATGACCGCGACCAATGCCGAAACGACGAGCGCCGCGGCCAGAAACGGCCGCAGCAGACGCCACGGCGATACGCCAGCCGCATTCATCACGATGATCTCGGAATCCGAGCTCAGTTTATTGAGAACATGCGCGGCGGCCATCACCAAGGCGATGGGCGCGATCATCATGACCAATAGCGGGATGATCATGCCGGTGATGCCGACGAAAACCAGCAGCGTCTGGCGCTGACTCGTGATCAGGTCGAAATCGCGCATGGCCTGCGTGAACCAGATCACGACCGTCAAGCTGACAAGGGCGATCAGGAACGCGCCCATCGTGGCGCGAAACATATAGCGGCCGATCGACCCCATCGGACTTGTCATCCCCGCAGACGGCCCGCCGGCCGCCGCGGCAACCCCGCCGCGGCATCGCATCCAAAGCCGATCCCCACAGTGCTATTTCATGCGTCCACAAAATGGCCGGGCCAAGGCAATCCACAAAGGCAAAGCTATTGAACATGCACACTAAAGTGTTAATACGCTCGTTTGAATAAAGCCGGGCCTCGGGATGCGGGATTCGGCGCCGAAACGCGGCCTTTGCACGATGCCGCGAGCCGGTTCATAAACTCGGCAAAGCGCCCGTTAGGCGCGGCCCCAGGCCGCAAAGGATTGATTTATGCCCGCCGCCCTCAAATTCGGCTTCAGCAGCTATGCGCGACCGCGCGGGGTTCTCGTTGTGTTCTGTGAAGAAAATCTTCAGTTAGGGCCGGCGACGCAGAAAGCCCTGGCGCCGATCGGCGATCTCTTGCGCCGCGCGGCGGCGGCCGACCGTTTTACCGGCAAGATGGGATCGAGCCTCGACATCGTCGCACCCTCCGGTCTGACGCTACCGAGATTGGTGGTCATCGGGATTGGCAAAGAGAGCGAACTGAAGTCCCGCGATATCGTCCGCCTGGGTGGGGTGGCCGCCGGAAAAGTGCCAAACGCCGCGCCAAATGCGACGATATTCGCCGAATTCGCCTCCGGCGCGCTCAAACCGGCGCAAATGGCCGATCTCGCGCTCGGCGCACGGCTGCGCACCTATAGCTTCGACCTCTACAAGACCAAGCGCAAAGAGGGCGAAGAACGGCCCGGCAAGGCGGAACTGAATTTCGCCTGTTCCAACCCGGCCGGGGCGGAAAAGGCCTGGGCGCGCAGTTCCGCCGTCGCCGACGGTGTCGTGCTCGCGCGCGATCTCATCAACGAGCCGGCTAACGTACTTTATCCGGGCGAATTCGCCCGGCGTGCTTCGGCGCTGAGCAAGCTAGGCGTCGGCGTCGAAGTGCTGGACGTCGCGGCGATGAAGCGGCTCGGCATGGGCGCGCTCCTTGCCGTCGGACAGGGCTCCGCACATGAATCGAAAACCGTTATCATGCGCTGGAACGGCGGCAAGCGCGGTACCGATCCGGTTGCCTTCATCGGCAAGGGCGTGTGCTTCGACAGCGGCGGCCTGTCGATCAAGCCGGCGGCCGGCATGGAGGACATGAAGGGCGACATGGCGGGTGCGGCTTGCGTGGTCGGCCTGATGCGAGCGCTTGCCGCGCGCAAGGCCAAGGTCAATGTCGTCGGCGCCATCGGGCTCGTGGAAAATATGCCCGACGGTAAAGCGCAGCGCCCGGGCGATATCGTCACCACCATGTCGGGCCAGACCATCGAGATCATCAATACCGATGCCGAGGGTCGTCTCGTGCTCGCTGACGTGCTGCATTATGTCAACAAGCGCTTCAAGCCGAAATTCATGATCAATCTGGCGACGCTGACGGGCGCCATCATTGTCGCGCTCGGGCAGGAATATGCCGGCATGTTCTGCAATGACGACAAGCTCGCGGAACGTCTGAGCAGGGCCGGCGACGAAACCGGCGAGCGGGTGTGGCGCATGCCGCTCGGTGCCGAATACGACAAGATGATCGATTCGAAATTCGCCGACATGAAAAACACCGGCGGCCGCTGGGGCGGCGCCATTACGGCGGCGCAATTGCTGCAGCGTTTCGTCAACAAGACGCCTTGGGCTCATCTCGACATTGCCGGCACGGCGCTCGGCTCGCCGCAGACCGATATCAACAAAAGCTGGAGTTCCGGTTGGGGCGTGCGGCTTCTCGAGCGGCTGGTCGAGGATCATTACGAGCGGTGAGATGACCGAGCTCCTGTTCTATCATCTCAAGGGTCAAAGCCCCGAACAGGTGCTGCCGGCGCTGTTGCAGAAATCGCTCGAACGCGGCTGGCGTGTTGTCGTCCAGGCATCCTCGGACGAGCGCGTCGAAGCACTCGATGCGCATTTGTGGACCTGGCGCGATGACTCATTTCTTCCGCACGGCACTTGGCGCGACGCGGAAGCGGCCGAGCAACCGATCGTGTTGACGGTCGACGAGCGAAATCCCAATGGTGCAACTGTGCGCTTTCTCGTCGACGGTGCCGCCATGGCCATTAACGCCGGAGGCTACGAGCGTATCGTCCTTCTCTTCAATGGTGACGATCCGGACGCGGTCGATACCGCGCGGGCGCGCTGGAGCGAGGCCAAGGCGGCCGGCATCGAGGCCACTTATTGGCAGGCCGATGAGAACGGCCGCTGGCGCCAGCAAGCGTGACCGGCGCCCGCTGCGAAACTACCCTAAAAAATCGTATTAACTAGTTGATATATATTATATTTTATGATCTTAATCATAGCCTTTGGGAGCTGGTTTAAAGACCGCATTTCGGCACTATATTCTTTGCTCCGCTGCTTATTTGGATGCTATATAGTTGTTCCATGAATAGAAGTTCAGTCAAAAAGAAGCGGCCCGCCAAAGCGAGCCGGAGCAGCGCGGTTCGAAAGTCTTCCAATCGCACCGCCACGGCGCGGAAATCCGCGTCTAAAATTTCCGCCAAGATTGCGTCCAAGACTGCGGCGCACCGGCCGGCAAGAAAGCCCGAAACCAATGGCGCCGGGGCCAAAGCCGTTGCCATGGAGGCGGCGAAGTCGATCGCCGCTCCGGTAGCGACGATCACGGTCGCGGAAGTGACCGCGTTGTCGCGGCCGTTACGGGCGCACAAATTCCAGGTCGGCCAAACGGTCTTTTATACATCGAGCCCGATCAGCCGCCCCGGCGCGACCGGTACCTACCAGGTCGTGCGACTCTTGCCGTCCGACGGCGACGATTACCAGTATCGGATCAAGAATCCGGGCGAGGCTTTCGAGCGCGTCGCCAAGGAGAGTCAGCTCGACCTTGAGCATTGACCGCCTCGGCCGCGCGGCTGGCGCCTATGGCGCCGTTGCGCCATACTTCGCTGCTCTTGAAGCGAACTAGCTGCTCTGAAAGCAAAGCAATCGTCCGTGGGGTGGGTTGATGCTCGGCGTTGATCCGGACATCGGAAGCTCGGCACTGCGGCTGTGGGTCGCGGCCGGTTCCGCGGCGTTGCTGGTTTTCGTTTGCGCCGTGGCGTTCAACCAGTCGCGCACGCGAAATGTGACGCGCCTTAGCGTGGTCGTGGTCGGCGCCGTGCTAGGGGCGGTCTTGGCATGGGCCTTTCTCGACCGCGCCGGCGTTCGCGATCAGGGCGTCGAGCGCCGCGCACTCGAGCTGCGTGCGACGGAACTCAGCGCGCGAGCAATTGCTCCGGGTTCGTCGCTCGCCTGCCTCGACGGTTTAGCGGGAGATAGCGTCGAGGCGGCATGCGAAAAGGCGCTGTTTGCCGCGCCAACAACGGTGGCGGCAGCGACTTCTTACGTCGCGGCGCGACTGGCGCTGCTCGCCGATACGGCGGCCTATATCCAGCGCGGCGGTGGGCCTATCGATGCCGTGTTGCTGCCGTTGCGCCGTTCGCTCGAGAGCGACCGCTTCGGCTTCGTCGCCCACACGCTTGCGGTGCGTGACGGCTGCACCAGCGAGAACTGCAAGGCGTTGTCGCTATTGCACGATTCCAGCCGGGTGCGGGCTAATCTGAGCGGACAGACGCTTGATCGTTATCTCGATCGCTACGTCACGGCGTGGGCGCAAAATTCCGAGGTGCCGGTCGCGGATGCGGCATCCTCCCAAGCTCCGGTTCGTCCCGGCGCGCAGGGCCAGCGCAAAGTCCTGGTCGATATCGACTTTCCCACCGCCTCTTCGATCCCGGCGGTCAGCATCATGAATCCCGAACCGAAAGGGCCGATGACGGCCGCAGGCGCGGCCGCCGCTGTCACGGCCGGCGCCGATTCGAGTGCCCAAGCCATGTCGCCGCCGCCGCCGTCGAAGCAAGCACACAAGCCGGCAAAGAATGGAGTAGCACAAGCCGCCGCGGCCCCGCCGCCGGCGCCAAGTGCTCCGGTCGAGCCGGTCTGGTCGCCCGGCGCGACGCTGGCCTCACCGCAGCCGGGCGCGGCAGCGCCGGTGCCGGCCGGCGCCGGCCCGGTCCAACTCAATCCATTCCCGGTACAGCCGGAAGCGAGCGCGGGCGCCGCCGCGCATCCGCAATGAGCTGAACGCGCGTCTTCCCCATCGCCATGCTCAATTCCGTCCTCATTGCCAATCGCGGCGAGATTGCCTGCCGCATCGCGCGCACGGCAAAGCGGCTCGGCATGCGCGCTATCGCCGTCTATTCCACGGCCGACACCAACGCGCTGCATGTGCGCGCCTGCGATGAGGCGCATTGGATCGGCGAGGCCCCGCCGCGCGAAAGCTATTTGTCGATCGAACGGTTGATTGCGGCAGCCAAGAGATCGGACGCCGAGTGCATCCATCCCGGCTACGGCTTCCTGTCCGAGAATGCCGATTTCGCCGAGGCCTGCGCGCGCTCTGGCATCATCTTCGTCGGGCCGCCGGCCGCTGCCATTCGGACGATGGGTTTGAAGGACAGCGCCAAGGCGCTGATGGAGCAGGCCGGAGTGCCGATCGTGCCCGGCTATCACGGCGAGCGGCAGGATCCGAAATTGCTCAAGGAAAAAGCCTACGAAATCGGTTATCCGGTGCTGATCAAGCCGGCGGCCGGCGGCGGCGGGCGCGGCATGCGGCTTGTCGAAAAGCACGCCGATTTCGCGACCGCGCTCGAAGGCGCCATCCGCGAGAGCCAGTCGGCATTCGGCTCCGGCCGCGTACTAATCGAAAAGTTCATTCCCTCGCCGCGCCACATCGAGATCCAGGTTTTCGCCGACCGACATGGCAACACCATCCATCTCGGCGAACGCGATTGCTCGCTGCAGCGTCGCCATCAGAAAGTCGTCGAGGAAGCGCCGGCGCCCGGCATGACGGACGAGTTGCGCGCGCGGATCGGCGCCGCGGCCGTCGATGCGGCCAAAGCGGTCGGCTACAGCGGCGCCGGCACGGTCGAGTTCGTCGCCGATGGCACGCGCGAACTCACCGCCGACGGCGTTTGGTTCATCGAGATGAACACGCGGCTTCAGGTCGAACATGCGGTGACCGAGGCGGTCGCCGGGCTCGATCTCGTCGAGTGGCAATTTCGGATCGCGGCGGGCGAGAGATTGCCGCTTAGTCAGAGTGAGGTTCGGCTCGGGGGCCACGCCATCGAAGCGCGGCTTTATGCCGAGGATCCCGAGCACGGCTTCCTGCCGTCGACCGGCAAGATCATCGCCTTGGAATTGCCGGACACTATCCGCGTCGATAGCGGTGTGGAAACGGGCGGCGAGGTGACGCCGTTCTACGATGCCATGATCGCGAAACTCATCGCGCACGCGGCAACGCGCGAGGCGGCGCTTGACCGGCTCACAGCGGCGCTCGACCGCACACTAATTGCGGGGGTGCGCAGCAATGTGGCATTCCTCGCCCATCTGTGCCGCGCCGAGGCGTTTCGGCAGGGCAAGGTCGACACCGGCTTCATCGACCGCAATCTCGCGGCGCTCGGCGCCGTGCCGCAACCGCGCGATAATGCAGCGGCCGCGCTCGGCGTTACTTATCTCCTCGATGCCGCGATCGCCCGGGAGATGTCACCCGATGACGACGCCCAAGCAGCCGCTTCACCCTGGGCGGCGCGAGACGGTTTCCAACTCGGCGGCGTGCGTTCGGTTCTGCTTCCCATTATAGTCGATGGGGAGAATGCCGACGCGAATGTCAGTTACAGCAAGGCCGGCACGCGCGTTACCGTCGATGGCGCGGGCGCGGCTGACGATGCGAGAGCTTTTGCGGCGCCCGGGGACTCGCACGCAGCCGACTTGCAAGCAGCCGATTTTCAGGCAGCCTTTGTGCTGCGCCACGGCCGCCAAACGCGCGTCGCCATCCGGGATTTTTCGGCGGCTGGCGGGTCGTCAAGCGTCGGCGATGGCGTCGTCAGGGCGCCGATGCATGGCCGAGTGTTGGAACTTCTGGCAGCTGCAGGCGATAAAGTCGATGCCGGTCAACGCCTTGCCGTTATCGAAGCGATGAAGATGGAGCACACGCTGCGGGCGCCGTTTCCCGGCGTCGTGAAAGAAGTTCCTGTGGGCATCGGGGCGCAAGTTGTGGAAGGCGCGAAGATCATGCTGATCGAAGCCGAAAAGGAGCCGATAAAGTAGGACTATGCCCCTTCATCTCATCAAGCTCTGTGTCGGCTGTGACTCGGTTCGCGATCTCGAGGGCTGGATCAAGCAAAAGCTGAAGGCGAAACGCAAGAACGGGGAAAAGCCCGAGCGTATCCACGTCACCCGCATGGTGCCGAAGCGCGCCGACGAACTCGTCGACGGTGGCTCGCTTTATTGGATAATTCGCGGCGAGATCGCGTGCCGCGAGCGTATCCGCGAAGTTCGCCCATTCGTCGATAAGGACGGCATCGGCCGTTGCGCCCTGGTGCTCGATCCCAAACTGGTTCTGGTCGAGCCGCGGCCCTATCGGGCTTTTCAGGGCTGGCGCTATCTGGCGGCGAAGGACGCCCCGCGCGATCTCGACAAGGTGGTCAAGGGCGCCGCCGCCATGCCGGAGACGCTGCGACGAGAACTGCGCGAGCTCGGGCTGATGTGAACGCTGTCGGGTGGGCTCGAGCCCCCGCGACTGCGCGCATTGATGCGTGGCGCGGCCCGCCATAATCCCGTAAAGTTCGCCGCGATCCGAACATCGAGAATTCCGGAGTGAGAACCGTGATCATTGAGAATGAAAAAGACGTGACGCCGGTCGTGCTCAAGGAGTACGAGCGCATCAAAAATCCGCGGCTCCGGGAGATCATGGCCGCTTTCATCCGCCATTTGCATGCCTTTGCCCGCGAAGTGAAATTGACCGAGGAAGAATTCCAGGCCGCCGTCGGCTACATTCTGGCGCTCGGCCAAAAGTCCAACGAGACCCATAACGAAGCCGTGCTGATGTCCGGCTCGCTCGGCTTCTCGACGCTGATCTGCCTGCTCAACAACGGCAATCGCGGACAGACCGAGACCGACGCCAATCTGCTCGGCCCGTTCTGGCGGATGGATTCGCCGCCGACCAAGAACGGCGATTCGATCGTGCGCTCGCCGACGCCGGGCGCCGTGCTGTTTGTCGACGCGCAATTCAAGGACACCGGCGGCAAGCCGATCGAAGGCGCCGAGGTCGACATCTGGCACTCCTCGACGGAAGGCTTTTATGAAAACCAGGACCCGGTCCAGGCCGACATGAACCTGCGCGGCAAGTTCACGACCGACAAAAACGGCCATATCGCCTTCCGCAGCGTCAAGCCCGCCGGCTATCCGATCCCGATCGACGGTCCGGTCGGCGAGCTTCTACGTGCCGCTGGCCGCCACAATATGCGTCCGTCGCATCTGCATTTCCTCGCCTACAAGCCGGGTTTCAAGACGCTGATCTCGCAGGTCTACGATCCGGAAGACAAGCATATCGAGACCGACGTTCAGTTCGGTGTGACGCGGCACTTGATCGGCAACTACGTGCGGCACAATGAAGCTTGTACGAAGGCGCCGGACGTCAAAGCGACGTGGTACACGCTCGAACATACCTTCGTCATGGAGAGCGGCACGGCGCGTCTGCCGAGGCCGCCGATCACCGGCAAGGCGCAAGGCGAGCGGCCGGAGATTCCGCATCTCGAGCCGGCCTGAATTTTCTCGGACGCCATGGCCGGGCTTGTTCCGGCCATCCACGTCTGAGAGCCGGCAGCGCGGAAAATCGTGGATGCCCGCGACAGGCGCGGGCACGACAAAACAAACACGGGGGAGGAAGAAACATGAAACGCCGAACGGTTCTCAAGGGTATCGCCGCGACCGCGGCGGGCGGATTGCTGGCGCGCCCGGCCATCGCCGCCGACACCACGCTCAAGATCGGCTGCAGTCTGCCACTGACCGGCGCGGGCTTTACCGCCGTCGGCCGCGAACTCACCGGCGCACTCAAGGTCTATATGCAGCAGCACGGCGACACCGTCGCCGGCCGCAAGATCGAGCTGATCATCCGTGACGACGCCGGCGTCGCCGATACGGCGCATCGCCTGGTCCAGGAAATGCTCGTCAACGACAAGGTCGACATCGTCGGCGCCGGCATCACGCCGTGCACGCTCGCCATCGCGCAGCTTGTTACCGAGGCCAAGAAGGCGACCTTCTGCATGAGCTCGGGCGCCTCGATCACCACGACCAAGTCGCCCTATTTCGTGCGCGCCGGCTTCATCATCGCGCCGCAGGCCTGGACGCTCGCCGATTGGGCGATCAAGAACGGCTCGAAGCGCGTCGTCACTTTGGTCAACGACTGGGCGCCGGGCACCGAGGCCGAGACGGCATTCAAGACCCGCTTCCTGCAGGTCGGCGGCGAGGTCATCGAATCCCTCCGCATTCCGCTCGCCAGTCCCGACTTCGCGCCGTCGCTGCAGCGAATCGCCGACCTCAAGCCGGATACTGCTTTCATCTATTTCCCCGGTCCGCAGGCGCCGATCTTCACCAAGCAGGCGCAGGAGAAGGGCCTCGCTCAGTCCGGCATCAAGCTGATCGGCCCCGGCGACCTCTGCGACGACGACAGCCTCAACAATGCCGGCGACCAGATGATCGGCCTGATCACCGCCGGGCCCTATTCGGCGGCGCACGACTCGGCGCTGAACAAGACCTATGTGGCCGATTTTCAGAAGATGAACGGCGAACGCCCGGACTTCGCCTCGCTCGGCGCTTATGACGGCTTGCATCTCGTCTATGAAGCGCTGAAGAAAACCGGCGGCGATGCCGACGGCGATAAGTTGATCGCGGCGATGAAAGGCATGGCCTGGGAAAGCCCGCGCGGCCCGATCTCGATCGATCCGGACACCCGCGACATCGTCAGCAACATCTATATACGCAAGGTCGAAAAGATCGATGGCCAGCTCTGGGCGAAGGAGTTCGAGACGTTCCCGAATGTGAAAGATCCGATGAAGGTGGCGGTGAAGTAGACTGGAGCAGGGCGGACGAAATCATCCGCCATTCCGCAACTGCGTGGACGTCGCACCCGTATGATTTTGTTGTCGCGGTCGCCTTTCACGCCACGGCACCGGGCCACGCTAGTTTGAATCAAACCTACGCCGCCCGGGATCGCATTAAAAAAGCCAAGATCAGCGAATCCCGGGCAGCCGAGTATTTCTACATATGGCTAGCTTCTTAAACTTCCTACGTTATGGCTTGTGGAAGTTCCAATCGCGCACCGTTTTTGTCGCCAGAGTGCTTAGCTTCCAGCGCAATTTTAACCAGCGTGACTAAGATGCAGATTGAAAAAATGGCTCTTGAGAAATCGGCCGAAGCGCTTCTCGAAAAAGCGGCCGATTGCTTCGATCTCGCTAAGACCCAACAAGACCTGGCGGATAAGCAACACGAGATCGCAGCGATCCAGCACGAAAATGCCGATCAACAGCATGAGATCGCAGCCCGACAGGATAGCAGCGCGGATAAGCTGGAGGTAAATGCCGATAGGCTCGATGCGCTCGGCCACGCATTGGAAGCTAATGCCGTGGAGATCATGGGCGACACGGAAATTGTGCAGCGCGGACAAAGTGATTGCAAAATTCGTCCCGCCGCAAATGCGGCGAGCGGACGCGAACCGCTCCGATTCAACGCTCACCAGAGCAAATAAACCCAGATTACGGTGCCCGCCACTCCGGTGATGAGAATAGCCACGATCGCGATCACTTCGATCACATGGGCGAGGCCAGAGACATGGTGTTGGCTGGACGCATGCATGGCGGTCTCCTTGGGCGTTTCTTTGACCCGCGGAGGCCGACACCTGCGAAGAGGGGCCGGACTGCCCCTCATTTAGGGTCCCAGCATCCGCAGATTTGCTGCTTTATTTCCTAGTTGAAGAATTTACCGGTACACTTGATCCAGATCAATGTGCACCGCAATAATTTGCGTCTGCGCAATTCACACGGCGATATTATCGATCAGCCGCGTCTTGCCGATCCGCGCGGCGGTGAGGAGCCGGACGGGCTCGCTTTTAGCGTCGCCGAGCGGCGCAAGCGTTTCGGCATTGCGCGCTTCGAGATAATCGAGCGCGAAGCCGGACTTCAGGATCGCTTCGCGGCCTTGCGCAAGCGCCCCGGCGATTGGCTTGCCGGCGCGGATCGCTGCGGCGCAATCGCCTAGCGTCCGGTAGAGCGCCGGTGCCGCTTGCCGTTCGCTCGCCGACAGATACGCATTACGCGAGGACAGCGCGAGGCCGTCCGGTTCCCGCACGGTCGGGGCGCCGACGATGCGGGTGCGCAGGCCGAGATCGCGGGCCAGGCGTGTTACGACCTTGAGCTGCTGGAAATCCTTTTCGCCGAACAGTGCGAGATCCGGCTCGCATTGCAGCAGAAGCTTCGCCACCACGGTGGCGACGCCTGAGAAGAAATGCGGCCGGAACGCATCCTCGAGCCCGGCCTTGGCCGGCCCTTCCGGCACGATCTTGGTGGCAAAGCCTTGCGGATAAATCGTTCCGACTGTCGGCGCCCAGACGATGTCGGCATTGGCCTTCGTAAGTGCCGCAAGATCGGCCGCGAAGGTCCGTGGATAGGTGCCGAGGTCCTCGTTCGGCGCGAACTGTGTCGGATTGACGAAAATCGAGACGATGACGCAATCGGCGCGGCGTTGTGCGATGCGCACCAGCGCAAGATGGCCGGCATGCAAGGCGCCCATGGTCGGCACCAGCGCGATCGACCTGTGCCGGGCGCGCAGCGCGGCGATGGCGCGCTTGAGTGCCGGTAGGGTTCGGATCACGCGCGGACGACGTGTTGATTTCTTGCGGTTCGTCGTCATGAGTTGCAGCGCGGGCACACCCGAAGCGTTTTGTTAGGCGCCGAGGGGTTAATGATTAACTTATCGAAGCCGATACGCTATCTTGACCCTGCGCGTTGCAGCCCGGAGAAGTGACCGCAACGCAGGGGTTGCGTCTCCCATGTTGCAGGCGGATGTCGGCAGACCGTTCTCGGCGCATGTCATCGTCCTTGGTAACGAAAAAGGCGGCTCGGGCAAGTCGACCACGGCCATGCATGTTGCGGTCGCGCTGCTGCAGGCCGGCCAGCGCGTCGCTACCATAGACCTCGATTCGCGTCAGAAAAGCTTCACCCATTATGTCGAGAACCGGCGCGCCTGGGCATTGCGCTCCGGCGCGAAGCTGCAAGTTCCCCTGCATTATTGCGTCGCGCGCGGCTTCGGCCTGCGGCTCGACGAAATCGAAGCCCAGGAATTTACGGCCTTCGCCGAGGCCTTGAGCGCCGTCGAGCAGAACCACGACTTCGTCGTCATCGACACGCCCGGCTCGGATTCCTATCTGATGCGGCTCGCCCATTCGATGGCCGATACGCTGATCACCCCGCTCAACGACAGCTTTGTCGACTTCGACGTGCTCGGCGTGCTCGATCAGAACAGTTTCGAGGTCGCGGGCGTCAGCCATTATGCCGAGATGGTGCGCGAGGCGCGCCGCCAGCGCCGATTGGTCGACGGCGGCTTGACCGACTGGGTGGTGGTGCGCAATCGGCTCTCGACTTTGGGCTCACGCAACAGGCGGCTGGTCGGCGAGGGCGTTGCGGGGCTCGCCAAGCAACTCGGCTTCCGCCCGATCGACGGCTTTGCCGAGCGTGTGGTGTATCGTGAGTTCTTCCCGCGCGGGTTGACCGCGCTCGACGATCTTACCGAGGATACGCTTGGGCTCCGCCCCAACAGCTCGCATGTGACCGCCCGCGACGAGGTGAAGGCGCTGATCGACGCGCTGCGGCTGCCGATCGACGAGCGTGGCAAACGCCGCGCGGCGGCACGCGCCGAATGGATTGCGGCGGCAGGCAAGCCGCTCGAGACCCACGATCTGCTCGCCGACTGAAGCCATTCCGGGTAATATTTCAAGCAAGGCGGCAAACCCCAAGCGCGTCTTGCGCCAAGCGACCGGGAGCAACGCGTCATGGCGGACACTGCCCCGCGTATCACGGCCTTCGCTCCGCAATTATTGGTCGATGACCTCAACAGAGCGATCGGGTTCTATCGTGACGTTCTCGGCTTCGCGTTCGGCCCAATCTGGGGCGGCTTTTATGCGATTGGCGAACGCGACGGTTTTACGGTGCACTTGAAATGCGCGCCCAAGACCGCCGAAGATCGCGCCCACCGCCGGCAAGAAGAACATCTGGATATCTACGCCAGTGTCATTGACGTACGGGCGCTGTATCAGGAGTGCGAAGCAAAGGGCGCAACCATTTTGAAGCCTCTCGCCGCTACGCCGTGGGGCACGATCGATTTCTATATCGAGGATCCCGAGGGCTACATTATCGCCTTCGGCGAGAACGCGAGTTCGAGCTAGGGCGCTCCGTGCCCGCCGGCCATTGCGTGCGGTGCCCGGGAGGGCCACTTTATCCGGCGATGAGCCAAGACCGGTCCGACCGTGCGCCGGCCGCGAGCCCCGCGCCGGCCCCAACTCAAGCCCGTGAGGCCGCCGCGCCATCGCCGCGCGCGGAGATTGATGCCTTCGTCAAGAGCGTGAAGGCGCTCGGACCAGTCGCCGCTGCCGAACCCGGGCAGCGCGGCCGGCTGATCTTTGCGCTCGATGCCACCATGAGCCGGCAGCCGACCTGGGACAGCGCCTGCAAGCTACAGGGCGAGATGTTTCGCGAGGCTGCGGCCGTCGGCGGCCTCGACATCCAATTGGTTTATTATCGCGGGCTCGCGGAATGCCGCGCTTCGCCCTGGGTCGCGGAAGCAGTCCGGCTTGGCGGCCTGATGTCGCGGATCGATTGCCGGGGTGGCCACACTCAGATCGGTAAGGTCCTGGCGCATGCGCGGCGCGAAGCCGAGGGGCGGAAGGTCGCCGCGCTCATCTTTATCGGCGACGCCATGGAGGAATCGCTCGATGAGTTATGCGCGCGCGCTGGGGAGCTCGGCTTGCGCAACGTCAAGGCGTTCATGTTCCAGGAGGGCTACGACCCAGTCTGCGAACAGGCGTTCCGCGAGATCGCGCGTCTCACCGGCGGCGCGTTTTGCCGCTTCACCCCAGGCGCCGCGCATGAACTCGGCGAATTGCTGCGCGCGGCGGCGGCCTACGCTGCGGGCGGCATGAAGGCGCTCGCCAATCTCAAAGCGCAAAGCGCCGGCGCGATGCGGCTGATCCAGCAATTGAAGTAGCTCAAGGAAACCATGCCCGAGATCCTGCTCGGTATTGTCGTTCTCATTCTCGGTCTGTGGGCGGTCAATGCCTTCTCCAAGGCCGATCCCAAACAGGCCGCGCGTCTGTTGCGCGCGCTCGGCGGCGGCGCTGCGCTGCTGTTTGCGGCGTTTCTGGTTTTTCGCGGCGAGATCGGGGTCGCGGTGCCGGTCGGGATGTTCGGGCTGGGCTTGCTCGGTTGGGTTTCGCTATGGCCCGCCGGCTTCGGCGCCCGCACGCAGAAAAGCACCGGCCGAGTCTCGCAGGTCCGTACCGCTTATATCGAAATGGAGCTCGACCATGACAGCGGCGCCATGCATGGCCGCGTGCTTGCCGGGCGATTCGCCGGCGCGGCGCTTGACGCGCTCGACCGCGCGGCCCTGATCGGCCTCATCGCCGAACTCGACGACGATAGCCGCGACCTATTGGCAACTTATCTTGACCGCCGGGAGCCCGGATGGCGTGAAAACACGCAAACGGACGCGGCAGCGGGGAGCGGGACGCGGCCGCCGTCCGGCGGCAAAATGACTGAAGAGGAAGCTTATCAGATCCTTGGCATTCAAGCCGGGGCGGGCGCGGAGGACATCACCCGGGCTCACCGCTCCCTCATGAAGAAAATCCATCCCGACCAAGGGGGGACGACGTATCTTGCGGCCCGCGTCAACGAGGCCAAGGACGTTCTGCTTCGACGCCATCGCTGAGGTACTCCGTACAAACCTCGCGTGGTCTCCTATCCGTCGATACCTGCTCTGTTTGGACTTCCCTGTTTGGACTTCAGTCTTTGCGCCCCGTTGCGCCGGGGTCTTCAAAGTCCCGTCTGAAGGCCTAGAATCTTCGTTTGAGCCTGATCTTTTCCGAAAACCGCTTTCCACTTTTCGGGATCATGCTCTAGTCCTTCAGCGCCATGCATTCGAAATCGCTGTGCTTGAGCTGTTTGCAAGCGGCCTCGGCGGTCGCGCGGTCGAAGCCGGCGAAGCGCGCGCGGTAATAGGCTTTGTCGCCCTTGAGGATGCGTTCGGTGAACGGGTCCTTGGCGGCGAGCGCGGTGTGCGCTTTGGTTTGCGCCGCCGAGAGATGCTGCTTGGCATCGGTCTCGTCTTCGAAGGCGCCGATCTGGATGAGCCATCCGCCCCGGGCGTGGATGCGGGCCGAGGACATGGCGGGCTCGGGATCGGCCGGCTCGGCAGCGATCGTCCGCTCAGGCACGGCGGATTCGCGCATGGCGAGCTCGGGCTTGGGGGGCGCCGCAATTACAGGCTCAGACTTCGCGGTCTCAGACTTTGCCGCCTCAGACTTTGCCGCCTCAGACTTGGCGGTTTCAGATCTGGCGACTTCAGACTTGGCGACATCGGCCGGACGGGCCGCGGCGCCGCGATCCGTCGCCGGATCGGCTGAGGCGACGACGACCGCATGCGGCATCTCGGCCGTCGCCATTGGCGGCTGCGCGCGCGCGAGCGGTTGCGGCAGGGTCGGTTGAGCGGCGGGCACCAGCGCCGGCATCGGCCCTAGCGAGGCAGTCTGAACCGGCGCCATTCGGTAGGAGATGGTTTTCACCGCGACCGGATGGATCGGATCGGTCGCGGAGCTTGGTCGCGGGCTGACGCTCGCCGTTGATTCCGGCGCCGTCGATGCGGGCTCGGCGTGGGACGCCGCCGTCAGCACCGACGTCATGGGAGATTTGCCGAAGGCGTAGGGCTGGGCGTCTTCGTGCGCGTCAGCCAGCATCGGCGCGGTGCGACGGAGCGCTGCTTCCTTGAAATGCTGCGCGATCAATTCGCGCATATGACCGTCGCGTTCCGATGCCGACGGCCCGCCCATCACGACGCCGACCAGATAACGGCCGTCGCGATGCAGCGATGTCAGAAGATTAAAGCCCGAGGCGCGGGTAAAGCCGGTCTTGATGCCGTCGACGCCTTCAACCGCGCCGAGCAGGTGGTTGTGATTGCGCATCGCTTCGCCGTGATAGACGAAGGATTCGGTGGAGAAGTATTTGTAGTAGCGCGGGAAGCGGTCCTGGATTGCGCGTCCGAGCAAGGCTTGGTCGCGCGCGGTGGTGAGCTGGCCGTCATCCGGAAGGCCGGAAGCGTTGACATAGGTCGTCCGCGTCATGCCGAGCGCATGGGCCTTTTGCGTCATTAATTTCGCAAAACTCGCTTCGTCGCCGCCAAGGTTTTCGGCGACGACGACGGCGGCATCGTTGGCGGATTTGGTTACGATGCCTTTGATGGCCTCCTCGACCGTAATGCTCTGGCCTGGCTTGAGTTCGAGCTTGGTAGGGGCCTGTTCGGAGGCGTGTTCGGAAACATGGAGCGGAGCATCGAGCTTGATCTTGCCGGCGTCGAGGCGCTCGAACAGCAGGTAGAGCGTCATGACTTTGGTCAGCGAGGCCGGATGGCGCAGCGCGTCCGCGTTCGACGACTCGAGCACCGCGCCGCTATTGCCGTCGACCAGTATCGAGGCTGCCGGTGGAGAATATTCCTCAGCGCTGGCTTGGTGATGGCCGCCATGCGCGATGTGCACGCGATGGTGTCGTGCCAGGGCCGCGTCGCTCGTCGCGACGAGAGCCATCGCTGTCGCGCCCAGTGCCGCGACGCCACAGCGAAGCGCACTCCAAAGCCCCTGGCGGGCTTCAAAACTCACCCATCCCATTACGCACCCCGTCCCTGAAAGCGCGGCTGACCGCCGGAAGGTCGCCCCCTGAAGTCGCCCCCTGAATCTGCCTGCTCGTCTTGTCCCTCGCCGCAGAATGAGTCCGACTTGTGGCCGTTCGTTTGGCAAGGGAGGTATTCCGGCTGCGTGGGCGTGGCCCGGGCAGCACGGTCAAGCAAGTTAGGCAAACGCCGTTGCGAAAGGGTTAAGTCCGCAAAACGCCGCTATTTTGTGCAATTTGCCCCTAGCAGTTGCAGATCATTGTGCACTGCACTATGTTAAATCTCAGGGCCGCACGAGGCCTTTCCAAGGCGATGCTCGTGCGGGTTCGCTAGCCAGGCGGCCGCTCGGGCTGCCCAATGGGGATCGTCATGACAACCGAAGATATGCAGAAGTTCGGCAAGGAGAGCATGGAAACGGCAATGTCCTCGCTCGGCGCTTGGTCGAAAAGCGCTCAGGCCATTGCCGTCGAAGTTGCGGAATACTCGAAAAAATCGATGGAGGGTTCTGCCGCGATGTGGGAGCGGTTGATGGGCGCTAAGTCGCTCGAAACCGCGATGGAAGTGCAGAGTGAGTACTTGAAGTCGTCCTATCAGGACTTTGTCGCCGAAACGACCAAGCTCACCGAGCTCTATAGCGACCTCGCCAAAGAAGCCTATAAGCCGTTCGAGGGTGCGCTGGCAAAAGTGTCGACGATGAAGTGAGCGTCGCGGCGCCCTAAAGGGTAGGCTTAAGACTTGGGTGCTTTAACTTGGGTGCCTTAAGAAGACTTGGTGCCTTAAGAAGACTTTGGTTGCTCAAGACTTGGGTTCGACAAGGGCCGCCTCGATTACGACCGCCAGCTTAGCCAAAGTCTGCTCGATCCGTCCGAGGCGGAACGCAATGTGCTCAAGCGCGTAAGCGGCGCGCTTGTCGGCCGATGGTAGGCTTGCAGCGTCATAGTCCGGGACGAAGTCCTCCTCCATGTCGCGGATGAGTCTTGCCCGTCGTACGAGGTCGACCATAGTCACCTCCCTCACACCCTAGCGCTAGATAACCGAGTCGGCGCTCGGCACCAATGCGCAATACAGGCTTGACTGCGCAAAACGCTCTTGCGCCGGCCGTCTCCCGTCATATTTGACCCGTTCGCCCGAAAACAGGACGGCGTTGCGCCGCGTTGAGGCTTTGGCGCAAACTGCTCTCGATTTGGCACGCAAATCGCACTAACTTTAGGATGGGTGACTTGGAGATTCCCGCGGGTGACAGCAGACGGACCAATGCCGCTGATTGACTTTACGCTCACCGTACGGCCGGCGCGTATGGCGGAGGACGACCGCAAGCGCAAAGGCGAGGGCGGGCCGGGTACCGCGGTAATTACCAAAACCAAGCCGCAGACCAAGCGGCCGAACCTGTATCGGGTTCTGCTGCTCAATGACGACTACACGCCGATGGAGTTCGTGGTCCACGTCCTCGAGCGATTCTTCAATAAGGATCAGGAATCGGCGCATCGGATCATGATGCATGTGCATCAGCATGGGATCGGCGAATGCGGGATCTTCACCTATGAGGTGGCGGAAACCAAAGTGACGCAGGTTATGGACTTTGCCCGCAAACATCAGCATCCTTTGCAGTGCATCATGGAGAAGAAGTGATTCCTGGGGGAAGCATCCAATACAAACGATGAGACGGTAAAAATGCCCACGTTCTCGCGCAGCCTAGAACAATCGCTTCACCGGGCGCTGGCCCTCGCCAATGAGCGTCACCACGAATACGCGACGCTCGAGCATTTGCTCTTGGCGCTGATCGAGGATCAGGACGCCGCGGCGGTCATGCGGGCCTGCAACGTGGATTTGGAAAAGCTCCGCCGCAGTCTCATTGCCTACCTCGAATCCGAATTGGACAATCTCGTTACCGACGGCGCGGAAGATTCCAAGCCCACCGCCGGCTTCCAGCGCGTCATCCAGCGCGCGGTCATTCACGTGCAGTCGTCGGGCCGCGAGGAAGTGACGGGCGCCAATGTGCTGGTCGCGATCTTCGCCGAGCGCGAGAGCCACGCCGCCTATTTCCTGCAAGAGCAGGACATGACCCGCTACGACGCGGTCAATTACATCAGCCACGGCATCGCCAA
>Ga0181526_10000426_pt1 | contig 45396 bp, 43 predicted proteins | sample PEATcosm2014_Bin_35_FD_119750 | JGI IMG/M metagenome (GOLD analysis project Ga0181526, IMG submission 119750) | Peatland microbial communities from MTU Mesocosm Facility, Houghton, MI, USA - PEATcosm2014_Bin06_30_metaG | ecosystem: Environmental > Terrestrial > Soil > Wetlands > Peat | place...
TAGCGCGGTTACTTCAGAGAAGTATTCCGCAAGCAACCGAGAACAATGCCAGTCTTTCGCACCAATGTCGAGCACCGACGGGCGATTTTCTGGGAATCATGTGCAGGAGATCATTCGTTCGAGCCTTTTCGTCTTCGCTTGCGCGGTATTTTTCGAGGTTTCTCTCCACACCAGCCTCTAGAACCTGCTTCGATTTCTACCTGAGGCCTGATTTTAGCTCAGATTAGTCTCCCCCAAATCTACAGATCGAATCACATGGCATTCTTCATAACAATGCATTCCGCCTACTTCATCAAAAAGTCCTTCCTTGAGCTAAGATACAAAGCTATGGACACGTCCGCTGGATCTAGAAGCTAATCCGTCCATAACCAGTGCGAAATATACGTTGGATGCACCAAAAAGCCCGCAACGGTGAACGAGTGCCCGATTACGACAAAGAACGCTCAAAAAATGGCAGTTCTCTGAAGCCTACGCCGGATCCCCAAGACGTCACTCCTGACGTCCAAAGAACAGCGGATCTTAGAAGCCTCGACAATATTTTCGTCCGAGGGGTGGCCTGGACAGCAGCTGTTAAATGGCTCACTCAAGTGGTCACTTGGGGTATGACAGTCGTCGTCGCGCGCTTGTTGGCTCCATCCGACTATGGCTTAGTTGGAATGGCGACAATTTATGTCAGTCTTTTCACTCTATTTAGTGAGTTTGGCATTGGTACAGCGATTGTTACCCTCCGGGACCTGACCGAGGACCAAGTATCACAGCTTAATACACTCTCCTTATTCTTGGGTTTTCTCGGCTTCCTTGTTTCTGCCGCCGCGGCAATACCATTGGGAAAATTCTTCCATGCGCCTAATCTCCCACCAGTCGTAATCGTGCTGAGCTGCAGTTTTATTGTTTCTGGGATTCGCACAGTCCCCTATGCTCTTTTGCAAAGAGAATTGCGCTTCAAACTTCTGGCCGGGATCGAAGGCATGCAAGGCCTTGTTCAAGCCCTGGTCACCCTGATCCTTGCATTTCTGGGTTTTCGATATTGGGCCCTTGTTCTAGGCATCCTCTCTGTCAGCATCACCCCTGCCAGCCTTATACTGATATGGCGTCGACATAGCTTTGCACTCCCAAAATTCTCATCCATTCGTAAAGCGATACATTTCAGTCGTCACGTCTTGATCGCGCAGTTGTGCTGGGCGAGTTACGATAATTCTGACTTCATCATTGCGGGTCGGGTTCTAGGAGAAGCACCGTTAGGCGCATATACGCTTGCGTGGACATTGGCCCATACTCCGCTCGACAAACTAACATCGCTCGTCAATCGCGTAACTCCGGCTTTTTTTGCCACAATTCAGACTGATACCGAAGCTTTGCGTCGCTATCTCAGAAATATTACCGGTAGCATGGCATTGCTTGTTTTTCCTGTGACGGTCGGGATGGGGTTGGTTGCCCCCGAATTTGTTCCCTTCGTTCTCGGCTCCAAATGGAGTGGTGTCGTAGCCCCCCTCGAACTGCTCGCACTCCACGCTTTGATCCGCTCCAATATCATTTTGCTGACCCCCCTTCTCTGTGTCATCGGTGAGGAACGTTTATTAATGTGGAATTCGGTTGTCGCGCTGCTCGTTCTCCCGATCTCATTCTACTTAGGGAGCCACTGGGGAACGGTGGGGATCGCTGCTGTCTGGGTTGTCGTTTTTCCCTTAACACAACTTCGTTTGTTTTCGCGCATCTTTCAAAGAATCCGCCTCACACCTTCTGAATACTTAGGAGCACTCTGGCCAGCACTCAGTGGTTGCACTGTCATGGCTATTGCTATAGATGCTCTGAAGTGGGTTTCTAGCGAAATATGGCCGCTTTATGCGCGTTTGGCTTCAGAAATTCTTGTCGGGATCGTTGCTTATGGCGTGACGTTGGTTCTGTTACATCGCAACTATCTACGGGGAATTCTACAGTTTGTAAGGGCGTCCAGGTCGGGACTTCGAGACACGATCATAAAATAAAAACTGGCGCCCCTCTCCTGGGCTAATTCCTTGGACCGGTCACCCGTGTCGGGCAGATCAGTTTTTGGCTTGGACAAAGCCCTCAACTTTCACGAAATTTCTACATTGCTTCTGGATCGGGGTACTTCCCACCCGGGAATGTCAACAATGCGCTCTGTGGTGTGGCCATCCCAGAGCTGGGGTATGCACCCGGTCCTACGTAAGCGTCATTCAAGGGCCGGCTGGACGAGGCGGCGGGAGGTAGGTAGCTGAGGTTAGGTCTTACCCTTCCACCGAGGATTTCTATCGCGGCAAGAACAATCTTGGCTGGGTGCGCTCCGACCAGCAAGTTTGTTCCTTGAGAAACCGTAATTGGGCACTCGGTGTTTTCGCGCAGAATCAAGCAGACCCCTGCTGAGGCCCATAGAGCAAGGCACTCAGCAATTGCAGGTTGGGCAGTTTCAAGCTGCCGTGGTGGCTGAGAAGACTGGAGGCGAGACGCTGGTAGTGCTCTACAGTGATCTCCTTGCATCGCAGCGAATTACAAATTCACGAGCTAGTCTTGCCACGCCCTAGCCTTGCGACGCCATGACTTCTAAAGCCGAAAGGGAACAGCGCGTTTCCGATGGTTGCATTTCCTGTGTGACGATCCGCTAGAAAAGCCGCCGAACAGTGGAAGGACCTACCTCCGCGACCGCGTCGGTCGCTCCGTCAGTTTCCCACAAGATAATCGAGATCGAACCACTGCGCACTGATGGCTCGCGGTTCTCCATCATTCGCAATCCGTTCACGTAGCAGCGGTGCCGGTCTTTTCGGGTATCGATACGCAGGTCATACCACGCACCCAGTGCCATGGGGAACGGCATCCGCGCGTGCGCCCGCCATTTGCCACGAATCTTAGAATCGAAGAACAGTATGTCGTCTTCAAAGCGATAACGGTAGCGATTATCGAAATCGACATACCGAAAGTTGAAGGCGTACTCCTGGAACCTCGTCATCCGGCGAAATGTGGTTTGCCAGGAATAGTCCTCCCAGGAGTATTGACCGGGGTCCATGTACACGTATGCCCACTCGTCCTGGGTGGCTGCTTTCACATGAAAACTGATGTTTCCGTTTACGAATGAAAGCTCGGCGGGATCCTGGTACTGGGGATGGCATATCCATTGTTTCTCGGGATGCTCGGTGTCGCTCTTAAAGAGAATCTCGCCCTCTGCCCAAGTCTGCCGGTCACGCGGGTCAAGATTGAACGGCGACTTCCCCATCGCTTGAATTTTGCGAATTATTTTTCCAGGGAAACTCAATGGCAGGACCCCAATGCGTTTATCATCCACACTAATCAACAATGATACTATACGTATATAGCTCATTTGTGTCACCGCCGGAACTTGGAGCGGCCTTCAGAATTGCTCTTTCACGCCATGCGCATTCTTATTAATCCTAGTTCGATCCACTGCCTGAATCTCGGCGATGTTGCCATGCTGCAGGTCACTGTCAAGCGATTTCGTGAATTCTGGCCCGGCGCCGAAATCTATGTGTTCAATGAAGCTCCGGAACTGCTCGAGCTCTACTGTCCGACCGCAGTGCCGGTGCGTCCTATAGGGCGAAATGCGTATTACACGACGGCTGAGATCCTGACTCGTCTCGGACGCCGTTTCTCGATGCCGGTCCTTTCCGAGCTTGACGTTACCTGGCGCAATCGCTGGCCAGAGGCGGCTGCGAAACTGGTTGCCTCCCGTAACGGCCATGCCACTGCATCCGAGGTCCGAAGCTTTCTCGATCTCGTCCGGAGTTGCGATCTGGTAGTCGCCAGCGGGGCCGGCCAGATCAACACCAGTTTCGGCCCGCAATCCACACTTTTTCTCAACACCATGGAACTGGCCATGCGGCACGGGATTCCGACGGCAATATTCGGCCAGGGGATTGGGCCCATTGACGACGCGTGCATGCGCACCCGCGCTGCCAAAGTGCTTCCCCGAGTGAATCAGATCTGTATTCGTGAGACGATTACTAGCCCGCCTCTCCTAGATGAGCTGCACGTTCCGCGCGAGCATGTCATCGTCACTGGCGATGATGCCATCGATATGGTGTATTCGCGTCGTTCTCCACAACTGGGAAATGCGATTGGCGTGAATCTGCGCATGTCTTGGTATTCCGATATATCCAACGAACTGCTCGATACGGCACGCAAACCGCTGCAGGAGGCCGCACGCGAGGTTGGGGCTCCGTTGGTTAAGGTACCGATCTCGCGTCATCCCAAGGAAGACGATTCCGGGGTGTGCCGCTATCTGTTCGAAGGCTATGAGTCGATCGCGGAGCCGGCTCACGACCTGACGTTGGTCGAAGGCATGATCGAGGAAATTGGCCGTTGCCGGGTCATGATTACGACCAGCTACCACGGAGGGGTCTTTGCGATGGCACAAGGCATTCCCGTTGTTGCCTGGCTGAAATCGAAGTATTTCGCTGCCAAGCTTTACGGTCTGGCTAACCAGTTCGGAGTCGGATGCGAGGTAGTGATTCTCGACGAGGGAGATGTTCAGGAGCGCCTGAGGTTAGCGATTCTCTCCGCTTGGAACTCCTCCGAACAGGTCCGCCCTCGGTTGCTCGAAGCCGCTAGTTCCCAGCTTGCCGCCAGCAAGGCAGCCTATGAAAGGCTTCGGAACGACTTGGTCCGCAGCTGGGATCCTGTCGGTGCGGCTCGGAAGTCGAACACGGGAGTGCCTGCCTCATGATAGAAAAAGGAGGACTATGTCAAAAAAAGTGTTGCTCGTCCCCGGCATTTTAGTTTCGTCTTCCTTGTTGTTCACTAACATTACTATAGATTCTTGATCATGCGTAATCCAATAGCAGATACAAGCTGTCTTACAGATGGTGGGTGGTTACTAGAGCGCTATATTCGGAGCCGTCCGATTAGAAGGGTAGGCTGCAAAATGCGGGCGACGTCGACGGACTACCGACGGTAAGTCAGTGGACGTGCGCTTTTCCCAATGGTTGCTCGCAGCATCAAGTCGATATTTATCGATGGGTTGTCCGGCGACGGGACTGGTCGTCGCGGACCGGCGTTTTGGGCTATCGGATGCTGACAAGCTCTTGGCTGGCCCCTTGACTGACTCTTTGAGACAACCGCACATCGACGCATTGAAAAGTCATGGCCGTTTCCCTTGGTCGTCGTTGGGGTGCAATTCTTCGCTGATGGCCGACCTACCTCCTACGGCGAATTCAAGGTTGGCTTTAGCTTCCGCAGCTAATGTTGCGTGAAAAACGAAGTGACGCAAAACCAAAAGGGCAGCCCGTCGATCACCGGTCCAGCCAGTCGGGTGCCCTTTCGAGAGCGGAAACAATCCGCCTCAATTGAGGGCTGCTTAATGAGGCATAGACCCACCATCTTTCATCCGTTTGAAAACAGCCGGCAAAGTTCACAGCAGGAACCAGTGTGCCTGACTGAAGCCAATTCTGGCGAACAAGATCCACGTTCGATTGGATTGCGACCACTGGTGTGCCATGATAAAGGACGGAAGTTTACTAGGGTAGGGTTTGCACCGCGGAAGATCTTTCAGTTTTATTTTTCCAACACCCGGTGTTGCTGGACGTACCTTTGCTCAGTCGGAAATTAGTGTAGGGACATGTGATCTTGACGGAATCGACTCATAAAGCGCCGGAGAGCTCCACAGTTATTGCGGTCGAACCCCGTCCCCCTCGGGTCAGCGTCATCATTCCCTGCTACAATACTGCCAAATTTGTCGCAGAGACCTTCGAATCTGTTTTCTCCCAGACCTACAAGGACTACGAAGTCGTCGTCGTGAACGACGGCTCTCCCGACACGCTCGAGCTCGAGCAGGTCATCGCCCCATGGCGCGACAAGATCCGGTATATCCGTACCGAGAACTGCGGTCTCGCCGGGGCCCGCAACAACGGCATCCGAGTCTCCCGCGGGGAACTGATCGCCCTGCTTGACTCCGACGACATTCTGGAGCCCAACTATCTGGAAGTGCAGGTCCGCAAACTCGAAGAAGACCCCTCAGCGGATATTGTCTATCCCAATGCATTGATATTCGGTGAAGGGCTCCTCACCAGGGAGTTCCACCGGTCGAGGGGAGAAGTTACCTACAGATCCCTCGTCGAGGAGACTTGCGTTGTCATGGTGACGGTACTGGCGAAGCGCACTGCGCTTGAGAGGGCCGGCCTCTTCGACGATAATCTTCGGAGCTGCGAAGACTTTGACATGTGGCTGCGTTGTATAAAAAGCGGCAGCCGGATCATTTATCACCGCGAGGTCCTGGTTCGTTATCGCCGCCGTCCGGGCAGCCTCTCCGCCGATGAGGTTTGGATGTTGAGCAATGCCGCCAGGGTCTTGATCAAAATGCGCGACGCGGTCCCTATGACCGACGAAGAACGTTGCGTGCTGGAGAGTGCCCTCCGCCGTGTTGAAGGCAAAAAACTCTTCTTTGAGGGTAAGCGGGCTTTCAATTCTGGGGATTTCCCGCTCGCCGTTGATCGGCTGGAAAAATCCAATGCCTACCTGAGCAGTCCCAGAGTCTGGATGATTCTCTTGCTGGTTCGCACGCTGCCCTCGCTCGCTCGGGCCGCGTACGTTTGGCGATCGCGTTTCATAGGGGAATAGATGTATTTTTCATGAAGTGTGCGCTTGGCGGTCGACTGTAAAAAGAAGCAGCCGGTGTCGACTAATTCCAGTCTCCCAGGAACGCACGCTCCAGTTGCCAAATCCACTGGTCAAAGTCCTTATCGGCGGGAATGCGCTTGAGGCTGAGTGGCTGATCTCCCGGCAGAACCGAGCCCGGCGTGGTCAACACGGCGGATCTGAATCCTGCTTCACGGGTGATTTGAAACGTTTGCGGGGTCCACTGAGGATTGAGTGCCGGGTGCGGGTAAGAGAAATGTTGGATGGGCTCTCCCAGCTTCTTTTCAAGCCGCTCCTTACAACCCAGGATTTCCGACCGTGCTTCCCTCTCTGTTACGTGGGCAAGATTGGGATGCGAAAGCGTATGCCCTCCGATGATATGGCCGGCTTTTTTCAAGGTGCGAACCTGATCCCAGTTCAACATCAATCCGCTTCGGGCGTCGAGTGGCTTAACCTGCAGAGACTCTTCGATCTGGTGGACTAGTTGTTCTTGTGCGGTGCCCGTTCGCGCGGCGCCCAAGTCACAGGCCATAATCAACGCTGACTTCCTGCAGTCAGCGCTGCTGAGCTCAAAGGTTCGATCGTTCTCCGGGTGTTTCCAATAGCGCACGGTCGCGGTGCTGAAAGCAAAATTGAGCCGGCAATACCAGGGGGGCGTGCCAGTCTCCACGGCGTTCACCATAATGTAGAAGGTCGCGGGAATGCCATATCGATTCAGAATCGGCAGCACCACGTCGTGATTATCGGCGAAGCCGTCGTCAAACGTTACAGCCACCGACCGCCGTAAAAGCTGCCGGCCCTCTGCGGCAGATTCCGTAACCTGCTCGATGCTCACTGGGTTGAAGCGCCGCGCCAATGCACTCATTTGCGATTCGAAACTGGCCCGAGGTTGTGATGTGCCGATGGAGTTTGCGGTCTGCTCGGGCTCCTCGACCACCGAGTGGTACATCAGGACCACGGCGCGCGGTTTGGCAAAGCGAGCCGCAGCCCGCAGAACCCTGCCGCGCACCAACGCATTCTTCACCCACTGCTTGGATCTGGATCGAAGCACCAGGGGGCTCCCCCGCTAATTCAGCCGGCCTTCTACAGTCTGCTATAATAACGCGTTACGAAAGGCGCTGACGAGCATTTGAGAAGGGTGGTTGATTAACCTGAGGCCTCAACTGCCGGCTGGAGGCTGAGAATGACCTCGAAGGCACAAGTGGACGAGCTCTTCACGAAAACTGTAGAGAACTGGGCCCGCTTCTACGCTGATCCCAAGCCCGTCGCTCTGAGCTCCCAAAACCTTGTCTCCCGCCGCTGGTTTGCACTGGAGATGCTTACGTCACGGCTTCCGCAGGCGTCGAAAGTTCTGGATATCGGCTGCGGGACCGGTCACCTTGCTGGAGAACTGAATCGGCGCGGGTACGAGGCCTGGGGGGTGGACCTCTCCGATGCGATGGTCCGCTACGCGCGCGAACACTACGACGCAGATCGCTTTCAGGTAGGTGACATCGAACGGATTCCATTCCCTGACAACAGTTTCGACGGGGTGATGTGCCTCGGCGTGATGGAGTACCTCAACAGTGACGATGCAGCCCTTCGCGAAATGTGGCGGGTGCTCAAGCCGGGTGGTCGGGCGGTGATCACAACGCCCAGCAGCACTTGTCCCTTCTATTACATGGATCGTGCGATATTGATGGCGGGGTTTCTGGCTCGACCCCTGGTGCGCTTCTTCCGGTACCGCCTACGCGGCAGGTCGTTGAAGGCGTCGAGCTCGCTGCCTTCCGTCACTCATCGCCGATACTACCGCCGTCGCTGGGTTAAGTTGATGCGTTCCGAGGGACTCGAAACGGAAGACTGGGCGTGCCACTCCTGGGGATGTGAAAGCCTGGAGCGATTCTTGAACCAAGGGGCTTTCTGCCGCGCAAGCGACCGCTTCGCGCGCAATCCTTGGGTCAACTGGCTCGGCTCAAACCAGTTGGCTTGCGTCCGCGCAATCAAGTAAGGGCGCGCGTTTCGAATTGAATAGAAGGCTAACTTCAGATTCGCAGGCAGCCCTCCGAATCCCGTAGATTCAGAGGAACGCTGGTTTTGCTCGGCGCGCTCTTGGTTGTCTGGTGGGCCGTGCCGATACAGTCCCATTGCCCGAAGCGCCTTGTAATTCCGAAAGGAATGCAAGGGCTGGCCCTCGAGCTCGTCCTTGATCAGGCGTTTTCACCACATTTGCAAGAATGCTGGTCAAGGAAGGAGAAATCGGAACTTCGGAGGAAGACGATCATAAGCCTTCTTGACGGAGCACCACCGGTGGCTTTGCTTTCCTTGATCGTAATAGATGGCGATAAACAAGGTGCCGATTGTTGTGGTTCCGGTCGCGGCGGACGCGATTGGACTCGAATCGATAACTGAGTGTTTTCGGCCTCATATTCGTTTGGAATGCTATCGACCTGTACCCTTAGCCTGTTCTTTAGCTGCCCCGCCGACCAGTTGAATGCATCCAATATCGTAACGTATCCTAAGATTGTCTACGGCTTTGCTTCTTCCGGGATGAGAGAACCGGAACCTCCATGGCATTTGGAACTCAGTAACTTCCTAAAAGTAAGCGCAAGGGAATGATGTCTACTGGGTTCTCGCAAAACCGGAGAGAGAGTCCGACGGCACCTTGACTTTGGCAAGTTACGAGGCCACGCTAGCCCAGGAAAGAAGCGAGGAGATTAGCACTGAAGATACCAGCAACAATACTGATGATCTCTCTATTCGCCGCTTTGGGAAATATTTACGCTCAGTCTCCAACCCTACCAACATTGCCGCAGAAGACCGTGAGTCTCACGCTGCCTATGCAGGGGACCTCAGCCTGTCCGACATTGACGACCGGTTCTAACTGTATTCGAAACGTACCTTCCGGGGATGCCTCGAGCTTCCAGAACGCCATCAACGCTTCGACCTGCGGAGACACAATTGTTCTCGTTGCAGGTTCGACCTACAACGGAAACTTTACGGTCCCCTCCAGTTCCTGCAACGGATGGATTGTAATTGAGTCGAGTGCCCTACCCAGTCTGCCGACAAATGGTAATAGAGTTGGCCCTTCCAATGCGGCCGACATGGCAAAGATTTCGACACCCAACGCTGCCCCGGCCATCCGGTTCCTACCCAACTCGAACCACTGGCGCTTGATGGGTCTTGAGATTACTACTTCCTTCTCAAAAACGGGATATCCAAATTTTGGTCTCGTGGCTGCGGGGCTTCAAGCTGACGGTTCGACATCAATCAATGTGCAAGCCCAATTGCCCGCCTACCTCATTTTTGACCGTATCTACATTCACGGATTGTCTGATGCGAGTACGAAGCGCGGTATCCAAATGGATACTCAAGACATAGCGATAGTCGATAGTTACTGTGATGAAATTCACGCCCTTGGTCAGGATTCGCAGTGCTTCGGCTCTTGGAACGGTTCCGGACCATTTTTGATACAGAATAACTTCATTCAGGCCGGTGCAGAAAACATTATGTTCGGTGGTGCTGATCCCGCAATTACCAACTTGGTCCCCTCAGACATTAGCATCGTCGGAAACCTCATACAAAAGAACACGGCGTGGCGTGGTCGGGCAGCACCATATAATTGGGTCGTTAAGAACCTCTTTGAGCTGAAAAATGCTCAGCGCGTTTTGCTCGATGGAAATGTCCTACAGTACACATGGGCAGAAGCGCAGGATGAGGCCCTCATAATTCGATCTGCGAATCAAAGCGGAGCGTGTACGTGGTGCGTAGTGCAAGATGTTACTGTCACGCACAATATCATTCAACACGCGCCTATTGGAGTCGTCCTTGCGCCGATAGGTGGCCTGTATCCTGCCCTTCCTACTGGGAGAGTGCTAATTCAAAACAATGTTCTTAATGATATCAGTTCGGTTAACTGGGGTACACGTGGTTGCCTATTCCAATTAGTCGCAGAAACAGCTTTTCCCGTACACGACTGGATTATTGATCACAACACGGGTTTTGATGATGGCTGTTACGCCATAATAGGGGACAGCGGCACAATTCAAAATCTGCAGCTTACCAATAACATTGGAACATATGGTACCTATGGAATCTTCGGGAGTGGCGCATCTCCCGGCAACAATGCGTTAAACTTATATGCGCCCGTACGTGTCTACGACCACATGGTTTTCATCACGAGTAGTGGCACCTGCTTACGCTGCACGTACCCATCCGGGACGTTTTACAATACGCAGACAGGTGTGGATTTCACCAACTATGCCGGAGGAAATTTCCAGCTAACTAGCAGCAGTCCCTATTACCACGCAGGAACCGATGGCAAGGACGTTGGCGTCTGGGATTGGACTTGCCTGAACAGCGATTCAGCGGCCGCTCTAGCTGGCAGATTCGTTTCCGGCACTAATGGATGTGCATTAAGTGTAGATCTACTCCTACAACCACCTACCGCTGTGAGTGCAGTGGTCCAGTAGGGAACTGTTTAAGGAATCCGAGTCGCTGGACCAAAGGTCAGACATAATAGCGGCAGACTCCCGAGCCTGAACTATTCTGAGTATTGCGGAAATGCGCCGGCGGGTATGGTGGTAGGACGCCCCAGGAATAGACAAACGCTTATTCTGATGCATAGCTTGATCTCGGCGTTCTGGCTCGGACACTGCCGCCATTTTACGATGCAATAAGGGTAAAGATAGCCGCTGGACGACTTCATGAACTCGTTCGGTCATCCAGAGCTGCCAGTTATCTCTCTTGACTAATACGTCTCCCGTTTCGTATTAGTGAGCTATGTGTGAGAGCATTGGACGTGGCGCCACAGAGCACTCCGATCTCGACGGTACTACAGGGCAGCGAACAATGCCCAAGACCCTCGTGACTTTCGGTTCCTTCCTGGCAGCAAAAGATCTGCGGGCTTATTTGACATGGAGCGCAGCCTACGCCCTGGTGGCCCATTTTACTGGCGCTTACTTCATGGCGGATACGGTGAACTTCGTAGCCGACGTTTATAATTACCAGCTTGGGATTAGAGACAGATTGTGGGAATTCGGCCATTTATTCTGGAGGCCTCTCGGCTGGATTTTTCTCCAAATTTGCGAAGTTCTGGTCGGATCTGTTACTGGCCCAGAATTAAACGTCCTACTAACCCGCATATTTGTGGCGCTGAACTGGTTTGCGGGATTAGCTTGCATTCTCTTATTGAGGGCTGTCTTGCGTCAATTTTCAATTCGACCGATGGTTGTAACTTGTACTACAGCGGCGCTCCTTTTTTCCAATGCTTTTCTCAACTACATTCATTCGGGTTCTTCGTACATTCCCGGATTGGCGTTCCTGCTAGCCGCGTTTTACTTACTTGCACTTCAGATCGAAACACGCGGTTCCATCTTGCAGCCATTTAGTGCTGCGTTGATGCTGGCGATTGCTGTTTGCCTATGGTTTCCGTACATCTTCGCTGTCCCAGGAGTTCTAGCTATACCCCTGTTCCGTCACTATGGGAATCCATCACGCTGGGCGTTTACGATTCGCGTAGCTTCGTGCACTCTTATTTTAGGGCTTGTTTTCTATGGTTCTGTACTCGTCTGCAATGGATTATTTAATGTGCATGATATTTATCAGTGGGTTACGGCCGAATCAAGGGCTGTTGGAGGCGTTGGCGGGCCCGCGCGCGCGATATTTGGTGTTGCTCGATCATTTATAAATATGGGTAATGACGGTGTGTTCTTCAAACGCTTCCTGTTGCACGACCCATATAACCCCGTTTCTTTCTTCGACCTACTCCGCTTGAGTTTTGTCAAATTCTTGCTATTTTATAGCGTTCTTGTCTTAGTCTTTTCACGACTGGTTTCTAATCCGAGAATCTTTTGGATGTGTCTGGTGACCGCTATACCCGTGCTCGCCTTCGCCGTGTTTTGGCATGGGGGAGATACGGAACGTTATCTGCCTTTGTACCCAGTATTTTTCGTTGGTTTAGCACACTTTGTTGATGACAATCGGACGCCAGTTTATTTCAAATGGCTCGCTGGCACGTTGCTCTTGGTTAGCATTGTAAGTAATTGTGGTGCAACATCCAGTTTCTTGTTGGATAGAGAGCAGAGACAAGCTGAGGAGCGAATAAAGGACGTCCTGCCTCTGTTGAAACCTCACAGTCGTCTGGTTTTGGTTGATATTCATGATGAATTGGAAAATTTCGGGAGAAGCTTTCCATTCGACCCGGTGGTTCGTGGCCAAATGCTGCGGACGTATCCCGTGCTAAATCCTGGGACTGTCCAGACTCTTCACTGGCGCCAGGATCTAATGTCTGTCGTGCTCAACGTTTGGATGTCTCACGGTGACATCTGGGTTTCTGGGCGGATACTGGAGCCACGTCCGCATCGCGATTGGAATTGGGTCGAGGGAGATGATCCGCGCGTGACTTGGTCAATGGTTCATTCTTTCTTCACACAGCTTGACTATAGTAGATCGGTGGGCAACGGAGATGGCTTTCTGCTCCTCCCGCCAACGGCGAAGAACGAGGCTATCATTAGGTCACTTTGGGATGGAAAAGCTGCAGTAAAATTCTAAGGCTCTTTTCAAAACGAACATCTTGCGGAGCTTTGTGCTGGGATGAGGACCACTTAGCTTCTAGTGACCTGTAGTGCTCCCCTCTAATTTAGACAGTCAGGGCCTCGTTTTTTAGTACAGCTGCGAAAGCCAAGAAGGCTTCATGCGGGGTGCGATTTCCGACTCCACGGTGAGGCCGGTCGTGATTGTACTCCTCGATCCAACGAGCGATCGATGCTCGTGCTTCTTCTAAGCTCCGATACTCCGCTGTCCAGACTTCCTCCTCTTTCAAGCTGCGATGGAATCGTTCGATGTAGCTGTTGCCTTCCGGGTGATGATACGCCGTCCGCCGATGGGTGATGCCGAGCCGGTTGAGCGTCTCGATGAACCGCGTCGAAGTGAACTGTGTCCCATTGTCTGTGGTCATCGTCAAGCGAGCCTCGCGGCTGCCCTCGGGCAGCCGTTCGATCACAACCTGGGGCGCAAGGGGAAATGGGTGTATTTCCGGGCTATCTATGGGCGGTGTCACAAAGCAGATCGTAAGGCGAAACGGGTGATGCTGAACGAATTCTGCCCTACCCATGCTTGACTGGTTTCGCTCTGGCCGTTAGGCAACCATCAAATTAGAAATCTAGAGGCTTACATCGGTTAAGAGCCGGACGCATCTATGGTGTTTGGTTTACTGAATCTGAAGCTAGGCGTGATATTGTCTAGCCAAGTATATCTTAGCGGGAAGGGCCGGCGTCGTGTTGGAACCACAGACCGACAACAGCGCTTGCTCTTGGACGTCGAGCCCATCCGATCGAGTTGAGCCAGGGATGGTGTCAAAGACACTAGGGGTTGTAGCGATCATGTTCGAATTCAATCATTTGTCGAACGCTCTACGGACCGCACTCTCGGCGGAAGGCGCAGTCTCGCGCCACGCGTCGACGCTATGGACAACATTTGTCGACTTCGGAGAACTGCGGAATAAAGGTTGATGGCTCTCTTCGTCATTTAGCACAGGGGCTGCCGCCAGCTCAGCCACGATCAGTCGAACAGGGGTTGACACCCAGGAGATTTTCTTAAGTCGGCGATGGTACTTTAAATGTCCTTTGATTTCCAAAAGCCCGAAGACCTAGTAGAAAGATCCTATGAAAAAAGTCCGGCCGAGACCTTGGTCGTCTTGGCTCAAAGCCGCCGCACCGGTTATGGGGAGTTGGAGGATCCGATTCCTGCCCCCGAACTGCCGGAGGGGCGGGCGGCCACCGTCGCGATGGCTACCGTGCGAGAGCTTTTTCGAGTTTGGGGATTAGACGCCTCCCGCTTTGGCTCGAGCCAATGGAATCCGCTGGGAATTTTTATTCCCCCCGATTCAAAGGTTGTACTAAAGCCCAATTGGCTTCTTCATTATAACAAGTCGGGATACGGAATGGATTGCCTCGTGACGCATACTTCGGTCATTGAGGCTGTTCTCGAGTACGTTGCTTTGGCGCGACCGGGAACCGTAGTCGTCGGAGATGCACCGGTCCAGGGGTGCGATTTTGAGACACTTAGAAAATCCTGTGGGATCGATCGAATCGTAGATCGATTTCGTAACCGGGGCATGAATCTAAGCATCTGTGATTTCCGGCGCACGCTTCTCCCCAGCGGAGAACTGGGAGGAGCGAAGATCGAAGCGTCCCGGGGGATGGAACAATTCGTCCTGTTCGATCTGAAGAAGGATAGTCTTCTCGAGCCCCTGGCTCTGGATGCCCAGAAGTTTCGCGTAACGATGTACAATCCGAATCTGATGTTCCGAACCCACGGTCCCGGCCGGCACCAATACCTACTCGCCCGCGAAATCATCGAGGCGGATACAGTCCTCAATCTGCCTAAGCTAAAGACCCACAAGAAGGCCTGCCTGACCGGTGCGCTTAAGAACATGATTGGAATAAACGGTCACAAGGAATACCTGCCCCATCACCGAAAGGGAGGAAGCTCGGCCGGGGGAGACTGTTTCGAAGGGGTTTCGTTCTTCAAGGGCGGTGCCGAAACCCTGCTGGATGCAGCTAATCGTTCCCAACCGGGAAGCCGGCAGGCCTTGCTGGCAAAATTCGCATCAATGATGCTTCGCTGCGCTATGCTTCAGGGTCAGGACAGTAATCTCGAGGGATCTTGGTATGGCAACGATACAGTTTGGCGAACGTGCCTCGATCTCCAGCGAATCGTTAGGTATGGACGGTTGGATGGCACGATTGCCGCGACTCCGCTGCGGCGAGTGATCTCGATTACCGATGCCATCGTTGCGGGCGAAGGAGAAGGGCCGATGATGCCAACGCCAGTTTTCGCAGGCTATCTGACGGGGGCGACCAATCCAGCGGCCGCTGAATGGGTACACGCTCGCCTAATGGGGTTCGACCCTCGCAGGATCCCGTTAGTACTAGAATCGTTTTCAAATGTTAGTTACCCTTTGACTGATTTTCCACCTTCCGAAATTTTGTTACGTTGCAAGGAAGCGCAAATGTCCGAATACGAAATTTCCCCCATTGGCGGCCATGCTTTTGCACCGGCAAAAGGGTGGAAAGGTCATTGCGAACTGAATGCCACGCGCGATAACTGAATTTGCCGCTCGCCTCTGGTGGCGTAGAATTCTCCGTCGAACGGGACGTTCATGGACGGAGTTGGAGCACTTTCCAACGCTCCATCCAGTTGAGCAGCGCCGGCAGTTGGCGGCTCGCCTACTCGCGCAACTGCGCTATTTTGGCGGCCGAGAAGATGCTTTACCGGAATGGCGTGAGGCCGCGAGAATCACTGATACTGACGAACTCTGGAAGGTGTGGCCATTGCTACCGATTTTGGACAGAAACGTACTCCAGAAGCAGTTCGAGCCCCAGCAAATGAAACTTCGATTTGGATTGGAAGGGAAGCTGGATTCAACAGGAGGTTCCACCGGGGAGCCGACGCACTTCCTTCACGATCCGGGGATGATTCGCGCCGGGACCGCCGCGAGTTACTACACCCGATTGCAGATGGGCTGGCGACCCGGAATGCCCACAGTCATCGTCTGGGGATCACAGCGCGACATCGGCAAAACAACACCATGGCGCACCCGTCTTTATCTTCAGCTCTCGCGGGACTACCTTGTGGACGGTTATCGCCTCACTCCGCGCACCATGGACCGTGTTCTCGCTCTCATCCGACGAAAAGGGGCGGTAGCGATCTACGGCTTCAGTTCGATGCTTGAGTATGTAGCTCGACAGATCTTGGAGAGGAAAGCTTCCGTACCTGCCGGCAGCGTGAAAACGGCTTGGAACGGTGGCGAAATGCTTTTCCCCGAACAATCGAGCGTTTTTCTATCCGCGTTTGGAGTTCCAATCTTGAATTGCTACGGAGGGCGTGAGCTTGGCGTTATGGCCTGCCAGTTTCAATCGGGTCAGGATCTTCGGGTACTTCGTCCCTGGCTCTTTGTGGAAATTGTCGATCACGATGGCAAGCCCACAAGACCGGGAGAACCTGGCCGTATGCTTTGGACGAGCACAATTTGTCGTGGCACTCCGTTCCTTCGATACGAGGTTGGGGACTTGGCCGCTTTCGAAGCCGACGGCCATGATGAATCTGGGATTCGCAAAATCTCCGAGTTACAAGGTCGGACCGCTTCTCTGCTCATACTTCCTAACGGGCGAGTGATCAATAATCTTTTTTGGAATCATCTTTTCAAGGACTTTACGGAAGTTGAGCAATTCCAAGTGGTTGTTCGAAATCCGGATTCGAGCGAACTACGAATTCTTCTGCGAGGTAGCGGATTTTCCCCGGATCGCGAAGCAAAATGCCGAAGCACACTCGACAAGCTACTTGGAGATATCCCGAAGCAATTCGTTTGGGTCCAACAGATTCCGCGTACCGCACAGGGCAAGTTACTTCAGGTCATTCGTGAAACTACGGCGCAGTCCTCTGAAACCCACGTATGAGGAGACCGCGGCGGGACTTTGATTGATCCTCTGGTCGGCGAGACGCATCACCGCAAGAGCGTATCCTAAGCCTGATGCCATGACCTTCGCTCGCAGAAATTAGTCCCGCATTCAGGATACTTACACGAACCTGCTGCTATTCATGATGATGGATAACCTGCGAACCGGCAGGAGCGAGCGGCAATTTGCTTTATTGGTGGGTCTTTTCGGGGTCCCGATCGATCTCTATCTCGGTGGCATTCAACGTGCAGGGGAATTCCTGGAAGACCTCGGAGAGATTGGAGAATGCCCGCCTGGGGGCAGCTTTCTGACTCTACAAACGTCGCACTTCTCCAATAGGCTCGTGGAGCTTCTGCGTCGAACTCGCGATAAAGTTGCTCATTCGATCAGTTTTTTATCCGACCAGTGATCCCATCTTTCGTCGCTGAAAGTCGCGAGCGATACTCGGCAACATATGGCAACTGAGCGCTCTGATCTTCGACGTCATAATTTTGTGGTATGATTCCGACAGTTTTGAGAGAAGTAAGAAATTATCAGCTGGTAATAAAGAATTTCAGCTCTTAGCTGGAGCGTTGCATGCCAGTTCGGCTAGGTTGGTAGCCGGCTCCTTGTTTACAGAAGGGACCGGCATCTTCTTCGATGGGCAACGTCTCGGTGAGAGATATCAGATGAAGCGACTTGGACCTACTTCAGGTAGCGTATGGCTGAGCGATCAACCTGAAGATAGGCGCGCTGCACTGTTGATTCTCTTTGAACTGATTGCATCCATCCTCCTACCCTCCTGCAGGTGGTCAGTGACGGTCGGCAATGTTTAATCCAGTGCCCTATTACCGCTTGGCACGCTGGCTCTATCTCCGAGGAATTCCAATTCTACCGCGGATCGTCGAAAGGCTCAATTTTCTTGTATTTCATTGCTACATCCCGTATCAGGCGGAGATCGGCGAGGGATTTGAAGTCGGTTACTGGGGAGTAGGTGTGGTCATTCATCCGAGAGTAAAAATTGGCCGAAATGTGTTCGTCTCGAATGGTGTCACCATTGGCGGGCGAAACGAATTGCCGAATGTACCTACGATCGAAGATAACGTATTCATCGCAACCGGTGCCAAAGTGCTCGGCGAGCTTACCATTGGACAAGGCTCCATCATTGGCGCTAATGCCGTAGTGATTCGGTCCGTTCCTCCGAGGTGCATCGCAGTCGGAGTTCCTGCACGGATCAGTCGGGAGAACATCAATGTCCGCGACTACACCGGATGGCCGAAGTCGCCCCCAGCAGAGAGTATTCAATCGATTACTTCGAGATGAGTGACCGTGAGCGAACCGACCAAGCGCATCTTCCATATGGTGAATTCCCTCGACATGGGAGGCAGCGAACTTCAGATGGTCGAGGTGGCTTCGCGTCAGAAGGCAAGAGGATACCAAGTCATTGTCGGATGCTTATCCTCTAAGGGTTCCCTCATCGAGGGCTTGAGTCACTCAGGAATCTCGGTGTTCGAATTCAACCCGCAAGGCGCGCTCTTTCTCCCCCGGGGAATCTTTCAGTTGCTCCGCTTGACTTGGTTTTTCGTTAGACATCGATTCGATGTTGTTCAGGTCCACGATCTTTACTCGACACTGCTGGGTGTACCAGCGGCATGGCTTGCCCGAGTTCCCGTGATCCTCTCCTGCCGCCGCGATCTTTCACATTGGTGGTGGTACACGCCACGCAACAGACGAATTCTCCGGTACGTCCAGAATCGCTCGACTTATGTGATCGCAAACTCACAAGCAGTTCGCGATTTCTTGGTCGAGAAGGACGGCTTTGATCCGAACCTAATACGGGTCATTCGAAATGGTGTGGCCCTTGAGCGATTCACAAACGTTCGTGCAGACAGGGAAAGGCTGTTTCCTCATTTGCGAGCACAAAGCCAACTTATCGCCGTCGTGGCCAATATGAACGTTGAAACCAAGGGCCACGCAGATCTGATTCGCGCCGCGGTGGAGGTCTCTCAAGAATTCCGTGACGCGAAGTTCTTGCTAATCGGTGATGGGGCCGAGCGCAACCGCCTTGAAGCCATGACGGGAGAATTAGGATTGAGCAATACCGTTCTGTTCCTCGGTCGTCGGAATGATGTGCCAAGTGTATTGGTATGTTGTGACCTGTTTGTCTTGCCTTCGTGGGCCGAGGGGTTACCCAATTCAGTACTTGAGGCCATGGCGGCGGGACTCCCAGTTGTGGCTACACGTGTAGGGGGAATACCAGAACTCATCGACGACGGTGTGAGCGGGTTGCTTGTTGCGTCAAAGGATTCGCATGCGCTGGCCATTGCTATCCTACAACTTCTTAGGAATGATGGGCTCGCAAAGCAACTGGGGCGAGCTGCTAGAGAACGTGTCCGGGCACAATTTAATTTTGAACGATTGCTTTCTGAGTTGGACGACCTGTACACAGAACCGCGGCAACATGTGGAGAGAAACTGACCTCGCTCTAACACCAGAGATTCAAGTGGCTCAGGAAGAGGCCTACGGAAAAGTGCCGCACAGACTCAAGGTTACCATCGTTGCACCCAGCCTGCGCTACGTTGGCGGGCAAGCTGTTCAAGCCGACCTTCTCGCGCACCTCTGGCAAAATGATCCCGACGTGGAAGTCTGTTTTCTGGCCGTCGATCCGCCACTCCCTGGCGTACTCGCCTGGGCAGAATCCATCCCCGCTCTGCGCACGATTCTGCGCGAGCCAATCTACTTCCTGCATCTTTGGTGGGGCATGAGAGAAACCCGCATTGCGCACATCTTCTCGGCGTCCTATTGGTCGTTCCTGCTTGCGCCTGCACCGGCCTGGTTCTTTGCAAAACTCTGCGGCACAAGAACTATTATCCACTATCACAGCGGCGAGGCTCGTGACCATTTGAATCGCTTCCGTTCCGCAAAATCTGTTTTGGCGCGGACCGACCAAATCGTCGTGCCCTCCGGTTATCTCGTCGACGTCTTCAGCGAATTCGGTCTGAGCGCCATAATCGTGCCCAATCTGGTGGACCTCTCGCAATTCCGGTATCGGGAACGCAACCCTCTCCGCCCTCATCTGGTCTGTACGCGCGGCTTTTCCGAATACTATAGCGTGGATGTAGTTGTCAAAGCGTTTGCGGAAGTGAAGAGACAATATCCCGAGGCACAGCTCGATCTTGTAGGCGGTGGCCCGCTGGAAGCCACGATCCGCAAACAAGTTGGGGATCTGCAACTTTCAGGTGTCAAATTCGCTGGCGTAGCTTCTCGGCAGGAAATCGGCAAGTACTACGACCAGGCCGACATCTTCGTCAACGCGTCCTGGCTCGATAACATGCCCGTATCGCTTATCGAGGCCTTCAGATCGGGCACGCCCGTAGTCTCAACTTCACCCGAGTCCATAACATACTTGGTGCGGCACGAGCACAATGGATTGCTCTCAAAGGTGGGTGACGATAAGGCGCTTGCCGCAAATGTGATTCGCCTGTTGCGCGACCCCGCTTTGGCTGCCAACCTAGCCAAGAATGCTTATGAAGATTCGCAAAAATATACTTGGGACGCGGTCCGTGAACAGTGGCTCAAGGTGTATTGTGATCTCGCAACGAACGGAAATTAAACCACTGCGCTTATGTCCTATTTATTTGCGGGTCCGTCGCCGGAATCACTGTTTGCGGAGAATCCGATATTTGCGTCGGTAACTCGCCGTCCAGAAATATACGCTGCCAGAATTCGAGATTTAGCAAGCGCCATATACGATTGCCGTTATCCCTCTGGCCGGAGCGATGTTCTGCGAATAGCCTCCGCACCGCATCCCGCTCGACCAAGCCACGTTTCAGAGTGCGGGGCTCCAATAGCATTTTCTCTAATTCGTCGAGTTGTGGTCCGGCCAACCAACATTCCCACGGCGTTGGGAAACCCATTTTCTGTCGGTGCACAATGGAATGGGGTAGCAAATCCTCCACCCCTGATTTCAAGATTTGTTTTCCACTAAGCCCCCGGACCAAATGTTTCGCAGGTATTCGCGCCGTGAATTCCACAAGGACATGGTCAAGGAAGGGGACTCGGCTTTCAATGGACGCGGCCATGCTCATCTGGTCCTGCTTCATGAGCAACTCCACCATGTAGGTGTGAATGTCGGTGTACAAAAGTCGGTGGAGAAGATCGCCCGCGGATTTGTCCCAATAGGCCATTGAAGTTGCGTAGGCGTTTCCGCTCCGTTCACGCGCCCCGGGAGTGAGCAGTTCGCCTTGTTCCCCGGCCGAAAACGCGGAGTAAAAATTATCGAAATAGAATGAGGGCCATGATGCGCCATCCCTTCCCGCAAATGTATGTTCCATCTTGCGCCGTAGACCAGATGGCAGCGCCCCACTCCCGATTCCATCGCGTATCCACTGACGGAGAAAAGCTGGCGCGAACGAACGGTAGACACCGTCCATGCGGGAATTGGCCAAAGTCCAGGCGTAACGCGTATATCCGCCCAAGGTTTCGTCGCTGCCTTCGCCCGTAAGTACAACCTTCACCCGTTCCCGCGCTAACCTAGCCACAAAATAGAGAGCCACACTCGAAGGCCAAACAATTGGCTCGTCTTCATGCCAAATCAAGTGAGGCAGCGCCGCGAAGAATTCGTTCCGACTTAGCCGCACTTCATGGTGTCGGGAACCGATATGCTGGGCCACCTGGCTCGCATACGGGAGTTCACTGAAAGATTGTTCTTCGTAGCCTACGGCAAACGTCTCAATCGATTCGCGGCGGATTTTCGTCGTCAAAGCCGAGACTACGCTGGAATCTAATCCTCCACTCAGGAACACGCCCAAAGGCACATCGCTCATCAGGTGGCTCGAAACACAAGATTCGAGCACCTCACGATAAGTCTCGACGTAATATTCTCGGGGACGATCCTCTTCGTCCGCGCCCACGGTGAGATCCCAATAACTACAGATTTTCACTTGTCCCACTGTGTCTGTCTCCAACGTGTGTCCCGGGGGAAGCTTATCAATGCCGGCGAACATCGTCTGGGAGCCTGCCAGATACCCAAAGGCCAGATATTCTGCCAGTATGCCGGAATTCAACTCGGCTCGAACACCGGGGTATGACAGGATTGCCTTGATTTCAGATCCAAATAAAAATGTCGTTCCATCGTATCGATAATAGAAAGGCTTGATCCCCAGTCGGTCGCGGGCCGCAAACAGGGTCTTACTGCGGCGATCCCAGATAGCAAAGGCGAACATCCCGCGCAGATATTTCGCGCAGTCCCGACCATACTGTTCATAGAGGTGCACAATTGTTTCTGTGTCGCTTTGCGTGCGATAGCGATGGCCGAGAGTTTCGAGTTCGGCGCGCAACTCTGCATGGTTATAGATTTCGCCGTTGAAGACGATCCAAAGGGTTTCGTCCTCATTCGCAATCGGCTGATGTCCGGTCTTTACATCGATAATGCTGAGCCGCCGCATGGCCAACCCCACATTATCTTCAACGAAATACCCTTCGTCATCTGGGCCGCGATGCACGATCTGGTGATTCATATTCGCGAGGGTATTTCGATCCACTTCTTGAGTTGCGTTGGGATGGAGAATACCGCAGATTCCGCACATACTCAGTGATCAGCCTCTCCGCTTTCGCGAGAAACTGTTTGTCCAGATTCAAATGCTTTGCTCATCTCCTCTTCCGAGACAAGAATATCGTCTTCCGGACAGACCACCTGCTTCTTGCCCTCGCAATACATGATTTCGCAGCGAGACACGCGTTTGCGTGAAGAAGCTATCCTCTTCCCGCAAAACTCCACATACGTGCCATTGCAGAAGACGAGAAGATTTAGTTTTCCATTCGTGCTGCAGGAGTACAGAAACTCGGCATCGCTCTTCCATTCATCGTACGTCCAGGAGTCCTCCTGCGCAAATAGGAAGCAATGATCTTCCCGATGGTCGTGGAAGCGGTAAGCGCTGACACCGGGAGAAGGCAGTACCTGGGTCAACCTGGCTTGCACATTCACCTCTTCGAGCGAACTGCCGATAGGCGCAAGCAGTGCGGCAATTTCGGCCGGGAGTGTTGTCGCGTTCGCGAATCGAACCACGTTTGCCGGCTGATCCGCTCCATAGGCGGCGGACCATGCACCTTGCGCAACAGTCCTGGACCAGGTTTGTCCTTCGGCAGAAAACAAAGCGATTCCAACACTTTTCCCAGGCAAGGTGAATTGTCCTTCGACTGTGTCCGAGGGAGAAAGCTCAGGGCTGAGATGCCAGTGCAGATCAACTTGGTGTTTGCCGTTTCCCAACAGCAAGTCGCGTACTAACCAGAATTTCGGCTTCCGAAAAAATACATATCTGCGATGTACGACTGAATTATCCGGCAAGGCATAGCCGTCATGACTTCCCACGAACAAATCAAACATCTGTCCGTTGATCCAGTTTTCAACAGTGGCCTTCGTCAAGCGTTCCCACGCGAACGGCCCTCGGGGGATTGACTGACTGCATCCATCCAGTTGAATCGTGTTGTGGGCCGCCGTACCGCGAAACTGGTCTCGCTCCGCTCCAGCACCCACATACGCATAAGTGCCCGGGTCTCCGAGCAATTCGCGCCCCTCGGCATGCAGCGTCAGACTCAATGCATCGGCGTGGCCGTGTCCGGCTCCGAGAGCACCCTGCGGGCCGGCATCGATGACTGCCTGCAGTTTCCTCTCACTGCAGCTCATAACGTATAGGCCACTCTCGGGTAAGCCCACCGAACGCATCTCCGGTTCCCTGGCTTTAATGCGATCGAATTCCGCCACACCCTTTTCCCCGAACAGCCAGAGTGTTTCTTCGGGCAATCCCCCCGCCAGCCATTTGAAATCTCCGTGGCCAAACAAAACCGCGCCAGTAGCGAGAGGATCGGAAAGATGCTCCGCGCGATTCCGCCGCGGATCAAAGACGCGACCACCATCATCGTCGCCCCATCGCGGCGGAGCGCCCGCCCGGCACAACACTGCCAGCGCGTCCAGCATTTGCTCAAGCCTGCGATTGTATTCTGGAGGAAATGGCATGTCGTTCAGCGAGGCCAGCACGCGGGCATGCAAAAGGAAGTCCAGCGCGTACACGTGGTAATAAGTGGACTGTTCGAAATAAAATCCATCCGGCCTTACCTGCCGCTCCGATTCCCGCAGCACGATCTCCCATCCCCGCCGCTTCCAACGCGAAGAGGAGTGCAATTCGGGGCAAAGCGTTCCGATGAAGAATAGCGCTACCGCTTCGCCCAGTAGGTGCGTATTGGGTGAGAAATATGTGGAAAGGTAAAGTTCAATATGGCGTCCACTCCGCGCCATCGCACGCATCCATTGTTCCCGGAACTCCGGTGTCATCGCCGGAGTTCCCTCCAGCAGAAAGTACACCCACAACCAGGAAAGGCTGCGAATGGCGACCTCCAGGCTGCTCGTCCAATTGATTCCTCGAGGATAGAGATTCTCTTTCTGCCAGTGCCGCCACTGAGCGATCAATTCAGAAGCATACCGGCAATCATCAGTAAGACGATAGGCTTTGGCTAGTGTTACCAGATGCTGATGACGGCTCAGTTCCCACGTGACCTTAGCATCTCCCACCGAAGCAAAATCCAAATATCGAATCTTAAACCGCAGATCGCGGGGTGCTTGTTTTCCATGTACGCGGTCTAAATGCCAATCGATCTCACGGCCGTAATCCAGATCTTCGTAACCCAGCAAGTCGAAACGGTGCCGGCAAATCTTTTCGGCACTTTTGATAATCGCTACAGCCTGCTGCGGCATCCTCTCCCGCAACAAATTCACACACCGCGGAACGTCTTCGCTGCGGAAAAAGAATCTTCTGGTCCCATCCCCTGCTCGACGAATCTCGCCGTGGGTTGGATCGATGCCCAGAGGGAATAAAATTGCATCTGCACGCTTCTGCAACTCCTGACGAACTCGATCTGAGAATTCCGCCCAGCCCATCGATGAGATCCGTCCCATTGCCCCAGACCGACGTTTCTTTACTTGCTCTTCATTCGGCATGCACGATCCTAGGCTTCACCGTTAGCAGCCCTTCCCCTGCGAGCCAATCTGCCATCTGACCTATGTTATCGCCGGTCGCACCTCCCGATAGGCCAGCGTTGACGGTCTTATAGTGCTCGACAAGATAAAGCAGCTTGGAGGACATGTCCTCAGCACTGGCGTCCTCATAGGTGACCATACCGGCCGGCTGGCGGCCATTTTCGCTGGCCACTACTGGCACGCCCAATCCCAATGCCTCAAGCACCGAAGCAGCTACGCCATCGCAAGCCGGTGTGCGCACTACCGCAAAGCATCGCGTCATGAGCGTCAGGAACTGATCGTGACTTAAATTCCCCAGCAGCAACAGAGAGTCCCGTTCCTCCTTAAGCCAAGAGGCCACGAATTTCTGGGCTGACGGCAATTCTTTTCCGGGGAAACCCAGCCAAATGAAACCGGCCAGAGGGTACTTTCTCCGAAACAGCGACATGCACTCGCGCAATATTTCAAGGTGATACTCTGGGCGGAACGACACATAAGAAAAAAACACGGGTCGCCGCCGGGAAAGAAATTCCTCCGACTCTACGGGCAAAAGTGTCGGCTCGAAGTCCAAATATTGTGAGGAAAACGTGGGGATTGCCACCACTTTCGATGAAGAAACTTCGTACCCTTCAATTGCTTCCTCGATCTCTGTGCTGTCACATACCACCGCTCCCGCCAATCGGAATAGAAGTCGAAATGATTGATACAGCTTCCATGAATCGCGTTGCGGGAAGTAATCTTGGGACAGACCACCATGGAAAGTAACAAGCGTAGGTCGCGCGAGGATCCTACCCAGCAACACAGCGATCATCGCGAGGAGATGCCCTATTCGGAACATCGCATTCACATGGACGTTTAGGCGGTAGCCATCCACCGCGTAACGGACTACCTTCTTCAAATAGTCGGGACCACTTTGAACATCTACATAGGAGGGATCCTTGACCTGCCGGTTCTCGTTGATCTTCAGAACTTCACAAATATGCCCGCGCCGCCGCAGCTCCTCAGCCACTAGCTTGGTCTGGATGGCCCAGTCACACATGGGAGGAGGATAGTTGCCAATCTGTAGAATCTTCATCATGGAGAGCAAAGTGGCACGGTTCCCAGTTGGAAGCGAGGTGGTTATTCCTCGATGTTTATACTATCAGCAAGCCCTCCATTGTCGAGAGGTTGATGGCGAGTTTGCGGGCTATTCAGGTTACACCCAGCGATGACGCATGGTCCTGCTAACCCAAAGTTGAGAACAACTTGGACCTACCTGCCGATTTGTTCTGTCGCAAAAGAGGGCTGAACATCCAGAATCGCATTTGAGAGCATAGGTGTGGACTACTACTCCACAGGGAGGCCACACTTTGAAACGGATATGCAGACGCCGTGTCAAACTTCCTATCCAGCCGGGAATTCACCAGGCAAGAGATCCAGGAGCTTCAAGAGACGATCCGGGTGTACTGGCGGCTGAGTTGAAAAGAATTGGTACAGAGCATCTGTGAACATCTGAATTGGGTCACACCCGCAGGACGGAACATGGTGGCTTCCTACGCGAAAGCATTGTTCAAACTGGAGGAGCTGGGATTGGTGAAGTCGCCAAGGCCGTGCGCCGGTCAGCAGCGGAAGGGTGAGCGTGCGATCATTGTGGGGGTGGACAGCCTTCGGAGGAGGAGATTGCGGGAACTGTGCGAGAGGTCGCCCAAACCCAAGGGATTTGGAACCGCATAAAGGGGTGGCTGCAACAAATGGAGATGCCGTGGCAAACCAGCGGTTTAGTCGTGCCGTTCCATCCCGCCGCCTCGCAGTGCGTCAATACCGCACAGTTTTAGAACACCCGAGCGTTGGTGGAACCACATGGGCGTGGACAATTTCTCCTTCCCCCTAAGTTCCGTCGCCCGAGTCTGCAATTATAGGCCATGGCGTGCGCATCTAGCGTGCGTGCGATGCGGAGTTGTTCCTATGTCTGGCGGCCGACCGAGACTCGAGATTGATTGGACGGAATTTGATCGCCTATGTGCCGTGCAATGCATCCTAGCGGAACTGGCAGCGTTCTTCGGGGTGTAAGAGGACATAATCAAGCGGGCGGTCAAGTGCGAGCAGGGATTGAATTTTACAGAGTATTTTGCACAAAAAAGGAAGGCCGGATTTGTCGCGCTGCGCCAGAAGCAGTGGGATATTGCGATGGCCGAGAATAACACCATGCTTATCTGGCCTAGCAAGCAGGTGCTTGACCAGAGGGCCGCCAGGAAGAAATGACCTGCTCGGGCAGCGCGGCGTTATTCTCCTCGGTGTGCGATGCCATTTTGAAGGCGTATAGCGGATTGGGTGTTTGGCGCGATTTCACAGCACATATAAGGCTACTTACAGGCGTGAAGATCCCACCAGAATACGGCGCCCGCTTTGTTGTAGGCTCGGCGTAGAGCGGCGTGCTTTTTCAATATTTCTTCCGGACCGATCCACGAACCATACGTCATTTCTGCGAAAGGGCCCGACGCGCCCTCTGAAAATGTCCAGTCGAATTGCTGCGCAAACGTGTCGAAATCGGCCCGCGGGAACACGCCGCGGATCAGTGGCCGTAACGGAGGCAATCGGTAGAGTTTTCGCGCCAATCTCGGCGCGAGCTCATAGTCAAAAATGGGCCTCTTATCTGTATAGGTGCTTTGGTTCAGCAGTTTGAAACGAGCATACCCGAGGACTAACAAACGACTGAGCAGCTTGGATTCATTTCCGTGAGCGAACTCAACAGAGATGTAGGGAGGTGCGGTGGCTTTCGACAGCGACTCGAGACAGACCAAGTCATAGCCTTCGATATCGATCTTGATGTAGTAAGGAATGCTGTATTTCGCGAGTATGGCGGATAGCGGCATGCAAGGAATCCGAACCGTTTTGACTATCTCCATCCCACGCCTTGACGCGACTTCATGTGAAAAGGAACTCCATTGATGATTTGCAGCCACATAGAAATCTGCTACACCCTCCGACGGAGCTATTCCGAGATTCAGGACCGCAAGCTTTCCGTCAGCGATCTCCTGAACAAAGCGCAGTTTTGCGGCTTCCGTCAGTTCGGGATTGGCCTCTATCGCGATCACCTCATACCCGGAATGCAGGTAGTATGCAGTATCGTTTCCATCGTTCATGCCCACGTCAATTACTACATTCTTGTTCAATAGTCTGTGCCCTCTTTCTTTCCGAGCACTTTGTCACACGCGTTAGCGGGCCCCGGTCGACCTTGGTTCTGCGCGTTTTCGTAATCCTGTTCGTTTAACCAGACGGCAACGCACAATAGCTGTTGTAAATTCGCGCGTTAAGCGGTTGTGGAAACGTCGAAGCTTCTTGATGGGTACAAGTTCGAGGCTGGCGAACCTGAGGGGGCTGCCCGCTATCAACTCCTCGAACTTCGCTATAGTCATTTGGTTCAGGCCCCCGGCCACCTCGCTAAAACGTGTTGCCCCATCCGTCTTAAAAGTGGACCGCCAACGGATAAGGGCCTTCTCGCTGAATATTAGATGAGCCCATGGAAAAACGGAGAATAGATGACCGCCCAATGGGTGATACCAGGTTGGCCCGAAGCTGACGAGCACTTCGCCTGTCGGCTTCAGGAGCGTGTTCATGATACGCAAGATTCCCGCGGGGTCGGCGAAATGCTCAAAGGCGAAACGACGATGTCGGCAAGCTCCTTCGTCGAAGATACGGAGAGACAAGTATTTTGAACACCCGCACTGACCGCCCTCTGTCTTGCTGCTTGGAGAACGTCCTCACGGGTATCAATACCGATCACCCGCTTGGCCCCTCTTCCAGCCATCTCTACGGCTTCAGCTCCTTTGCCACAGCCGAAGTCGATGACAACTTTCCCTGCAATCTTGGTGAAGAATTCATGCCCCATTAGAACCGCGAGCTTCGACTTGCCTTCGTAAATGCACCCGCTAAAGCAATCTGGGGCACCGGGAGAGATCCCTTTTAGAATTTGATATTGAATGTTGGTGAGCATTTCGCTGTTAGTCGTCGTCCCACCCTTGAGACGGGCGTCCCATCGTGAAAATCAGCATGTCCGTTTCCGAGGCAATCATTGTAACCCTAAAATCTCACACCCGCATGTTGACGACGGATCTGTCGTTGTCGGCGGGTCTCCTCCAGCTTTTTATCCCGCGCGGCGTCGATTCCTTCTGCCGTCCCGCCAGCATGTCCTTGGGCGTCACGTATCCGATTGCGCTATGTAACCGCACGGTGTTGTAGTGATCCACGTAAGTTTGAATCAGACGCAACGCGTCTTCCCTTGTCAACGGTGTGCCAGGCCGGATGCACTCCGATTTTAGCGATTTGTGCCAGCGCTCCAGCTTGCCATTCGATTGCGGATAGTGAGGCGACGTTCGCACATGTGTCATACCCGCGATGCGGATGAACTCCTTGAAGTCCCGGGCGATGAACTGTGGTCCGTTGTCGGAGATGATCCGCGGTTTTGCTTCTGGGTATTTCTCCCGCGCTCGTTGCAAAATGACTTCAATTTCCGCTTCGGTCATCGATTCCCGCAAATCCCAATGAACAATCGAACGGCTGTAGCCGTCCAGGATGCTGCACAGGTAGTAGAACGTCGCGCGAACGTTCAGGTAGGAAACATCAATATGCCAATGCGGGTGCGGCTGCGGCGGTTGTTCAAAACCGGTCCCTTTCTTCGTGGGCTTCCCATTCCACTTCCGCAGCAGTCCCGCCCGACTCAGCACCCGCCACACGCTGGCCGGACTCACCGCCACGATGTCGGCGTCCAGCATCATGAACGTCAGCCGCCGGTAGCCTTCCAGCGGGTTCTTCAGGTGGAACGCAATGATCGCCTGCTTCTCCCATTCCTCCAGCCAAAAGTCGAGGTGAATCCAGCCGCCATGCTCATTGACCTTGCCGTACCGCTCGCGCCAGTCGTAGAACTTGCTGGCTGTGATGTCGAGCCACCCGACGAACTGCCCGGCGCCGATCTCGGTCTTCTCCGACTAGCGCCGGACGAAATCTACGATCTGGTCCCGCGTATCGTGCGAAACCCAGACGCCGGTCAGAGTTCCCCAACTCTTTTTTTTAGGGCAACATGTTCCGCCATCAGTTCGGCCAAATCCTCATCCTTCGTCTGGACCTTCCTTTCCAGATGGGCGATGCGTTCCTGTTCGGCCTGATGGTTGGTCCGACCTCGCTGCTGAAAAGCTGCGGCTCCGTTCTCGAAGAACTCCTTCTGCCAACGGCAGAACACCGTCGGCTGGAGCCCCAGTTCGTCACATAGATCCGAGATCGGCACTCCTTCCACTGAATGCCGCGTCAGAATGGCGACCTTCTCTCCCGGCGTGTAGTGCTTCCGTTGTTTCTTCATGTGTTCGCTCCGTTATCTTAAGGGACGAACGCTTTCTCCATTTCCAGCTGAGGCAGGACACTTGTTGGCTTGCGAATTTGCCGAATATAAACTACTACTGGATGTCATAGAGTGCATCCCGGGAACGGCAATCGGGCTGGGCTCTCCAGTCCGTGCCTCGCATTCCAAGAATCTGTTTTGAGGAGATTTGACCTAGCACATGAATCGCTCAATTAGCGTCTTCGGTTTGGGATATGTTGGGACGATAACTGCCGCCTGTCTAGCCCACCGAGGCAACAATGTCATTGGTGTCGACTTGAGTCGTACCAAGGTCGAGACCCTGGATTCTGGAAATAGCCCCATCGTGGAACCACTGGTAAGCGACATGATTGGCGAGTCTCATAAGGCCAACCGGTTGCATGCCACGAGTTCGGCGGAAACGGCAGTTTTGAACAGTGATATCTCCCTTCTTTGTGTTGGCACGCCCAGCCTGCGCAATGGCAAGCTTGATCTCGGGAACATCGAACCAGTTTGCCAAGAAATCGGCGAGATTCTTAAGAAGAAGAACTCGTTTCATCTGGTGATCCTACGCAGCACGGTACTGCCTGGCACGGCAGAAACGATCGTCGTGCCAACGCTTGAAAAAGCGAGCGGTAAGCGTATGGGTGCGGGGTTTGGCGTCTGCGTCAATCCGGAGTTCATGCGCGAGGGAACGGCAGTGGCGGATTTTCTGGAGCCGGTCATGACCGTCATCGGCGCGGCCGACAAAGCCCATAGCGCCATGGTCCGCGATCTCTATGCTTGGGCGCCGGGCCGCGTGTTCGAGACTTCGTTCCGTTCGGCGGAAATGGTGAAATATGCTTGTAATGCATGGCACGCAGTGAAGGTAGCGTTCTCCAACGAAATTGGTACACTGGCCCGCGAACTGGAAGTCGATGCCGAATCTGTGGTGGAAATCTTTACTTCGGACACGAAACTTAATATTTCACCCACCTATTTGAAACCGGGTTTCGCTTTCGGGGGTTCCTGCCTGCCTAAGGACCTGCGCGCTCTGAACTATCGGGCGAAAGAACTTGACTTAAAACTTCCTCTATTCGAATCCATCATGCCGAGCAATGAGGAGCATCTAGTACGGGCGGTGGAGATGGTGTTGCAGAGCGGAAAACGCAAAATCGGAATGCTGGGGCTCAGCTTCAAGGCAGCTACGGATGACCTCCGCGAAAGTCCTCAAGTTCAATTGGTAAAGCGGCTGCTAGGCGAAGGCCGCGAGATCCAGATCTGGGACGACAATGTCTCGCTCGGCCGGCTGATCGGATCAAACCGTGAATACATCGAGCAGGTTATCCCTCACATCGGATCGCTTCTGAAATCAAATCTGGAGGAAGTTCTTAGGGCCGCTGAGGTGGTCGTGATTGGCACGCGCGGTATCGACCGGGACATTCTCCAAAAACACATTCGCCAGGATCAAGTCGTCATCGATCTGGTCAATTTGGAGAAAGCGCGCCGCCTGCAGTCCACGGCGGTTTATAAAGGAATCTGCTGGTAACTCTTCGAGATGAAAGTCCTTTGGGTCAAGGCTGGCGGACTTGTTCCCCCCGATACCGGGGGAAAAATCCGCAGTTACAATATTCTTCGCCAGCTGGCTAAGTATCACCAAGTTACCTTCTTTTCGTTCTACGCCGCTCATGAGAATGATATCCATGGAGAACTCAGCCAGATTTTCCAACGCGTGATCCAGATCCCCTTGGATTTGCCTTCAGCAAAGGGCGCCGGAGAATTTCTGGATTACGCCGCCCATCTTTTCTCGGCCCAACCGTATAACCTGGCGAAATATTGCCGGCCTGAAGTGTGCAGTAAGCTGCGCGCTTTACTTCAGGAAGAAACATACGACGTCATCCTCTGTGATTTTCTTGTGGCCGCCGGTGCTATTCCTTGGGATTACCGGTGCCCCAAAGTGTTATTCACACACAACGTCGAATCGGTCATCTGGCAACGCCATTATGAGGTTTCCAGAAATCCATTATGGAAAGCTCTATCCTGGCATGAATGGAAGAGAATGGCAGCGGCGGAACGAAGATATCTGCAAAAAGCTGATCACGTTATTGCAGTTTCAGAAAATGATCGGGAAGCCTTCACTAGATTCCTCGACCCACAAAAAGTGACGGTGACACAAACCGGCGCTGATACGGAATTCTTCCAGCCCAGCGGAGAACAAGAAATGCCCAATTCGTTGTTGTTCACAGGATCGATGGATTGGCTTCCGAATGAAGATGGTATCTTTTATTTCGCGAACGAGATTTTTCCCTTGATCTTGGCTAAAGCTCCGGATGCTTCTTTATGCGTGGTGGGCCGCAAGCCTTCAAGGCGATTGCAGGAACTTGCCTCACGTGTTCCCAACATCCAATTGACGGGATGGGTCGAAGATGTGCGGCCGTACCTAGCGCAGCGCGCAGTATGCATCGTTCCTCTCCGCATCGGAGGGGGGACGCGTCTAAAGATTTTTGAGGCGATGAGCATGGGCAAGGTCGTAGTCTCGACCTCAATCGGTGCAGAGGGATTGCCGGTAAAAAACGGGGAGCACCTCCTGCTGGCGGATGACCCTGCCAGCTTTGCCGAGAGTACCCTCCGGTTGCTTGGCAATGATTCGCAGCGCACACAGATCGGACAGGCAGCCCGACATCTGGTTGAGGAGAATTATAGTTGGGCGACGGTTTCAAAAGGCTTTGACCAGGCACTCGAAAGCGTGGTGAAGCGGGCACGACAGGGCTAGCCTAAATCGACAGTGTGGCTCCGTCTGTCTCAGTGCAATATGGTCAGAGGAGTTGACTATGCATCAGATTCTTTTGTTAGATATTCCAGGATAGACTGGAACGACGGATGAGTTCCCAAGGCATCGAGATCAAGCTCTGTCTCAAACTCCTCCTCGATCGTGCTGACCAACGTTGCAGCAGCCACTGAGTCCCACCCTGCCAATGTATCCAACCTGTTGGTGGCAATTTTCTGCTCGCTGGGTTCGGAAAACACGGCAGCGAAACAGCGCATTAGCCTGGATCGAAGATCATTCACCGGAACTCTCTTGGATATGCAGAAAGATAACTGGGCTATTCTTAACAAACTGCTGTCTGGAGAGCGAAAAAATGGCTTGAGGCGCTTTGCCTAACAATTGCGCAAAAAACTCCTGGGTTGGCCCATTACGGGGCGTAGTGGCAAAGTCAAAAATCGCCTCTTGAGCGTCGAACTTTTGGAACAGCGAAAGAAGACATCCATGCTCGATGCGCCGCGAAAATGCACGGCAACTCATCACCCATTGGTGGATGTTTAGAGTACCTGCTTGCGACTGACCTGCGACGACCGCAATCTTCCCAAGGGGACCGAACCTATCTTCGTACGAGGCCACCATCAGAAAAGTGTCGGGGTCATTCAGGTATTGGCGCCAGGAAGAGTCTGTGTGGCGCTTGCCATTCAAGTTGAACTGGTTCGTCTTGTTGATCAGTTCCAGAACTCGTGGATCCGGTGGAACCTTAGTGAATGATATAGTGATCTTACCTTCCGCCTCTCGGAGGAATCGCTCAGGAGTGTAACCCGCCGATTGAGTAACTTGAGCGACAGCGCGAGAAGAACGTATGCTCCCCAGACGAATCTCGTCTTCGGCAGAAATCGAGGTCTTTCCAAATTGATTGCGTAGATTGTACAGAAGCTGCAGCGTAGCTTTGTCGTCTTCCTTTGGAAAAAGCACGCATTCGATCCCAGGGCAGGCAGACCCAACCTCAGCTAGATCCATAGCGCTGTCATCCACAAAAACAACGCTATCTGCCCCGACATTCCAAATCTCCAGTATCTTTTTGACAGAGGCGGACTTGGGGCCCCAGTTCGCCTCAAGCGGGAAGATCTTATCCCGGGCGAGCAATGGCTTTCGGACCCGGAATGCCTCTTCGATCAGGGCAGGATCGTTCTTACTGGCAACTGCGATCAACGTGCCGGACTCCGCAAGCGAACTCAAGAACTGCTGGTAGAGGCCATGCTTCTGTGCGTGATGATCGAGATCCCAGCTGACTCCTTCCGGATTCACCTCGCCCAAAATACCCAACCAGAAAGTGTCGTCGAGATCGGTGATCAGCCCCTTCTTGGGAAGTTGCTCTCTCAGGAGTTTGGCGATTAGATCTGCAAGCTTGTCGGCGTGAGTCAAGCTATACGGGAAGCCGGTATTAAACTCCGATTTGACATCCAGCCTTGATGAAAGGGGTGAGATTTGATCGATGTGCTGCGAGTTGACTTGGCGGATTTCTGGAAACTCCGAAAGCCGCGAAGAGAAGCTTGCCATGATGCTGCGCAGATCACACTCAAAGCGACTAAACAGGAATCCTGGAGTAAATGAAATGGGCGGAAGGGTAAGCGTCGGAAATGAGACGGCCACCCTGTTCTTTGAGCTCAGAGACTCGAGCGCTGCGGAGATTCTCGCGGCTTGATCGCGAACTGTGCGAATGATTTCCGGAAGCTGCCGGGGACTCCAACCTCCCAAACTACGAATGCCCAAACGAGGATCGAGGTCCTGCCACTCGATCAATGCGACCACGAAAGAGTTGACGACGCTTCCGAGGCGCTCTAGATTTCCCGGAAGATCTCCAAAAACTCCGCTATTTATGGCAATCCTGTGCGAAGGAAAATCTTGGCGCAGATGTGCCTGCAGAAACGTCGAAAAGTGAAGAGGGGTAATCCCACAAGCAAGCTGAACGTCCAATACTGGCGATTCGGGTGCGGGACTTTGCTTTATGGCTTCCTGGGCTTCAAGCAATCTCATCGGCCGCTTATGTCATCACTTTCAGCGGCGATGATAGCATAGCCATGCCTTATTTCTGTCCCGGCAGCACGACTAAATCGCATCAACGAATGGTCGTATTGTCTTCCTTACCACCCTTTCACCCAATGTTCACGCATATTAGGACAATACCAAATAGCGCCATATATCGGGTCGGCGCATTCCAATCCTTCGACGAAATGGAGATCGCGATCATGCCAGGTGGATTCGGCCGTCACCATCCCCGCGGGTGATATGCACTTGCTGATCTCCCCCTTGGACAGATCGTACCGCTTCCGTCAACCGTTTTGACATTGCCAGCAAGTAGTTGGACGGTCCGGCAAGAAATCCGGAGGAACGAAACGTCTTTACCCACTCAGCGTGGCATTGGTTTACCAGCACAAGATCAGCTCCGGCGGAGGAAAGCTCCTGGTCGGCAAGAACCGCGGTAAGTGCCATTGCATCCGGGATCGCGACGCAATCGAGTATAGAACCTACTTGCAGATTTCCAAAATAGTGATGGTTGGCAAACCTAGTGTTCACACATACCGCCCAACCTACTGGTTTCTGGGCGCGTAGAATGACCAATATCTGCAGTCTGGGATCATCCGTCTGGTATAGACTAGTGAGGGTACGGCGGTCGCGCTTGACTGCGAAGGAGCAACTCTCCCGATAGCTATCCCAAATCTCATCGGCCCATGAACCCCAGCTTTCTTCTCGGCGCACTGCGCCATGACACGTGACTTGTCGGCGCTGCAGCATCGAAATGCCGAGAGAGCCAGCTCCCGTCCATCTTGCAGCCCGCGCTACAACGCTTCGAAACGTGTTCGTGTGTAGGACTCGCAATTCCTGCAAGAAGCGTCCAGCCCGGTGGACCCGGAAGAGAAACGGGACTGGGCGGACAGACCAGCCGGCCGCAGATAGAAGCCGGGGCAGAGGTTTTTTTTGTGAACCCATGCCTACCATAAACACAGCCTCACCCTGCTTCTGCTCGAATCTTACTAATTGCATCGCCACCATCGAGTACTTTGGGTCCACGATGCCTTCTGAAAGGGGAGACTGAAAGTTAATCGCACGGACTTCCTGGCCATTTAACCAGCCAGGCTGGTCCATTTTTAGAACCCCCCCGCGTACTTCTTCTCCATCAACAACGACGAAGGGCGTCCAGTTGATGACTGAGCCGATGTCAGGAGGGGTGGATATTGGGTTGGTCGGAAGCAGAAAATCGCTGGCGGCGTTCCCGGCGGCCATTCGTCGATTGAAGGCCTCAACCGCGGATCTGTATATTTCTGTGAAAGGTACGATCTGTAGGGGCATGGCAGAGATTGTCTAAGAGGTTCCGCGAAATAGCTTCTCCCACAACCAGCGGGTCTCCAGCCGACGTCTCAAGCGATTGTCTAGGACGGTCAAACCCTTGGTGTCAGCAAGGAAATCCAGGAGTTCCGAAACCGGAACGAACCATCCGTTCTTACGTGCCAAGTGCTCCATCGTTTGGCGAAACTCGGGGATCAACTTTCCACCCTGTACGTACCCATGGCCGAAATGAGTGTACATAATGCAAGCACCGCCCTCTGCTTCCAGTCGGTCTTGATGCCCCGCCCTCAGAGTCTTGAGGAAAGCAGGTGCATCGTGGCCTTCCGAGGCTGAATACCAGCTGCGCACATACGGACGAAGCGGATCGAAGTAAGGCATCCATGGGTTCCTGTGGAGGGTATCGATATCCGAGTACACAAAATTGCGGCAGTAGCGAATTTGTTCGCGGCAAATATCGCCCCAAAAGCTGGCATGAGTTTCAACATGCCCAAACCATTTGCCGCGCGTACGACCCAAGGTGACCAGGTTGTATAGTGCGCGTCTCCACCCAGTCAGCCGTGCGGGGCCCCAGTAGATTGCGTCAGCGTTGTAATGGTTTGCCATAGCCGCTGGTGGTTTTCCAAAATACGCTTGGAACCGGCGCAAACCCTCCGCGGTCTCCTCGCGGGTAGCTGAGTACGGAGCTGCATTATGAAATCCGATTTCAAATCCGATTGTCTGTAGATGCTGGAGGAATGCGCGGTAGTCGGGGTTGGCGCATGTCTCACCACCGGAATTCGGTTCCCGGCGAATGCCCAGCGGCCATACGCCGATGGTCGTCCGGAAACCCAGGTCGCCCAGAAAGGAATACACCATTTGAGTAGTTTCGAACGACTGCCCATCGGGATCGTCAAACACGGTGAATGCAAATTTGTGGCCTTTTGGCCACTCGATGCGATGCGCACCAGGTTTTCTAATTAAGTCGGACTGAGTGGGTTTAGAAGCTTCCATCGTCCCCTGTCCGCATACCCGTTCCGCCGAGACGAACAATCTGCCGGTAGCCACTTCGTCCTGCATAAGTCGGATTCCCCGAAGCGTGACTCTGCATGACGGACGAAAAATAGACCATGACGTTGATTCTAGCGCCCAATAGCCACACTATCTACCCACTTAGGCATTCCAGCCACTATTCTTGCGCGGTATCACCCGAAATGTAAGTGAATTGAGAGCTATCGAAAGCTACGGTTACTGAGATATCCGGTTTACTCAGCTTTGTTTGGCATCGGCTTTTGATTCAATCATTGGTTTATTTCCCGGCAGAATCGAGCCCTGAAAAGGTACGATTTGCCATGAGGAGGAAATGGTTCCTGCTTGAACAGATCGAGCACAGGCCAATTGCGTTCCAAGTAGGTTCATCCTAAAGCCGCGAATTCTTCTTCAGCCATCTTCAAACCTGGGGTTGGTCGCGTTCTATCCCGGGACGAATCGCATGGTGAGTTGGAGCCCCATATTAAATCATTTCACGGTGCATCGGGCGAATGAGATCGGGATATTTCGGCCGCCGCTCTTGAAGTCAAGGAGAGATTCGTAATGGTATACTTTCACCATCGTTATGAGGCTAGAAGAATGGATTGACGGGCTTCGTTGTGTGAATTTGAATGCTATTTCCATCGCAACACGGCGGCCTTCAGGTTTGCGTACTTACATTTCGCACTGCGCTAAGAAATATGATGAGATCTTTGGTAGCGGGCTACCTGGGCGCTCTCCAATTCGTCCGCCGACGGAAGATTTAGTTATTACGCTCCCAGCCGCCCACTCCGGCGGTGGGATGAGTTTTTCAGAGATGGTTGTTCTCGCTCGAGCCACAAAGATGCTGAAGCCATCCACGATTTTTGAAATCGGCACCTTCAACGGCCTAACGACTGCCATATTCATTTTGAATTCTGACCCGGCGACGAAGGTTTTCACGTTGGATCTGCCGGACGATTCCAGCGGTAACCAAGAATATCTCTCCAGTGATGCGCAACTCGTGGCTGTTCGCAAATTAGGTTCAGTTCCACGGGCACTCGGATTGAATAACTATGTGCAGATTTGTTGCGATTCCATGCTGTTTGATCCGTTGGAATTCACGGATTCGATGGACCTATGTCTGGTTGACGGAGCGCATGATTTCGCTCACGTTGAGAACGACACCGTCAAGACGGCTAGCATGGTTTCAGATGGAGGAACGGTCTTCTGGCACGACTACGGCGGGAAGGGCTCCATGAGGGCGTTAGCCAAGTATCTAAATTTACTTGGAAGGAAGGCCCAGATTTTTCGCGTTCCCGATACGTCTTTAGCGTGGGCGCGTGGCTATGAATTGAAGCGCGCCACCGGGCACAGAAGTGATTCCAATTGGAAACTCTAGGGGCGGGAATTAAACGCTAGCCGTCTGATCTGTGAGTGAATTCACCGAGTTCGGAAACAGTTTCGGAACGATCGCTGCTAGGAAGAAACGTTCCGAACAGCAGCCAGAAAATGATGCTGTCTTTGATGGCAGCTCGCACAGAGCGTTATAAGGTTATCCAATGCATCGTCGCCGAGTTGAATCACTCAGGTTTAGCATAGAGGCGCGAGGTTTCCATCCCAACCTAGACAATGAGATCCTGGCAATGCTCTTTGGAGAAGAGAAATATACTGGTTTTAGACTGCTATAAAGTATTTGGCAGGACTCAGGGACTCTTATTAAGGACGAAAAGTCTAAGGAATTTCATTTGCCACCGGAGTCACGCAGAACAAAGTTTCTTGACTACTCAATGCGCAATAAATGATGTCGAGCACCGTGGGAAAATCATGAAAGACCTCTCGGCGCAGCGAGAAAGAATGGAGAGCAAATCTTGTAGCGTTCCTGAATCGTCGAGATTGGACCGCCTGCTGCGATATAGTGCAAGCCTTGAACGCCAGTTCGATCGCACCTTGAGCCAGCTCGAACGACTACAGCGAATGCGCAAGGGAGAGCCCGGCCCACCGACCTCAATGTAAACCTAACGACATGAACTGCATTCCGGAAAGAGCGCAAAGTCCTGAGCGACGTTCCGACCCACCGAACGGGTTTTGGCGTCATTTGCGTATACACTGATATACTTATAATTATATTTTTGTCATGACTCCTCTCGGCGAAGGCTGAGCCCGACCCATCGACGTTCAATGTAAACTTCTCGCCATGGTCTGCGTTCCGAAACTGGTACCATCCTGCCCACAGGAAGCAGCGACGGAGAGGTAGGCACTCGGTCACACCATCTGCTGGTTGGACGCAAGGAACACGCAACAGGTTCGAGCGAAGATTTCAAAATGTCGGAAGCACCATTCTCAGGGGTGGCGCTTTTGTTTTACACGCCGCGCATGTTCGGCAGCTAACGGGTGCAAGTCCTGTCCCAACCTGATGGAGGTGAAGGGTAGTTAAGCGCAAGGGCGTCACCGCGGGGCAGAGTCTGAAGGAAGCGTGGAGCAAGGATACGGGCCGATGCACAAGAACTGGATAAGAGTGCCTGTCAGTAGTTTGTTGGCTGCTATCTTCGTCAAGGTCGGGGAGCATGGCATTTTTCACCTTCCATGCGCTTTTACGTGACAAGAGACGCATAGGGTGATCAAGTTTTGCATTGTATCGCCACCAAGCTGGCTCCTGGCTTTCAAATGATGCACTTGCAAACTCTTTTTCGAACCGCACTCTTGGCATTGCCAACCGTCTCGTTCCAACACTAGTTTTCGGACCAAAGCATAGTCCGTCACATCCAATTTGACCCTCGGTTGCTTCTGTCGCAGACGCATTGAATCCTTTCAATCCATCGTTATGGTTCTGGAGGGGTGGCCCCTGCCAGAAAATCAGCGCAGATCATCTCCAGGCAATAACCCCTCGACTTGTCAGTTCCAAGCATCAGTCCAACAATCTCAAGGGCCTTCTCCACCACCGGTAGCTGACTCTTGTAAAGCTTGAAGTAGATAATCTCCCACGACTCCGTTTCCTTCCCCGTCAGGTGTCGCTCGACCTCCCGCTTGAACTCTTCCCTGGGGAGCACCTGGGCCTTGTGCACCCAGGGTGCACTTTCGAACCGCTCTCCCTCCCTCCGTGCCACCTTGGCAAGCTCTCGCGCCTTCGTCCAACCGATCTCCCGCAACAGCTGTTTCGGAACACGCGTCAGATTTTCGTGGATGGCCATGAGGTAATAGGCCTTTCGCCGGGAGTCCGGAAACCGCTTCTCGAGAAAATCGTCGAACGATTTCATCTTGTCCAAGCGCCAGTACTGCCCCGCGCGCACTTCACAGAGGTACCGACCCAGATCAACGAAGCGCAAGTCCTGCTCGCGCCTACCTTCTTTCTCCCAGGCGAGGATCTCGTCGATCTTGCCAAGTACGAAGACCGCGCGTTTCAGATTGAGTTCAGGAGGCATCAATGCCCCTCTGTTAATCCATAAGCTCGTCAAGCCATGCAAGGTCGCTCGCTCCTGCTGAACGGATGAGGTTCGAATCGATCAACTTCTGGTTGTTGAGACATAGCCCGAGATGCGCGCAGCTCACGCAGCCGTTCTGTGGGAAGCGGATCCCGCTGTGGGAAGGGAACTGGGCGGCCTCGATCTGGGCGATGGTGGTTTGCAGCAGACGTTCAAATTCCATGCGTTGTTCTTCGGAGATAGAGGTTTTGAGGTACTGGATTTCCGGCTGATGCTTCCGCACGAAGACGACGAAGGCCACTTCAGAAATCCCAGTCATCCAGGAATAGGAAATCAGCTGCGGGTCGAGCGAAAGCAGTCCTGACGGCTCCTCGGGATAGCGACTGGCCGTGGTCTTCCAGTCCATCAGACAACGCTGGCCATCGAGCTCACCGATGGCGTCAATGTAAGAAACAAATTGATTATCGTTTGGGAGTTCGTGGACCAGCTTGATTTGAAGATTCTGTTGCGGCTGGGGAATGTGGACTCGATTGGCCCGGGCAAAGAGTTCGAGTAGATGCACTCCTTGATGGACCAGCCGATCCCAACTCTCTCCCTTTTTGTACTCGAATGGGGTATCCCGAAAAGCGCCCCACTCCCGATAGAGCGCCGCGGCACAATCCTCGCCGCAGAAATAGGACTCAAGTGCTTTCTCAAAGCAGCGGCCGAAGATCATGGCGGCTCGGGTCTCTTTCTCGCGCCAGCCATCCAGATAACGATGGCGGTAACTGCGGGGACAGCGAAGGTATTGGGCGATCTGGGTGTAGCTATAGTTCATCTTGGCTACTCTCCCTCTCGCCCAAGTTGCTCACTGTGCAAGAAAGTGCCTCCCACTCGGATGCGGAGGCAAAGGCATCGAGGTTCTGGTAGGAGTGCCCGTTAAGGCTGGTAAAACTGGTCCGGACGACACCCCGCAGGTTCAGGAGTGCTTTTTCGTCCACCTGGTCCCGGGTGAGCAGTTCGGTGTCGTAGCCAAAATCGCGAAGGAACCAACTGAGCTTCCAAAGAGCGCGGTCGGTGCAGTAGAGCCGCCCCGAGAAGGAAAGTGCTTCATGAGAGGTTGGTTCCAGGATGCCGAAGCGCAGTGCAAAGAAGGGTTTCTGGGGATGCCAGCGAAAGGAGGCCCGTTCGACCCTGACAAGAAAGAGCCCGTCGAGATTAGAGACCAGATCCTGCTGCCCCGAATGGAGGCCGGGAATATGTCGCCTCATGATCTTGCCTCCACGGTGGGTTGAACGTAGGAGTTGAGTTTGCAGACCAGGGCATCTCGGTTCTGTTTCGCAGCCGACGCGAGGTGGGAGATAAAGGACTCGACCAATTCACGGCTGGCGCCGCTAAGTGTGGCAGTGCCGCAGAAATCCGCCGCATAGAGCTTTACGAGATTCGCGTCGAGGTTGTATTGGCGGATCAAAAGACAGAGCTGATCCCGGAGTCGCGGTTGGCCGTTGCCATTTCCGTTGGAGGGATGCCCGTTCGATGGCGCGGGAACTGCAGAAGCTTTTGGCGCGCTAGAGAACGCACCCAACTCTTCCACCGAGCAAAGACCGATCCCGTATGCCTTGCGGGGGGCGCGATTGACTGCCCTTGTTTCTGCAACGCGCATCTCGGACCCACGTACAAGGGAAGAGACGTTGGAGGGGGCGGCGTCACCATGGCCGACGAACCCTTTACCATTTTTGGATTTGTAAACCGTGGCTTTGAATGACCAGCGTGCAGCAATGGGATCACAGAACTCGTGAACTGCTTCAACATCAATGCCGGCACAATAACGCCTCTTGGCTAACCTTACCAGCCCCGCATGTGTGACGTACCACCCACCCTGAAGCAGAAGTATCTCGCGCATGGCAATTGAGAAGCCGAAGTAGCGGGTTATCTCGCTCAGTGAACGCACCTGTTGCGGATCGAGGACGTCGCCCCATACTTGTTTGGCCAACTTGCGATTGCTTGCGACCAAATGTTGGTACTTAGAGTTTTTGCTCATGCCACCTCCAGTAGTGTAACACTACCATAGTGGTACCATTATGTCAAGAGCACTATGTGGCCCGCCGCTGGCTTGCAGAAGTCAAAGGATGGAAACGGACGTGTGGGATTACGAGAACGTGGAGCTACTTTTTGATGCTATTTTTTCTGATTGTTGCTTCGGCCGCAGTCAACGCCGCATTAGCGACAAAACTGCTCACACTTCGACGTTCGATTTCGGCGGCTTGATCGACCAGTTTGCGTTCATCGCTGGTGAAGTAAACGAAAGTTTTTTTCCCAAGGCCTGGTGCGGATCTCCGACGCGATGCGGTGGACTGTTTCTTCGTCACAACCAGATGGTATCACCAAATTCAAGGCCGCCGTCCTACTCAACTAGCCCCATGTGGTAAAGGCCAGCAATGTTTGGAATTCCTGCCAGATTCGGGTCAAGGACACCCCTGTGATTCCGCTCATTCGCTCGGCGGATGTGGATGTACGGAGGCAACGAAATTATTAGTTGCAAACACCTTCGCAGAGGAGCATAAAGAGAACAGTTGAGGCGCGAAAGCCCTCGGCTAAGGAGAAACAAAATGCTTTGAGGGGCAGCGAAAGCTGTCTCTTGAGGTGCTCTGTTCTTCTCAGCCGGGGGCTTTTTGTATTTGTGGGCAACTTAATTCGGAATTCAATTGGGCCAAGATTCCAAAGTCGGAGGACAAAAATGACTCAGATACCGAAATGTTCTGCAGAAATTGCTGCGATCGAAAATATGGACACATTAGATGTACCAGGAGGAGCGGGCCCCCAGGAGCCGGCTGCGGCAGGGACCAAATCAACTGATAGTAGTTCCCCTGTGTCGGCCAGTCAGCAAACTTGCCCGTCGAAACCAAACACCGATCAAAGTGGCCAATCCACTAAGCAGGACAGCACGCTGACTCACCCCAGACGGAAGGGTGGTCCAAGGACAAAACTGGGAAAAGAAAGAAGCCGGCGAAACGCGGCCACGCATGGCTTAACCGCCAAGATCATTTTGCTAGAGGACGAGTCGCCTGCGGAATTTGAGGCATTTTGCCAGGAATTTCGAGACTATTACCGGCCAGTGGGAACGCCACAGGAATTAGACGTTCTGGATCTCGCCTGGGTGAAGTGGTGTTTGCGACGAGTGCCGGCTGCCGAGAGAGCGGAGATTGAACTCGAAAAAAGGTACAACTCGCGGGCTGCTGATCGCAAGAAACGGGATAGGGAAGAAGCGGAGGTCATCGAGGCCTCGGTGGACGCGCAGACCAAGGTAGACACAGAGACCGCGCGATACACAAAGGCCTATGTAGAAATCCCTCGGCCCGGTCTCATGGAACGTTGGGATAATCCCGTGATCCGACAAAGATGTCTTGATCTTCTAAAATCGCTTCATAAGTCAATAAAACTAAGATTATTTTTTCCGGCCAGGGACAACCAGATCATAGACAAGATTTTCGGAGTACGAACTCCATCTGAATTCCGATTGTTCTACAGCTTATGTGCTAAACCAGGACCCTTCAAGGAGTTCGATTTGCCTCTGGATGAACGTTTATCAAGATTTCTCGATTATTTAGAAGAGGTAATAGACAGGTATGAGCGTCTTGCGAGGCGGGCGGATTCCGATTCTGCGAAGCGAATAAGATTGGAAAGTGAATCTGCAGTCGTTCCCGACCGCTTACTGAGATATCGCGCACATCTCGAACGGGGATACGATCGCATCTTGAAGGGGCTCCTACTACAGCAGCAGATTCGCAAGTGACAGCCTGTACCCCGACGCTAAATGTAAACCTCTCGACATGATTGGGTTCCGGAAACACGCCATGCTGCTCGCCGAAAAGACATGGCGCAGGACCCCACGAGATTTGACCGATTACTCGCCAGTAGATTGGAACCGACCACGGAGGAAGACAACTTTCTGAAGCAGAAAAACTATGAACAGACGCAGGCGCCTTCGCCTGCCGATAGGAGCTCTGGCGGGAGTCCTCTCAGCCCCTGGGCACAACCCTATTATTAATGTTGCGATGGCACAGGGTTTTGCTGCCAACTCCCCAAGGTCCAAAGACCCAAGTTACAAAGACCATTCAAACAATCCCCTTAGATGAAGCAAGCTCGCATTTAGGGAGCAGGTTAATTCGCAAACCTCTCGGGCAGGGTCGGTTCCGAGTTGAGCTAGGAAAACGGCCGTACTCATTCTCCATGCTTTAGAAGCCCGCTGGCCACAGCTGCGCGCTGTGGTAGACGGCGAGGATCACGATGCGGGCGTTTTCGATGGCATACGCGGCGATGAAAGGAGTATTCGAAATGACGAGCTCTCGGGTACCGGGAACCCGGCCAGCTCTGCCCGACATGGGGAAGGCCCCAAGCTGTTGAACGCAGGTGACGATCTGCATCGTAATCCGAGTCGCAACTTCTTCGCTGTTAGAGAGAGCGATGTAGTCGTGAGCCTGATCCAATTGCCGGATCGCCTGCTCGGTCCACCCGATCATGGACGTGCGCGTCCCGTCCTCTTGAGCCGCTTTACGACCTGCTCA
>Ga0181526_10000427_pt1 | contig 45379 bp, 32 predicted proteins | sample PEATcosm2014_Bin_35_FD_119750 | JGI IMG/M metagenome (GOLD analysis project Ga0181526, IMG submission 119750) | Peatland microbial communities from MTU Mesocosm Facility, Houghton, MI, USA - PEATcosm2014_Bin06_30_metaG | ecosystem: Environmental > Terrestrial > Soil > Wetlands > Peat | place...
CCAGTCACATAAATCGCTTTGCCCGTAGGATCTACTGCGATTCCGAATGCCGCCTCTCCCGGAGTACTGCCCGCAATATAAGAGGAGTACAGCAAGGTGGTCCCGGCAGGGTTGAGTTCAGCGACAAACGCAGCGAACGCCCCACCTGTGTTGGCGGTGAGCGGCGCCTCCATAAATCCGTTCGATGTGGTCGGAAAATCCGTTGAGGATGTGACTCCCGCGATATACGCATCGCCGTTGCTATCGACGGCGATCCCGTTGGCGGCGTCATCCGAACTACCCCCAACGTAGTTCGAGTAATTCAGAACCGGATCGAGAACCAGGGGCAGGTTTCGATCATAACTGGGCACTGAAAAGGTGACCCGATGATTGTCGGCAATGGCGTAGTTCCCCGCAACCTCGTGGCGCTCACCATTCACTTGTTGATAGATGACTGGCTTCTCTAGTCGCACTTCTCCGCCTGAGACACTGACCACCACATCGCCGCTCGAGTCGAGTCGCATCGCACGAGCGCCCTGTACATGGAGAGCGACGGCTGCAGGATCGGCTCCCGGCGCTACGACGAAGTCATATTCGAGATGGCGCTCGTTTCCGTAGAAAAGCAGATCTATGCCGGGATAGACGCCGGCATATTTCACCTTGCCATAGGTGGGCACATCGGTATGCCACTTCTTGGGATCGTTACCAGTAAAGTAGTTCACCTTGCCCGGCAGCAGATCCGTTCCTGCGATTTGAGGTTGTGGATCAGCGCCCTCCAACTGCAGACGCAGGACTGTCATCTGGTCTGCCGGACGCCCATTCCTGCGCAAATCGCGCATTGCCCGAAGAGTAGCAAAACGGTGTCGGGGCGAGAAATCAAAGTGGCCGGAAGGACGCAAAGCGACAACCGCTTCCTGAGAAGTCAAAAAAAGTTCATATTTTCCGCCGTGTGCGACATAGCGGACTTCGGGAGCAGTCTGTCCGACGTTTTCTTCAAATCTCAGCGGCAACTTGCCATAAGCTTGCAGCCATTGCGAATCTTGTTTTGCGTGCGAGCGCTTCGCCGTGGCCCCGGGTTCACCAGGAGTACCACGCCGCGCCGTGGCTCCTGCAAAGGTCAGGATCAGGCCACCGCATACCACTGTGGCCACGCTCATAAACTTCCGCGCAGTTCCCCACGTCGTCCGCGTCTTCATTGCAGCAATCCTCCTGGGTCCTGGAACCGAGAGTTACCGGCACAGTGTACTATTTTTTAATCTACCTCACGACTAAATAAACGCCCATCATCCCGATTTGAAGCCAATCCCGGCCGTTTGGGTCAAACTAATCTTGGTTTTGGGCGGATGAAGCGAATCTTGCACGGCTAAGATAGCACCCCGATTGGGGAAAAACCACTCTAAAACCGGCAGCCACAGCGGATGACATCAAATCAGAGGTGCGCTGCGGATGGAAAGGAGGGATCGTCTCAGACCATTAGCAAAGCGGGCGCGCCGAAGTCCCTAGCGAAGCAAAGTCTTCTCGGATGACCTGGCAGAGATCTCCGATTCGGGACGAATCTTTATGAGGAAAGACACGGCGAGTGGGAACCTTCTCGACCAATCGGCTAAGGACTCCAAACTCTTGTGCACGCAGATCACGACTGAGAACATGGTTACAGTAGGTGTCGGCTACTAGCGCGAGAAGGGCCGCTTGTGCTCGGATTGGCTCGACATAAGGTGCAGGGTCGGGTCGGCGGTCGCCCAGCAAATAAATAGCGCCAAGCCGAAGCGGGCGGTTCTCGAACCGTGCTCCCACATTCCCCAAAGAGAAACGGCGCTTCTCGCCATCCGGGATGATTCGCGGCAGCGCTTCTGGAGAGTCATGGAACATCTTCACGGACTCGGGCCAAAGGCGGAGATAAGGACATCCCGGCAGCACTTCGAAAGCCCCCCCACTTTCCGCAAGGGCAACAATGTCATCAGACAGTATGGCGAATCCTTGTCGGGCGAAGGCGGCCGCTGTGGTAGACTTTCCAGCCCCTGGCATCCCCACAAAAGCAACACTGGTGTCCACGATGGCTATCGCGCTGGCATGTAGGCAAGTCACTCCCCGCAAACGCAACAACAGTCCGAGAACCGGCCCGAGCAGATAGGCAGTGGCATTTTCGAGAGAGGCAGTATCCGGCCAAGTCGCCCAAACATTTGCTCGTTTGCGATCTAGCCAGAATTCTGTGCCGTCGTCGTAGGCGAGCCGGATGAATTCGCCGAGCGCCACACTCAGGATACGCAGAGCGGGCTCGCCAGCGGAATTGGTTTCGGCGCTGGTGTAGGTCACGACTTCTGAGCCTGGCGGAATCCTTTCGCTGGTCTGCAATGGGATTCCGAGGTGCAGTTCAACGTCACAATGGTCTGTGGATAGATTTGTAGAGCTTACTCCGGGTAGAGGTAGATTGGAACGGAGGCGCAGGCCGAACAGAGAGTAATCGAAATCCAATTTAGTTGTACGTTACAAGCCCGGAGCTATTGCGGTGGGAATTCATGGCGTCGATCAGAGGTGGCTGTGTCTTCTTCCAAGGGTTGTTCCCCCATCCAGTTTTCCCCTTGTCCCCGCTTTCTGAGTAAGGTCTCGCACCGTCCCAAAAACGATGAGCCTCGGCTTTGAATATGGTTTCTTGGGTTCCCCTCTTACGGGCTTAGCCATTACCGGCCTCCACATGCAAGTTATACCGAAATGCGTGCGTCGACCGCAAGCAAATGAGGCGCTGAAGCCCTAAGCTCCTCCTCAAATGTTCGGCATCTTTCCTCTTAACTAGCGGCATCATTAAAGCCGAACCCTCCATAAGATCCAAATCCAAATTCCTGCTCGCACATCTCTTTCAGAAAATTCTATCAGCCTTAGTCAACCTGAGACACGATCACCCTGCAGAACGGTCTCCGGATGTGTTCCCCCTGCTCTGGCGACAGCCTCGCCATTGCAGCTTGCAGGGATTTCTTGTCAAAAACCACGGGAGGGCGGGCTTTGAAACCAGACGGCCTTCTCGATCCCCGTTTGATCGAAGTAGCCATCAAAAGTTTACAGTCACAAGTTATACCTAACTCTAGGGCCCGACCGCAACCAAATATTTCTGGTAGTAAGGCTGTAGGGCCCCCGGGGCCACAGTGATTCCGGCAAACGTTGAATTAGGCTGTAAATATGGCTATTTCGCTTCCAGTTTTGTCTAGCCATTGAGGATCTCATCGTTGAATTTATTCCGAACTCTTGGCCCGGACTGCAACCAGTAATTAAGGCAGTAGGGCCGTAAACTCACACTCAGTCGTTCTTGATTCATTCCAACGCGCGGTGCCATCAATGCCGAACGCTCGATGTATCGATCCAAATCAGCGCTCCAGGACATTTCTTTGAGGAAGTTAGGTCCCGTAACTCTCAGGCGTGCGGAGACAGGATCGCCTTGCAGCGGCGTCTTCGGTCGTGTTCGTACTCGCTCCGGCAACCGTCCCATCATTGCGTCACGCAGCAGTTTCTTATTGAAGAACCACGGAAAAGGAGGTATCGCCAGTAGAAAATTGACGATCCTCAAATCCAAAAAAGGATAACGCGTCTCGACTGGCCAGCCTGTCCCGCCTGGGTCTTCGAGCTCAAACATATTCGTCCAGAGCGGCAGAGTTAATGATCCATGTCCCTTTGGATGAATCGGATGTGCGGACCAAGTTCTTGGTAGGTCATTCTGTTCCTTCCACCGCTCGGCCAGATTCGCCCGACGACTGAATTCCGGAGCCAGCCAATCTGGATATAAGGGTTGATCGGGATCCTTCTTTGCAAGTCGCATGGCTCGGGAGCGAATGCCTCGCCAAGGGAATGGCCGCACCCAGAGATAGCTCGCTACGTCAGTCAAGAGTCGCCGCCATTCCCCTCTTTGCCTCAGGTCTTCTGCATAGGGCCACATCTGAAACTCCATGAGGTTGTCACACCCTTCGCCCGAGAATAAAACGTGACAGTCCGCTGAAATATTGCGATACGCGTCAGAAATGACGGCAAGGAAAGGATTGTCGACTGGCTCGGGCCAACTCAGCTCGGGATGTTCGCATGGCTCGAGAAGCTTCGCACCATCCATAGCCATGAACATGACCGGGATGCCCAGAAACCCTGCCACCTCACGGGCGTACTCCCCCTCCCTGTCCGGGATAAGTGATTCATAGACGTGCGTGTAAGCTCGAATCTTCGGGGCGTCCGAACTTTTTCTCGAAACCTCTTCGGCCACCGCGGCCACCGAAGATGAGTCCAGTCCACCACTTAGCAAGATCCCAACGTCGTCCGTGCGCAGACGGTCTGTCACCGCCGATTCAAGCAGAGACCTAAAATTCTCCACGTACTCCTCAGGCTTCGCATAGCGAATCCGCCCATCCGTGGGTGGCGTCCAATGGCGCTGTATTTTTATTTCTTCTGGCAAAACGGTCAGCGAGTGGGCCGGTGGCAACCGTTGGATATCGCGAAAGCTCGTTGTCCTGTTGTCGTAGTTCACCCCAAAAAGGAGAAAATCCCCGATCGCCGTATCATTCAATTCGCTCGAAACACGTGGGTGAATTCGAATGCAGTTCAAAGTGTTGCTAAAGACAAAAAGTTCTCCCATTTGCGCGTAATAGAAAGGCTTGATGCCAAAATGATCGCGTGCGCAAAAGAGCTGTTTGCGCCCCGCGTCCCACAGTGCAAATGAAAAATCACCTCTCAGGCGATCGATGCACGCTGTGCCCCAGGTTGCATAAGCCTGCAAGATCAACTCGCAGTCAGCCGCGTTCGAAGGCAACTCTGGTTTGGCTCGCTGCAACTCCGCAATCAATTCCGTCCGGCAATCGAGGCGCGCGTCGGCAACAATCCAGTACCGTCCATCCAGATTCGCCGGCTGGCACGCGCCGCTCGTTTCCCGCGAGGTGCGCAGCAGCGAATGACCCAAGCCAATCCAAGTCTCCAACCAGATTTCTCGGGCGTCCGGACCGCGGTATCCTAGAAAATCCACAAGCGACCGCAGCAACGTCGGCTCAATCGGCGCACCGTCCCGGTGAAAAATGCCGGCAATTCCACTCAATCAGTCACCAATTCCCGAAGCGTATCGTCCCGCCACTACAGTTGAAATCCGAATCGATGCCATAACGACCAGAGAGCTCTTCCGCTTGTCCAATCGATGCACCTGTCGGGGCAACGGGCGAAAGCCGCTCGTGGCCCGCGCGGGGCGACGGCGAGCCCCCGAACCACAGCAGTACAGATCTGAATCTCCCGGTTGGCCAAATCAATCTACGCCGGGCCACGAAATGGAAGATGCCTCCGACTTCCCCGACGGCTTTTCTCGTTAGAGTCATCGACGTCCACAAAATTCCCGCCTAGCTTCCCTTCCAATATATCAGGGCGTGCCTCGGTGCCCATGGTACTCCGGTCATTTCGATGGAAGACGAACGCATCCTGATCTTCATTCACGGCGCAAAACATGTCCGGGAGCGGTGGACTGGATGGCGGAAGTCGCTGCGCTGGGTTCGCGGCAAGCGGACATCGATTGGGCAAGTCCGTCGTTTGTGAAAGGGCGATGCGAACCAACCCTTCAACTCAATTCTTCAATTTTAGGCAGCGAAAACATCGTTCTATGGCAGATCGGTTTCTTATATATTGCCAATTTATTACGGAAATGCTACTGCTGTGTGAGCCTGTTATTATAGGCACGGCATAACGTCAGATGCGGATAAACACAAAAGAGGAAAAGGGAGGCCACCGCGGAGCTGAACATGAAGCGCCGGGCCGCGTCTTCTGGATTACAGGGTTATCCGGCGCCGGCAAGACTACCCTAGGCCAAGAATTGTCGCGCCGCTTGCGAGCCGCCGGTCGTTCGGTCACTTTCCTCGATGGCGACGCACTCCGTGCTGTGATTGCCGAAGATCTCGGCCACAACGCAGACAACCGGCGGCGATCGGCGATGCGCAATGCACGCCTGTGTCGCTTATTGGCGGGACAGGGTACGTATGTTGTCTGCGCCACGATTTCAATGTTTCACGAGGTGCAACGCTGGAACCGTGAGAACATCCCCGGTTATCGTGAAATCTACCTTCGGGTACCGCTCGACGAGCTACGGCGTCGCGATAGCAAGGGCATCTATGCGGGGACAAGCAACGTCGTTGGCATTGACCTGCCGGCGGAAGCTCCCGAGGCACCGGATCTGGTCCTCGACAACTATGGGGCGCTCGACGTTGCCACGGCGGTTGACCGCATCTTGGCGGTGTGCCCGAAGGGAGGCAGTGCGGTCGCGGCACAGAGGGCGCGTCTCGTTGCCTTTAAAACGAAGGCGGAATCTCTGGAAGCGCTGGCGCCGTTCCTGCACAATGGGCGCGTCCTGCCACAAGTCCGATTCTCGGTTGGCGATTGGCTTGCGGACTCTTCTCGCGTGCTCTCTGCCGTCACCGCTGCGCCCTGGGGCTCAGGTCGGGTCATCGTCCGTAGCAGTGCGCGGAGCGAAGACGGCGCCGCGAGCTCCCAGGCCGGGAAATACGATTCGGTACTCGGTGTGGTCGGCAGCGCTGCCGTGGCACAGGCAATCGACCGTGTGATTGACTCGTTCGCCGATGACGGTCGCGACGACGACCAGATCTTCGTGCAGCCGATGCTTGACCGCGTGGCGATGGCTGGAGTGGCCTTCTCGCGCAGCCTCAGCGGAGGCCCCTATTTCATTATCAACTACGATGACCGTTCCGGCCTAACCGATCGTGTCACCACCGGTGTTGGGGACAGTCTCGAGACTTTTCTCTGCCTCAAATCGCGGCCTGATGTATGCCCACCTTCGCTGGCGCCGGTCATCGCTCTCGTCCGGGAGCTTGAAACTCTTTTAGGGTCTGACGCGATCGACGTGGAATTCGCCGTCGGGGACGACGGGCAACTCTACCTTCTGCAAGTCCGGCCGCTTGCCGTCGACCGCGAGGACCGGGCAGCGGACGCGATGGTGGACACCGCGCTCGCCGATGTAGCGCGCAAGGTCGAGATGCTCAGCCGGCCGCATCCCTACCTGCATGGCAGCCGGGCGATCTTCGGCGTCATGCCGGACTGGAACCCGGCCGAAATTATCGGTGTACGGCCCTGGCCCCTCTCGTTGTCGCTCTATCGCGAACTCATCACTGACGCGATCTGGGCCTATCAGCGAGACAATTACGGATACAAGAATCTTCGCAGTTTTCCGCTGCTGGTCAGCTTTCAGGGACTGCCCTACATCGACGTGCGTGTCAGCTTCAACTCCTTCATACCACGCGACGTACCGAATTCTCTCGCCGCGCGTCTGGTAAATTACTATATCGATCGCTTGCTATCCGAGCCGCACCTCCATGACAAGGTCGAATTTGAGATCATCTTCTCCTGCTACACCCTCGATTTACCGAAGCGCATGAGCAGTCTCTCCGAGCGCGGCTTTTCTCCGGAAGACATTGCCGAGTTTTCGGGCGCCTTACGGCGCCTCACCAACCGAATTATGCATGGCGAGACCGCACTGTGGCGGCGAGACCGCGCAAAGATCGACATATTGGCAGAGCGGTTGCCGACAATCTGCAACGCGAAGATCGACAAGATCAGCCGCATTTACTGGCTAATCGAAGACTGCAAGCGATATGGCACACTACCGTTTGCCGGTCTCGCTCGAGCGGGCTTTATAGCGGTTCAGCTGCTCCAGTCCTTGGTCGAGGTTGGCGTTCTCAGTAGCGAAGAACTCGCGACATTCATGGCCAGTGTCGATACCGTCGGGTCGCGCATCGGGCAAGATTTCGCGCTACTTCCGAAGGAAGAGTTCCTCGCGCGCTATGGTCACCTCCGGCCAGGGACCTACGACATCCTGTCGCCGCGCTACGACGAGGCCCCCGATCTCTATTTCGACTGGTCGACTCCCCGAACAACAGTATCCGCGCCGCCGCGCTTCGCGCTCTCGATCGAGCAGTTACGCCACATTGAACAACTGCTCAAGGAGCATGATCTCGAGATCGACGTTTTGAGTTTTATCGAGTTCATCAAGGCCGGCATTGAGGGCCGCGAATACGCGAAGTTCGTGTTTACACGAAGCCTGAGCGATGTTCTGTCGCTGATCCGCCAGCTCGGCGAGGACCACGGTCTTTCCACGGAGGATTGTGCGTTTCTGAACTACGACGTCATTCGCACGCTCTATAGCGAGAGCGGTTCGGTGCGCGAAGCGTTGCTCGAGAGTGTCGCTCGTGGCAGAGAGCGTCACGCGCTCACCCGCAATCTGGTGCTTCCGCCGATCATCGCGTCGCCCGGCGAAGTGTTCGCATTTCACCTTCCCCCAAGCCAGCCTAATTTCATTACGCGAAAAAACGTCACTGCACCGGTGGCCTCAATCAGCGATCCGCCGGAGAGTTTCGCTGGACGGATTCTTTTCGTGCCAAGCGCGGATCCCGGCTTCGACTGGATCTTCACTCGTCAGATCAGCGGATTCGTCACGCAGTTCGGGGGGGCTAATTCGCACATGGCGATCCGTGCCGGCGAGCTTGGGATCCCCGCTGTCATCGGTGCCGGCGAAGCGCTGTTCCAGCGATGGCAGTCGGCGCACAAGCTGTGCCTCGATTGCACGAACCAGAAGGTCTTGGTTATCGCATGAAAGCGGTGGCGGTCACGCAGCGCGTATCGGTGGTTCCGGCCTACGGCGAGCGCCGTGATTGCTTGGATCAAGCATGGACTAGATTTCTAGCGGCCTGCGGGTTGCTTCCCGTGCTGCTCCCCAACGTCACCGAGGCGGCTCTTGCCTTGTGCGAGCGGGCCGGCATCGCCGGGTTGGTGTTGACCGGCGGTAACGACCTTGCCATGTTGGGCGGCGATGCCCCGGAACGCGACGCTGTCGAAAATGCCCTGCTCGATTTGGCGGAGCGGCGCGGACTGCCGATTCTGGGCGTTTGTCGCGGCATGCAGGTGATCCAGCAGCGTTTCACTATTCCGTTACGCCGCGTCGTGGGCCATGTGGCGCATCGTCAGGTCATCCGCATTGATGGCATGCCAAAAGAGGTCAACAGCTATCATCACTTTGCCGCGTTCGACTCGCGGCCCCCGCTCGATGTCTGGGCCGTCGCCGACGACGGAGTCGTCAAAGCGATTCGCCATTCGGCCCAGCCTGTCGTCGGGATTATGTGGCACCCTGAGCGGCTCGCCCCGTTCTCCCCCGCTGACGTGGTGCTATTCCGCCAGCTCTTCGCGGTCGAATGATGCGCGCAGTGATTCTCGCCGCCGGCCGCGGCAGCCGCATGGAGCATCTCGGCGCTGACCGCCCGAAATGCTTGATCGAGCTCGAAGGCAAGCCGTTGATCGAGCGACAGATTGTGGCACTCCGGGGTGGTGGGGCCGACGAGATCGGGGTCGTCCGCGGCTATCGCGCCGAGATGATCGATTATCCCGGTCTGTCCTATTTCACCAACGAACGGTGGGCTGAAACGAATATGGTGATGTCGCTCGCCGCGGCCGCTCCTTGGCTGCGTTCGGGACCGGTCATCGTCAGCTATGCCGATATCTTCTACCGCAGGGAGTTGGTGCGTGGTCTGGCGGGCGCTCCAGGCCCGTTGGTCATCAGTTACGACCGCGCCTGGCGACAGCTGTGGACGCGGCGTTTCGCTGATCCTCTGGCCGACGCCGAAACTTTCCGGATCAATGCCGAGGGGCAGCTGCTCGAGATCGGCGGCAAGACCACACGGATTGAAGATATTGAAGGGCAATATATGGGCCTCTTGAAATTCACGCCCACGGCATGGGCTGCCGTCGACGCCCTACTTAGTACCCTCGACACACCGATCCGCGATCGGCTTGATGCCACCGGCATGTTGCGCCGATTACTCACTCGCAAGGAAGTCCCCATCAGCACTTTTGGCACCGATGGCCAATGGGGCGAAATTGACAATCCGGAGGACGTGCTGCTGTACCAGAATATGGTAAGGGAGGGTCAGCTGCTTCTCGAAGATGTGCAGTCCGAGGGGGGGCCGACGGCAGGATGACTCGATTGATTCACGAGGCAGGCGCCGTCATCCCGACTTTACATTCATCTGAACAGTGAATAGTGAGGGGAGGTCGGCAAGTTACTCACCCATGATGAAACACGGAGATTTCACGGGGTTGGCGGGCGACTACGCTAAGTTCCGACCTGGTTATGCGCCTCAGGTCGCGACCGCGATCCTTGGCTACGTGGGACGCAGGACGGCCAGTATCGATGCCGCCGACGTAGGCGCCGGCACCGGCATTTGGACACGCATGCTCGCGGCCCGCGGCCTGCATTCCGTCGTCGCCGTGGAGCCCAACGACGACATGCGCGAGCAAGGAATCGAGACCTCGCGCGGCACGGGCATTGTCTGGCACAAAGGTTCGGCCGAAGACACTGGGTTGCCGGACGGCTCGGTTGATCTCGTCAGCATGGCCTCGTCCTTGCACTGGGCAGATTTCGACAAAGCGTGCGAGGAGTTCCATCGCATCCTGCGTCCGAGCGGCATCTTCGTTGCCTTGTGGAATCCGCGCTTCATCGAAGCGAACCCACTGCTGGTCGAAATCGAAGCGGAGATCACGCGGCTCAAACCGGATATTCGGCGTGTATCGTCCGGCCGCTCCGGCATCACCGAGCGTTTGACCGACGTGCTGGGCGCCAAGCCGAATTTCACAGAAGTGTTATACATGGAAGGCAGGCATTCCCTGCACCAAACGCCAAGCCAGTATATCGGCGTGTGGCGCTCGGTCAACGATCTGCAGGTGCAATTGGGTGCGGAACTTTTTCGGAAGTTCCTGGCTTTCACAGAAGAGCGTATCGCAGGCCTGACAACGATCGAAACAACCTATGTGACTCGCGCGTGGCTGGTGCGGCGCACAGGTTGAATCCGGCTCCAGACAGGGTGGAGCGGCTCCTTGTCACGAAGAGTTTAACGTTGTCTTAGCTAAAGTCCGCCACCAGTTGTCATAAATCACTGGTCTCGGGGGGGGCAACTCCGCGCGGAAAGATGAAAAGATATTGATGTTGCTTGGCCACCCGCCTTGACATGAAGCCATAGTTCCTTAATATAAATCACATGTTCTAAACAGTTTAAAAGAGGGAATGCATCCTGTGACCGGAGCGAATTTAGCGACGAACGGCGAAAGCGGCAAGCAACCCACCATCGCCGTCGATTTCGACGGCGTCATTGCAGATTATGATGGCGGTGTGGAGATGGCAGCGCCTGGGACCCCACGGGTAGACGTAGTCGAGGCCTTGAAAGTGTTACGTAGCGAGGGTTGGAAGATTGTGGTTTATAGTTGCCGCGGAACCGAAGTAATCCGTCCTTACCTGAAGCAAAACGCAATCCCTTTTGACGAGATAAATCCAAGTCCGCCAAATCCAGCTAAGGGACCAAAACCTAGAGCGACCGTTTATTGGGATGACCGCGCGTGCCGTTATTCCGGGAATGCCCTCAAAGATCTGGAAAAAATTCGCAATTTCCGAACGTGGTCTGGTCGAAAGTAAGAAACGGGATCGTCAATTGAAGAACGGTTGGGACGGGTCTTTTTTTGAATTAGCTTGTTCGGGTCAAGATGATCCACAGTGAGTCTCGGCCAATACCCATTTCGCCTTACTTCATTCCACTTGCTCGTCTATACAAGAGATCATCCGGGCAAACATCCATTTTCGTAGATTTCGGATCAAGCCTGTCGGAAGGAAACTCATAAGCAGGCGGCAAAATCAGCCCATTTGATTCGCGCGGTGTGCACCCATTCCGCCCAAAGAGGAGCTGCTCGGTTTTGAAGTTTGACGCCGTTCACTGTCTTCAATTTATTCTTGCATTCATACTGCTGGCCAAGCAGAGTGGGTCCAATGATACTGCGCCTCTCTGATTCCCTTTCACGCGGACTGGTGGTCGCGGCTGCGTTGCTAGTCGGGCTGTGGCTTTCATTTTTTGGAATACGTGCCGCGATTGCGCGCTATTACTCGGAAGGAGACACGGCGAAGCACCTGGAATCCGCCGTGCAATTAGAGCCAGGCAATCCTGAGTATTGGTATGGCCTCGGGCGCTACCAGCAGTATAACCTCGAACAACCAGATGCCGCCCTGGCCGAGGAATCCTTTCGAAAAGCCATCGCGCTGAACCCCGTCGCCACAGAGGCATGGCTAGATCTGGGCACGGCCTATGAACTGGACGGAAAGACCGAGGAAGCTCAGGAGGCATACCTGCAGGCCAAGAAGAGTTATCCCGTTTCAGCGGATGTCTCGTGGCGATATGGAAACTTTCTTCTGCGGGAAGGCCGACATGCCCAGGCGTATGCAGAATTGCGGCGGGCCATCGAAGCGGATCCGCAGCGCGCTGGAGAGGCGTTTTCGCGCGCCTACCGCGTCAATCCGGATATCGATCAGATTCTGAATGAGCTTTTGCCGCCGCGACCAATCGCATATGTGGAAATGATCAATGAAGCGTTGGGCGAACAGCAACTTGGCGCAGCAAAAGCGATGTGGGGTCGCCTTCTAACCTTGCATCCACGTTTAAAAATAATGGACTTCGAGCGGTTGGTTGCCGAACTGCTGGCGGCCGGGGAATATGACGATGCCCGTCGCGTCTGGGACCAAGGAGCGACGACCGTGGATCTCCCGCCACTTCTCAAGGCTCAGGGCTCGGTCGTGTGGGACCCCAGTTTTGAGTCGAACCTCAACGGCTATTCCTTCACCTGGCAGTTTAAACCGATGGTGCAGGGAGTGAGCATCAGCTTCGACAAGACGCAGAAACATTCGGGCAGCCAGTCGCTGAGGCTCGCATTCGACGGTAAGCACAATCCAGATTTGGAAGCTGCTTGCGCGCTCGCGGTTGTGCAGCCATCAACCATCTATCGCTTTTCTGGCTGGATCAAGACCAAGAACGTCACCACAGAGTATGGCGTCGGTTTTCGAATTCATTCTTACGGCAAATCCGAAGGACCAGTAGTGAACACGGAGCAGGTATACGGAAACAACCCCTTCACTATGATCGAACAAGACTGGACTACGGGACCCGACATCCGTCGCGCAGTGATTTGCGTTACCCGCGAGGCGAGTGACAATCCGGATGTGCGTATTTCCGGAACTGCGTGGGTGGATGACGTGAACCTTGGACCGCAACCCGCGGAACCACCACACAAGCCATGAGATTTTTTCGCGTCGGTATCTGCTGCTTGCTCGCGTTCGACGTATTGGCTTTTGGCGCGACGGAGAAGTGGTCACAAGCAGTGCTTGAAGTTGGCGCCTCCGTTCTGCTGGCGGTGTGGGCCATTCGGCAATATCGGCGGAAAGTGGAATACCTTTCGATCCCGCCCGTATTTATGCCACTCTGCGCATTCGCGCTCGTGGTTGTCCTGCAGCTCGCGTTTCACCTCACCGCCTCGCGCTATTCCACGCGCATCGAATTGCAGCTTCTGACCACATATCTAATCGTGTTCTTTCTGATGTCTCAAGCGTTTTCCAGAAAGAGACACTGGCGTGCCTTTGTATGGTTTGTGATGACGCTAGGATTTTTTGTTTCGATCTTTGCAATTCTGCAGTCGTTTACCTTTAACGGGAAGCTCTATTGGTTTCGGGTGATGCGCTTTGGCGGACTGCCTTTTGGGCCCTATGTGAACCGAAACCACTTCGCGGGATTCGCCGAAATGGCGATCCCCTTCGCACTCGTGCCTCTAGTCCTAGGAAAAGTACGCAGAGAAAGGCTTTTTCTGGTGGCGCTCTTTGCGCTGGTTCCGATTGTTGCACTGCTGCTGTCCGCTTCGCGCGGAGGAATCGTGAGTTTCGTCGTACAGATGGCGATCCTGTTTTTGTTACTTTTGATCCGCCGGGTCGGCAGTAAGTACGTGATTGCAGGCGGAATGGTGGTGCTGTTCGCGGTGATGACGGTCTCCTGGATCGGCGTCCAGCAAGTGTTAACGCGCTTTGCTGGAATCCAGAATCTGGAGGTGTCTGCTGGCAAACGAGCCGCGATGCGGCGTGATACCTGGCGGATATTCATCGATCACCCGATTATCGGTACCGGGCTTGGTACGTTGCAAATGATCTATCCCCCTTACGATTCGGTTTACGACGGAAAAATCGTGAACCATGCACACAATGACTACCTGGAAGGTCTGGCGGAGACAGGGTTAATCGGAGGTCTGTGCTGCCTTTGGTTTCTCGGTGTGCTGTTGCGAAATGCGCTAAAGGGCATGGTAGCTCTCGGAGGTTCGTTTGGTTCGGTCTTGAACCTTTCAGGGCTCGTGGCTTGCTGTGGGATCTTGGTTCATAGTCTGGTAGACTTCAACCTGCACATCCCAGCGAATGCTCTGCTATTTTTTATTTCCGCCCACATGGCGGCTGTCCGCCTAGAGACTACCGACCCAGCAGCAGAGGAGAGCCGATTGCACGGTAACCCGCAAAGGAAAACAGTGGTTAGCTCGTAGTGTACAGACTGTATAATATCGTCAGGGGGTTATCCAAGTTGAAGGTCCGGGCTACACTCATGGGCCAATGTTATCTTCTACTCTGCGTTGCTCTTATACTCTTTTTTCATAACGCATCGTGCATTTCTGCGCAGGAGGTTTCGGTCGTCGGCACCACCCAGCAAACGAACGAACGGATCCAGTCGCTCAGCACCGATGCGAGGTCATCCCTGCATGAATACACCATTGGGACGGGCGACCTTGTGGACATATCCGTGTTCGATGTGCCAGAGCTAACGCGTGAAGTGCGGGTCAGTCAAGCTGGCACGGTTAGCATGCCGTTGGTTCCCGCACCCCTGCACATTGCTGGCCTGACGACCACGCAAGCCGAGCAGATAATCGCGGATGTGTTGAAAGCAAACGGATTGGTCAGTCACCCTGAAGTCGAGGTAATGGTGAAGGAACACAGAAGCAGGCCCATCACTATCGTGGGGGCGGTTCAGCACCCTATGGTCTATGAAGCGGATCATACTGTAACTCTGTTGGAAGCGCTTGCCGCAGCGGGTGGCATCGCCAACGATGCCGGCGACACGATTATTGTCACTAGTGCCCGTTTCTCCAACTTTGTTATGATCCCCAATCCCGAGCCCGTACCATTACCACCCGGAGTGGCGGTCTCTGCGGAAACCTCTTCACCTGCGCCCTCGCCCGCCGAGAAGGGCACGACAACGAATGCGAAGCCTCCGGCGTTCCCGTCGGCAACCCAGACAACGCAGAGTCCGGTCCCGCCGGCCAGTTCCGGCGATACATCGCAAACGACTACCCCCCCCGGAAACATCATTACCATAAATCTTAACGAGTTATTGGAGAAGGGCGACACACGGAACAATATTCCATTGCAAGCAGGCGACGTGGTTACCGTGCCGCATGGCGGCATCGTCTATGTGCTGGGGGCCGTGACTCGACCCGGCGGATTTGTCCTCTCAAATGATCGTACTCAACTAACGACTCTCAAAGTTCTGGCCCTCGCTGGTGGTCTGACCAACATTGCTAAACTCGACCATGCTGTCATCATCCGTAAGGACGATCGGGGGAAGCAAACCGAGACCGAAGTGGACCTCAAGAAGATCATCCACCAGGAGAGCGAAGACCTGCCGATGCGGGCTAGCGACATCCTCTACATTCCGGACAATCGAGCCAAACAAGCTCTTCTCCAGACGTTGCAGTTGGCCATAGCTATCGGTACTGCTGTGGCCATTTATCGTATCGGGTATCAGTGAGATTCGATGGCTGAGGAAATCAAGATCATGCCTCGGGATCCCGGCTCAAACGGGAGCGTAGACGTGTTTTCCTCCTCCTCGCGAATTTCCTCGATCGACCTTTCCCCTCGCGAGCCGCATCTTTACGATTACCTGCTGATTCTGCGCAAGCACCAGTGGCTGATTCTCACGTTTCTGCTGACCGTTGTCACCATCGTGAGCGTCGCGACCTTCCGCATGAAGCCAGTTTACGTTGCCACCGCTAAGATAGAAATTGACAAAGAGGCCACAAATATCCTGCCGTTTCAGGGCGCGGATCCCTATGAGTTCGAGATGGATGTCGACAATTATATCGAGACACAATCCCGCATCCTGACCAGCGAGACTTTGGCGCTCGCGACTATCCGAAACCTCGGTCTGGCAGGGACTCCTGAATTTTCCGAGGGCGGTGCTTCTGATGCGATTGCCACGGGAACGCTGAAAAACCAAAAACTGCCGCCGGAAATCGGAGCGTTTCTCGGCAACTTGAGTGTCAGGCGCATCCCCAGTACCAGTTTGATGGAAGTGAGCTTCGAGTCCACAAATCCCCAGCTTGCCGCGCGAATCCTCAATGCCCATCTAGACAATTACATCGAGCAGAATTACAAGAGTCGGTACGAAGCCACCGCGGATGCGACCAAGTGGCTGCAACAGGAACTCGATGAGCTAAGCGTCAAAGTGCGCCGCTCCGAAGATGCCCGGATTGCATACGAACGAAGTAATCAAATCTTGGCGGTCGACGACAAGAGCAACGTCACCACCGAGCGACTCGCCGATTTGAACAAAGAGTTGACCGACGCCCAAGGTGATAGCCTGAAAAAGCAGGCTCTTTACGAGTTTGCTAAAGCAGGGGACGTGGACGCGGTCCCGCAACTCCGCGACAACTCTGTCCTGCAGGGCATGCAAACAAAGCGTGCCGATCTCTCCGTCCAGTATACCGACGCGGTGAGTCAATACGGCCCGAATTTCCCAAAGGTTCAGCGGCTGCAGGCGCAGATAAAGAACCTGGATGATGAAATGATGCGAGAACGTAAGGGTATCGTCGTTCAACTCGAAAACGACTATCGCGAGGCTAAGCAGCATGAAGAGCTTCTGAGCAAGGCCCTCGACGAGCAGAAGACCGAAGTTAACGCAATGTCCGAGAAGATGATCCAGTACAACATCCTCAAGCGCGAGGCTGAGGCCAACAAAGTGCTCTACGACAGTTTGGAGACCAAGCTGAAGGAAGCGCAGATCTCGTCCGGACTGAAGTCGTCCAACCTTCGCATTGTAGATCCAGCCATGATTCCGTCGACACCTGCGCGGCCGGCCAAGAGCCGGAACATTGCTTTGGCCTTCCTCGTCGGCTTGGTGGGCGGCATTGGGCTCGCGCTGCTCCGTGACTATATGGATAACACCGTGAAGACGCCGGACGATGTGGAGACCCTGGCGCGCCTGCCTTCCCTTGCCGTTGTACCGGCCTTTGGGGGGGAACTCACACAGAGAAAGCGCAAGGGATTTTTCAAGGCGACCTTTGCCAACGGCCAAGAGAAGCACATAGAACTGGTTGCTCAACACCTGCCCAAATCGCAGGTGTCGGAAGCCTTCCGCGCTCTGCGAACCGCATTGTTGCTCTCGCGGCCGGATCGTCCGCCACAGGTCATTCTGGTGAGCAGTGCGCTTCCGCGCGAGGGCAAAACGACTGTGGCAGCGAACCTGGCGGTCACTCTGGCGCAACTGGGCGACAAGACCGTTCTTGTGGACGCCGACTTGCGCAAACCGGGGGTGGGCCGATTGCTAAACCTGAGCATGGGGAAACATGCGGGTCTGAGCTCGTATCTCGCCGGCGTGTCGACGATTGATCTCGTTTCCGTGCCTCATCCCGCGATTCCGAACCTGACTGCAATTCCCACGGGTCCCCTACCGCCGAATCCCGCCGACCTTCTGGCGTCGCATAAACTGACAGAGGCCATCGCCGAATTGCGGACCAAATACAAATTTATCGTGATCGACACGCCGCCGATCATGGCGGCTAGTGATGCCCTGATTGTCTCGGTTCACGCGGACGGCGTGCTGGTCGTCGTGCGCAGCGGTGAAACGCCCAAGGTGGCGTTTACCCGCACCCGCGACCTCCTGACGAGCGTGAATTGTCATTTGCTGGGTGTTGTGCTGAACGCTGTGGATTCGGGCGCACCCGATTATTACTACTCCTATCGCTACTATCCGTATTCCTACGGCTATGGTCCTCAGGAGGCCTTGGACACGACACACGAGGATTCATCTGCCCAAGTTCCGGTCTCCCCGCCAGACCTGGACGATTCCGATAAACTTTAAGGAGGCTCTGTTGCGATATCTCATCACGGGCGGTGCGGGATTTATCGGTTCTCACCTTGCGGAACGGCTGCTAGAGAAGGGCGAAAAGGTTGTATTACTGGATAACCTTTCGACCGGAAGCATGGAAAACATCCGACACCTGAAGGGTTCGGAAAACCTGGAATATCACCTCGATGACATTGAGAATCAGCACCTTCTTGCAGAACTCGTCGATGACGCTGACGTGATCGTTCACTTTGCCGCCGCCGTTGGGGTCAAGCTTATCGTCGAGAGCCCGGTTCGCACCATCGAAACCAACGTGAATGGGACACAGTTGATCCTCGAAGCCGCCTCAAAGAAAAAGAAGCTTCTTCTGCTCGCCTCTACTTCCGAAGTATACGGGAAGAACACCAAGGTGCCCTTCCGCGAGGATGCCGACCTCGTCCTCGGCCCCACGACGAAAGGTCGCTGGAGCTATGCGGCTTCGAAGGCGCTCGACGAGTTCCTTGCCATCGCCTATTGGAAAGAGAAAAAACAGCCGGTCATTGTGGCGCGCTTCTTCAACACTGTGGGGCCGCGGCAGACCGGCCGCTATGGCATGGTGCTGCCGAATTTCGTGCAGCGTGCACTGAAAAATGAGCCGATCGATGTATACGGGGATGGCAAGCAATCCCGTTGCTTCTGCGATGTCCGCGATACGGTCGAGGCTCTCCTGAGGCTGATCCCGCTCGAGCGCGCCATCGGAGAGGTCATTAACATCGGCAACACCGAAGAAATCACCATCGAGAATCTCGCGAGAATTGTTAAGGAGCGAACCAATAGTTCTTCGCCGATTCACTATGTTCACTATGACAAGGCCTATGAACTGGGTTTTGAAGACATGATGCGCCGCGTTCCCTGCATCGATAAGCTGTATTCCCTGACGGGATTCCGACCGCAGACAAGTCTGGGGGACATCATCGACCGGGTCTCGGCCTACTTTCGGCAAAAGGAAGGCCTCTTTGCGGGTGCTGCGGCCAATCGCTCTATCGCCTGAGTGTGGTCTACGCCGGCAGATAACCATGTTCGAGCGACTTAATTCGCACATTCTTGTAGGATCGCTTCAAATGGTAGCGTCCGGGCCTGCCTTGTTACCATATTGAGTTGCTGGGGTGGCGCGATGAAGGCGAATTTGCAATCAATCGTTTCCGGGGTGGATTGATTCTCACTTGAATTCCCAACTCCCAGCCGAGCGGCGTCGATTCGAACGGATCCTGCTCGTCATCTTTTTGTTCACACTTCCCTTGTTGAACCCATGGGTCCGGGGAGATGGTGTCGGTTATTATGCCTACGCCCGCGCCCCGCTCATCGAGCACAACCTGGATTTCACCCATGATTATCAATCGGCGAACGAGAGCTTTCGCGAAGGCGTGTTCGATGAGAATGGACAGATCAAAAGCGAGTATTACACTCGCACCGGCCACCTCGAAAATCATTTCACTGTTGGGCCGGCGATGCTCTGGTCACCTTTCCTTTTGGTAGCCCATAGCGGTGTCTTACTCGTGAGAGCCGTAGGATCTACGATTCCAGCCGACGGTTTTTCCGCTCCATACCGCTACGCCATGGCCTTCGCTACGGCTCTGTATGGATTTCTTGCTTTGTTGCTCTCCTTCCGCTTGGCGCGCAAATACGTGGGGCCAACTTGGTCCTTCCTTGCAACAGTTGCAATCTGGTGGGCGAGCTCTCTCCCGGTTTACGTGTACTTCAATCCATCGTGGTCGCATGCCCATTCCGCTTTCATGGTTGCACTGTTTCTCTGGTATTGGGATGACACGCAAGAGAATCGCGGCCTGGTGCAGTGGCTACTTTTGGGCGTGATCGTCGGACTCATGCTTGATGTGTATTACGCAAATCTGATGGTCGTCAGTGTGCTAGCGGTCGAGGCATTCAGGCAGTATGGCCACATTATCCGATCAGGACGCTCTTTGTCGCCGAGTTTTCTTGAGCTACTGTCCCGCCATTTTGTTTTCGGACTCGTGGTTTGCGTCGTTATGATTCCCACGTTTCTCTCCCGCTGGATCGTGTATGGTGGTCCTTTCGACACTGGCTATCTATCTATCCGCGATTTTCTCTGGCACTCTCCAGTTTTTTTGCGGGTGTTAATCTCTTCCGATCACGGGCTTCTGTCCTGGACTCCGTTACTTGGATTGGCCATTCTCGGATTGTTGTTCTTTGCCTTTCGCGTGCCCAAGGTGGGTATTCCCTTCTTCACAGCAATGGTGGCCTTCTATCTGTTCATTTCCTTTTATCCGGATTGGGCCGGAATCTCCTCCTATGGCAATCGCTTTTTCGTTTCGCTCACAACTCTCTTTATTCTCGGTCTCAGCGTTTTCCTCGATTGCTTCGCTCAGTTTTTCCGCTCTCGCAAAGCTGCGCTCGCCACCGCTTCCGCGGGCCTCGCTGTTTTTGTCCTTTGGAACGCTGGCCTCATGTTCCAGTGGGGTTTGCATCTGATCCCGGTACGCGGCCCCATATCATTCTCGGAAATGATCCACAACCAATTTCTTGTCGTGCCCCGGCAGCTCACCACGGACCTGCACGCCTACCTGTTCCGTCGAAAAGGTCTCATGAATCAGATCGAAAACCGCGACCTCCAGCAGATGAGAAAGAATCCTCAGCCACAATGACATCGAAACGTCGGCACTCCTTGCTACCCCTAAGCCACGAAGAACACTCTCCAGCCTAGGTGCTAATCTCTCGCACACCTCGCCGAAGGTGCGGTATTACGAGAAGTCGCAGAGGCCAGAGCGCCCATCGTCGGCTGTTGCAAATGCCAGAGAATCCGTGACTCACAGATTGTCCACCACACAGGATTCAAGTTATGCTCGACGTGAGACCTAGGACTAGCTGCGATTTCATGGGAGACTGCATAATGTGTGGCGTTTTCGATTGCAGATGCCTCCAAGCCTCAATGGCCGAATCGCAGACCAACTGACCCTGCGTCTGTTTCCGGCATACTGGGCGGCAGAGAATGAAGCTTACTGTCTACATCCCTTGCTATAACGCTGAGAAATATGTAGGGGATACCATCAAGAGTTTGCTCGACCAATCCTACCCGCCGGACGAGATTCTGGTGATCGACGATGGCTCGACGGATGAAACCGCCGAGATTGTCTCAAAGTATGCCGTGAGGTTAATACGCCATGACCGAAACCGAGGCCTCGCCGCGGCGCGCAATACGGCGTTTAGGAACGCCACTCATGAATTTGTGGGAGCGGTCGATGCTGACGTATACCCGGCCCGAGATTGGCTTGAGCAGCTTCTTTTGCATTTCAATGAGGGGCAGGTTGCAGGGACGGGAGGTCGGTTGATTGAAGCCTTTCGGCACACGCCCGCTGACGCCTGGCGTGCCATACAGCTTAGCCAAGATCTAGGTGAGCAAAGGATCGTCATTGAAGGTACTTCGCATAAGTGCATCGGCGGGTTTGGGACCATCTTAAGGAAGAGCGCTGTACAAGAGATCGGCGGCTACAACGAACGCTATCGAACTAACTACGAGGATGTGGATTTGTGCAAACGACTCGTCCGTGCCGGGCACAGGCTCATTTTCGAGCCCAAGGCGGTTGCCTATCATCAGCGGCGCGATACGGTACGGTCTGTCATCCGCACGGCCTGGTTTTGGGACTTTTATTTTCACTATTTTAATGGTGGTTACAACAACATTTGGTTAAAGATCCTTTTCAATTTCCGGTTTGCAAGAGTCCTGGCGAGGAAGCATATTCGGTCCGGCCACCTCGCTCTCATTCCCATTGACTTCAGATTGCCATTCCAACACTCCGTGATGGACCTAAGGTATCACTTCTCGTCCTCCCGCTTGACTCACCTTGATGCCGCCCGCAGCCAGTCAACTATGTACATCCCCTGGCCCTTTCGCAACTATCTGAAGGGGTAGGTCGACTTACTATAAGATGTTAGATTAAACATACGATGGACTCTGTATCGAGCGAATTTACAAATACAAGCCTCGCGGTCCCGGTGCAGGGAAAGTTGCAGCCGTGCACCCCATTTGGGGTTCTGCACGGTGGAAGCGATTAGCGATGGCAAGGAAGGCGTCCTCCAGATACGGTGACTACCAATCTAGCCAATGTTGAGCAGGTTCATGGCGCGCGAGCTGCTTCTCCAGTACAGCGCATCCAGCCTCCCCGCGCCTGGTTCGAGTTGCGCCTCGCTGAACTCTGGCAGTTCCGCGAACTGGTGTATTTCTTTGTTTGGCGCGACGTCAAAATCCGCTACAAACAGACGGTGCTCGGAGTCGCCTGGGTGATCGTCCAACCCCTTCTTACCATGCTGATGTTCACGATTTTCTTCGGCAAACTCGCCAAGATGCCCTCCCAGGGGCTGCCGTATCCCGTGTTTTACCTTGCAGCCGTGGTTCCCTGGGCGTATTTTTCGAGCGCGCTCCTCACTGTCACGAATATCATGGTCGAGAATCAGCGGGTGATCACAAAGGTCTATTTCCCTCGTCTTGTGCTTCCAGTGTCGGCGGTGTTTTCGGGCCTCGTTGATTTCTTCGTTGGATTTGTGGTGCTGGTGGTCTTCACTCTGTCTTATGGAATGCGCCCTTCGTTTCCCATCCTCCTGTTGCCCTTTTTTCTTCTACTTGCCGTGATGACGGTTCTGGGCGTCGGCTTGTGGCTTTCCGCACTCAATGCGCTTTACCGGGATGTTCGGTATCTGATTCCTTTCCTTGTTCAATTTTGGATGTTGGCTTCGCCGGTGGCTTATCCAAGTTCCTTGGTGCCTGAGCGCTGGCGCTGGGTGTACGGCCTTAATCCAATGGCTGGTGTCATCGAAGGTTTTCGATGGGCGCTGACGGGAAGGGTACCGTCCCCAGGTTCCGTTCTGTATGTCTCCGTCGCCATCGTCTGCGTTCTGGTTCTTGCTGGTCTGTTGTTTTTCAACCGGATGGAGGGAGTGATTGCAGACCGCGTATGAGCAGGGTCGTCATTCGCACAGAGGTACTCGGAAAAGAGTATCGCCGCGGCGTGCAGGCGACGAGCGGTCTGCTTCGCGATAGCATTGCAGAGGCTTTTTCTTCCCCTGTTCGCTTTTTCCGGCGCAAGTCCATGGAGAAATTCTGGGTTTTGCGAAACATTTGTCTGGAAGTGAATGAGGGGGAAATTCTTGGCCTTATCGGTCGCAATGGCTCCGGCAAGACAACACTCCTTAAGATTCTTTCGCGGATTACTCGGCCGACCGAGGGCTGGGCTGAGATTCATGGTCGCGTTGGCAGCCTTCTGGAAGTCGGCACGGGCTTTCACCCGGAACTCACAGGCCGCGAAAACACTTACCTGAGTGGCGCAATTCTCGGCATGGGAAAGAAGGAAATTAGGCGAAAGTTTGATGAAATCGTTTCCTTTGCGGAGCTGGAGAAGTTTGTGGATACGGCCGTCAAACATTACTCCACCGGCATGTACGTGCGTCTCGCCTTCGCGGTCGCTGCTCACCTTGAACCGGAAATTCTCCTGGTGGACGAAGTTCTCGCGGTTGGTGACATAAAATTCCAGAGCAAATGCCTCGGGAAAATGGGCGAGGTAGCTCGAACCGGGCGCACCGTGATCCTCGTGAGTCACCAACTCAGCCAGATTCGGCGTCTGTGCCAGCGTGTGGTCTGGCTGGACGCGGGGCAGCTTCGAAAAGCTGGCCCCGCCGCGGAAGTTGTGAGTGCTTACGAAGCCGACATGACCTCAAGTGGCCTAGACGGTTCCCGCCCGGTCGAGGGTCGCGCACAGTTTCTCCGCTGGAAACTCGGTGGCTCGAGTACATCTTGCGATCACATCCTGTCGACCGACGGTAAGACCACAGTTTGCTTTTTCTTGAGAGTCAATGAACCTCTGCAGGGTGTTCATCTTGGAGTTACCCTCTATGATCAGGCTAGCCATCCGCTCTGGAGCCGGACAATGGAGGGACTCAACCTCAAGACAGGGCTCCACGAAATTCGTTATACGCTCGCATCCCTTCCCCTTAGGCCAGGAGTCTATTCTTGGCGTGTCGGCGTATATGATTCGGGCGTACGCGTGGATGACTGGGATAGCCTGCCGAAAATGCAGGTGGTGACCGTTCCCTTCGCTCAGACCCGCGACGACATCGCCGGGTTCTTGAATGTTCCTTCAGAGCTGGAGATCGTACCTTCCGAGCAATCCTCATGAATTCGTCAAATTCGCTGCGCCAGAAGGTCAGCGTTTACATTCCGGCATATAACGTGGCGGACTACTTGCCGCGCTGCCTTGATGGATTACTGGCACAAACACTGCCTCCCGATGAAATCCTTGTAATTGATGATGGCTCTAGAGACAGAACCGCCGAGATCGCCTCGTGCTACCCCGGCGTCGCACTCATTCGTCACGCCTCGAATAAGGGTCTGGCCGCCACCCGAAACACGGCTTTTCGCGCTGCGCGCAATGAACTGGTCGCTTCGCTCGATGCCGATTGCGTGCCCGAGCCAACGTGGCTGGCAGAACTCGTTAAACATATGATGGATTCCACCGTGGCCGGTGCCGGCGGCAAATTAGCCGAAGGCATGCAGCAGAACGCCGCCGATCGCTGGCGGGCGGCGCATATGCCCCAGCACTGGGGTGATGCGCCCATAAGGAATCCCAAATTCCTGTTTGGCTGCAATAATCTTTTTCGCAGATCGGTTGTACTCGAGCTGGGGGGCTATAATGAAAAGCGGCGCACCAACGGGGAAGACACCGACCTCAGCGCTCGGCTGCGCGAACGTCAGTTCACGCTTGTTTACGATCCTTTGGCACGCGCCACGCATCTCCGCCATGACACGATACTTTCCGTTCTAGATGCCTCTTGGCGCTGGTGGCGTTTTGGGGTGAACGCATATTCGGCTGGACCGCGGTTGCGCTCTGTCCTAGGCCACGCAATTTTCGTGCACTTCCGCTACAATTTCCTGGACCCCTTCCTAGAGGATTTCTCCGCACGCCACTGGGATCTGTGCGCCTTCGATTTTCTTTTGCTCGGCTATTTTCCGTATCGAGATTTCCGCCTTTGGTGGAGTGGGAGGTCAGCCCGGGCGGAACCGACCGGAAAGGAGACTGACTGACTTGCCTCTAGCTTATTGATCGGATCAAAATATGTCACTTGCACATCGCCAGTATAGGACGAAAGCACTTCCCGCAATTCCTAGTTCGAAATCCAATTCGGCCCTTGCAGTCGCTTCAAATCACCCAGAGTGGGATTGACGACGAGAAGGGCAGACTGCACGACCCGAAAACACGTAAATTATCGGCGCGCGAGCAGGGCGGATCCTGGTTTGAACACGCTCGCGAAAGCGATAATTCATCGGTGAGCGTTAAACGAACCCCATCTTGTAAAAGTGTCGGGCCCATAGCAGTGTTGCGGCATGACCAAGCGCTCAAAGAAGGCGTGGACGAAGTGGCGAAAGCTGGTTTCCGAGCAGGCACGTAGCGGGCAGACGGTTATTGCATTCTGTCGTGACCGTGGGTTGTGCCGTCCGTACTTTTTCACGTGGAAGAAGCGGTTGCAGGAAGATAGGCAAGCGAAGTTCCTGGAAGTGCGGGTAACCGAGAGCGCGCCATCCGGGGAAGCGATTGAAATCCGATTGCAGAATGGGCGAAGCCTAATGGTACGGCCCGGATTCGATGCTGAGCATGTGCGGGCATTGCTGGCGGTGGTGGAGACAGCGGGGTGATCGGGCTGCCAAGTTTGCAGGCGATGGATCGCGCCCAAGGAGCGCGGATCTGGATGACCAGTGAAGCGACGGATATGCGCTGTGGATTCGATCGGCTGGCGGAACGCGTGAAGACAGTGATCGGAGAGAACCCGCAAAGCGGCCATCTGTTTGTGTTCCGATCGCGGCGCGGCGATCGGTTGAAGATTCTCGTGTGGGACCGGGACGGCTTCGTACTGTGGTACAAGCGGTTGGAACTTGGGGTTTTCAAACTGCCGCGAATCGAACAGGGCGCGCGATCGGTGGAGTTGCGTGCCAGCGAGCTAGCGATGATTCTGGATGGGATCGATGTTTCGAAACTGAAGCGCGTGCGACGCTATGAACGCGCCGTGTGAAACAACCTAGAAAAAAGCCAGTCTAAGAAAAAAATAAAAATAACGCATAAAATAATCACTGTGTGAGCAACCAAGTTTCTGACTCTGCGTCTAAGCAGATATGCCCACCGTCGAGAACTTCTTGACCAACTTGCCCGACGATAAAGAAGCACTGAAGGCCATGCTGCTTTCGCTGTGGCAGGAACGCGAGCGCCAGGAGAAGCGCGCCGAAGCGCAGGCCAAGCGCGCGGACGAACTGTATCTGGAAAATCTGCAGCTGCAGAAAGAGCTGCTGCGCTACAAGAAGGCAACCTATGGGCCGCGGGCGGATCGCTTAACCGAGAACGAACTGGCGCAGGCGCTGCTCGAGTTTGCCGAAGAACTGGAACAAAAACCATTACCTGCAGAGAGCATTCCGCAAAGAGAAGTCGAGCCGCAAGTGCGACGCGTGCAGCGGCGCAAAGGGCGGCGGGCCTTAGCGAATTTCGACCACCTTCCGGTCAGCACGCACGTCTATGAGCTGACGGCAGAACAACGACTCTGTTCGTGCTGCGGCGAGCAGCGAGAAGAGATCGGCAGCGAGGAGAGCTGGCAGATCGAATACCTTCCCGGACACTTCGAGCGCTTGCGGCATGTGCGCAAGAAGTATGCCTGCTCCCGTTGCGAACAAGCCGGCGAAAATCCGCAGATCGAGGCAGCGGCCAAGGCGGAGACAGTGATTGAGAAGGGCTTTGCCGGTCCGGGACTGCTGGCGTTCATTGTTACCAGCAAATTTGCGGATTACCTCCCGCTCTATAGGTTGGAGGATATTTTCGAACGGCAGGGTTTTGAGATTTCACGGGCCACCCAGTCGGTGTGGTGCGGTGACGTAGCGGATGTGGTCGAACCTCTGTACCGGCGGATGGCGGAACGAGTAAGGCAGTCGCATGTGGTGGCCACCGACGACACCATCTTTCCGATGCTCGGACCGGGGCAGACACAGTCGTCACGCATGTGGGTGTACGTTGGTGACGAAGCAAATCCATACAACGTGTTCAACTTCACGTTGAACCGCGGACGAGAGGGACCGAAAGAGTTTCTGAAAGACTACACCGAAGTTCTGCTGGCGGATGCCTGTGGCGGCTACAACGGAGTAGTGGCCGGCAACGCGATCACGCGTGCCGGATGTTGGTCGCACGCGCGTCGGAAGTTCGTGGAGGCCGAAAAATCGGCGCCGGAGATCGCCCGTGCAGCCGTAGATTTGATCGGTCGGCTGTTTGCGGTGGAAAAACAGGCCAAGGATATATCCGTGGCGGAGAGACTAGCCTTGCGGCAGACACAGTCGGTGCCGGTGCTGGCCGAACTGCGACAGAAGTTGCTGGCATGGAAGGAACAGTTGCTGCCAAAGCATCCCATGGCAGAAGCGGTGAACTACACGCTCGGCCAATGGGAAGAACTGACGGTGTTCACCGGGGATGGCGCTGTGCCCATCGATAATAATGTAAGCGAACGGGAGATGAAGCGCGTGGTTCTAAATCGCAAGAACTCCCTCTTCGTAGGTAACCCTCGCGGAGGACGGACCGCGGCGATCCTGGCCAGCTTGACCAGCAGTTGCCGCCGGCACCAGATGGACCCGCAACTCTACTTCATGCAACTGCTGATGAATCTCCCTTCGTGGCCGGCAAGCGACCTCGACGCCTGGCTTCCTGACCGCTGGAAACAAGCTCACGCTGCCAGGTGCGAGGCTCTGGAAATTCCACCTCTCGATTCCTGAAACCTGTGCTTCACGTAGCGCTCACCTTCATCGCGTCCCGATCCTCTGGAAAAGATGATAAGGATTTTGCGCGACGAGTTTGTATCGGCCGGATGCAAACACTTCTGGGATCACCAGGCGTACCTCATCCTTGTCAAGTGTTGAGTCGTCGAACAGAATAAATCCCCCGACTTGAAGAAAAGTGTCGCAATTCAAGAAGTCACGCCTAGCGTGCTCGTAAGTGTGATTCCCATCTACAAAGCAAAAACTTAGCGGGCCCCCAAGAGCAAAAGTTCGCCCAAGAACGTCGGTCTTTGGTTCGCGCGCCTGCCAGCACTTGAAAAACTCATCAGAAGTCATCTGAAACGTGAAGGGCGGGTCTTCACTGCTGAACATTTTGATGTTGCGGAGGAAGGAATCCCGCGCAAACTGCTCGAGATCTTTGTAGCGGATCGGTGACTGCCCCACATTGTCAGTTGAATCCTCCGGTTTCTGAAACTCCCATTTGTCGCAGGTGATGAGTGGGTTGGTGACGCCGTGCTTTTTCTTGAAATAAGTCAAAAGATTTGCTGACAGACCGCAGTAGGAGCCAATTTCCAGCATCGGAACCGTGCTTGGAAGATGCCCAATGACATAGTCGAATAAATGGAGATTGCCCCTTTCGAGTATTCCCGCATTTATGTAACACAACTGGGTGACATACTCATCTTCAAGGTAGACGACTGGCTGAACCGGATCGATAATGCGTGCTGCCCTGCGCAAGGCACGGGCCGCTAGATTTCGCATCGAACCCATCTTTACCAGACTCCTTTCTAACAGCAATAATGGCATTAGATTGTCAGTGAAGTTCTAAACCCCTTGAGGCAATGAGCCTTCGGTCCGGACTTGAGGGGTAATCCAGCAGCAGAGTATCTTCCAGACGTGTACTTCCCGTTTTACGCATTCCAGGTCCTTGGGTCAACTACTTCGAAAGCGTGCGCTGGCCTGGCTTTCGCTGGGTGCGTTCCTCAAAGGATCGCTACCGATAGGCCATGCCCCCGCCTCCATCGTGTGAGCTTGTGAGAGAGTCAAAAGGCAAGGGCGCAGTACGAAAAATCCTTCAAGCTTTCTCTTCTAGTTCTTGAGGTGAAATCCGATACATCCGGGATTCGCTTCGAAGATACTCGGCACCGAGATCGTGAAACTTCTCCCGGCCGTCCGCGCGCTGATATAGGGTTGCTGGGGCCGGGTGTTGCACACAAGGCCCAAGCTTCGGCCCTGCGAGCTATCGAAAGTGAGCGAAATCTCACTATTTGCAGTGACTGTCGTGGTGTCGACCACGACCGACGAGCGGCCGGCCGGGATGGCAACAAAACCGTCGATGTTGGATCCGCAGGTCGCTGGGGAAGCGGAAGAGAAACACTGGGTGAGGGTGGTTTCCGTCCCGATCGTTATGATTTGCTTGCCCCAAAGCTGGCCGTTCTGCATGCCTGCCGGGCCGCCCGCGGCGAACGTTTCCCGACTATTTCCGTTACCGACACCATTCCATTTATATGTCAATTCCCTAGACGCTGACCCGTTAAGTCCGAAAAAACCGCTTCCCTTGCTAACATACCAGTAATAGCCGATAGCTCCAGGCACGGCAGTGGGAATCGTTAAGCTCATTTGCTGCGAGGTTCCATTAGCGGTACAGCTGTTGCTGGCAGGCGAGAGATTCCCAATACCTCCGTTGGGTGCGTATGCCGTTGCATATGCAAAGGTGTAAGTCCCCGCCCTCACATAAGGCGGACCACCGGGGATCGTGGTACATGTCGGTGCAGCAGGTGGGAGGGCGGTGGTGTGGATGCCGAAATTCGGGGCAGTGGCGAAATCGGCGGCGACTTGAAACTGCACCCCAGGACCGCCATTGCCAATTGCACCTAAAATCCAGTTGACCCCGTCCGACAGAAATCCGCCAACTATGCCTGCTGTCCCATAGTTAACTCCCGTTTGGGGTGTAGCCGGTGCTCCACTGATGCCCCCCGTGACGACACCACCTGTGTACCACGAGATTCCGGGGTTTGCGTAGATGTTTCGCGCGTATATGGGACCATTGAAGATGTGATAAGCGGTGAGAATAGGTGCCGTATAGTCGGCCATGAGTATGTCGTCGAGTATGGCGTCCATGCCACCAGTGGAGTTGCCTGCCACGGAGAACGCCGAATTGGTCAGGCTTTGAGTCCAAACGTCCTTGGCGTTTATGGTTGCTCCCCCGAGAGACACACCCTGAGTATCAATCTGAATGCCACCCCGGTTTACAAACCATGCTTGAGTGAGCGAGAAACTGCTTATCGGCGAGTTGCCTCCGGATGCGGTATTGGTGGTCATGATGACATTTGGAAAGGGCGAGGTACCTACTTTGGCTCCATTACACACACCGCTACTAAGCAGCGTTCGATTCAATGTGGTGAAAAATCCTACAACGCCATTACCGATGGTGGTGTAAAGGGCTGCCAGTCCAGTGCAATCCGATGTGCTGCCGCTCATTCCTATCTGAAGCCCATCGGCCGTCCAATTAACGGGATCAATGGAATAAATCCCAAGGTAGCCATTGCCGAGGTTCCCATACAGGTACACATTGTGTAGGTAGCCGCCGCCATTGGCGTAGTACAGCGCAGGATAGGCTCCGGCACTATAGAGGGGAGGGACATTAAAAAATCCGAAGGAAGGGCTATTTGCTCCCACATTTTCAGTCTCTAGGTAGGCGACGTTCGCAAGCGTGTTATTTAATTGCAACCATCCACCTAACGTTAAGCGGACTGCATAAGAGAGACTAGAAAAGTCAGTATAGGAGTTAATCTGGGGAATAAATCTCAATGTCGGGATGTAGACTGCGCTGGCAGATAGGGAGCCACTCGGCTTTGCGGCAGCCGCAGCAGCAATCAGGGCTGGCCCTGCATCCGAAACAATGATATTGCTCGACACGGAGGCTCCTGCCGTGGTACTGGCCGTCAGTGTGGCCGTCCCGCCACCGGAAGAAATCCGGAACGTGAAATGCTGATTTGCAGCACTGGACGGTGCTGCAGCAGGAATGTAAGGAGGCTGAGTTTGCTCCGCCTCCATTGTGCTGCCATAGTCATCCCAGAAGTTTTGTACCGTCTGCCCCATCCAGTTGCAGATTGTCGGGCACTTGGGGCCGTAAATGTGGTAGCGGAAATTCGCGGAATTATATGACCAGGTGATGTGGTTCACTCTCCAGCCGGTGACTGAGCCCGAGATGAAAGTTCCGCTTGACACTGCCCCGTTCAACGTCGAGAAATTGCTTCGAAAGGTGATTGCGGTGCCATTCGTTGGACTGGTGGATTGCCAATTTCCGTTTACGGACGGGTCGCTCGCGCCTTGCACCCAGATTTGTTGTAAAGCGACAAGGGAGCAGCCGGAGGTGGTGATGGTCACAACAGTGGCAGAACGTGACCAGGCCATAGGTCTGCAGGTAACTAGACCATTTGCATGTGCGCCAGTCGAGGTGGATGCTGCGCTTGATGCTGCCGAGCGTCCGTTATGTGAATCCTCGGCAACGACCTGGTAACTAGCGGTCGTAGAGCCATTCGCGTTGGGTGTGAACTCCCCTTGCCCCCCGGCGTTGACGCCAGAAGTGACGGTAACCCTTCTTGGTGTTACCGCAGTCGTAGCAGGGCCAGCGTTATAGCAAGTCGCGTACTCACCGTTCTTGAAATTTGACACTGACCCAAGCGTAACTGTCGCGGAACCGGCCGTAGTGGTGCAGGTGGTAGAAGAATACGTGGCGTAAAGGCCATAGAGGCTTACATTCATTACGCGGTGTGGGGCCATTGTGTGGAGATTGCCCGGGTCATTTTCTGCTACTCCATTGCAGTCCACGAAGCTTTCTGCGCCCTTGCACTCAAAGTTAATCGATAGTCCGTCGTGGTCGCTGCCGGCCGAACTTGGAGCGGCCGTCAGCTCGAAAAGGGGCACAGTTACAGAGGCCCCGCTGCGCAGTCGGTCCTGACCATTAATGAGCACGGCTTGGACCGCCGACTGTCCAAGCGACTTGCCGGGAGCGCAAGATATGAGGACGACCAGGACGATTGAGGCGAGTGTGATTTTCATCAGTTTTAGTTTCCTCTGACGGTGTAGTCCACGATCTATAATTCGAAAAGCTGGTCCAATCGTAAACTCGCTATTGCTCGCGCTCGAAGAAACGTTGTTCCCTACAATGTCACTGCTTGAGGCAAATGAGATGACGCGTTTGCCCTGCCCCGACGCGCAGATTAGGTGGGCGCCCATGTTGCTATCACCTATTTGGCCGAGAATACCGGCCCTCAGCGACTGAAAGAACAAATGGTTATCGCGACGCGATGCCCCAATTGGTCTTTTGACCCAAACTTTGTGCTCGACCTCAACTCGTGTCTGACACCCAAGTGCGATTGTGGAGCTCATTTCTTGCTTTCCGACCTGCAAATTATCGACACAGGAATTTAAGCGGAGGCTCCCGATAGTTCAAGGGCCCTTCATTCAAGAATTGACGTCCGTTTGGCACCAGGGAATCGACAGGCGATTACGATCGTTGCACCGCGACATGCCTCAACAGTGTTCTCACGGTATTTCATTCTCAGTTTGATGCGTCACAGCTCGGTGGGATACGAGTCGAAGCGGAGTAAACTCGCTGAGTGATCCTGTAGTCGGTTGGCACCTGGACTTGCCGAGAAAACGGAACACACTGTGCTAAGGCCATCATCGGTCACGCAATTTTTGTCGACTTCCGCTACAATTTCTTGGAACCAATTGGAAGGATATCAAAGTCCGCCGTTGGAAGTTGTGGCTTTTGACTTTATTCATGCTGGTTTATTTTCCTGATGTAAATCTCCGTTTGTGGCTGAACGCGCGACGGACCTCCGCAGTACGTGGGCCTGAGAGGAGAACTACTACTTGCATATACTTGTGACGGGTGGTTGCGGCTTTATCGGTTCTCATGTCGCCCTTCATCTTCGCGAAGCGGGACACAAGCTTTCAGTGATGGATAATCTGGTTCGTCGCGGAAGTGAACGAAATATTGCCATCCTCTCTCACCACGGCGTATCTTTTTTCCACGGCGACGTGCGCAATCCGGAAGACCTCGGGAATCTTCCTGCCGGTATCGAACTGATTTGCGATACGAGCGCGCAGCCCTCTGTCGTTACCGGCTATGCGAATCCACTGTTTGACATCACCAACAACGGTTTGGGGGCGATTCATATTCTGGAATATGCTCGCGCTCGGCGCATCCCCCTGATCTTCTGGAGTTCGAATCGGGTGTACGGCGCCGATGGCCTGAACGCCCTTCCGCGTCGCGAGACCCCCACGCGCTTCGAGTATGACTCCGACGCTTGGCATCGCCTCCCCGTTGAGCGGCGGCCCACCGGTTTTCATCCCCTCCACGGCGTTTCAGAGGGATTCTCCATCGATGGCGGCCAGCGAAGCATCTATGGGTTGAGTAAGCTCATCGCAGATGCGGCCTGCCAGGAATACGCTCATGCATACGATCTGCCCATTGTGGTCAATCGCTTTGGAGTAATCTCAGGCGTGGGCCAGTTCGGACACACAGATCAGGGCTGGGTCGTGTGGTGGGCTATCGCTCACTGGTTTCAACTGCCCTTGACCTACCTGGGCTGGCGGGGCAAGCAGGTCCGCGACGTACTCTTCGTCGAAGACATGCTCTCTCTCCTCGATTGCCAGCTTACTCGGCTTGCCTCCTTCCGCGGTGAAGTTTTCAACCTTGGCGGCGGCGGAGCCAATGCCACTTCTCTTTTCGAAGCGACCAACTGCATGCAGGAAATCTCCTCGCGTCCAACGTCCATCACTGTCACAGATCAAGCGAGGAGGGGGGACATCGTCGTTTATTGGACCGATAACCGCAAAGCTGCCCGAGCACTCGGCTGGCAGCCCCAGACCGATTTGCGTACCGGCTTTACGCGCATCTTTGCCTGGATTCGCGAAAACGAGTCAGAACTTCGCTCCCGCTACGCTCCTTGAGCGCTACCCCTTTAGGTTCCGCAATTGCTTGGCCATCAGGGCTCGGAATGAGCGAAAATGGCTTGTTGTCGTAATCTATGCATTCCAGTCAGAAAGAAGGGGCTCCTAGGATGTCAGCAAAAACCATTCTTGTTACGGGCTCCAGTGGCCTAATTGGCTCAGAGGCCGTGGAACATTTCGACCAGCAAGGACATCAGGTCCACGGTATCGACAATAACATGCGCGCCGTGTTCTTCGGTGAGCAGGGAGACACCACCTGGAACCTTGACCGCCTGGGCCGCACCACGAAAAATTTCACGCACCACAACCTCGACATTCGCGACCGGATTGCAATGGAGACTATTTTCCGCTCCCATCCCTTCGATCTCATTATTCACTGCGCCGCCCAGCCTTCCCACGACAAGGCGCGCGACATCCCGATCCTCGATTTTGAGGTGAATGCTCTCGGGACCGTGAATCTGCTTGAGGTTACACGTCTTCATTGTCCAAAGGCCGTCTTCGTCTATCTCAGCACTAACAAAGTTTATGGCGATTCTCCCAACGAACTTCCTCTCAAGGAGCTCGAAACCCGCTGGGAATATGCTCGGCCCGAGGACTATAACGGCATCAGCGAAAATTGCCGCATCGACCGCACGCTGCATTCGCTCTTCGGTGCTTCTAAGGCCTCCGCGGACCTGATGGCCCAGGAATACGGCCGCTACTTCGGAATGAAGGTCGGAATTTTCCGCGGTGGCTGTCTGACCGGTCCCTCCCATTCCGCCGTCGAACTCCACGGCTTCCTCTCCTATCTCGTCAAAGTCGCTCTGTCCGGCGGCTCCTACTCCGTCTTCGGCTACAAAGCCAAACAGGTCCGCGACAATATCCATAGCCGTGACGTCGTCCGCGCCATCGAGGAATTCGCGGACAATCCCCGCCCTGGTGAAGTCTATAACCTCGGCGGCGGCCGCCAGAATAGCGTCTCCGTCCTCGAAGCCATCACCAAAATCGAGCAACTTTCCGGCAAAAAGCTCCACTGGAACTATGTGGACCAAAACCGCATCGGCGACCACATCTGCTATATCTCCAACCTCACCAAATTTAAATCCCACTACCCTAACTGGTCCGTCACGATCTCCCTCGATGAAATCCTCGGCCAGATCATTGCCGAACAATCCCGCAGGCTCCAGACGGTGGGCTGAAACCTTTATTAGCCGGCTACAAGGTCAAAGAAGTCCCCATTTCTTGGATCAATCGGACGATAGACATGGGCAGCTCGTCTTTTCGCATTATCAATGTGGCGTCAAATTACTCCCGTTCCTTGGTCAGGATATTTAGAAATCGCAGTCACAAAAGGGTTGCCAGGACGACCCGGGGAACAGCAACACCATGAACGTACTTGCTCCGGCCCGAGCGTTTGCGTGTCCTGTGTGTGAAGCGAAGACGACGGAACTCTACCTAGACGGTGAAGAACAGGACTTGAACGATTCGCTTGTCGGATCTTCGCGGGAGCAGACGTCCCCCGGCAAAATACTCCGGTGTTGTGCGTGCGGACTTGGATTTCGGCAGACCCGCTCTTCACCCGAAGAGCTTCGGCAGCTATACCGTCAGATGGATCCAATGGTCTATGAATCGGAGTTGCGGGGACGCAACCGTACGGCGCGCAAGCACTTGGAGATTGTAGAGCGGCACGTCCGACCCGGGCGTATTCTTGATGTTGGCTGCGCTTCCGGACTCTTCTTACGCCACGCCTTGCAGTCAGGCTGGGATGTCACTGGGATCGAACCATCAGAGAGTTTATGCGCCAAGGCCCGGACAAACTTAGGTGGCCAAGGCGAAATACAGTGGGCAACGTTGGAGGATGCATGCCTCATGGGCGGTTTCGACGCGATAACTCTCTGGGATGTGTTGGAACACGTTCCCGATCCCCGGAGTTTTCTTTGTGTTTGCCGCGGATTATTACGGCACGGTGGATATCTATTTCTGAACGTACCGGACTTGGGTAGCCTGGAAGCGCGTATCTTAGGGCGCCGTTGGCCTCTTTTACTTCCTGAGCACTTGAATTACTTTAATAGAAACAGCTTGTGGCTGTGCGGAGAGCGCGCGGGGTTGATCCGGGTTCTATCTGGCCGGCGCTGTGCGTTTTTCTCCGCAAAATATATCGCCTACCGAGCTGCGCAGCACCAAATTCCTGGATCCAAGGTGCTCCAGAAAGTGGCGGCGAGCTTCTTGGGCCGTGCCCTGGTTCCTGTATCGCTTGGAGAACTGTTTGCCGTGTGGAGAACCGCTTGACACACCGCGATATACAGGCTTGCTCTGCATAGATGACCGACCCGCATCTCGTAGCGTTGGCAATTGTTCGGTGGAGAATGAGTCCATGAAATTTTTCTTTAACCCTGCCCTATCCTATAATCAACCGTGTGTCTTCTAAGACAATTCCTGTTGCTTACTGGCGGCCTGTACCAACTGATCGTGTACTGAGATGGCGTGATTGACCGGCATAGTAACACCGTTATCTCGTCTATCGTGGCGAGAGCGCAGTCTAAAACTAGATGTTACAGGCCACTAGTACGCTTGGACGGCGCGAGTTGCGCTAATGACCGAATGACAAAAGTCTTCGTTAGCGTCTTGATCGACACCTGCAACCACGAGCGCTTCATTGAGGAAGCGCTTTCCAGCGTCCTTGCCCAGGACTTTCCAACCTCCGAGCGCGAAATCCTTGTCGTTGATGACGGCTCGACCGACAAAACGCCCGAAATCCTTAGCAAGTTCGAACCACAAATTCGCATCCTGACGAAGTCCAACGGCGGCCAGGCATCCGCATTCAATGTCGGCATTCCCGAATGCCAAGGTGAGATCATCGCCTTCCTTGATGGCGACGATTGGTGGGTCCAAGGAAAACTCCGTCGCGTTGCCGAACTCATGGCCGGTGATCCCGCGCTTGGCATGGTCGGCCACGCTATCATTGAATCCTTCAACGATGCTTCCGAGCGCATAATCACTCCTGATGCCCCAAGGCGCTTCCGTCTCGACTCTTTTTCTTCGGCCGAATTCTTCAGGCGGCATCGCTGCTATCTCGGCACAAGCCGCCTCACGCTGCGCTCTTCCGTCGCTCGCAAAATTCTTCCAGTTCCCCAAGCACTCATCATTGAGGCCGATGAATACCTCTTCACTCTCGCAGCTGCTCTCACGGATTCCATCATCCTTACGGAGCCGCTGACACACTACCGCATCCACGGCGCCAATCTGTTCATGGCTCCCGGTGCGTTTGCAGGCGGCGAGCGCCGCAAAGCACGTGCTATCGCTGCACTTGCCTTCGAACTTCGCCGAGCCCTCCCCGCTGCCGGCGCTCCGCCGGACGCCGCCGCTGCCGTACTTGAATTGATCAACGCCGAAGCCGCTCAACTCCGTTTACAACAAGATGGCGGCATGCCCTGGATAACTTACCGCGCTGAACGCGCTCTCTATCGCATCCAGCACCAAAACGCTCCATGGAAAAGCCGTGCCTTCCACGCATTCGCCATGATCTCGGCGCTGCTGCTTCCTCCGCGCTGGTTCTATACCGGCCGCCGCTGGCTCGGCTCGCAATCCTGGTACAAGCGTGCCCGCCGCGATTTGCTCCCGCTGCCCCAAATGACCAAAACCAATTCACTGCCACCCATCCGGAGCAACCATGAGGGCAAATGATCTTGCAAGTGTCTTTTCATTCTTAGAGCCTCTCATCAGTTACCATAAATATGCCTCTGAGGCGTGTGCGCCTGCCATCTTGCCAGGGCATAATTGGGGTAGAACTACAGTCGCAGGAGTAAGGCGTTAGGGATTATGTACGGAACACGCAGTCCAAAGGAAATTGCTCTCGCCTCTCACCGCGACTATTACGCCGGCGGAAGCTACGACAGCGACCGTCTCTCCTGGACATTAAAGACCTTTTTGTCCTCCTCAAATCCTGGCAAGGTCTTAGAAATTGGCTGCGGCGACGGCGCTATGCTTCAGCTTCTTGCAGAGCGCAACATTGACGCCGTGGGGGTGGATGCCTCGGCGTCTGGGATTAATCGCTGCACTGCAGCGGGCCTCAGCGCACAATGCCTCGATGTCAGCACCGACGGCGTACCGTTCCCTGATGATTCCTTCGACATCGTCATCAGCCTCGAAACATTCGAGCACCTGATGAATCCTCACTATGCCTTGCAAGAGGTTCGCCGCACTCTCCGCTCCGGCGGCAGATTCCTCTGTAGCATTCCGAATCCTCGCACTGGCCACCCTTACCTCTATCCTGGACTCTTTGAGTACAAGAATTTCAGACGATTTCTCGAACAGACTGGATTCAATATTAGGCGCGTGGAATATTGGCAATGGGCGCCCCGCGAAACCATTCTGCCTCTCTTTCTTCGGCACATTCCCATTCTCAACGGGCGTATGGTTGCAGGCGGCATTCGCCGTCTTGTGGAAAAGTCTTATCGAACTTTAGGTGCTTTCCCCGCCCTCTGCTACTGGCTCTGGACGTTTGATTGCTACAACACCAAATCGAGCGAGCATACTCCTTTTGAGCAACTCTCCGAAAAGACGCGTCCAGGTAGCACTTCTCATTTTGCGCCACCGCGATGACTCTACCGACCGTTCAACCGCAGGTGATCCTCTGTCTATGTCCCGAGAATTATCATTGGAAGCTGATCCCCGGCTACGCTGCCGCTTTTCGTCGCCGTGGCTTCGAGTTTTTCTGCATACAAGACACCCTTCCGTTCGATGTCCCGCTCGACGAAATTCTCAAACTCTCTCCGGGCCGCCCCTCATGGATTTTCCATTTTGAGTCAGCTCTTCCTCTTCTCCCTCAGGGTTTAGAATCCTCGCCGATCCCCACCGTCTGCTTCCACGCCGATACCTATGTGTTCACGCGTAGGCGAATCCGCTGGTCATACCTTTTCGATCATGTCGCCGTTTTTCATCCTGGTTACGACAGACTCTTCACCCGTGCTGGCCATCCTGACGCTTTTCTTCTTCCCTACGCTGTCCGCCGCGAATTTTTTGACGGCCCCGAGCTCCTCCGCGAATTCGAAGTCGGCTGGGTCGGCCAGAACACGGGTCACATCTATCGCCGTCGTGCTGAGTGGCTCCCCCGCTTCGCTGCCGAATTCTGTACCAACGATCTCTCGCGCCACTACTCCCTCGAAGAAGTCGCCGATGTTTATCGCCGATCCCAGATCGTCGTCAACATCGGTCGCGACGACTATCCTCAAGATGCCAACCTCCGCGTCTTCGAAGCACTTGCCTCCGGTGCCCTTCTCCTTACATCGCTGCCCAGCGAACTTACCGATCTCGGCTTTCAAGATGGCGTCCACTTCATCGGTTACCACGACGAAAACGAAATGATCCCCCTTGTCCGCAAATTTCTCGTCGATGAACCCACCCGCACCCGCATCGCCGCTGCCGCACGCGCCAAGACTCTCGCTGAACACACCTACGATTCCCGAGCTGCACAGCTACTCGCTCATCTCGAAAAGGCCGGAAGCAAAAAGCTTGCCCCAGCCCGTTACTGGCCGGAACCTCGGGCGCGCCTCATGGCACTGGACTTTTTCGCTTCCCATGCTGTTCTCGATTGTGCTGCTGCTCAGTTTCAACTTATCGTCGGTCACGGCTTCCGTGAGACGTTCGAGGGTGCGATCTTAGTTGCCAAGGCTTGGATCAAGCATCACCGCAGGTTGCGCAACTCTCGTGCCTAACTAATCCTGTGCAGTGGATGCGAGCCTTACATGTTGACCCTCGGTATCGACTACCCCCACATGTACGATTCCCCCCTGCCCGATCCCATTCAAGCGACCTAGACGCCCTCTCAAGGGCGGACAACGGAGCCAGCCCACGAGCAGATACAAAAGAAGACAATTTGAGATACTGTTGGCAAGGTCATTCCGCCACATTTGTGAGCAGAGGTCAGAAGTCCGAGGGATCGTGTTCAGTAGGAATGTATTGATGGCGAACCGCCTTGCCGCGGCTTTACCTTTTTTTGAGGGAGAAATTGATTTGAATAGGGCTAAAGACATCATGCGCCGAGACTGGGATGAGCGGGCCCGGCGCGATGCATTTCGGTATATCGCGAGTTGGCGAAAGGATTGGGATGAGGCGTCTTTTTTTGAGTCAGGGGAACAGGACTACCTCCGGCTCGTTCATCCCATTCTTCAGAAACTTCAATTTGAGCCAGCTGACAAATCCATGGTGGAACTCGGTTGCGGAGCCGGACGCATGACACAGAGTTTTGCCGAGCGCTTTCGGTCTGTCTCCGCTGTAGACATCTCTGCGGAGATGCAGGCGCGCGCGAAAGCCTACCTTAAATCGTTCTTGAATATCCGATGGGTCCTTTCAAACGGGGAAACGCTCTCCGAGATTGAGAATGCTTCGGTCGATCTAGTTTTTAGTTACCTCGTACTCCAGCATATGCCCACTAAGGCGGTTGTTTACAGCTCCATCCGGGATATGATGCGCATCCTTCGTCCCGGCGGAGTCTTTCTCTTTCAGTTTAACGGTTCTGATAGACCTACGATGAATTGGAAAGGGAGGACCATTTCTGGGATTCTCGATGGCATTGCCTCCATCGGGCTGCACCGTGCTAGCCGACGTATCGCTAGCGTAGTCGGGATCGATCCCGAAATGGTGGGTAAAACCTGGCGTGGCGCCGCTCTTTCAGCCTCAGAAATTGAAAATGCCGTTCGCTCCGAGCGTGGCTCACCGGAGGGTTTCCTGGATGCAGGCACGCCGTTGGCTTGGTGTTATGGCCTCAAGCAGCCGGAGGCACGTGCGTGATCACTCTCGGCCTGAACTATTCCCAAATGCACGACTCTTCTGCCTGCATTGTCCGCGATGGGGAACTTCTTTTCGCGGTGGCCGAGGAGCGCATCAGCCGCACCAAGCATGATGCCCGATTTCCCCAATTAGCGATTCAAGCTTGCCTTGATTTTGCCAGGATCCGCCCTCGCGATATCGACGAAGTTTGTTTGGGTTGGCAACCCATCGGGCAGTTGTACCGGCACGACCTCAGCCTGTACGCCACGGGCCGCTGGCCGTTTACGTATCTGAACTTCCTTAATTCCACGCGCTATTTCGTTAGCATGCGGCACCAGAGCAGCGGTGCAAAGCAGTTTGCTCAACGATTTGGTGGCAACAAGGCACAATTCCGGCACGTGGATCATCACCTCGCCCATGCAATCAGCGCCTACTCCTATTCCGGTTTTGCGGATGCCGCGATCGTCATCATGGATGGCCGCGGCGCCTGGGAAGCTACTTCCATCTGGCATGGCCGTAATGGCCGTATCGAGCATCTTCAGACAATCGACTGGCCCAATTCCCTTGGCCTCTTCTACGCTCGCTTCACCGAATTCCTCGGGTTCACTCCCAATGCCGACGAGTGGAAGGTCATGGGTCTCGCTCCCTACGGCAAGCCCGGCGCGGACCTCAGTACCTTCCTCGATCTCACGGTTGCTCCCTATCTTGTGGATACGGCGCGCCTTCTTGGCGACGGTTCCGGCCTTTTCTCTGGCTGGCCCGCTTCTCTCGGCTCACCCCGCATTCCCGAAAGCGAAATTGACGACATCCACAAAGACGTGGCTTTCGCCGTCCAAGATTTGTGCGAAGCCGCCATGATGAACGTCGTCCGCCTCGCCCTGCAGAAGTCTCGTAGCCGCAATCTTTGCCTCGCAGGCGGTGTGGCACTCAATTCCAAAGCCAATGGCAAAATTGCGGCTTCTAGCCTCGTGGACAATATCTTCGTCCAACCCGCCGCCTCTGATGATGGTGTCGCGCTCGGCGCCGCGCTCGCACCTTTTCTTGATGGCGGCGAGCGGCTTCCCCTGAAACCCATGCGCCACGTCTATCTTGGCCCCGCTTTTGATGACGATGCCATCGAATCAGCCTTGGACACCTACAAAATCCGCAACTCGCGTCTCTTCGATCCCGCTGCGACTGCCGCGGAGTTTCTCTCCAAGGGCAAGATCCTCGGCTGGTACCAGGGCCGCATGGAGTTTGGCCCGCGCGCTCTGGGCGACCGCTCTATCCTGGCCGATCCCCGCGATCCGGAAATGAACACCAAGGTCAACAATGCCGTCAAATTCCGGGAATGGTGGCGTCCCTTTGCTCCTTCCTTCCAGAAAGAAGCCGCCCCCGAATACCTCGAATCTGCTTATGATTCTCCCTTCATGATCCTTACTGCCCAAGTCCGTCCCGAAAAGCGTTCCATCATTCCTTCCGTGACGCACGTGGACGGCAGCGCCCGCCCACAAACTGTCGAACGCGACATCAATCCACTCTATTACCGCCTAATTGATGAATTCGGCAAACGGACCGGCGTCCCCGTCGTCATGAACACCTCTTTCAATCTCCGAGGCGAAGCGATTGTCCATACGCCTACCGACGCGCTCCGCACATTTTTCAGTTCTGGCATGGATGCACTCGTTCTAGGTAGCTACCTCGTGGAGAAGTAGGATGGCCGAATTACGTAGAGACGTCTTCACGTTGTTTTTCTCGTTTGCGGCCCCGGCATTGAGCAAACGCCACCTGGAAGCTTTGCTCCTATGAATCTGCCTGTCACCGCGTTGCTTGGCCGCAAAGATGAACCAACAGACGCGGTCGAGGAATACTGCCGCTACCTTGGCACCGCGCTGAACTCGCACGACATTCAACTCGAAATCTGCCGCGTGCCTTGGGACATTCGCGGTTGGTCCGATTCACTCACTGCGCTTCGGCTTCAAGCCGCTGACTGGAGAAATCGCTGGGTGCTGGTTCAATACACCGCGCTAGCGTGGTCTTCCCGCGGTTTTCCGCAAAAATTCCTGCGTGCCCTGACCATTCTGAAATCCGCTGGCGCTCGCATCGGCGTTGTGTTGCATGATGTGGAGCCCTTTTCCGGGACGCGCCTGATCGATTCCCTTCGCCGGTTCGTGCAGGTCCGCACGATGCGCCGCGTGCTCGTCCTCGCCGATCTTGCGGTCTTTACAGTTCCGCCGGAAAATCTCTCGTGGCTGTCTGTTTCACCGCCGAATGCCGTCTTCGTACCCGTGGGACCCAACCTGCCCATCCCCTCTACGCCGCTGAAGCCTAAGCAGCAGGACCAGATACCCACGATCGGTGTCTTCAGCATCACTGGAGGCGAATCTGGCGCACGTGAAACACAAGTCATCCTCGCGTCTGTCCGCCACTCCGTGCAGCAGATCGGCAAGCTGCGCCTCTTGATCTTCGGGCGCCACGCTGATCTTCGCGAAACCGAACTCCGAGAAGGACTCCGTGATCTCCCTTTGGAACTGTCTGTGGAAGGTCTCGTGGAACCCGCGCAAGTTGTCCAGAAGCTTTCCGTTTGTGATGCTCTACTCTTTGTTCGCGGACCCATCTCTTCACGCCGCGGCAGCGCGATCGCCGGCATTGCGTGCGGCCTTCCGGTCATTGCCTATCGAGGCTCTGAAACTACCGCCCCCATTACCGACGCTGGCGTGGTCCTCGTCTCGCTTGACCAACCTGATGACCTTAATGTTGCGCTGGTTCGAGTCCTCTCTGATTCTGTTTATCGCATGGATCTCGCCGCCCGCAGTCGTGCCGCCTACCAAACTCACTTTGCCTGGTCTGTCATCGCTGCTCGCTTCAGCGCTCTCCTCAAATCTCGCTAGCCCTCGCCTTTTCCGTCTCAATCGGCGGCTTCGAGATTATTGTCGATCAAAGCCCGTCACGGAGAGCTTTTCATTAGCTGGACAGTAAGTCATTTTCGTCTGAGAGCCACCTCCACAGCGACACATTCCTCCGAAGAATGGGGCTTAGCTAGTTTGTAGCCGAAAACCTGAAGCCGTTGGCAACTCGCTGGAAATATTGCTCCACCTCGCAGTTTAGTGGAGGACAGGCAATCCTGCTTTTCAGGATCATGTATCGTGGGTCGACGTTTTTGTAATCCAGAACGTATTGGCAGTGCTTGGCTCCCTCACCTTGCGGCGAATCCCTGCTAATCGTGAATGGCTGCGCGGGCGAGGGCGTCCTTCTAGAAAGAAGAAGTTAATCGCGAGCAAAGGAGTTCATGGATGATTTTTGCATGCCGGTCCCAGGTAAGCGTCGCCGCAGTGCGGGCAGCGTTCTCACCTAGCCGGCGCATGCGTTCCGGGTTAGATAGTAATGCACGAATGGCACCGGCGAGCTCGTGCGAATCCTTTGGATCCGACAACAGAACCGCATCGGTTCCGGATCGGATCCATTCGCTGATCCCGGCGTTCGGGCTCAGAATTACGGGCAGCCCGCATGCCATTGCTTCGAGACAGGGAAGATTGAAGGAGTCCTCGAGGGAGGGAGAAATGAGTATATCTGCGGCTGCATAGAATGACCGGACATCCGCGGAAGGAGAAGCAAAGATCACGCGATCGAGGACATTGAACTGACGCGCACTGGAAATGAAGGGAGCTGGATTATCCTCTCCCACGACAAGGAGGCGGAGGGGTAATTCGTGACAGAGGGACGCTGCTTCAAGAAGTGTTGGGAGACCCTTGTTACTCCAGTCATTCCCGACGAGTAGCAAAACCACTTCGTGCGCCGCGAATTTCCAGCGCTCGCGGGCGGAATTTCGCAGTGGAGCCAGTGCGCCAGGGTGGAAAAACTGCATGTCCACCCCATGAGGGCTGACGGAGACATTTTTACGGCCGAAATAAAAAGCCAACTGCTCCGCGGTATGACGAGAGACCGCAGCGAGTGCCACACGAGGATCGCGATAGAGCCGCTGCTCCAATGCGCAAAGGGTCTTGTAGTAAGCCCGCCGGTGCCAGGCGCGGAGTCCGATGCGCGAAGAATCGTTTTGCAATTCAGAAAGCCGATGGAAAACGACGTGCACTAGAATGACGCCAGCGTCCGAACAATTAATCCCGGGTGAACATACCAGATCATAATTCACGCCGTGAAAAAGGCGATCCCAGGCGCGCCGCCAGCGATTCAGGATGTACCAAAAGAGAAAGCGAAACACGTAAGGGCCAGGAACGGCAGGAAGGCGGCGCCAGTAGATAACGCCCGTATTCTGCCGATGCGCTTCTCGTGTCGTGACGACCTCAAGCCCTTCTACACTTTGCGCATACAGGTAGATTTCCCACCCGTAGATCTTAGTAAGTCGACTTAGGAGCTCTGCTACGGAGCGTTCCGTGCCGTGACGCCGGTCTACAAACTGTGAGACGAAAGCCAGTCGCATTTCAGATTTTCCTTGCTTTGGAACTGTACAGACTAGCAGGTAGAAGAAATCCACCTGGCAGGAAATGTTTTGCCGGGCCACAGACGAAACCCATTACAAATGGGACCACAGACCAAGTATTCAAAGGCAAGCCATATCCCTAACTGGCCTGACAGGTGTTCCGTACCTTTACTGAATTTTCCCAAGAAACAGAAGAAACTGCTTCTAGAATATACTGTTTGGACCCCGCACCTCCCTTAATTCAAGGGAAGAACACCAATGGCGCTCGAATCGGGTTCGATGTTCCGTATCGCAATACTAGTGTACTGTAACAACTGAAACGGTAGTATGATGGCGTTCATGGAAAACACCATCGTGCTGACAGATTCGGAACGTTTGGAACTCAACCAGCGAGCGGCGAGCCGTAGCGGGCGTGCCGATGACGCGCGGCGGGCGCGGCTGATGTTGTTGCTGGAGGCAAACCATACCTGGGCCGCGATTCGCGACAAACTGGAC
>Ga0181526_10000429_pt1 | contig 45064 bp, 41 predicted proteins | sample PEATcosm2014_Bin_35_FD_119750 | JGI IMG/M metagenome (GOLD analysis project Ga0181526, IMG submission 119750) | Peatland microbial communities from MTU Mesocosm Facility, Houghton, MI, USA - PEATcosm2014_Bin06_30_metaG | ecosystem: Environmental > Terrestrial > Soil > Wetlands > Peat | place...
GGGCCAAATCGACCGCTCCAAATGCAGGCGCGTTGCGAGCGACCGCTTCAGCAGGGACGTGTGCGCGAACCGTTACCTGCAGCTCTATCAGGAGATGAGCGCATGAGAACGGCGGAAAGAGTCGGCCCCATCGACCACCATACGGAAATGGGCGGCCTTTGCTACAAGGTCCGCAGGGCGATCGAGCGCCTGATCCTGCCCCTTGCGGCCTTGCTGACGATGGAGGTGCTCTATCTGGCCGCAAACGGGCGCACCGGCGTGGGCGCGTTGGCCCTGATGGGAGGGAGCACCTGCATCGCCCTGGCAATATGGTGCTCGGGCGCCATTGGCCTGCCGCTTCTGCCATTCATGGCGCTGCAAAGCCTGATCGTCTACGGGGTGCCGATAATGGCGAATCACGACACGATCTTGAGCTATCCGCCCTCATTCGTGTTCAGCGCCGGGGTCGAGGTCCTGGTCATGAATCTCACGATGGCGGTCGCCTGGCTATTGGCCATGAGGATGATGCATCCCTCCCCGCCGGTTAGCTACGTCCTTCAGGAGTTCAATCGCAAGGGCGTGAAGGGGTGGAGCTTCCTTGGATTCGCAATGGTGGGGGGCGTCACCTTCTTCGAGATCCTTCAGGGCATGAACCTCCTGGGCGCCATTTACGCGGCGATACCCGCTGGGGCCGATTCCATCATCAATGCGCTGCTTTCGGTGGGCAGCGCGTGCGGTTTCTTCCTGGTTGCGATGGTCGTCGGCGGAGGCGGGGCATCCCCCACCAAGCAATTCATCTTCTGGCTCCTGTTGATCGCAAATTCAATGGTCTCGGCATCCGGACTGCTGCTCGCCTCCGCCGCAGCGAACCTCATCACGGTTGCGGTCGGCCTTTTCTGGAGCAGCGGAAAGGTCCCGTGGCGTTACCTCGCGTTCGCGCTCGTGACGATCTCGTTCTTCAACATTGGAAAGACAACGATGCGGGAGCGGTATTGGCCGAGCGTGGACTCCCCGGGGATTGACATCTCGATCGGCCAATTGCCGGCCGTCTTCGAGGAGTGGGCCGTGGTCAGCTACAATGCGCTGATTGAGAACAGTGCCGCGGACACCTCCGGTTCCGCCGGCCCTCGGCTCCATGCAAGCAAGAACCAGACCCTGCTTGATCGCATAGACAACCTTCAAAACGTGCTCTTTGCGATCGATGCCGTCGAGACCGAGCATATAGAGCTCCTCCATGGGGCCACGTATTCGCTCATCGCGCCGCTCCTTGTGCCGAGGATTCTGTGGCCGAACAAGCCCCACAGCCACGAGGGCCAGATCCTTCTGAATGTCCACTTCGGAAGGCAGGATCTGAACGACACTATTACAACCTACATCGCCTGGGGCCTCCTGGCGGAGGCCTATGGAAACTTCGGACCGATCATGGGTTCCCTCGTCCTGGGCGCATTCCTGGGGATTTTCTTTGCGTGGGTTGAGAACCTGACAGCAAGGAAGCTCGTGGTCTCAATGGAGGGGTTCCTCTCCCTGTGCCTCTTGATCAACATGATGAATTCGTTCGAAATGGTGGCGAGCGTGTTCGTGACCTCGACCTTCCAGTCCATGGTGGTCATCGTGATGGCTAGCATACCCTTTGTGCGCCGGACCGTGAACAGGAGGCCCGTGCCCGAGGAGGAACCGGCGGTCCGGGAGAAACCGTGAGTACCGCCGAACGCGCGTGCTCCAGGGCGCTCGCCGCACTTACCCTGGGTTGGTCGGATTCGCGCCGGGGACGTGCGTTCCTGCGGCGGACGTTGAAGCGGCTCGTCCGCCTCGCCTTGCTGGCGCGCAGCCGTCCGCTGAGGCCCGAATCGCTGGCGCCGGTGCTGGTCATCGCGCCGCACCCCGACGACGAATCCCTCGGCTGCGGCGGCACCGTTGCGCTTGTCGCGCGAAAAACGGACCGGCTGCACGTGGTCTTCATCACGGATGGAGGCGCGTCGCATCCCAACCATCCCCGAGTTACACCCTTTGGTCTTGCCGCACTGCGAAAGAGTGAGGCGTATTCCGCGACCCGGGCCTTGGGAATCGGACCGGAGCGCTTGACTTTCCTGGACGCCCGGGACGGCACTCTTTCGAGCCTCGACGACCGGGAGGGGCGGGAGCTAGCCGAGAAGATTTCCGGGCTCTTGCTCCGTTTGGCTCCGCGCACCGTTCTGCTGCCCTGCCGCAACGACGGAAGCAGCGAGCACGAAGCTGCATTCTCTCTCGTCGTCCGCGCGCTTGGAGACACAAAGCCAAGGCCCAGATTGCTCGAGTTCCCGGTATGGTCCTGGTGGAATCCCCTGCTTTTGCTTCGATCCATGCGCGGCTATCCAAGCGTCTGGCGGGTCGAGCTCGGCGATGCTATCGGCGCGAAGGCGCTCGCCGTTGCCGCGTATGCCTCGCAGTCGTCCCCCATTCCCCCCGAATCGACCTCCGCCCTTCCGCCGGGATTTGTCCAGATGTTCCTCGGCAACGAGGAGTTCCTTCTCGAAAAATGACCCAACAAGAGCCGCCGCACCCCCAACGGAGGGTCCTGATCGTCTCGCCGCATTTTGCCCCCATCAATGCGCCCGACATGCAGCGCACGAGGCTGGCCCTTCCCTACCTGAGGGCGCTCGGATGGGAACCCGTTGTGCTGGCCATCGCCCCCGGCCTGATCGAGGGCGGAGTCGTCGACCCGCTGCTCGAGGAAACCTATCCCAGGGACATCCGCGTGATCCGAGTCGGGGGGATCCCCCCCCGCATGACGCGGTGGGCCGGCGTCGGCAGCCTTTGGCTGCGCTGCGGCCACGCGCTGCGCGCCGCCGGCGACCGCATACTGCGCAGGGAGAGGTTCGATCTGGTCTTCTTCAGCACGACTCAATTCGAGGCTTTCCGCCTCGGTCCCCGATGGAAGGCGCTTTTCGGGGTTCCGTACGTGCTCGACTACCAGGATCCGTGGCTGAACGACTATTACGCAAGGACCCGCACCCCACCTCCGGGAGGGCGGCTCAAATTTGCCCTAGCCCAGTGGTCCGCCCGCCGCCACGAGCCGGACGTGCTGCGCAAAGCCTCCGGTGTGATCGCGGTCTCAAGGGCCTACGGTGGCACCCTGGCAAAGAATCACCCTTGGTTCGACGCCGCCGGCGTGGAATTTCTGCCCTTTGGCGCCTCCGAGAATGATGTTGAGATCGCCAGGAGGCACACGCCCAAGGAACCCCTTGTCCCATTCGGCGACGGCAACTTTCACCTCGTCTACACAGGTCGCTGCGGTCCGGATATGTCGACCTCCCTTCGGATCATATTCCGGGCCTTCAAGAGGTTCCTCGCGGTCCGGCCGGCCGAGGCCGAACGGGTTCGCTTCCATTTCATCGGCACCGACTACGCCCCTCGTCCCTTTGGGCGGGAGTGGGCCATGCCCGTAGCCCAACTTGAAGGGGTCGAAGCCTTTGTCGCCGAGACGTGCTATCGCGTCCCCTATTTCGATGCACTGTACTATCTCGTCAAGGCGGACGCGCTCGTCGCCGTCGGCTCCAACGACCCAACCTACAGCGCCTCCAAGATATTCCCGTACGTGCTGGCCAGGCGCCCGATGCTTCTCGTGTTCAATGCCATGAGCCAAGTCCTTGAGATCGCCAACCTCGTGAATTGCGGCCGCAGATACGAATTCCGAAACACTGGCGACATCGAGGCCCTCGTCGACAGGGTCGCCGATGAATGGTTCTTCGACGGACAGATGCGCGCCTACGTGGAGGCGGACCTTGGAGCCTTTCGTCCCTACACCGCGGAGGCGATGACGGCGCGCCTGGTGGGCTGTTTCGATGCGGCACTGGAAAGGCACCGGGTGACGAGGTGACCAAGACGTCAGAAAGCGGCGAACGCCTTGCCATCGTTCTTTCGCACCCGACCCAGTACTACAGCCCGTGGTTTCGCTGGCTGAGGGCACATACCCCGGTCGAATTCCGGGTCTTCTACCTATGGGACTTTGGAGTCTCCGAGCGCCACGATCCCAATTTCGGCAAGGGCATCGAATGGGACGTGGACCTCCTCTCCGGCTACGACTCCGAGTTCGTTCCCAACGCCTCCCGGAGACCGGGGGCGGATCATTTCTTCGGATTCAACAACCCGGGCCTGTCCGCGCGCCTCGCGGCCTGGCGGCCGACGGCCCTCCTCCTGTTCGGCTACAAATGGGCGAGCCACATCCGCGTGATCGCATGGGCGCTCCGCAACCGAGTGCCCATCATTTTTCGGGGCGACTCGCACCTGATCGGTCGCGCCAGTCCGCCGCTCATCTCGCGCGTGCTCCTGGGTGGGCTCTACTCGCGGTTTTCGGGTTTCCTCCATGTCGGCGCCGCCAACCGTGAGTACTTCGAAGCGTTCGGCGTTCCCGACACAAGGCTCTTCTTTGCACCGCATTCGGTGGATGCCGCGCTCTATCGAAGCGACAAAGGGGAATACCGGGAGGCCGCCGCCATGCTGCGCTCGCAGCTTGGAGCGGATCCCGCGACCAGGATCGTCCTATTCGCGGGCAAGCTCATCGCCGCCAAGCAGCCCATGGAGCTCCTGGAGGCCTTCCTGGACCTCAATGCCCCCGAGACCCTCCTCGTATTCGTGGGAGAAGGCCGAGAGAAGGAGCGGCTGCAGGCATTCGCCTCCCAAAGGCAGCGCAAGCCCGGGGGCATGCCGGTGCGGTTCCTGCCCTTTGCCAACCAGAGCGAGATGCCCTCGCGGTATCTCATCGCGGACATATTTGCACTACCATCTCGGGGGCTCTACGAGACGTGGGGACTCGCGGTGAATGAGGCGATGCACATGGGCATCCCGTGCCTGGTGAGCAGCCGGGTCGGCTGCCAGCGCGACCTGGTGACGCATGGCGAGACTGGCTGGGTGTTTGACCCCGAGGATCCCAGGGCCCTGGGCCGGTGCCTCTCCGGGGCGATCGCCGATCTCGGATCGGAGGCCAGATGCGCGAAAATTCGCCAGGGTGTAGAGCGAAGGATCGCTGGCTACACCTATTCGCAGACCACAGACGGCCTCCTTGCGGCCCTTGCCTCCCTGCGCCGGTGAGCCAACGATGAGCCGGCGGCCGTAACCCCCTTGCGAATCACCATAGTGACCGGTTTTTTCCTCCCGGTGCCGGCCATAAGAGGCGGCGCAACTGAGCGGTCGTGGCATGGCTTGGCCCGGATCTTCGCCGCCGCCGGCCACTCGGTGACCTTTGTCTCGCGAGTCTCGCCCGGCCTTGCGCCCAATGAAGCCGTGGACGGTGTCAGGCACATCCGCCTGCCCGGCTTTGGGCACACGCGCCACCTCGCGATCAACCTCGCGCTCGACCTGCTCTGGGGAATTAGGGTCACGCGGGCGCTGCCCCCCGGCGACGCCGTCATCTGCAACACGATCGCCCTGCCCGTGTGGCTCCGCCGGCTGAGGCCCTCAGCGGGGATAGTCTGCGTAATGATGGGCAGGGCCCCCAAAGGCCAGGTTCGGTTCTACCGGGGAGTGGCAAGGATCTACTCGCCCAGCACGTTTGCCGCCTCGATGATCACCCAGCCTTGGGCGTTTGCGCGAACCCGGGCCATAGGGAATCCCATCGACTGGCCCCTCCTGGCCCGTTCCTCCAGCCAGCCGGGAACACCTATCACCATCGGTTTCGTGGGCCGCCTGCATCCGGAGAAGGGCGTGGAGGTCCTGGTGCGCGCCGCCGTCCTGCTAGCTGGCCGTGCGGGCCTGCCGCAGTGGCGCCTGAGGATAGTGGGCCCTTCGAGCGTAGGCGACGGTGGAGGGGGCGAAGCCTGGCTCGGCGGGCTCAAGAGGGAGGCGTCCGCGGCGCTCGGCAACCGCATCGAGTGGCTTCCGCCGGAATTCGACGCGGGGCGCCTGGCAAAGACCTACGGGACCTTGGACATATTCTGCTATCCGAGCCTTGCGGAGAAGGGCGAGACATTCGGGGTCGCCGTCGCCGAAGCGATGGCAGCCCGCTGTGCGGTAGTGGTGTCGGCCCTGGGCTGCTTCAGCGACCTGGTGACTGACGGGCGGACGGGCCTTGTCTTTGACCACGGGGCGGCCAATCGCGAGGCGATCCTCGCCGAATGCCTGGGCCGCCTGGTGTCGGACCCCGGGTTGCGCGGGGATCTGGCGCTAAACGGCCAGGAGCACGCACGGCGCTTCGACTATCCGCAGGTTTCGCGGCACATCATGGACGACCTCGCGTTTTTGACGGGCACCGTGCCTGAAAAGCGGTAATAACCGAAGCATGCCAAACGAAGACCCTTATCTTGGCCAGGGGTGCATCACCCCCCATTCCACCGGGGATATCGCGGCCCGGTTATGCTGGGGTGCCGTTCAGGCCACGCTGTTCCGATGGAGTCCGCGTCCGTGGCACGGGTTTCGGGCGCGCCTGCTGAGGCTTTTTGGGGCGGACATTCCCGAGCCGGGTGAAATTGTGATCTTCCCGACGGCGATGATCCTGTTCCCCAGGAAGCTGTCCCTTGCTCCGCGCTCCATGGTCGGGCCCAGGGTTGTCGTCTACAATCTCGCGACTATCTCCCTGAAACGGGGCGCAAATGTGTCCCAGAACTGCCATCTGTGCGCCGGCACGCACGACTACAATCGCTGGAGCATGCCGACGCTGGCCGAGCCAATAACGATCGGGGAGAATGCCTGGCTCGGCGCCGATGTCTTTGTCGGGCCGGGCGTCTCGATCGGGGAGCTCTGCGTTGTGGGAGCCCGTTCGGTGGTGGTCAAGGACATGCCCGCGCGGACCGTTTGCGCCGGGAATCCCTGCAGGGTGATCAAGGACAGGGTGCCTCCCTCCGCGTGAGGTCATGCCACATAGTCCCGAGCCTTGAATCCCGGCACGGGGGGCCGAGCAAGTCCGTCCTCGGGCTCGCCACGGCCATGGCGCGGCGCGGCGACCGAGTGGAGCTCCTGACCACCGACCCTGGCGAGGGTTGGCGGCGGTCCGAGGGCAACCTCGACATCCATGCATTCCACCGCGGCTGGCCCGTCTCCGTATGCGCCTCGTCGGGCCTGCGCGCGCACCTTAGGACCGTGACCGCGGACATTGTCCATCATCACTCGATCTGGCTCCGAACCCTGCACTATGCCCACCAGGCGGCGCGCCGGATTGGGGTGCCGCTGGTCGTGTCGCCCAGAGGAATGATGGACCCCTGGGCATGGAAGCATCACTCGCGAAAGAAGGCGTTCGCGAGGGCCCTGATACATCCGGGTGCCTTTGAGGCCGTCGACGGCTGGCACGCGACGAGCGACGATGAGGTCGGGGATCTGCGTAACCTCGGTTTCCGGCAGCCCGCCTGCGTCGCGCCAAACGGGGTGTCAGCCCCGCCTGAAGGGGATTTGGCGGCCGCGGCTGAGCATTGGCACAGGCTCGAGCCGGCAACGGCGAAGCGCCCAGTCGCACTTTTCTATTCGAGGTTTCATCAGAAGAAGCGCCTGCTCGAGCTGATCGACCTTTGGCTCGAGGTGGCCCCCAGTGACTGGCTTCTTCTGGTTGTCGGGATTCCCGAGGACTACACGCCGCGCATGATCGAGGGTTATGTCCTAAGGTCGGGCCAGGCCGGGCGCGTGAGGGCCTACGATGGCTCCGGACATCCGCCACCCTACGCCGTCGCCTCGCTTTTCCTGCTTCCCTCGCACGGCGAGAACTTCGGCCTCTCGATCGCGGAGGCGCTTGCAAGCGGAGTGCCCGCCATAGTGACCGACACGACGCCGTGGTCGGGGCTTAATCGAACCGGCGCGGGCTGGTGCATCCCGTGGCCCGAGTACGGCCACGCCCTGCGCGAAGCGACCTCCGAGGGCCTGGAATCGCTCCAAAGACGAGGGGCAATCGGCCGGGAATGGGTCCTGCGCGACTTCTCCTGGGAGAATTCAGCCCGGATCCTTTCGGACTTTTACGTGGGGCTGCGCGACAAATCCCCCGCGCGCCGTCCGTGATCCAAGAGACCCGTCAGCACCCCCGGCGGGGAATCGAGCTCGCGGTGGCCGCGCATGTCGTGGTGTTCATCGTCGGCGTCTCGTGGGCCTTCGGCGGAAACGCCGACTGGGTGCGGATGCCCATATCGGCCTGGGGATCCCTGGGCATCCTGCTTTCCTTCGCGATTACCGCCGGCCTCGGTTCGGGGGGCAGAGCCAATTCAAGCGTTCTCACCTGGGCCTGGCCGGTGCTCGCCTTGAACGCCCTCGTGGCGGCGTCCTGCCTGACCCCGGGATTGCGCGCAATGGCGTTCGAGAGCGGGACGCTGCTTGTCCCTGTCCACGTGGACTGGTGGGTCCCGAGCGCAGCAAGGCCGGACCTGGCGCTCCGCGCCCTGTGGTTGTTCGATGGGATATACTTCTCGTGCCTCAATGTTGCCCTGGCAGTCAGGAGCCGGCGCACCATCCGGCTCATCTTGGCCGCCGCAGCGGCAAACGCGCTCGCGCTCTCGATATTCGGGATCGTGCAAAAGGCGTTCGGCTCATCCGGAATCTATTTCGGCCGTGTCGAGGTGCCGCACCCGCAGTTCTTCGCATCGTTTGTGTACGACAACCACTGGGGGGCGTTCACCATCATCATGATCGGCGCCTGCATCGGGCTGGTTCTCAGGTACGCCTACGGCCGGCGAGGCGAGGGTTTTTTCAATGGTCCCGCGTTCGCCGGGGTTGTCGCCGCCTTTGTCATGGCGGTCTCGATCCCCCTGAGCGGGTCGCGGGCGTGCACCATGCTCCTCGTCGCTTTGGCCGGCATCTCGCTCGTCCACGGGGCACCAAGGGTCTCCCGCGCCCTGCGCTTCTCGGGCGCCACCGGGGCGGGCTTGACCCTTGGGATGGCCGCCGCCGCGCTTCTCGCGGCCGGCGGCGCATGGCTTTTCGCAGGCGACGTGATCCAGGCGCGGGCCCAGAAGACGGGGGAGCAGCTGGCCGCCATGTGGGCCGCGGGCGGGATTGGCTCACGAAGCGTCCTGTACAGCGATACGATCAGGATGGCGCTTGCGCGGCCCCTTTTCGGCTGGGGCATGGGAAGCTACCCGGTCGTGTTCTCGATGTTCAACACCCAGGAGTCAAAGATCGACCACCTGCCCGTCATCTATCATGACGCCCATTCCGACTGGTTGCAGTCGGCCGCTGAGATTGGGTTGGCCGGAACGGCGCTCATTGGCTTCGCCGTGGCGCTTCCGCTCCGGAAAATGCGTCGCCACCGGGTGGGTCCGATTCCATTTCTCCTCCTGTCGGCCTGCGCCCTTGTGGCAACGTATGCGCTCGTCGAGTTCCCGTTCGGCAATGTCGCCGTCGTCTTGGCTTGGTGGCTCTGCTTCTTGAGCGCGGTCCAGTACAGCCGTCTGTCGGGAGGCGCCGACCCCGCGCCGCCTGGCGAATGAGCCATGTTTTCCACGGTCATTCTCACGCTTAATGAGGAGAGGGCCCTGCCTGGGTGCCTGGCGTCGCTCGAGGGCTGCGACGACGTTGTCGTCCTGGACTCGGGCTCGTCCGACGGCACGGTCGCCATCGCGCGGTCCGCGGGCGCCCGGGTCTTCACTCGGAAATTCGACACGTTCGCCGGCCAGAGGAACTATGCCCAGCGCGAGATAGAATTCCGGCACCCCTGGGCGTTCCACCTGGATGCCGACGAGCGGATGACCCCCGAGCTGACGGCCGAGTGCCGGATTGCGTCCAGCCGAACCGACCTCGACGGATTCCGAGTAGCCCCGAAGATGCTGTTCGAAGGGCGCTGGATCCCTCACTGCACGGACTTTCCCGCGTTTCAGACGCGGTTCGCAAGGGTGCCCGGGTTCGAATTCATCCAGGTGGGCCACGGGCAAAGGGAGGCTCTACACATGAGGGTTGAGCCAATGCGCGCCAACTACCTGCACGACCTGTCGATCTATGGGGAGGCCAACTGGCTGGAGAAACATAGGAGGTACGCCCACGCCGAGGCAGTCCGCCTGATGCTGGAACGACCGGCCCATGAATCGCAGTGGGACCTCTTCTCGGGCGACGCGCTCCTGCGCCGCCGGGCCCTGAAGCGACTGGGCTTCAAGCTGCCGTTCCGGTCGGCCCTCAGGTTCGTCTACCAGTACGGCATGCGCCGCGGGTTCCTCGACGGGGGCCCGGGATTGCGGTACTGCATCCTGCTCGCCCGCTACGAGGGCTTCATCACGGACGAAATTCATAAATTGAAACATGTCCGGCAGAACCGTAGTGCGTAGGGGCCCCTTCCTGAGATCGCACGCACCCATTTTTGGAATTCCCGAATCTCCACGTGGCCATCAATCCAAATCGCCGGACGTCGCTCCTCCTTCTTCTTTACGACCTGGTGTCGGTGGCCGTCATATTCAACCTGGTGAGCTACCTCCGGGGGGTGAGCGCCGAAATCTTCGTGTGGCCGTTGGCCGCACCCGCGATCGTCTTCGTGATCGCGATCCACCTGATCGATGGATACGGAGCGGGCTTGGACATGCTGAGCCTGGATTACGCAAGCCTCCACCTCATCGCATCCTTCTTTGCGGCGCTTGCAGCCCTGGTGCTCACGTTCGTCTTCATACCGGCCGGCTTCGAGCTCCAATCAAGCCGGACGGCGATATTCCTGAGCTTCGGCCTGCTCGGTCCGGTAACGCTCGCGTACCGCCGAATAATCTATGAGCGGTCCGCGGCCAAGCGCGAGGGGCGCAGCCTAATCTTTGTCGGCGACAGGCCCGACTTCGAGATCTTCCGAGACGAGTGCATCCGAATGGGAACGCACAAGCCCCTGCAGCACATCGACTCCAGCGAGGATTTCAAGGCAATCGGACCCCTTCTGGAATCCATTGAGCAGTCAAGGATCTTTGTGGAGGCAATCGTGTTCAAGGAGTCGGGAAGGGAGCTGCCGACGACGATTCCAATGAGGCTTGTGCAGCTCTATTTTGAGGGGATTCCGACCTACACCCTGGAGATATTCCACCAGCTCTACTGGCGGAAGATTCCTCTCTACCGGATCAACCCCATCTGGCTTTTCCAAGAGGGGTTCAAGATCGCCAGGGAGCCCGTATTCGAACGCATCAAGCGCGCATCGGACATTGTGCTCTCAATCATCGGACTGGTTCCGTCCGCGATTGTTGTGGGGCTCGCAGCGGTTGCGATCAAGCTGGACGATGGCGGGCCTATTTTCTTCGCGCAGGAGAGGATCGGGAGACACAAGGTCCCCTTCAGGCTGATGAAGCTCCGAACGATGCATGTCACGAGCATCCAGGGGGATCCGTTCACGAGGCAAGGAGACGCGCGGATCACGCGCGTCGGCCGCCTTCTTCGCACCGCGCGCCTGGACGAACTTCCGCAGCTTTGGAATGTGCTCCGCGGCCAGATGAGTCTGATCGGGCCGCGCGCAGAATGGGATCGCTTGGTGCGCGAATACGAGCGCGAGATCCCGTGTTATCACTTTCGCCATCTGGTGAAACCCGGGATCACCGGATGGGCGCAGGTCAACTACCGGTACGGCGCGAGCGTCCATGACACGCTTCGGAAGCTCGAGTACGACCTTTACTACATACGAAACTTCTCGTTCATGCTCGATGCCTCGATCGTGCTGAAGACAATTCATGTGATGCTCTTGCAGAAGGGGCGCTGACGCGTGAAGGGCCGATACGACTTCGTGGCGATAGGAGGCGGGTCCGCGGGCTTCAACGCAGGGCGGTTGGCCGCCGATCTGGGGATGCGCGTCGCCATTATCGATGGCGCGCGACGGCTCGGCGGACTGTGCATCCTGCGCGGCTGCATGCCCTCAAAAACCCTCATTTATTCGGGAGAGGTGCTTCATCTTGCCCGGCGCGGGGCGGACTTCGGACTGAGGGTCCCCGGCGCAACCGCGGACATGGGGGCCATGCAGGCGAGAAAGAGGCGCATCATCGGGGAATTCGCCCGCCATCGGGTCAGCCAGCTCAAGTCGGGGCGCTTTGACCTGATTCGCGACACGGCGCGATTTGTCGATCCCAACACCGTGGAACTTGGCAAAGGCGGCCAGATCTCGGCAGAGCATTTCCTGATCGGAACCGGATCCAAGGTCAGCGTGCCGCCCGTTCCGGGGCTTGCGGAGGCTGGCTTCTGGACGAGCGACGACGTGCTCGAGCTCGATTTCAAGCCTAGAAGCGTCGTAGTCCTAGGGGGCGGCATCGTCGCCTGCGAGCTTGCGCAGTTCCTGCGCCGGGTCGGCACGCGGGTATGCTTGGTCCAGAGGAGTCCGGACCTCCTGCGGGAGCATTCGCCGGAGGCGTCGCGCGTGGTGAGGCGGGCCTTTGAGGACGAGGGGATCGAGGTATTCACGGACACCCGTGTCCTGGGGGTACGCCGCGCCAGCGGCCGCTTCACTGTCTCCTTCAAGCACATGGGAAGGACGATCCAGAGAAGGGCCGATCACCTGTTGAATGCCCTTGGCCGCGAACCCGCGACATCGGGGCTCTCGCTCGGATCAGCGGCCGTCCGGACTGCGCCAAACGGACGAATACTGACAAACAGGTGGCAGCAGACAAGCGCGCCCCACATCTACGCAGCCGGGGACTGCTGCGGCCCGCATGAAATCGTCCACATCGCGGTCCAGCAGGCGGAGCTGGCGGCCCGCCACGCGGCCGGCCTGAAGGGCCTGAGGCCCATTGGCGAGGCGACCCTTCTTACCGTTGTGTTCACGGACCCGCAGTTGGGCACAATCGGTTGGCGCGAACGGGACCTTGTGGCGAAGGGAATCAAGTACGCCTCCGCAAGCTATCCGTTCGACGACCACGGAAAATCGATCCTCATGAACGCGACTTACGGTTACGTCAAAGTCTTCGCATCCGTTGACGGAGGCAGGATCCTGGGCGCTGAGATCGTAGGGAAGGACGCAGGGGAGCTCATCCATTGCTTCTCGGCGCCGATCGCCATGGGCGCCACCGTGCGCGACATGCTCGGGGCCCCGTGGTACCACCCCACCCTGGCCGAAATAATCACCTACCCCCTGGAGGAGCTTTCGCTGAGCACCAAGGCAAAGCCCGGCACCGGCCGATGAATCGACGGCTTAGGAGGCTGCTGGGGTCGACTATCGGTATGGCTCCCGTCAGGGTCCGCCGGGGAGTGGCCAAGGGGGCGCGCTGGACGCTCTATCCGTGGACCTCCTATTGGCGGGGCACTCATGAGCCGGCAATCCAGGCGGCCCTAGCCGCGCTGGGAAACGGCGACATAACGGGCTGGAGTTGCTGGGATCTGGGGGCCCATTTCGGAATCTACAGCGTGGCCCTTTCGATTCGCGTGGGCCCGCAGGGGCAAGTGGCGGCATTTGAGCCCAATCCCCAGAGTTTCGAGCGGCTCGAGCGGCATCGCCGGATGAACCGGCTCGGTTGGCTCAAAACATACATGGCCGCGGCCTCAGACCGTTCCGGCACGTCCGAGCTCCTCACCTACGGGGACCTCGATTCGACAAGCACCCACCTGAGGTACGAGGGGGAGAGCCAAGGTGACTCCAGCAAGCCCATTTCCATCCGTTCCCTGCGCCTCGACGACCTGGTCGAATCCGGGGAACTCCGCGCCCCGCGATTCGTCAAGATCGATGTCGAGGGCCACGGACACAAGGCCCTGGAGGGGATGAAAGGGGCGGTCTCAAGGTCCCGACCTTCGTTCATAGTCGCATTTCACAGCGGGGCCGAGGTGGGCGGCGTCACCGGCATCCTAAGGCCGCTGGGCTACAGCTGGAGGGCGATAGTCGAGCCGCCATCCAATCCCGGGGAAATGATCGGGGGCGACTACCTCTTCACCCCGTAGCAGCGATCTCCAGGAGGTCCCTGAGGTCCACAAGGCGCTCGTAAATCGCCTTCCCCACAATGACGCCGTCCAGGTTTGGATGGCGCCTTCGCGCCTCCCGGAAACGGATGACGTCCTCCCTGCGGCTGACGCCCCCGCTTGCAATAACGCGGGAGCCCACGGCGCCCAGCATGGACTCCTGGTCCGCGAAGTTAGGTCCCGCAAGCATGCCGTCCGTCCCGACATCCGTGTAGATGATAGTCTTGACGCCGAGCGCGTCCATTCTGCAAGCGAGGGCCAGGGCGGAGGTCCCGGTGGTGTCGACCCAACCCTTGACGGCCACCCTGCCGCTCTTCGCGTCTACGCCGACGGCAATCCTCTCGCCGAAGGCCAAGACGAGCTCCGAGACAAAGGGCTCGCTCTCGGCCGCGCGGGTTCCGACGACCACACGGGCAACCCCCTTCCCAAGGGCAAGCTCGACCGACTCCCTTTTCCGGAGACCACCGCCAAGCTGGACCTTGAGCCCCAGCCCAACGATTCGCCCAACCACGTCCAGGTTCCGGGGCTCGCCGGAGAACGCCCCGTCCAAGTCGACGACATGGACCCACTCCGCCCCGGCGGCCTTGAAGTCCGCAGCAACCTCCGCAGGGTCGTCCGCATACACCGTCTCCGCGTCCGCACGGCCCTGAGTGAGCCGGACGCAGCGCCCCCCCTTGATGTCGATGGCAGGGTAGATGGTCATGGGGTGCGCACGCTCCCATGTCCCGGGGCCCGCGCCAAGGCCTTTTTCCCCGTTGCGATCTCAATGGGGCGGCGCGAGGATGGGCGCAATTCACCATTGACGATGCCTTCCTACGCTCCCCCAGGATTTCTCACGGAACTGCTTCACGCCCGCTCGCCTTCCGGCTACGAGGGCGAGGCACAGGCGGTGTTCGACCGCCACGTGAAGCCGGCCGCTGACGCCTACACCGGGGACCCGCTCGGCAATCGGATCGCCACCCTCAACCCGAAAGGCGACCCCACCCTGATGCTTGCCGGCCACATGGACGAGCTGGGGCTGATAGTTACCTACGTCAATAAGGACGGTTTCGTCTACTTCGACACGATCGGAGGCCACGACAGGACGGTGATCTCCGGCAGGAGGGTCGTGATCCAGACGGCAAATGGGCCGGTGAAGGGGGTGACCGGCAAGCGGGCCATCCACCTGATGGACGAGGCCGACAGGAAAAAGGTCCCTGAGATCCACGAAATCTGGATCGACATCGGGGCGCGCACCAAGGCCGAGGCGCTGGAGCGGATCTCGATTGGCGACGCGGCCACCTACGACCACGAGTTCGAGCTCATCCACGGGACCATCGGCACTGCGCGGGCCTTCGACAACAAGGTCGGGGCTTACGTGGTGGGTGAGACGATCATCCGCCTTTCAAGGGACGCGAAGAAGCCCGCGGCGAAGGTCGTGGCCGTCGCGACCTCCCAGGAGGAGGTTGGCACCCGCGGAGCCGTGGGTTCCGGGTATTCCGTGGACCCGCAGGTCGCCCTTGTGGTGGATGTCAGCCATGCGACCGACCATCCCGACTGCGACAACCGCAAGTACGGCGAGACCAAGCTGAGCGGAGGGCCGATCATCTGCCGCGGGGCAAACATCAATTCGAAGGTCTATGAGGGCCTCGTAAAGGCGGCAAAGAAACTGAGAATTCCCTACCAACTAGAAGGCGACCCGCGTCCCACGGGAACGGACGCCCGCGCAATCCAGGTCAGCAGAGGAGGCGTCGCCACCGGACTTGTGGGAATACCGCTGCGCTACATGCACACTCCGAGCGAGGTGGTGGACCTTGAGGACGTGGAGCGCTGCGTGAAGCTGTTCGTCGAATTCGCCCGGGGCATTAAGAAAGGCGACTACCGTCATTGGTAGGCCGGGACGCAGGCTGGGGCGCCCGACGACACCAGCATGCATAGGCAACGACCGAGACCGCGGCGCCGCGTAGCCGCGAAATAGGATGCCCAACCCCATTGGCGGCGGCGCAACCGGCCCGGGCCCGAGTTCATCCGGCCACTATGACCTCCTTCAGGCCGGCCGGGGGGCCGCGAGCCTGTGGGTTGTGCTATTCCATAGCGTCAACATCTACCCCAGGAGCGCATTGCCGGTTGCGCTTGCGCGTTTCCAAGCAATTAGCGGCTGGGGCTGGCTCGGTGTCCATGTCTTCTTCGCGATCAGCGGCTGGTGCATCGCCGAGCGGGTCTCAAAGGGCAGATCCAAGGGCGAATCCGGATGGCACTTCGCGGTTGAGCGCGCACTGCGAATCTTCCCGACATATTGGGCCGCCCTATTCGGGGCGATCGCGCTTCGCATTGCGGCCGTGCCATTCAACACGGCGCATCTGTCCGAATCCGTGCCAGCGGGTTGGCCCGGCTGGATCGGCTGCATTTTCCTGGTGTCACCCTATATCGACCGACCCCTCTATCTTCTGGTGAGCTGGTCGCTGGTATACGAACTGGGCTTCTACCTTTGCGCATCAATCGCGCTTGTGGCCGCGCGGAGGCGGATTGCAGGAAGCAATGCCCTTTTCGGGATCGGATGCCTCCTTTGCCTGCCGGCCTGGGTTTATCATGGGACGCCCGCACCTTGGCGGATCCTCGATCTGTGGCCGGACTTCTTCGCGGGTGTGGCGGCCTGGTGGGCGACGCGGAAGGGCGCAAAGACAAGCGGCTACCTTGCACTCGCGCTCATGCTTGCGGCGACGATTGCGTGGCCGGCCTATGGAGGAATCGGCCGATTGACGGCCGTCGGCTCGGCATGGGTCATGGCACTCGCGTGGGGCTGGGATGGTCGAATCATGCGGACTCCGCTCATGCGCCCGTTGATTTGGGTCGGGGGAATCTCATATTCCCTGTACCTCGCCCATGTGCCGTTGATTTCGCCCGTTGAAAACCTGCTGGGAAGGTGGATTCCATCCGCATCCAACTGGTTCATAATTGTTTGGGCATTTGCGATAGCCTTGGCGCTCGTTGGCGGATGGTGCCTCAATCTCTTCGTGGAGATGCCGGTCGAACGCTGGCGCAAGCGGGCGATTTGAACGCGGGCTTTCGGCCCTGTCAGAAGCGACCTCACGGCACGACCCATATAAGGCCACCCCCTCCATTGCCAATGACCATTGGCAACGTCCAAACAGCGCAGCGGGCCCGCTTGGCCTAGGCCGCGTTCTCCGTAGGGGTCGCCTTGGAGATCCGCTTCAGCGTCGGCTTGCGCCTGCCCGCGACGGCGGCCGCGTCCACGATCACTTCCGCAACATCGTCGCGCTGCGGGAGGTCGTACATGATCTCGAGCATGATCCCCTCGAGGATCGCCCGAAGCGCCCGGGCACCCGTCTTGAGCTCGATCGCCCTCTCTGCAACCGCCTTGATGGCGTCCGCAGTGAAACGCAGCCGGACGCCGTCCATCGCAAATAGCTTTGAGTACTGCTTCACCATCGCGTTCTTCGTCCGCAGGAGGATCTTCTCAAGGTCCTCCACCTTGAGCTGGTCCAGCACGGTCACGACCGGCAGGCGCCCGATGAACTCCGGGATCATCCCGAACCGCACCATGTCCTCGGGGGCGATCTTCCTCATCATCTCCTCCGGAGCGATCTCCCGGTCCTCCGAGTTCACGTGAAAGCCGATGGACCGGTGCCCGAGCCTCTTCTTCACGATCTGGTCAAGCCCGACAAAGGCCCCGCCGCAGATGAAGAGGATGTTGGCCGTGTTGACCTGGATGTACTCCTGGTTCGGGTGCTTCCTGCCGCCCTGCGGGGGCACGTTGCACACGGTCCCCTCGAGGATCTTCAGGAGGGCCTGCTGCACGCCCTCGCCCGAAACGTCGCGCGTGATGGACACGTTCTCCGTCGTGCGGCGGATCTTGTCGATCTCGTCGATGTAGATGATGCCGCACTCGGCGCGCTTCACGTCGTAGCTCGCGTTCTGCAGGAGCCGAAGGACGACATTCTCGACGTCCTCGCCCACGTAGCCCGCCTCGGTGAGCGTCGTGGCGTCGGAGATCGCGAAGGGAACGTCCAGGATGCGCGCGAGCGACCGGGCAAGGAGCGTCTTCCCGGAGCCCGTCGGCCCCACCAGGAGTATGTTGCTCTTCTCCACCTCCACGTCGCTGAAGTCCGGGGTGACGGCGGCCGGGTCCCGCGGGGACTGTCCGGACTCGAAATTGAGCCTCTTGTAGTGGTTGTAGACGGCGACCGACAGGACCTTCTTCGCGTGCTCCTGGCCGATCACGTAGTCGTCGAGCACCTTCTTGATCCCGGAGGGCTTGATCATCCGGAACGCCGGCTTCACCTCGACCGCCGGCTGTTTCACCTCGCGGTCGATGATCGTCTTGCAGACGTTCACGCAGGAGTCGCAGATGTAGACGCCGGGTCCGGCTATGATCTTCTTCACCTCCGCCTGCGACTTCCCGCAGAAGGAGCAGAGCGTCATGCGTGACGATTTGGCCATGGGGGGTGAGTCTGTTTTCGGCCGGCCGGGAGTCGAGGACGGAAACTACCCACCTCGCCGGGAGTCTCAGGCCGCCTTCACAAGGAGGGTCTGAGCCTCCCGGGTCGAGGCCACCACATGGTCCACGATCCCGTAGTCCTTGGCCTCCAGCGCGCTCATGTAATAGTCCCTGTCGGAATCCTTGTCGACCTGCTCCTGGGACTTGCCGGTGTGCCGCGCGATCACCTCGCTCAGCGTCTTGCGCCAGCGCAGGATCTCCTTCGCGGCGATGGCTATGTCCGCCGCCTGGCCGCCGGCGCCCCCCGATGGCTGGTGGATCATGACCCGGCTGTTCGGTAGCGCGAAGCGCTTCCCCTTGGTGCCGGCTGCGAGCAGCACGGTGCTCATGCTGGCCGCCATGCCGATGCAGAAGGTCTGCACGTCGCACTGGAGGAAATTCATGGTGTCGTAGATCGCCATCCCGCCGGTCACCACGCCTCCCGGGGAATTGATGTAGAGGTGGATGTCCTTCTTTGCGTCCTCCATCTGGAGGTACAGGAGCTGGGCGATCACAAGGTTCGCCACCATGTCGTCGATGGGGGTCCCGATGAAGATGATCCGGTCCTTCAGGAGCCTCGAATAGATGTCCATCGACCGCTCTCCGCGGCCGGTGTTCTCAAGGACTATGGGTACGTAATAGCTCACGATTGGGAGACCGTAACGGTAGCCTTGGACACGAGAAAATCAACCGACTTGTCGAATATAATCGACTGGTGCACCGAGCGCAGGGCGTTGCGGTCCTTCGAGAGGTCCTTCGCCAGCTTGTCCGGCCTCTGCTTGGAGCGGGCGGCCTCCCTGCGGATATAGAGGTCGATGTCCCGCTCCGTCACGTCTATCTTCTCGGCCTCGGCGATCTTCGCGAGGATCAGCTCGACCTTGACCCGGTTCGCGGCCGCCTTCTGCGCGCCCTCGATCAGCCCCTTCTTGTCCTTCTCGAACTGCTCGGCGGGGATGCCCCTGCGCATGTTCTCCTCGATGAACTGGCGCAGGATCCCCTGCGTCTCGGCCTCCACGAGGCTGTGCGGTGGCTCGAAGCTCACCCTGTCGGCGAGCGCCTGGGTCACCTGGCTTCTCTGGGCGGCGCGGTTCCTCTGCTCCTTCTGGAGCTTCAGGCCCGTGCGCACCTGGCTCCTGAGGCCCTCGAGGTCGTCGACCTGGTGGGCCTTGAAAAACGCGGCGTCGAGCTCCGGAAGAATGCGCTCGCGGACCTCCAGGATCTCGATCGCATAGCTTGCGGTCTTGCCGGCAAGGGCCGGCACCGGCTGAAAATCAGCGGGGAACGAGATTGCCACGGCCTTCTTATCGCCCTTCGAAAGGCCGGCGAGCACCTTGCCGAGCCCGGGGATGATCCCCTCGTTGGCGCCCTCGACTTCCTCCCAGGTCTGCGGGACCTTGGCGTAAAGCTGCTTGTCGCCGGCTATCTCCGCGACCGGCCTGCCGTCCAACGAGCCCTCATACGACAGCTTGACGTAGTCGCCCTTGCCCGCCGGGCGCTCGGCGGGCCTGAAGTCCGCCCCTTCGGAGCGGAGCGACTGGATGACGCTTTCAATCTCGGCGTCCGTCGGCTCGGCCGGCGGAACCTGGGTGGGAAGTCCGACATACTCGGGAAGGGTGAAGTCCGGCCTCACGTCCACAGTGACGGTGATGGCCGCCGGGGCCCCCGGCTCGATCGTCCCCTCCTCGACCTTGACGACATTGAGCACGTCGAGCTTCTCCTTCTCAAGCGCCCCCTTGTAGGCCCGGGATACGACCTTCTGCTTGAACTCCTCGGAGATCTCCTTTGCGAAGCGCTTGACCACGACGGCCGCGGGCGCCTTTCCCGGCCGGAAGCCGGGCAGGCGGGCGAGCCGGACGTACTCCCCGAGGACAGCCTGGTGCTCGGTGTCGACCTCGGCCTTATCCAGGGAGACGACGAGGCTCTTGCGGGTGTCGGAAACGGTGCTCAGTAGGACGTTCACAGGGTTTGGGCGGTCGGGGAGCGGTGGATGAAGTGAGGGTCCAGCGTAGGTTTCGCCATAGGGCGGTCAATGCAGGATTGCCTGCGCGTTAAGCGGGCTTGCGGGCGCGCCTCCCGCCGCGTTTGGTGAACCCTGGAAGATGCCAAGCCTCAGCCAGATTCTCGCGGAGCACTCGCCCCTGCTCCTGATCGACGCCGCATCGGCGAGGGTCCAGGTCGGCCTCCTTGGGGCCGGAGTGCCGCCGAGATGGTCCTCGAGGCAGGACGAGGCCGGCGTCGGGGTCTTCGAATGCCTCGACGAGCTGGATGTCGCGATCGATTCCGTGCGGTCATTTGCCTTCTGCGAGGGACCCGGGTCGATACTTGGGGTCCGGATCTCGGCCATGGCGCTCCGCATGTGGAATGTCCTCGGGCCGCGCCCAACCCTCGGCTACAAGAGCCTCGCGGTGGTCGCCCGGGCCCTGGGCCGGCCGGGCGCGGCCGTGATCGCCGATGCGCGCAGGGGCCAGTGGCACCGGCTCATCCTGGGAGGCTCCCTCGAGCGGGTCCCCGTGGCCGAGCTCTCGGGCGAGCTCGTGATGCCCGAGGGATTCCGGAACTGGGACCCGCCGCCCGCGCAGACCACCCGGACCCCGTACGACATGGCCGCGTTTTTCGCGATGCGGCAGGTGGCGGATGCGGACCTCTTCAGCCCCTCTGAGTCCCCCGACGCGTTCCTCCACCAGGAACCCTCCTACGCAAAATGGGTCCCGCAGATCCACCGCGCGCCATGACGTCCCCGGGCGCATCCCTGCCGCTCAGGTGCTGGGCCGAGATCGACCTCGCGGCGCTGGAGCGCAACCTTCGCCTGATCCGCGCGTCCCTCCCGCCCCACATAAGGTATGTCGCGGTCGTTAAGGCCGACGCCTACGGGCATGGGCTGCAGCAGGTGGCGGGCAGGCTGATGCACGCCGGCACCGACCTCTTTGCCGTGGCAAACCTGACCGAGGCCGCCCAGCTTCGGGAGCTGGGCCCCGGATGGCCCATCCTGCTCCTGAGCCCGCTCCTCCCCGAGGAGGACCGGTTTGTCGCCGAATACGACGTGGCCGCGACGATTTCAACGGGGGACGAGGTTGCCCGCCTCGATGCGGCGGCCAGGGCGGCCGGCCGGACCATCTCGGTTCACCTCAAGATCGACACGGGCATGGGGCGCCTGGGGGTCTGGCACGAGGAGTCACCGGCCCTGACGCTGCTCATCCGCGCATCCAAGCACCTCAGGCTCGCGGGCGTCTTCACCCATTTTGCGAGTCCGGACGTCGACGCTCCGTTCACGCAGGAGCAGCGGCGCCGTTTCCTTGCGGCACTCGATGCCTGCGGCCTGGCGGGACGGTCGGGCGGCGGGCTGCTTGTTCATGCGGACAACAGCGCAGGAATAGAGACGATGCCGGGCGCCAGCCCCTTCAACGCGGTCCGGATCGGGCTCCTGCAGTTCGGGGTCCTTCCCTACTCGGGATCATTCCTCTCCCAGGTCAGGACTGAGCCGGTCTTCAGCTTCAGGACAAGGGTCGGCCTCATCAAGCGCCTTCCCGCGGGGACAACGGTCAGCTACGGCCGCACTCGCACACTTTCTCGCGACTCCAAGATTGCCGTCCTCTGCGCCGGCTATGGCGACGGAATCCCACGGTCGGTGAGCAACCGGGCGAGCGTCCTCATCCGAGGGACCCGGTGCCCGGTGCTCGGCCGCGTGACCATGGACCAGACCGTGGTTGACGTCACCCACCTCGACGACGCGGCCTGCGGCGACGAGGCCGTCCTTGTCGGGCGACAGGGAAAAGACGAGATCTCGGTCGGCGAATTCAGCCACTGGGCGGACACCATACCCTGGGAAACGCTTTGCTCCGTCACGAAGCGCGTGCCCCGCGTCTACAGAACGGCGCTCGGGACCTGACGTCTGCGCCCGCCGCCGGGACTGGGTCGATATTGAGGGTCGCAAAGCACGGCTGGATCGATCGGCCAACCGGATCCCAGGTGCCGGGGCCAGGCAGGGATCACCACGACCTAAATCTGGCCCGTAGCCTGAACAAGGGCCGCTCAAGGCAGTAATAGGACAAAAGCCCGACCACGACCACCGGTACAAGCCAACCGGGAAATGTCATCCACCAGTGACGTGCGAAGCCGAATTCCGATGGATTTGTGCAGAACAACTGCTGCCATATATAGAACGAGTATGACAAAACCCCGACCTCACTCATCCATCGCCAGCTCAAAGGCCGATAGAGAACAAAGCCGGGGTCGGAGACACTTTGAAGAATGAGTATTGAGAATCCGACAGCCTGGGAGGTTTGACCAAGGGGCACCGTGATGGCCCCAAGGAGATACCTCCCCGTAAACACGTAGGGCACGAGAATAAGCGTCGCGCCAAGGGTCGCGACCAAGGATCCATGGGCAGATACAATCTCACGAATCGCCGCGCGCCGCCGCGCAAAGATGATCGCCGAGGCGCACCCGATGGCAATCGAGTCGCAAGAAATGAATCCCCTCCCCCTGCTGAGAAGCGATGGGAGGACATGGAGGTAGTTCATTATCCGAACCATGGGGCACAATACCATTGGAGCGGCCAGGATGAACGCCGCAGTCGAGACCCGCCTAAAGGCGCGCGTCAGCCTAAACAGGGTCGGCCACACAAAATAAAATTGCTCCTCTTGCGCCAGCGACCACAGATGGCCATTGGCCCAGGAGGCACTGAGGAAATTTGTGGTGAACGTAATGTTCCCGAGCCAAGAAAGCGCGCTCAAACGAAATTGGGTCAGCAGCTGCAGGGCCAAGAGTACAGCCAGATACGCGTAGTAGACCGGAAGGATCCTCAGGGCCCGCCTAACATAGAATTCGCGCAAGTTCACCCGCCCGGTCCGCTCCTGCTCAACGAACATGAGCCATGTGATGAGGAATCCGCTTATGACAAAGAAGAATCGCACACCCAGCGAGCCGTCGAACAGCCAGTTTAGGACGCTGAACCATTCCGGAGACACCCCGGTGACCACCGAGCTGTGAGCGCCAAGAACCAGGATAATGCTCACCGCGCGCCATCCGTCCAACGTCGGTAGCCGTGAAGCCCTTGGCAATCCTACCGCAGTGGATGCAAATGCCGGAAGCTTTGTCTGGACCGAAGGGCTCATCTTGCCTGATCGATCGGTCCAGATACGGAGCCGATCCTTCCCTAGCCGCCAAATCCCGGGATTCGCCAATCAGAGTTGGCAAGCCCAAGCATGAGCGGACATTGGATCATTTCTCTTCCGAATCGGCTGATTTCCCTTTGAGTTCCACCAAGACAGAGCTACTTACCGATCCCGGAGGCCCGAAACCCGATCCCCCGGAGCCTCTCGAGGTCAAGGATGTTGCGGCCGTCGAAGATGAACGCGGGCTTGGACATGGCCTCGTAGATGCGGGTGAAGTCGAGCGCCTTGAACTCGTCCCATTCCGTGGCGACCGCCAGCGCATGCGCCCCCTTTGCGGCCTCGTAAGCGCTCGCCGCCACGGTCAGCAGGGGGTTGTCCAGATCCTTGCCCAGCACGTCCCTGCGGATCTCGTCGGCGGGCACCTTCGGGTCGTACACCGTCACACGCGCCTGCTCCGCGATCAGGTCCCTGCAGACCGAGATCGCCGCGGATTCCCGGGTGTCGTTCGTGTCCTTCTTGAACGCGAATCCCAGAACGGCTATCTTCTTGTCGGCAACCGAGTTGTAGAGGGCCCTCACTATCCTGGCCGTGAACCGGTGCTTCTGCCAGTCGTTCATCCGTACGACGGCCTCCCAGTACGCGGCGACCTCCGGCAGCGAGAAGTGCTCGCACAGGTAGACGAGGTTGAGGATGTCCTTCTGGAAGCACGATCCCCCGAACCCGACCGACGCCTTCAGGAACTTCGATCCTATCCGCGAGTCCCTTCCGATCGCGTTGGCCACCTCGTCGACGTCCGCACCCGTCGCCTCGCACAGGGCCGATACCGAGTTGATCGAGGAGATCCGCTGCGCTAGGAAAGCGTTGGCGACAAGCTTCGAGAGCTCCGAGGACCAGAGGTTGGTGGTGATGATCCTGTCGCGCGGGACCCAGCGCGCGTAGATGTCGGAAAGCGCCTTGACCGCGGCGGCCCCCTCGGGCGTGCGCTCGCCGCCGATCAGGACCCGGTCCGGGTTGAGCAGGTCCGCGACGGCCGTCCCCTCCGCGAGGAATTCCGGGTTCGAGAGGACCTGGAACTTTATCCCGCGCCCGTTGGCGGCGAGGATGTCCTTGATCGTCTCGGCGGTCTTCACCGGGATCGTGGACTTCTCGACGATGATCTTGGGCCCGTTCGCGCACTCGGCGATCGTCCTTGCGACCGACTCGATGAAGCGCAGGTCCGCGGCGCGGCCCGCCCCGACGCCGTAGCCCTTGGTCGGGGTGTTCACGGCCACGAAGACGATGTCGGCGGCCTCGATGGCCCCCTTCACGTCGGTCGAGAAGTGGAGGTTCCTCCCGCGCGTCTTCCTGACCACCTCGTCAAGCCCGGGCTCGTAGATCGGCAGCGTGGCCGAGCTCCAGGCGGCGACGCGCGCGGCGTTCATGTCCACCACCCGCACCTCGATGTCGGGCGCCTTGAGCGCTATCATCGCCATCGTGGGCCCGCCGACGTAGCCGGCACCAATGCAGCAGATCTTCATTCGGGTGGAGGGCGCAATGTTGGGGCCGCAACCCGCGAATCCAAGCAGGAAAGAGGATGCGCGGGCGGAACCCGAGGGGGGCCTACGCGGGCGTCGGTGCGGGGGCCGCGCCGCCGGCACCCAGTCCCTCGGAGGTGGCGGGCTTGTCGGCGGCCTTCTTCTCCTCGGGCTTTTCGAGCGGCTTGCCGATGGATGCGGCCGCGATCGGCGAGCGGATCTCCCCGAACTCCAGGATCTCCAGGACATGGCGTCCCTCGATCGTCTCGTGCTCGAGGAGCGCCTCGGCGATCTTCTCCAGCGCCGGCCGCCTCTCCCCGATGATCTTCCTCGCACGGTCCAGCTGCTCCGAGATGATGCGCTGGATCTCGGCGTCGATCTTGCGCGCCGTCTCCTCGGATACGTTCTCGGTCCGGGTGATCTCGCGGCCGAGAAAGACGGTGTCGGTGTTGTCGCCGTAGGCGATCGGGCCGAGCGGACTCATCCCCCAGTCGCAGACCATGTGGCGCGCGATCGCCGTGATCTGCTTGATGTCGCCGGCGGCGCCGCTCGAGATGTCCCCGAGGGCGATCTCCTCGGCGATCCTGCCGCCTAGCCCCATCGCGATCTGGTTGAGCATCCGCTTCATCGCCTGCGTCAGCACGTCCCTCTTCGGGATGAACATGGTGCTCCCGAGGCTGCGCCCGCGCGGGATGATCGTCACCTTGTGCACGGGCATGTGGCCGTCGTCCAGGACCCCCTGGACGAGCGCGTGGCCGGCCTCGTGGTACGCGATGAGCCTCTTCTCGTCGTCGTTCATCACCCGCCTGCGCTCGCGGCCGAACTGGACCTTCTCGCGGGCCTCCTCGACATCGGAGGCGTCAATCTTCTTCCTGTTCCGGCGGGCCGCCAGGAGAGCCGACTCGTTGAGAAGGTTTGCGAGCTCGGCGCCCGAGAGCCCGGGCGTCCCCCGGGCGATGACGCCGAGGTCGACGTTGTCCGCCAGGTTCAGCTTGCGCGCGTGCACGCGCAGGATCTGCTCCCGGCCGATCATGTCCGGGAGATCCACGTAGATCTGCCGGTCGAACCGGCCCGGGCGCAGGAGCGCGCTGTCCAGTACGTCGGGGCGGTTGGTCGCGGCGATGATGATGACCCCCTCGGTCGTGTCGAAGCCGTCCATCTCGACGAGGAGCGAGTTGAGCGTCTGCTCGCGCTCGTCATTGCCGCCGCCGAGGCCGGCGCCGCGCTGGCGGCCCACCGCGTCGATCTCGTCTATGAAAATCAGGCAGGGGGCGTTCTTGCGGCCCTGCTCGAACATGTCGCGCACCCTCGAGGCGCCGACGCCCACGAACATCTCCACGAAGTCGGAGCCCGATATGCTGAAGAAGGGCACGTCCGCCTCCCCGGCCACGGCCTTGGCGAGGAGCGTCTTGCCCGTCCCCGGGGGCCCCACCATGAGGATGCCCTTGGGGATGCGCCCTCCCATCTTGGTGAACTTCTTCGGGTCCTTGAGGAATTCCACGACCTCCGAGACCTCCTCCTTGGCCTCGTCGCAGCCCGCGACGTCGCCAAACGCCACCTTGTCCCGGTCCCGGGTCAGGAGCTTCGCCCGGCTCTTGCCGAAGTTGAGCGCGCCCCGGCCGGCCTGCCTGAGCTGGCGGACAAACAGGAAATAGAGGACCCCCATGATTATGAGGATCGGGATGACCTGGGCGGCGATCTGGGTCAGGAGCGTCGTCGTCGGGCGCTCGATGAACTTGTTCGACTTCTGCAGGCGCTCCATGTTCGCGTCCGTGAGCCGCCCGGAGGCGCGGAACGCGGTGGTCTTGATCCCCCGCTCGTTCTTGAGGATCGGCTCGTTCAGGTCCCCGGTGATCAGGACCCAGTTGCTCCCGCCGGACGGGTCCGGCTGGATCATGCCCCCCTTGATCGCCGAGTTCTCCGCATAGGTGACGACCTCGTAAATGGTGAGCTGTGCGGGTGATACGTTGATCCCGGGCGACCACCATAGAAGGACGGCGACCGCCCCGAACAGCATGAACCAGAAAATGAGCACCTTCGGCTGAAAACGATCGGGCGGAAGGTTCTTCAGCTGTCGGCGAGGCTTCTTTGGGTCGGTGTCAGGCATCGAAAATGGTTACGACTGTGCATCCTACGTTGTTGTTCCCGAGCTGCAAGTCAATGGGCTCTCGGGGTTCTACGCATTTTTTCGAACCGGAGGCGGCCCGCACGCAGCGTCGCAAAGCCCTCGCTCCCAAGGCTGTGCCTCGCGCGGGCCCCCCGCTCAACCGACTGCAGGAGCGCCTCAAACCCTTTGCGCGAAAGTTCGCCCGCCCTCGGCTGCAGGAGGAGCCATCGGTGGAGGGCCCGCCGGACGACCGCCCTCGGCTTTCCGGCCAGCCGGGCCGCCGATAGCGAGCCGCCGGCCTCCAGCACCTTCAGGGAGTCCACCCAGGCCTCGAGGGCGCGGTCGTCCTCCTCGAGAAGCTCCCGGGACAGGGCGGCGCCGGCCAGGGCGTCCCTCTCCGAGGCCCGCAGCCAGCGCGGAATCACGTCCCGCCTCAGGCGGTTCCTGAAGTGGGCGCCCTCCGAGTTGCTCGAGTCCTCCCGCCACTCGGCACCGCACGCGCGAAGCGCCCGGACAATCTCCGCCTTCTTCAGGCTGAGGAGGGGCCTCACGTGAAAGCGCCCCCCGGCCACCTTCGCCGGCGCGAATGCGTGGACCGGCCTCGGCGCCGCCAGGCCCGCCGCCCCGCTCCCGCGGGCCAGGCGCATCATCATCGTCTCGGCCACGTCATCCTGCTGGTGGCCGAGCATGAGCACCCGCAGCCTTCGCCGGGCCATCTCGCGCTCAAAGAACGCAAAGCGCCCCGCCCGGGCCTCGCCCTCGCTCCTGCGCCCCCGCCCGGAGGTCCACCGCCCGCTGGCAAGGCGCACCCCCAGGGACGCGCACACCCGCCTGCAGAACCGCGCGTCCGCCGTCGACTCGGGCCCCCGCAGGCGGTGGTCAAAATGAAGCGCGGTCAGCCGGGACCGGCGGGCGGGCCAGTGGGCCCAGAGGAGGAGGAGAAGCGCCAGGGAGTCCGCGCCGCCCGAGAACGCGACGGCCCACCGCTCGGCGCGAGGGCGCGAGCCGGCCCATTCGACGACACCGGGGTGCAGCCGGCCCGCGGGCACGCGGGCGGCCAGGGCCTCCGCGGCCTTGGGCCAGTCTGTTGAGCGGCGTCTTCTCACCCTGTGAACCCGCCGCGCCCGGTCAGGCGAACGCCAGGTGCGTCTTGCCGAAGTGCGGGACCAGGGCGGGGGGGATTCGGACGCGCCCGTCCGCCTCGAGGTTGTTCTCGATGATCGCGGCAATGACGCGCGGGACCGCGAGTCCCGAGCCGTTGAGCGTGTGGACAAGCTCGGCCCTGCCCGACTCCCGGGAGCGGAAGCGGATCTGCGCACGGCGCGCCTGGAAGGCCTCGAAGTTTGAGCAGCTCGACACCTCGAGCCACCTCTTCTGGCCGGCGGCCCACACCTCGATGTCGTATTTCTTCGCCTGCGCGAAGCCCACCTCCCCCCCGCACATGAGGAGCACACGGTAGGGAATCTCCAGCTTCACAAGCAGCGCCTCGGCGTCCGCCCTCAGCCTCTCGAGCTCGTCGTAGCTCGTCGCGGGATGGACCCATTTCAGGAGCTCCACCTTGTCGAACTGGTGGACCCGGTTCAGGCCGCGGACGTCCCTGCCGTAGCTCCCCGCCTCCCTCCGGAAGCAGGGCGAATACGCGCACCTGAGGACCGGGAGCGCCTCCTGGTCCAGGATCTCGTCCCGGAAGAAGTTGGTGAGCGGCACCTCGGCGGTCGGGATGGCGAAGAGCCGGTCCGGCGTCGTCTCGTACATCTGGCCCTCCTTGTCGGGAAGCTGCCCGGTCGCCGTGGCGCTCGCCGCGTTCACGAGGATCGGCGGCGACACCTCCATGTACCCGGCCCGGACGCCCTCCTCCAGGAAGAAGTTGATGAGGGCCCTCGCGAGCCGCGCCCCGTCCCCGATGAGGAAGGGGAAGCCGGCGCCGGTCACCTTTGCTCCCCTCTCGAAGTCGAAGAGCCGGGCGAAGCCCGGGACCTCCCAGTGCGGCGCGGCGTGCCCCCCCACCGCCCCCGTGTCACCGTGGCTCGAATACACCACGTTCTCCTGGGGCGTGCGGCCCTCCGGCACGCTCTCGTGCGGGATGTTGGGGAGGCTCAGCATCGCCTCCCTCCACGCCTCCTCGGACGCCTTCAGGCCGGCCTCCCTCTCCTTGATCTGCGCCGAGACGGCCCTCATCTCGCCCAGCTTGGCGGCGAACTCGGGCGATCCCTTCGCAAGCGCGGCCATCGCGGAGTTCGCGGCCTTCTGGGCCGCGCGGAGGTGCTCGACCGCCTGGATGCCGGCGCGCCACGCCGCGTCGGCGCCGAGCACGGCGTCAAGGTCCACCTTCAGGTGCTTCCTTGCAATCGCCGAGCGGACGAGGTCCGGCGACTCACGGATCAGTTTTGGGTCGAGCATGGAGGGGTGCCTCGCTGGGGTCTCATCTTTGGGAGCGCTTCCCGCATCGTCAACGGCCCCGTATCCTCTGGAACCGCGCATAGACGTCGCGGGCGGACAGGAGCTTCAGGTCGCCAACCGGGGCCTGGATGAAGTGGTTGTGCGGCCCCCCCACCGGGTACGGCCCGTAGAGCTGCGGGTCGGTCGGCCCGAAGATCGCGAACACCTTCACTCCCAGCGCCGCCGCCAGGTGCATCGGCCCGCTGTCGTTCGTCACGACCCATTCGGCGCGCTTCACGAGCGCCGGCAGCGAGACGAGGCTCGTGTTTCCGGTCAGGTTCAGGAACTGGGCCGCGGGGAACGCCCCCTTGTCAGGCAGGAAGTTGCTGCCGGCCCACACCACCTTGCGCGTCTTGTCCTCCCTCAGGATCATCTCCGTCAGCTGCTTGAAGCCGCCCCACTTCTTGTCGGCCCTCCTGCTGTCGGGAAAGAGCACGAAGGGCCGGGCCCCGCCCCTGCCGTCGGCGAACTTCAGGTTCAGGCTGTCCACCTCCCTGAACCTGAGGTGGCCCCGCACCTCGGGCTTCTCGCCGAGGACCCGGCAGAACTGGAGCAGGATGTCTAGCGAGTGGCTGCGGCGCCCGGCGGGCGGCAGCTGGACCCTCTCGTCGTAGAATATCCCGGCCCATTCCCGCGCGTCGCTGCGCCCCACCTTGCGCTTGGCCCTCACCCGCTTCGTCATCAGCCCCGTGCGCAGGAGGCCCTGCATGTCGAAGACATAGTCGAACTTGGTGGCGCGCACCTCGCGCATGAGCTTCAGGAAGCTCTTCGCGCCCCCGTCCCTGTCGAAGACGTACACGTGGTCGACCGCCTCGCACGCGCGCACGATCGGGGCGAAGATCTCGCGCACGATCCAGGAGATGCGCAGGCCGGGCCTCTGCGCCTTGAGCGACGTGGCCACTCGCAGGGCCTGGACGATGTCCCCGAGCGAAGAGGGTTTGATGATAAGGAGTTCGGTCATTGACGCGGAAGCGTAACGTTCCATGAATTTTCCCGGGCAAGATCAAACGCCAAATCCCATCGCCCCGATCCCGACCGCTTGATTCCCCTTGCCCTGAACGTCCTAGGCCGGCTGCTCGCACTCGCGCCCGAGCCCGCCCTGCGCGGACTGTCGGTTGCGGGCGGCGAGCTCGTCCTCTGGCTCGCACCGCGCCGCCGGCGCGTCCTGCGATCCAACCTGCACCACGCCTTCCCCGGGCGGCCGCGCGCCTGGCGCCGGCGGATGGCGCGGGAAAGCTCCCGCCGGGTGGTCGAGACGGCGATGCTGTCCGCCGCGGCCCCGTTCCTCTCCGAGGCGCGGATAAGGAGGATCGCGACGCTTGGGCCCTCGGTCGAGGCGTGGGCGCGGGACCTCCAGGCGAATCCCCGCCCGGTGGTCCTGGCGACGCTCCACCTCGCTCTCTGGGAGAGCCAGACCTGGCTGAAGCTCCTCAGCGCGACCCCCCTGCCCGAGTTCGGCATCATCTACCGGCCCCTGAGGAATCCCTCGCTCGACGCGGTCGTCAAGAGGACCCGCGAGCGCCACGGCATGCGGCTCCTGTCGCGCCGGGAGGGGTTCGCCGAGGCCCTTTCGATCCTGCGGGCCAAGGGATGCGTCGGCGTGCTCTTCGACCAGAACGCGGGCGACCGGGGCTCGCTCACGCTCCTCTTCGGCCGCGTGTGCTCGTCGAGCGAGCTGCCGGGAATCCTCACGGCGAAGTTCGGGGCCGAGCTCCGCACCTTCTATCCCCGGCGGACCGCCTTCTGGCGGGTCACGTTCGAGACCGACCCGGTGCCGTGCGACGGGACGGCGGAGGGCGCGACCCTCGCGCTCAACCGCTGGCTCGAGTCGGCCCTTGCCGACGAGGGCCTGTGCGCCTCCTGGCTCTGGGCGCACGACCGCTGGAAGAACCAGGACAGCCCGGCGCGCCGCCTGCGGCTCGAGTCCGGGCGCAACCTGCTCGAGGCGGACGTCCGGGCCCGCGGCCTGCCCGCTATCCCGCGGAACACGCGCGTCTGGGTGCGCATGCCCAACTGGCTGGGGGACGCCGTCATGGCGGTGCCGCTCCTGCGGGCGCTGCGCGCGTCCCGCCCGGACGCGGAGGTCACGCTGCTGGCGACGCCGGCGCTCGTCCCCCTGCTCGAGTCATTCGGGATCGCCGACCGGGTCCGGGGGCTTCCCGCAAAGGGACCCGGGTATCTATCCCGCTTCGCCGCCCTGCGCGCGCAGTATGCGGACGCCTGGATCCTGCTCACCAACTCGGCCCGCGGGGACCTCGAGGCGGCGATCGCCGGCTGCCCCCAGCGCTTCGGGATCCTGAGGCCCGGGGCGTTCCGGCCACTCCTCACCCACGCCTATCGCCCGCCGAGCGCGTTCGACGAGTCCCGCCACCACCAGACCCGGCTCTGGGCGGATTTCCTGCGGCATTTCGGGATGGTGGGTTCCCCGGACCTCTCCGCCCTGCCCGGGCACGGGCCCGCCGCAGGCGGCCCAATCGGGCTGATTCCGGGCTCCGAGAACGACCCGTCGAAGCGCTGGCCCGTCGCCCACTGGCGCCGGCTCATAGAGGCGCTTCCCTCCGAGCGGTTCGTCGTCTTCGGGACGCAGGGGGACGCACCGATCGCGGCGCAGGTGTGCGCCGGCCTCGACCCCGGGCGTGTCGCGAACCAGGCGGGGCGCACCAGCCTCGTCGAGTTCGCGGCCGGCCTGGCGCGGTGCCGCCTCCTCGTCGCGAACGACACCGGGGGCATGCACCTGGCGAACGCCCTCGGCGTGCCGCTCATCGGGCTCTTCGGCCCGACCAACCCCGTCCGGACGGGCCCCGTGTTCGCATCTCCCCATGTGCTCCTGCAGCCGCCGGGCTGCCCGCCGACGGGCGGCGGCTCGCTCGGGGACCTGCTGCCCGGCCAGGTCGTCGAGGCGGTGGGGAACTTGCCATAGCGGGCCTGACCGGGACAATCTGGCCCCGCAGATGCCGCTCCTCTCCGTCACCGACCTGCGCACGTACTTCCACACGAGGAACGGCGTTTACCGCGCGGTCGACGGGGTCAGCTTCTCGGTGGAGCGCGGGGAGACCCTCGGGATCGTGGGGGAGTCCGGCTCGGGCAAGTCGGTCACGTGCTATTCCATAATGGGGCTCATCCCCAGGCCGCCCGGCAGGATCGAGAGCGGCTCGGCCATGTTCGACGGCGTCGACCTGCTGCGCTGCAGCCCCAGGGTGGCCCGGGCGATCCGCGGAAGGCGGGTCTCGATGATCTTTCAGGACCCGATGACCTCGCTCAACCCGTACATGAGGATCTCCGAGCAGGTCATCGAGCCGCTCCTCATCCACGGCAGGACCACCAGGCGGGAGGCCCTGGTGCGGGCGCTGGAGATGATGGAGGCCGTGGGGATCAACGATGCGGCCAAGAGGATCCACTACTACCCCCACGAATTCTCCGGCGGCATGCGCCAGCGCGTCATGATCGCGATGGCCCTGATCACCCGCCCGGAGCTCCTGATAGCCGACGAGCCCACGACCGCCCTCGACGTGACGGTCCAGGCCCAGATCCTCGACCTGATCCGCAGGCTGCAGAGCGAGCTGGGGATGGCGGTCATCTTTGTGACGCACGACCTCGGCGTCGTCGCCGGCCTCTGCGACCAGGTGCAGGTGATGTACGCGGGCAGGATCATGGAGACCGCCGGGGCCGAGGCGCTCTTCCACGGGCCGCTCCATCCCTACACCCGGGCTCTCCAGCGCTCGATACCGGCGCTGCAGCCCAAGGGACGCGAGCTCTTCACGATCCCCGGCCTGCCCCCCGACGTTTCGAAGCCGATGCCCGGATGCGCCTTCGTCGCGCGCTGCGAGCACGCCGCCGAGGCCTGCAGCGCGGCCGTTCCCGCCCTGACCGAGGTCTCGCCCGGACACTCCCACGCCTGCGTCCGCGTCCTGTCCGGCGAGATCGGGGAAGGCGCCTGACCCATCGCCATGCCCGACAACATCCTCGAGCTGCGCGACGTGAGGACCTACTTCCCGGTCCACAGGGGCTTCCTCGTGAGGCGCCAGACGGGGGCCGTGCGCGCGGTCGACGGAGTCACGCTCTCGGTCCGCCGGGGGGAGGTGCTCGGCCTTGTCGGCGAGTCCGGCTGCGGCAAGTCCACGCTCGCGCGCACGATCCTGCAGCTCGTCCCGACCACGGGGGGAATGATCATCCTGAACGGGCGCCACCTGGGCGAGGCGACGCGCGCCGAGATTCTCGCCGAGCGCCGCGACCTGCAGATGATATTCCAGGACCCGTATGCGTCCCTGAACCCCAGGATGACCGTCCACGCCACCCTGGCGGAGCCGCTCCTCGTCCACGGCATCTGCGGACCCGGCGAGGTCCAGGGCCAGGTCGACGAGCTCATGAGGATCGTCGGGCTCGCCCCCCGGTTCGCCCGGAAGTACCCGCATGAATTCTCTGGGGGCCAGCGGCAGCGGATTGCGATAGCGCGGGCCCTGGCGCTGAGGCCGAAGATCATCGTGGCGGACGAGCCGGTGTCGGCGCTCGACGTGTCCATCCAGGCGCAGATCCTGAACCTCCTCTCCAATCTCTGCCGCGAGATGGACGTGGCCCTCATATTCATCGCCCACGACCTCTCGGTCGTGCGCCACATCTCCGACCGCGTCGCCGTCATGTACCTCGGGAAGATCGTCGAGCTTGGTCCCGCCGCCGACGTGATCGACAGGCCCCTGCACCCCTACACACGCGCCCTCGTGAGCGCGATCCCGGTGCCCGACCCCAGGATCGAGCGGACCCGCAGGCGGATCGTGCTGGCGGGCGACCCCCCCTCCCCGATAAACCCGCCCGCCGGGTGCGCTTTCCATCCCCGCTGCCCGCACGCGGTCGACCGCTGCAGGGAGGCGGTCCCCCCCCTTGTGCCCGCGGGCCCCGGCCGCGAGGCCGCATGCATCCGCCTGGCCGAGCTGCCCCCGGCGGGATCCTAGCCCTTCCTTGCCTTCCTCTTCCCGCCGGCCTTCTCCTCGAGCGCCTCGACGCGCTTGAAAAGCTCCGGCAGCCGGTTCTTGAGGATGGAAATCTTCTGCGCCAGGAGGAGCGGAAGGCTCGGCGTGCCCCAGACCGATGTCTTGGGAGGTATGTCGTCCTTCACGCCCGACTGGGCCGCGATCATGGCGCCGGTGCCGACCGTGAGGTGCCCGACGATGCCGACCTGGCCCGCGACCACGACGTAGTCCTGAAGCGTGACACTGCCGGCTATCCCCGTCTGGGCGCAGATGAGGCAGTGGCGGCCGATCACGACGTTGTGGCCGACCTGGACCAGGTTGTCGATCTTGGTGCCTTCGCCGACAACCGTCCTCTCGAACCGAGACCTGTCGATTGTCGAGTTGGAGCCGATCTCGACATCGTCGCCGACCACGACCGTGCCCACCTGGGGCACCTTCTCGTGGCGGCCCGAGACGAATTCGTACCCGAAGCCGTCCGATCCCACCACGACGCCCGGGTGGAGCCTCACGCGGTCGCCGAGAGTGCACTCGGCGCAGATGACGACCCCCGGCATGAGCCAGCAGTCCCGGCCGACCGCGGATCCCCGGCCCACGAAGACCTGGGACTGCAGGTGGGCACCCTCGCCTATCCTGGCGCCCGGCTCGACCACGCACAGGGGCCCCACGGTCGCGGACGCGGCGACCGACGCGCCCGGCGCGACAACCGCGGTCGGATGGATCCCCGGGGCGGGCCTTGGCCAGAGTGTCTGCTCCACCCGGGAGCAGAGCCTCGCGAGGGCGACCGACGGGTTGTCCACGACCATGTGCACCTGGTTCGGCCCGGGCTTTCCCGCATAGTCCGGGGGGAGCAGCACGATCGAGGCGTGTGTCGAGGCGACGGCCGGCCTGTACTTGGGGTTGCCCAGGAACGAGATGTCCCCGGCCTTCGCCGAGCCAAGCGACGCGATGCCTCGGATGACCTCCGTCGTCGCTCCCACGGTCCGGATGGGGGCCGCGATGGCCGCGATGTCAGCCTGGGTGAACGAGACCTGCATGGGCCATAGACAAAGAACCCCGCCTGCTCAACGCAAGCGGGGTTCGGCCTGAAATCAGGGCCTGGGGGTCCGGGTCCTAGTTGCCCGCCGGCATGGACGGCACCGTGATCTTCGGGGCGTCCGAGGAGGCCGCGGGCGCGGCCGAGGTCGGCGTCGGAGTAACGGCGGGGCGGTCCTTGTTGATCGCGGCGATGACCTCGTCGGTGATGTCGAGGTCCGGCTCAAAGTAGAGGATGTTCGAGACGCCGACCAGGGTCGGGCCCGACTTGTCCAAAAGGAACGTGGCGCCATGCGCCTTGGCGATATCGACCGCGGTCTTGGAGATCTCCTCGATCATCAGCGTCTTGAAGGTCTGGAAGCGCTGCTGGAGCGTGCGCTGGGTGTTCTGGACGAACGCCTGCTGCTCCTGGCGCTTCTGCTGGATCTCCTCGGCCTTCTTCTGCTCGTCCGCCAGGGCCTTGTTCTTCGCGTCCGCCGAGGCCGTGGCGCTCTTGGCAAGGTCGTCGAGATCCTTGTACTCCGCCACCAGGGCCTCGCCCTCCTTTGTGATCGCGGACAGCTGGTCCTGGGCCTTGGCCTCGTCCGCCTGGAGCTTCGCCTGCTGCTCCTGGGTCTTGTAGTGGGTGTCGAAAATCTTGGCGAGGTCGACGACGAGGATCTTGGGGGCCGTCTGGGCCTGCGCCGCCAAGGCGGAGAAGGCGATCGCCGCGACGGCAAACAGGGACTGAATAGGTTTCTTCATGGGATGAGTTCGAAGGATGTGAGGGGTAATCAGATCGGATTTAGAAGCGCGTGCCAAACGAAAAATTGAACTGCCCGCCCTGGCGGTTGTACTTGTCGCCCTTGATGGGGATGCCGTAGTCGAGGCTGAGCGGCGAGCCGGCGACCATGAGGCGCAGGCCTATGCCGAAGTCGTCGTTGTACCCGCTGGGGTTGAAGTCGTAGGAGCCCGCATTGACGAAACCGGTGTCGTAAAACACCGCGAAGCGGATCGGGTCCACGATCTCGACCGAGTACTCGGCCGTGAACATCCCGTAGGTCTTGCCCCCGATGGGCTCCCCGAAAACGTCGCGGGGGCTGACCTCGTGGTAGGCGAATCCGCGCAAGTCGTTGGGCCCCCCGAGGTACCACGCGTCGTAGTACGGCAGGACAAGCGTGCTGCCGTAGTTCTCCTTGACGCCGCCGCGCATGAGCAGCTCAAGCACCTGGGTCTGCGTGTCGAACACCTTGAAGAACTGGGACCCGCGGAATTCCATGCTGTAGAAGTTGTCGGTTCCCCCGAGGATGCCCCCCGAGTCCGACAGGATGATGTCGATGCGGTTGCCGGAGGTGGCGCTGACGATCTTGTCGCGGGTGTCGCGGACCATCTCGAAGCTCACCGTGGATATGTCGTGCCTGCCCCCGAAGGCCGAGATGATGGACGACGCGGACGAGCTGACGTTGTTGATCTCCACCGTCTCGTACTGGTAGCTCAGCGTGCCCGTGAAGAGGCCGAAGAGGTGCTTTCGCAGGTAGACCTGGCCCCCAAGGTCGAGCTCCTGGTAGAAGGTGCTGACGTAGTCGGAGTTCTCCCGGAACAGGCTGAAGCCGAACGCGAGCGCCTTCTCGAAGAGGTACGGCTCCTCGAAGTTTAGGACGGCCTCGTTCGACAGCTCGCCGATCGACACCTTGATGCTGAACTTCTCGCCGTCGCCCTGGAAGAGGGAGCGCCTGTTGAAGAGGTCGAAGTTGGTCTGCTGGATGGTGGCGAAGATCGTCGCGCGCTCGAGGGAGCTGTAGCCCGCGCCAAAGGAGAACGACCCCGTGCGCCCCTCCTTCACGGCTATGCGCATGTCCCGCCTGCCGGGTATGTTCGTGTCCTGGTCCGTGATGTCTACGTCGTCGAAGAACCGCGTGTTCTGGAGGCGATTCTTGCTGATCTTCATCCGGACCTTGTCGAACACGTCGCCCGGGCCGAGGATGAGCTCCCGGATGATGACGACGCTCTTCGTCTTGGTGTTGCCCTCGATCTGGATCGACTCGATGTTGAACTTCTCGCTCTCCTCGACCACGTACTCGAGATCGATGTCGTTTGTCTTGAGGTTGGGCCTGCGGGTCACCCGGACGCGGGTGTCCAGGTAACCGTCCTTGCCATAGTAGTCCTCGATCCGCTCGACGGACTTGTCGACCCCCGAGGGCGAGAAGACAGAGCCGGGCTTCGCATAGAGCGCCGCAACGCGCTTCAGGAGCAGGGAAGAATGGAGCTTGTTCCCCGAGATAGTGACCGTCCCTATCCGGTACTGGCGCCCCTCCTCGACGGCTATCGTGATCACGAGGCTGCCCGGCTTGGGATAGGCGAAGACGATCCGCTCCTCGGGGATCTCGACGTCCAGGTAGCCGTGCTCGCGGTAGAAGTCCCTCAGCTTGTCCAGGTCGTCCTGGAAATCGTCGTCCTTGAAGCGGCCCGAATCCGTGAGCCAGGAGAACATCCACCACTTCTTGGTCTCCATCTGGGAGCGCAGCGTCTTCGACTTGATGTGGGCGTTGCCGATGAACCTGACGAGCTTGATCTTCACCCGCCTCCCCTCCCGGATCCTGAACACTACAGAACCGAGCCCCGTCGCGCGGTCCCGCTTGATCGTGTAGCTCACGGAGACCTGGTTGTACCCGAGCTTCTGGTAGTATTCCTTCAGCTTCTCGGCGTCCTCCTTGACCTGGCGCTCGTCGAGCACCGTGTTGGGGGTCGACTTTATCTGGCCCCCGAGCCGCTTCGACTTGATGTCCTTGTTGCCCTCGTAGCTGATCGAGAGCACCCGGTATTTCGGGGTGACCTCGACGACGAGGTTGACCGTTCGCGCGTCGACGGTCTCCCGCTTGATCTCGATGAACTCGAAGAGACCCGTCTTGTACAGGGCCCGGATGTCCCGATCGAGCATCGTCTCGTCGAGATCGCCGCCCTCCCGCACCTGCATGTTGGCCCGGACCACCTGCTCGTTGACGCTGGCGGTCCCCACGAACTTTACCGTGATCGTGCCGACCCTGTAGGTCGGCGCCGGGGTCGAGCCGAGCTCGGGAGCCTCGCCTGTATCCTGGGCGCACAGCCGGGCGGCGCACGAGAACGAACAAAGGGTCACAAAAACACGCAATACCCTGTAGATCAATTTATTACGGGGTATAGTTTTCAAAACGTGTGATGTCCTTGAGGAAGGTCAGGCGCAGTTCTCCTACCGGCCCGTTTCGTTGTTTGGCAACGATTAACTCCGCCGAATCGGCGGCCACCTGAAATTTCTCGTCTGCATCCTTGGGTCGGGCAAGCATAAGCACTACGTCTGCGTCTTGCTCGATCGATCCGGATTCGCGCAGGTCGGCTAGCCTGGGGGCGCGGTTCTCCTTCTCGGAAGAGCGGTTAAGCTGGCTTAATACAACGACCGGGACGTCAAGTTCCTTCGCAAGCGCCTTTAATCCGCGGGATGCCTCCGCCACCTGCTGCTCGCGGGGCACCCTGGAGTCGGTCGGGCTGAGCAGCTGGAGGTAGTCTACTATGATGAGGCCCAGCCTGTTGCGGGCGTGGACCCGCCGGGCCTTCGCGCGAAGCTGCATGATCGACAGGCTGCTCGAGTCGTCGATGTAGAGGGGGGCCTTCGAGAACTCGTCGGCCGCGGCCACGAGGCGCTGCTGCTCGTCGCCGTTCTTCGAGAGGAGGCCGTCGCGCAGGAGCTTCATGTTCACCCGCGCCCGAGAGCAGAGCATGCGCAGCGCAAGCTGCGCGCCGCTCATCTCGAGCGAGAAGACGAGCGTCGGGAAGGCCGCCCCGCGCTTGGGGAGCGTGACCGCCTCGGCGACATTGAGGGCGAACGAGGTCTTTCCCATCGAGGGCCGCGCCGCCAGGACGATCATCTCCTGGCGCTGGAAGCCGAAGGTCAGCCGGTCGAGGTCGTGGAAGCCCGAGGGAGCGCCGGTCATCTCGCCCTTCTTCATCATCATCTTGTGGATGACGTTCATCGCCTCCTTGGTGGGGTCGCTCATCGGCTTGGCGCTCTCGCTCACCCGGCTCTGGGTGACGGCGAATATGCGCTGCTCGACCTGGTCCACGAACTCGTTGATCCCCCCGGTGAAGTTGAAGCAGTCCTCGACGGCCCCCGTGGCCGAGCGGATGATCTCGCGCAGGAGGTGCTGCTCGCGCACCCGCTCGATGAAGTAGCCGGCCTGCGCCGTCGTGGGTATGCTCCCGCTGACCCGGGTCAGGAAGGCGTACCCTCCGATCGAGTCGAGCTGCTTCGCGGTCTTCAGCTCCTCGCCAAGCACGGCGACGTCGATCGGGGCGCCCCGGTTGGATAGGTCGCGGAGCTTCTCGAAGACGATCCCGTGCGCCGGGGCGAAGAAGGACTCGGGAGTGATTCCCGCCTCCAGGCAGCGCGCGACGACCTCGGCCCCGTCAATGAGGCAGCAGGACAGGAGGTACTCCTCGGCCTCGATGCTGTGCGGCATCCCCCGCCCGGCCGCCGACGCGCCCGGGCGCTGGGGGGGATTGCTCTTTTCTTCGGCCATTCAGGGGGTCGGCCGGGCCCCGGATTCCGGGCGACCCGAGGCGATCGTTGTCTCAGGGGCCGGGAGGCTACCTCCGTGGCTCGACCTTCCTGTTCTTCTTCTCCTCGGCGGCCTTCTCGTCGGCCGAGGGCTCGATCGGGTTCTCGGAGACTATGTCGAAGGGAAGCTCGACGGAGACTTCGCTGTGCAGCTTCACCTTGACCGTGTGCCTGCCGAGCGTCTTGACCGGCGTGTACAGGTGGATCCTCTTGCGGTCGATCGTGATCCCGGCGGCCGCGAGCTTGTCATGGATGTCGGCCACCGTGACCGAGCCGAACATCTTGCCGCCCTCGCCCGTGGTCACGGCGAACGCGAGGCTCGTCTTCTCGAGCTTGCGCGCGAGCTCCTGGGCGCCGTTGAGCTCGTGGGCCTCCCTCTCGCCGCGGCGCCTCTTCAGGGCCTCGATCTGCTTGCGGTTGGACTTCGTGACCGGGACCGCGATGTTGCGCGGAAGCAGGTAGTTGCGCGCGTATCCGGCGCGAACCTTTACCTGGTCGCCCTCGCCTCCGAGGCCGTCTACGGGCTTTACCAAAAGGACTTCGCTGTGGGCCATGGTGTTGAAATTTGCGGGGGGATGTCTCTGTGGAAACCCAACTAAATCCCGCAGTGGCGGAGGGGTGTCAACGCAGTATTTCCCCGGGCGCCAGGGGCGCCCGGAGGCGCTCTAGAAAGGGACGTCCTCGTCCACCGGGTCCTTCGGGGCCGCCGGGCCCCTGGCCGGGGCCCTCGCGGCCGGCGCCTCGCCTGCGGCAGGCTCGGCCGCGTCGCCCGAGGCCGCGCCCGCGGCCGGCGCCCCGTCGCCGCGGCCGCCGATGAACTGGAAGTTCTCAAGGACGACCTTGAGCTTGCTGCGCTTCTGGCCCGAGGTCTTGTCCTCCCACTGGTCGAATTTCAGGCGCCCCTCCACGAACAGCGGGCGGCCCTTGGTGCAGTACTTGGCGATGACCTCGCCCTGCTTTCCCCAGGCCTCGATGTCGACGAAGGCCGTCTCCTCGCGGGTCTGGCCGCTCTCGTCCTTCCAGGAGCGGCTGATCGCCAGGCCGAACTGGCAGATGGCTGTCCCCTTCGGCGTGACCCTCATCTCGGGGTCCCGCGTCAGGTTTCCCATCAGGTAGACTTTGTTGAAGTTGGCCATGGGAGTCAGACCTCCTGGACGAAGGTGCGGTAGACGCTGCTGTTGAGCTTGAGGCGCTCCCGGAGCTGGGCCGGGCCCTGCGGGGGTGCGCTGAAGTTGACGTGGACGTAGGCGGCGCCGGTGAGCTTGCGGTCGGTGACCCGCGCGAAGTCCCTCTTGCCTATGTTCTCGACGGCCGTCACGTCGCCCTCGACCGCGGCAATCTCCTTCTTAACCCCGTCGACGATCTGGTCGACGGTTTCCTGCTTGCCGCGGTTGTCGAGGATGAAGGTGGCGCGGTAGTTGCGTTTTGTCGGTTTGGTCATGGGAGGTCTCTTCGGTTGAGCTGGTTCATCGCCCGGTCGGCGCCGCCCGCGAGCAGCAGTTCCAGGCCCTGAACGAACGTGTCTTTCTTTTGTTGGATTAGTGTGAGTTGATCGGAGGTAAAGCGAGCCAGTACGAAGTCCCTGATGTCCATTTCCGGCGGCTGCTTCGGGCCCGTGCCGAGGCGGAACCGGGTGAAGCCCGCCCCCAGGTGCTCGATGAGACTTGAGACGCCGTTGTGCCCCGCGTCGCCGCCGGACACGGACACCTTGACCAGCCCCAGGTCGATCGTCAGGTCGTCATAGACCGCTGCGACGCACTCGGGGGCGATCCTGTGGTAGCGCGCGAGCGCGGCGGCGGCGCGGCCGCTCTCGTTCATGAAGGTCTGCGGCTTCGCGAGCCAGAGCGTCGCGCCCGGCCCCAGTTCCATGCGGGCGACCACCGATTCGAACTCCGGTGCGCCCTTCCAGGCGAGGCCGTGCCTCGAGGCGTACGCGTCGACGGCGACCCAGCCCAGGTTGTGGCGGGTGTGCTCGTATTGGCGGCCGGGATTTCCCAGGCCGACGACGAGCGAGATGGACATGGCTCAAAGAACTTCCGGCGACCGGGTCGCCGGCTGGAAAGGCTACTTCTTCGCGGGTGCGCCGGGCTTGGCCGCGGCGGCAGCGGCGGCGGCCTTCGCCGCGCCGGCCGGGGCCGCCGGCTTGGCGCCGGCGGCGGGAGGGGCGCCCTTCTTGTCGGGCGCGGCGGCGGCGGCCTTGGCGTCCCCGGCGGGGGCGGCCTTCCCGTCGGCGGGTGCGGCGGCGTCCCCTGCGGCGGGGGCCGCGGCGGCGCCCTCGGCGGGCGCCTCGGCGACGGCGACTTCCTGGACAATCTCGGCGACCGGCTCGACGCAGGCGACCACGGGCTGGCCCGGGTCATCCATGAAGAGCACCCCAGCGACGGGCTTGAGCTGGCCGACCTTGATGGTCTCCCCGACGTTGAGCGCGGTCACGTCGACCTCGACGGCCTCGGGAAGATCCTTGGCCAGGCAGCGGATGCGCAGGACGTGCGAGGCGATCTCAAGGACGCCGCTCTGGTTCTTGACGCCAAAGGACTCGCCGGTCACGCGGACGGGCACGCGGATCTCGAACTTCTCGTCGGGCTTCACCTCGTGGAGGTCGACGTGGAGGAAGCGGTCGGTGATCGGGTCGCGCTGGATCTCCTGCAGGAAGGAAAGGGCCTTGTCGGCCTTGTCCTCGCGGTTGAGCTCGATCAGGAGCGCGCGCCCCGCGACCGACTTCAGGAGCCGGGTGAATTCCGGCACCTCGACCGAGAGCTTCTCCGGGGCCGAGTGCTTCCCGTAGAGGATGGCGGGGATGCGGTTGACCTTGCGCAGGCGGCGCGAGGCGCTTCGGCCCGTCTGGGCGCGCGTCTCGACTTTGAGTATGAGCGGAGTTTTCATGGATTCGTTCCCCCTGGACGCCCGGGAAACGGGCGCAGGCGTAATTGAAAGGGTCGATTAGACAGCCCGGGCCGGGGGAAATCAACCAAAACTTCACCGCGCCCACTGGACGCCCGATATGTCGATCGCCTCTCCCGAAAACCCGAAGGTGTCGTCGATGCTCCCCTGGGCCGGCACGACCTCGCGGCGCTTGACGACGGGGGGAAAGCCGTCGGTGACGATGAACCGGGCGGGCTGGCGCCCGCCTGAGGCGGTCACGCAGACGATGTTCCTTGCGAAGATGACCACGGGTGCGTCCGTGTCGTTGCGGATGACCACCTCCGCCGCCCCCTGGGTCTCCTGAAACGGCTTCATCTGGAAGCTGACGATCGTGCACCCCCTGTACACCAAGTGGCTGGTCTGCGCGGGGATGGGGGCATTGGCCGGCGCGGGCTTCGGCTTTGGCCGGGTCTCGGGAACCGGCGGCGCCGCCTGCGGGCTCGGATCAAACGGCATCATCACCATCTGGGGGGCCACCGGCGTCGGCGACGGCACCGGGTAGGAGGCGGCGACCGCCTGGGGGAGGTCGGCCTTGGCGACCTTCACGAGGCCCTCGTCGGCGCGGATGACGACGCTGTCACCCTCGTCCGAGACCACCCTCGCGTCGTGGAGCACGCGGCCGTCCCGCAGCTGGAGCGCCGGGACCGCGACCGCGGCCGCGGGTGCCGGGTCGGCGGACGTGGCGGCCGCGGCAAGCAGGGCCGCCGCCATGAGGAAACCCAGTCCCGGCGCCGCGATCCATGCGTGAGGCCTCGCCATGCCCACTGCCTATTCCCATGGGAAGGCGGGGGCAAGCCGTTTGGAATTCGGCTCGCAAGCCCCGGCGCCGGAGCCAACCCTCACTCGCGAATGAACCCCACCCTTTCCGCCGCGGGCCTCGGCGTCCTCATGGCCCTCGCCGTGCCGGCGCAAGCGGAGGATCCCTCCTGCTGGGTGTATTTCGGGACGTCGGCCGTCGACGCGAGCCGGGGGATATATGTCTCGAGGCTCGACCAGCAGACCGGCGCGCTCTCGCCCGCGAACCGGGTGGCCGACAAGTCGGACTCGGTGTTCCTGGCGTTCTCCCCGGACCACAGCCGCGTCTACGGGCTGGCCGACATTCCCCGCCCCGGGCTCAAGCCGCTCGGGGCGATCGAGACCTACGCGGTTGACCCCGCGACGGGCCGCCTGAGCAACATCGGCGAGCGTGTGTCCGACGGTCCCGAGGCGTGCCACATCTCCGTGGATCCCTCGGGCCGGTGCGTCCTGGCGGCCAACTACAACGGCCACTACGTCGAGGTGTTTCCGATCCAGGCGGACACGACGGTCGGGCCCCGCACTTGCCTCATCCGGCATTCGGGAACGGGGCCGAACGCCGCGCGCCAGCAGGAGGCCCACCCGCACTCGGCCAACGTCGATCCGGCGGACCGATTTGCGGTCGTCGCCGATCTGGGCCTGGACAGGCTGTACGTCTACCGGCTTGACGCCGCCAAGGGCACCCTCTCCCCCAACGATCCCCCGTTTGCCAGCGTCGGACCCGGGGTGGGCCCGCGCCACTTCGCCTTCCACCCGGACGGCATGCACGCCTTTGTCATCAATGAGATGGGCGGGTCCATCACCGCGCTCAACTGGGATGGAAGGACGGGGGTCCTTACGCCCTATTCAACGGTCTCCATACTCCCCGAAGGGTTCCACGGGACGAACACCTGCGCGGAGGTTGTTGTCGGGAAGGGCGGCAACTTCGTGTACGGGTCCAACCGGGGAGACGACAGCATCGTGGTCCTCGCGTTTGATTCCACTACCGGAAAGCTCACCTTCGTCCAGCGCATGGCGGACGGGATCAAGACGCCGCGCAACTTCGCCATCGATCCCTCCGGCAAGTGGCTCGTGTGCGGCAACCTCACGGCGAATTCGGCGAACGTGTACCGGATCGACCCCGGCACCGGCCGCCTCGCGCTCGCCGGCACGGTCCAGGTCCCGCAGCCCCTCTGCGTCAGGTTCCTGCAGATGTAGGGAAAGGGCGGATTCCAATTTATTCTTGCCCGCAAACTGGCGCCGTCCGTACTACAACCCTTCCGGCACCCCCATGGGGCGCGGTTAAGATTGCCCGGTAGCTCAGTGGCAGAGCAGGTGACTGTTAATCACTTGGTCGCTGGTTCGATCCCAGCCCGGGCAGCCATTCTAACAAGGAGTTACA
>Ga0181526_10000431_pt1 | contig 44974 bp, 25 predicted proteins | sample PEATcosm2014_Bin_35_FD_119750 | JGI IMG/M metagenome (GOLD analysis project Ga0181526, IMG submission 119750) | Peatland microbial communities from MTU Mesocosm Facility, Houghton, MI, USA - PEATcosm2014_Bin06_30_metaG | ecosystem: Environmental > Terrestrial > Soil > Wetlands > Peat | place...
CCATGTGTGGCTGAAACAACGGGTCGAGGTCCTGCAATCGGGATTGCCTCCCGCGGACCTGCGCACCCATGCAACCGACCCAATGTTGCACGAACTGGCGCTTCGTTATCCCGATAAACATCTTGGGACAGAATCGGAAACGCTGAGCATCGTGGTTGATCCGGAGCGCGCACGATTCAGCTCCTGGTATGAGTTCTTTCCGCGCTCGACAGCGGCCGACCCCGGCCAGCATGGGACCTTTGCCGATTGCGAGAAGAGGCTGGAGTATGTGGCGGGGATGGGATTCAACGTAGTCTATCTGCCGCCGATTCATCCCATCGGACGAACGTTCCGCAAGGGCCGCAACAACACGCCGGAAGCCAAAGACGTCGACCATGGCAGCCCGTGGGCGATCGGCGCAGCCGAAGGCGGGCACAAAACGATTCTCAATGACCTCGGCACTGTGGACGACTTCAAACGTTTTGTCGCGAAGGCAAAGGATCTGAACCTCTCAGTCTCGCTCGACATCGCGTTCCAGGCTGCGCCGGATCATCCCTATGTGCGTGAGCACGAGGCATGGTTCCGCAAGCGGCCCGACGGGACGATCCAGTACGCCGAGAATCCGCCAAAAAAATACCAGGACATTTACCCGTTCGACTTTGAGAGCGAAGACTGGGCTGGCATGTGGGAAGAGCTGAAGAGTGTCTTCCTTTACTGGATCGGGCTTGGCGTGACGATCTTTCGCGTCGACAATCCGCATACCAAGGCGTTTCCGTTCTGGGAGTGGGCGATTGCGGAGATCAAACGAGATCACCCTGAGGTGTTCTTTCTATCGGAGGCCTTCACGCGGCCGAAGATTATGTATCGGCTGGCGAAGATCGGGTTCGGGCAGTCGTACACCTATTTCCCATGGCGCAACGGCAAACACGAGCTCATGTCTTATCTGACCGAATTGACGCAAACGCCGGTGCGTGAGTTCTTCCGGCCCAATCAGTGGCCGAATACACCGGACATTCTGACCGAGTTCTTGCAGATGGATGGGAAGCCCGCCTTTGCGGTTCGCTATCTGCTGGCAGCCACGCTGGGCGCGAACTATGGGATCTATGGCCCTGCGTTCGAGCTCCTGGAGAATCGCCCGGTGCGTCACGGAAGCGAGGAGTATCTCGACTCGGAGAAGTACGAGATCCGAAACTGGGATTTGGACCGGTCGGACAGTCTGCGCCCGCTGATTACGCGCGTCAATGAGATCCGCAACACAAATTCCGCCTTACAGAATGATTGGTCGTTGCGATTCCACGTGTGCGAAAACGATCAGCTGATTTGTTACACGAAAGAATCGGACGATCGATCGAACCTGTTGCTCACGGTGATCAACCTCGATCCGCGCCACACTCAGAGCGGATTGGTGACGTTGCCGCTGCACGAACTGGGAATTCCGGAAGACCGCGGCTTCGAGGCCGAAGATTTGCTGAGCGGCGAGCGGTACCTCTGGCAAGGGCCGCGTAACTATGTCGAACTGAACCCCGCGCTGCGGTCCGGGCACATTCTCAAAATCCACCGTAAGCTGCGCGCGGAGACTGATTTCGAATACTTCCTCTAGTTCCGCACAATTCAGGTCACGGGATTCTTCCGGGTACTTGGAAATCGCATCCGGCTATGTCAAGTTGACTTAGGTGCCTGCCGCTAGAGTAAGGACAGATGAAGCCGCCAAGACGACGCATCGAACTTCTCTGGAGAGTCACCGCGTGAAGAAACTGGCAAGCGCAACCGATCCGCTTTGGTACAAAGACGCGATCATCTATGAGCTGCATGTGCGTGCGTTTGCCGATTCGAATGGCGACGGCATCGGCGACTTTCCAGGTCTACTTTCCAAGCTCGATTACCTGCAGGATCTGGGCGTCACCTGCCTCTGGCTTCTTCCGTTCTTCCCTTCTCCGCTGCGCGACGATGGGTACGACATCGCGAACTACGCCGATGTGAATCCGTCGTACGGAACGCTGAACGACTTTAGAGCATTTCTGGACGCAGCACATCAGCGCAACATGCAGGTGATGATCGAACTGGTCATCAATCACACCAGCGATCAGCATCCCTGGTTCAAGGCGGCGCGTCTCGCGCCCCCTGACTCGCCGCAACGCAGTATGTACGTGTGGTCCGACACGGACGGGCGCTATGAGGACGCGCGCATCATCTTCACGGACACCGAGAAGTCGAATTGGACGTGGGACGAGACCGCGAAAGCGTACTACTGGCACCGGTTCTTCTCGCATCAGCCCGACCTCAACTTCGATAATCCCCTGGTCATCGAGGAAGTGCTGAAGGCGATGCGCTTTTGGCTCGATATGGGTGTCGACGCGTTGCGTATGGACGCGATCCCGTATCTGTGCGAACGCGACGGGACCAACTGCGAGAACCTGCCGGAGACGCACGCGATCATCAAGGAGATTCGCGCGGCCATCGACGAGGGCTATGCCAACCGGCTTGTGCTGGCCGAAGCAAATCAGTGGCCGGCCGACGTGCGCCCCTATTTTGGCGATGGCGACGAATGCCACATGGCGTTCCATTTTCCACTGATGCCACGCATTTACATGGCGCTCCGGCAGGAGGATCGGCTGCCGATTACCGACATCATGGCGCAGACGCCCCCGATTCCCGACAGCTGCCAGTGGGGATTGTTCTTACGCAACCACGACGAGCTCACTCTCGAGATGGTGACTGCAGACGAACGCGATTACATGTATTTCGCGTATTCGTCTGACCCGCGGATGCGTGTCAACGTGGGCATCCGGCGCAGGCTCGCGCCCCTGGTGGACAACAATCGGCGCAGAATCGAGTTGCTGAATTCGATCCTGCTCAGCTTCCCCGGTACGCCAATTCTCTACTACGGCGATGAGATTGGCATGGGCGACAACATCTATCTTGGTGACCGCAACGGCGTGCGCACGCCCATGCAGTGGACCTCGGATCGCAATGCAGGCTTCTCACGCTGCGACCCCGCGCGGCTTTACTTCCCGGTCATCATGGATCCGATCTACGGATACCAGGTGGTAAATGTGGAAGCGCAGCAAAGCGACCCCTCGAGCCTGCTGCACTGGACGCGCAACATGATTGCGCTGCGCAAACTCTTCCAGGTGTTCGGGCGTGGGTCTTTGACATTCCTGAATCCTGCGAATCGCAAGGTGCTGGCGTATCTCCGCGACATGGAGCGGCCCGACGGCTCGCACGAAACGGTGCTATGCGTCGCGAACCTCAGCCGGTTCGCTCAGCCTGTTTCACTCGATCTTGCCCTGTTCTCCGGCATGGAGCCGGTGGAGATGCTTGGCTACGTACCGTTCCCGACGATCACCGAAGAGCCCTACTCGCTGACGCTCGCGCCGTATTCGTTCCTCTGGCTGGAACTGCAGCCGACCAAGGAAGTTTTTGAAGTTCTTTCGGAGCCAATCGTCGAGCCACTCGACGCCATCGTGCAAGAAAGCGTCGAGGATTTGGATCTCTTGACGCACGGCTGGTCGGGTTGGCTCGCCAGCCATGGTTTCGCACTGTTGGCAACGGCACTGCCGGAGTGGATTCAGCGGCAGCGATGGTACGGCGCTAAGACTCGCACGATTCAATCTGCAGAGGTTCTCGACTGGGTCGAACTCGCCGACTCACGATCCAATGACTCGGCACAGGCTGCCCCGGGCATTCCTCATGCACTTCCGGTAGCGTTGCTGTTTGTGGAGATTCATTATGATTCCGGCCCGAGCGATCTTTATCAATTACCAGTAGCAATCAGCGTAGGCAACGAGGGAGCCGAGGTCGCCACGTATCATCCCCCAAGCGTGATCGCAACTTTCAACGCATCTTCCGGCGCTGCGGTCATCCACGATGCGACGATTCTCGAGGATACTCGCCAAAGATTGCTGGCCCTCATCGAGCGAAACGCCACACTGCCATTGTCCGCGAACCGCGTTCCTGCGGGCTCGACGGCCATGCTCGCAACCGACTTGCTTCCTTCCGTGGCAGGCGCGCCCGTCGCACCTGTCCCCATCAGCGCGCAACCGGGCGAAGCGGCAGCGCCACCGAGGTCCACGGCACCGGCCCCATCCGCAGCGCAACGCATCCAGCCTCGCGAGTCTCCATCGGCGGGCAATCCGGTTCCAAGTGCTGGCCGACTGGACGCGCATGCTTCGTCGCTCTTACAAGGGCTGCATCCGCTGCATCACGAAGCCTCGCGTATCGGAACCGCCGAGCAGTCGAACACCTCGATCCTCTACGGGCACCAACTCATCCTGAAGTTGTTCCGGCGTTTGCAGCCCGGCGAGAATCCGGATGTTGAGATCGGCCGATTCCTCACGGAGGTGGCACGATTCCAGCATATCGCCCATTTCATGGGAGAGATCGCGATTGCGCCAGCTGCCGGTGAGGCGACAACAACCGCGATGCTCCAGGGCTTTGTGCCCAACGAGGGAGATGGCTGGGAGTGGAATCTTGATCAGCTTGGCGGGTTCCTGAAGGCTGTCGAACACGCTGCACCGCCTGAGTCAATATCGGGTCCGCCGTCTCTCGAGGTCGAATCGCTGAACACAGAGGCTCGAGAACCCGCCGAAATTGCGATTGGGGCTGCGTCGCTCCTGGGCCGGCGCACCGCCGAGATGCATCTGGCCCTGGGCACACCGACACAAGACCAGGCGTTCCGCGCGGAGACTTTCGGCCCCGCGGAACTGGAACAGGATGTCCGCCGCATCGAGACTCAGCTGCTCCAAGTCGTGGATATGCTCAAGTCAAAGCTGGCCACGTTGGACGACGCCGTGGCGGACCTAGCCGTGGAGTTTCTTTCCAGGCGCCGCGAATTCTTCGGATGGATTCGTGAGATGAGTGCTCTGAAGACTGCCGGCCAGCGTATCCGCACCCATGGCGACTACCATCTCGGGCAAATCTTGCGCACTCCAGCCGGATTGAGCTCCGCGAAATCGAAGAACGGTGACTTCGTGATTCTCGATTTTGAGGGTGAGCCAGCACGCGCGCTCGCCGAACGCCGCCTGAAGCAATCACCGCTCAAGGATGTTGCCGGGATGGCACGTTCCTTTTCGTATGCTGCGCAGGCGGGTCTTGAAAGAGCGACGAGCACAGCGGTAAGAAGCGCTTCGGAGGACACTGCGCGGCTGACCACGTGGGCTCGGTGCTGGGAGCACTCTGTGGTGAGTACGTTCCTGCGATCGTATAACGAACACATGGCCACAAGGCGGGAGCTGCTGCCGCCGCAGGAGCAATCCCAGATTCTGCTGAGGGCCTATATGCTCGAGAAAGCACTGTACGAAGTGATGTACGAGTTGAACAATCGTCCCAGGTGGGTCAGCATTCCCTTAGCTGGGATACTGGCGCTATAGCAATTCAGGGAGAGAACAGACGCAGGAATGGCCACAACGAATCCCATGATCGACGCTAGTTCCGCTGCGCTGAGGCCGAGCAGCAGTTTGCTGGTATTGCTGCCGAGCGCACAGCAGGCGCAGATCGAGTCGATTGTGGCGGCTTTAGCGGCCTCGTTCCCGAATGACGGTTTGCTGATCGCCACCCCGGAAGGAACGTCGGCCGATTCCAATGCAAATATCCAATTCGTCGAGCTCCCCGGCGGCAAGCCTTCGTGGACTCTGACCGCTGTGGAATTCGCGAGCGCGCACCAGGTGGCGCAAAAGTACAGCACCCGCGCGATTCTGGTACTGGGTCCGGAGGCTGCCTCACTCTCCACGACTGGGCTCACATCGCTTGCCCATGCAGCGATGAACGATTCTACGGACCTTGCGGTTCCCTGCTACGACTTGCCGGCCCGTGCAGGTCTTGTCAATTCGTCAATCTTGTATCCCTTGAGCCGCGCGCTCTTCGCCAATCGGGCGCGCTTTCCTCTCGCGGTAGACCTTGGACTCTCGGTTCGAATGGCGGAGCGCCTCGGCGTTGCCGCGCAGCGATTCGTCGCACTCCATCAAAGTGACGTGCCGCTGTGGGTGGTCAACGAGGCGATGGTTGCTGGGATGCGAGTCGAAGAGGTCGATGCAGGTCCGCGAGCTCTACCGCAACCGGCTGATCCCGATCTGAACACCGTTCTTCCTTTCGTCACCGGTTCGCTGTTCTCCGATATCGAAGCGAAGGCGGCGTTCTGGCAACGCGCGCGGGTTTCCCCTCCGGTACACCGGGGTTCCGCGCCTGGCGCGATGGCTGCAGATGCTGCGGGAGAAGTGGCATCGATGCTGGAAGGGTTTCGGCTGGCCTACAACAATCTGCGCGAGATCTGGGGATTGGTGTTGCCGCCCAACACGATGCTCGGACTCAAGCGTCTGTCATTGATCGACGGAGCAGCGTTCCGGATGCCGGAGACTCTATGGGCCCGGATCGTTTTCGACTTCCTGATTGCGTATCGAACGCGCACGATGAACCGCGGACATCTGCTTGGCGCGTTGATCCCGCTTTATCTTGCTTGGGTGGCAAGCCACGTCAACGCCATTGCCGCCGGCGAAGATCCGGAACGGCATATCGAACTGCACGCAGCGGCATTCGAGACCGAGAAACCATACCTCGTTGCCCGCTGGCGCTGGCCCGATCGCTTCAATCCGTGACGGCTGCAATTGAATTCCTGGGAACGAACACGATGAGCTGTTCAAGGAGTGAATCTTATGTTCAACGTCCTTGCAATAATGATTCTGGGGCAGACTGAGCCCAATCAGCCGGTTTATGCCGACAACGCATCCATCCTGCACCACATGTCGGATGCGCTCCATCAGTCACTCTATCGAGTGCTTTCTCTGCTGATCGCGGTCCTGCCGGGGCTGCTCGCTTTCTTTGTCGCGCTCGCCGTGTTTACGCTCGTCGGCATGGCAATCTCTGCGGCTCTGCGGCACGGACTCACATGGGTCAAATTCGATGAGCGATTGACGCACTACCGCGGGAGCGGCGTGGATTGGACACCGACGAACTCGCCTACAGCGATCGTCGCGCGGGTTTCCTTCTGGGGCTGTGTACTGCTGGGATTAGTCATCGGCGTCTCTGCGTTCGACGCCTCGTATGCAACCGCCGCCTCGCTGCCCATTTCGCTGCTGCCTTACCTCACACATGCGGTCGGAGCCATTCTTCTTTTGATCGCCGGAACTCTCATCGCGCGATTTCTGGCACGGTCGGTTCTCATCGGCGCAGTCAATGCGCAGCTGCAATACGCACGGTTTCTCTCGCTCGGCGTAAAATGGCTGGTTCTTGTGCTGACCGCGGCAATGGTTCTCGATCATCTCGAGATCGGGGGAGTGGTTGTCGAACTGGCGTTCGGCATCCTCTTTGGCGGAATCGTACTCACTCTGTCGCTGGCGATTGGTCTTGGCTCACGGGACCTTGTCAGCCGCTCACTCGAGAGTCACGTGGAACGTTCGGAGCGGGCTCCCGAGATCCGGCCTCCAGGGACTAGCGCGGCCGGGGAGGCCCTTCGTCATTTTTGAGGACTGCTCTTTGAGACCCGTCGAAGCTTTCTCAATTCAACCAGGTTCAGGCGCATTGCGGACCCTGCCACGGATGGCAAAGAACTGTCGGCCAGGCTTGATTAACCTCTTGGCAACCGATTCAAATGCGTGCGACTATGTAGGTCTGCGTATTGCTTCCCTTCCCGGAATTTTGCGCGGGTTCGTCTCCCCCATTGGTTAGTTACTGAGTTTTCCGAGAAGCGCAGGTGCCTTCTGCGTGATGAGAGATTAGTTAGTCCCGCAAGGGCTAATGGCCGAGCCTATTCTGGGGTCGGCCAGGGGGTTGGATGAGTCTATTCATAAGTTCGATGGTTATAGCCGCAGTAGGAATGGGGTTGCCCAATATCATTCCGGAGGGTCCCGGTTTTGGAACGCCAAAGACGAAAGTCTATTTGCAGCGTAAGCTTCCGGCGCTGGTTCATCTGACTGGAAGCACATTCAGGGTAAAGGTCACAGGCCGCGAGAGTCAGATTGACCTATCGCGCGATCTAAACGCACAGCTGGAAACGGAGCTGATGAAAGATGACTCGCATCTCCGCGCCGACCAGGCCAATCCCTCCATCGTTATTTCGTGCCAGATTACCGATTACTCCCATCCGCAACCTACGGTAACTCAGCGGCCCAATCTTGCAGCAGGAAAGAATGGGCCAAAGACGCTACCCTATATGCGCATCACCGGAGCACTTAGCGTGGCGTTTCAGGCGCGGACGCCCAGTGGCCAATCCCAAGCCTCGAACAATATCACAGCAAAGTACGACGAGGAGTTCGATAGCGCCGGCAACGATGCTTCCCATGGCGTCATGGGAACAATGTCGAGTGCGTGGCATCGGATCACCGGCGGCGCGAGCAGCGAGGACCTGAATCCGCCGACCGAGCCCGAGTTGCGTGCGAAGCTGCTGAGCCAGGCTGTGCGTCAGATGGCCCAGCACCTGGTGAACACCAGCGAGACCGTCGAAGTGTACCTTGCCAAAGGCAAGAAGCAACTCGACGCGGGCAACAAGCAGGCCGAGGCTGGCCTTTGGCAACGCGCTCTGGAGACCTATGAGACAACGCCGCAGTTGACGAAGCCCACCGACGATGCCTATCGGCTCTACGACATCGGCGTGGCCTATGAGGCGCTGGCGTACGCAGCGGAGGACGAGAAGTCGGCCATGAAGTTCCTCGACGAGGCAGCCATCAACTACGGCAAGGCCACAGATGCAAAGCCAGCCGAGAAGTACTTCCTCGAGCCGCAGAAACGGATCGAAACGGCCATCGCTCACTACAAGGAGCTCGAAGAACAGAAGCGGCCGTACGTTGTAGCAGCCGAAGCAGTCTCGGAATCCAAACCAGTCGCCAGCGCCGTGCAGCCGAAGGGCCTGACAAACGCGCAAGTTGTTGCCATGGTCAAGTCCGGTATGGAGGACGACACGATTATTCAGGCGGTGCGCGCAGCCAAGGCCGCAAGTTTCGACTTGAGCGCAGGCGCGCAGGAGGAACTGGCGAGCAATGGAGTGAGCACGCCGGTCATCGCGGCGATGAAGGCGCGGTCGACACGCAGGTCGGTGAATTCCAAATGATATTTGGGGCAATGCGCCGGCTGCTGGTCGCACTTCTCTTGTTGAGCGGCTTGCCGGTCGCGGCCCAGGAGACGCGCTGCGGTGCAGGCAAAGATCTTATTGTTCAGGCCCTCGAGCGAATCTCTCCGCAAAGCGATCAAAATGCGTTTGAAGACGCACTTCAACTTCTGAAACATGCGGTTTCAGAGTGCGGAGAACTTGGCGACGCGTGGTACTACCGCAGTCTCGTCGAGCAAAAGCTGGGCCACGACCAGTTGGCGCACTACACGATGGACAAGGCCAGCTTCCTTGGTTCTGAAGCGCTGCGGCAGGGGCTCAATCCGCTCGTTCTGGCAACACCGTCATCGCGGGGCATCGCGGTCGAAGCAAATCCGGAACGCCCTACTCAGCCCAGCCCCGTCCAGGCTGGACCGGTGCAACAGAAGTGGGCGCTTGTGATCGGCATCAGCCGGTTCACAGACGGAAAGGTCCCACCGTTGAGGTACACGACTGCCGATGCGAACGCATTTGCGGCCGAACTGGAAGATCCAATGATTGGTCGATTTCCCGCGCCGCATGTGCATGTGCTGACGGACCAGCAGGCGACGACCAGGAACATCAAGGAAGCACTGAACTGGATTGCGCGCCGAGCGAAGCCCAACGATCTGGTAGTGATCTATGTGGCGACTCATGGAACGCCGCGCACGCTGGACTCTGCTGGCGGAGCGAACTATCTCGTCACTTACGATACTGCGATCTCGAACGCGGGCCAATTCGACGAAGACGCCATGTACGCAACGGCATATCCGATGGTGGAACTTGCAGACGCCGTTGCAACGCGTATGCGAGCGTTGCGCACGGCCGTCATTCTCGACACTTGCTATAGCGGCGGATCGGTAAACGCGCTGAATGCTCTGCAAGGGGCCCTGCCAGATAAGCCGCCCTCGGCGGAGATGTTGGCGCGCATGAGCCAGGGAACGGGAAGGATCGTCTTAACTGCCAGTCAGGCCAATGAGGAGTCCCTCGAGAGCGGCGAGCTCCAGCACGGTTACTTTACCTACTATCTGCTCGAAGCTCTGAAAAGCGGAAAGGGCGTAACTCCGCTGAGCCAGGTCTTTGCAACGGTGGCTCAGCGTGTCTCGCAGCGTGTGGCCGCAGGTGGAATGCGCCAGCATCCCGTGATGAGCAGAAGTTCGGAGGATGCGGATTTTGCGCTTGGCGTTCTCGCGGCTGAGCCTCCGGATTCGCAACCCTAGGGCCCCGTCCCCAACTACTCGCTGCGCAAGGCTTCTACGGCATTGACCCGCGCTGCGCGCGCAGCCGGTACGGCCGAGGCGATGACTGCGGCTCCCAGAATCACTCCTGCCGATGCGACGAAAGCGAGAACACCCGGCTGCTGCAGTGCGGCCAGATAGCTATTCACCACACGCGCAACAACAAATCCGACAAGGATGCCGCTGCCGACACCAATGCCGGCCATGACAAGCCCCTCAACCAGAACATTGGTGAGGATGTCGCGCGGCTGTGCGCCTAGAGCCATGCGGATTCCAAACTCCCTCGTCCTGCCGCTGACGGAGAAGGCAAGAACACCGGCAACGCCAACGACGGATATCAAAAGCGCCACGGCAGCGAAGCCACCGAAGACAATCGCATTCAGCCGGTCTGGCGTCAAAACTTCCGCCCGAACGTCATTGAGCGTGCTGGCATGCTCTACGGGCTGGTCGGCGGACATCTCGTGAATGGTGCGGGTGATCGCCGGAACGAGTGCATATGCGTCCTGGTGCGCGCGTACGAAGAGACGGCCGCTCCATCCCTCCTGGTCGATCGGCTGATAGATGGTCATGGCCGGAGCAGGAATAATGTTCTCATCGTCGAAATCGGGGACGACGGCGATGATGCGGCGGGGTTCCGTACTGATCCCGATGAACTTCATTACGCCGTCCGTCCACCACATCTTGCGATTGACGGCATCCTGGCCCGGATAGAGCTGCTGGGCGAGACTCTGGCTGATGATGACAACGCGCTCCGAGCCTTCTCTGTCGCCGTCGTTGAAGTCGCGGCCTTCCAGAAGAGGCACACCGAGCGTCCCAAAGAATCCCGGCGAGACAGAGCGGAAGTTGGCTCGAAAGTCATCTTTGCCATTGTCTCCGCGATGGGCTCCTTGCGCGGCGAAGGAGAAGCTGAGGGTGCTTGCCTGCTCACTGCGCCAGGGGACACTGAAGCCCTCTGAGACCTGCTCGACACCGGGCATCGAGGCGATACGGTTCTTGATGTCACGATAAAACTGGCTCACCTGCTCCGGCGTCCTTCCGTAGGACATCACGGGAAGATTCACGGCGAGGACATTGGCCGAGCTGAAGGGCGGGCGGGTTTGTTCAAGAACGAACAGCGTCTTCATCAGCACGCAAGCGCCGGCCAGCAACAGGAAGGATGCGGCAATTTGTGTGACGGCGAAGATGCGCAACTTGCGCGTGCTTCCGCCTGCCACGCGCGTACCCCGGCCACTGAGGCCGCCATGGGGCGAATCAGGCGAGGGCAGTTTCGGGATATAGGCAAGGAAGACTGCGGCAGCGAGCGCAAGACCGGCTCCAAACCACACCAGGCTGAAGTCGAGGGTGATGTCGTTGGCGCGCACCGAGAAGCGCGCTGCATAACGGCCCAATATCGACACCATGGGCACTGCAAGAAGAATGGCCGCGATCGCTCCACTTAGACAAAGCACGACGCCCTCAGCCAGCAAAGAGCGACGCAAGACCGACGTGCTTGCGCCCAGTGCCGAGCGGACCGCCAGCTCCGATTCACGACGAACGGTACGAGCGAGTACGAGGTTCGCGACGTTCGAGCAGGCGATAACAAACAGCAAGCCGGACGCAGCGAACAGCAGCCACAGAATAGTATTGGCGCGCGAATTGATCTGATCGTGCATGCGCGTCGCGGCGATGGTGAAGTGATCTTCGAGCTTGTAGATATCGGGGTGCTGGCCGAGCATCGCCGAGTATACGGTCCGCAGCTCGGCCTGAGCAGCCTCGAGTGTCGCTCCAGGAGCCAGCCGCGCGAAGACCTCGGTCATGCGGTGCTCGCGGCCGGTGACCATGGTTGCCGAGAGATGATGGGGGCTCGTGACCACGTTGGCGATGATTTCTGTCGCGACTGGATAAGGCACCGAGGGCTCGAGAACGCCGACAATCGTGGCGGAGCGCGCGCCGCTGATACTTTCGAGGCGGACTGTCTTTCCAATCACGCTCGGATCGGAATGCAGCTCATTGCGCCAGAATTTGTAGGTCAGGACAACCGCTCCAGCCGCATTGCGCCCATCGTCGGAAGGACCAAGCAACCGCCCGAGCACCGGATGGAGTCCCATGACTTCGAAGTAGTGCCCGTCAACCACGCCGGCGGGCACCTCACGCGGTGTGCCAAGACCAACGATCGTGAAGTCAATCTCCGAGAAGGTGCCGAGTTCGGAGATCGTCTTCAACCCGCTGCCGATGTCCTGAATCTCAGGAACGGAGAAAGTTGCATTCGGTACGCCGATACCCGGCGCGCTCTGGCGCACGTAGAGCAGCCTGTCTTCGTCTCGATTGGCAAGGGGACGCAGGAGCACCGCACGCACCACGCTGAAGATTGCCGCGTTCGCGCCGATGCCCAATGCCAAGGTCAGACCAACTGTGATCCACAGAGACGGAACCCGCGACAGCGAGCGCACAGCGAGTTTTAAATCGCGAAGAAAGGACATGAAGCGGACCTCCAGGATTGTTTGCTCACTGCATGAAACGAAGGGGAATCTTGCTACGACCAAGTCTTACATCCGAGGAATTCGAGGCCTCCGATGAGGAGAAGTGTAACCATCTGGTTTCCAATCGTCAACGCAATTCGTCACAATTAGGCGGCGAGCTTGAAGTGCCGCGATCGGGTCAAGCTGCGCCAGAACACGATTGACGAATACGTTGATATCAACTATTCTTGCCCCATGTCAAGTCCAAAAGTGTTTCCGTACGAAACGACGCTTTTGGTGCGGGACTGTTGTCTTTGTTTGCATGTCCAGCGGGCGGCGCGTTCGTTGGCCCGGCGTTTCGATGAAGCCCTGCGCCCTTTTGGCCTTACGAACGGGCAATTCTCTTTGCTGATGTCGCTCAACCGTCCTGAGCCGCCGCCTATGGGGCCTGTTGCAGGACTTCTGGCGATGGATCGGACTACGTTGACGGCGGCACTCAAGCCCCTGGAGCGCCGGGGACTGGTCCGGATTGTACCCGATTCGGCAGACCGGCGGAGCCGCGTTCTTGTCCTCACAACCAAGGGGCGTCAGTTGATGGCCCGCGCCGTTCCTGTTTGGCAGACAACGCACGACGAAGTCGAGCGCCGGCTTCCGGACGGCGATCCCGAGCGTTTGCGAAAGGGCCTGCGCACCCTCGCTTAGCGGAATAGTAGCCGTTCACGCGCTATCTTCGCCGCGAAGGATCAGCCCGTTGCAGCATCAGCCGGGAACTCCAAGTTGGACCTTTACTCCGTTCGCAGTGCATCGGTCGGATTCAGGCTTGCGGCGCGTCGAACCGGCACTGTAACCGCAAGCGCAAACGTAGCCAGCAACACAACAAGAGTCTCGAGCGTTGAGATGGCATCGACGGTGCTCGTTCTGAACAGCAAGCCATTCATCGCGCGGGCCGAGAGCATCGCAACGATCAGGCCGAAGATCGCGCCAACAGAAGCATATCCGAACAAACGGGAAAGGAATAGCGTCACGATATCCCCGCGCTGCGCGCCCACTGCCATGCGAACGCCAATCTCGCGCGTCCTCTGCGCGACCGAATAGGCAAGAACTCCGTAGATTCCGATCGTTGCGAGAACCAGTGCGAGCAGAGCAAACGAGCTGAGCAGAATGGTTGTGATTCTCTGCAGCGCGATGGAGTCCGATAACACTTCATCCATAGACCGAATGTTGTAGATCGGCTGCCCCGGATCGATTTGCCTGACGAGGCTCTGAATCGACGGAACGAGCGCAGGCGGATCTGAATCGGTGCGCACGAGAATGACTTCGTGCACCCCAAAGCCTGGAAGGAACAGCTCCGGCGGCGCTTCGGATTCGATCCCGACCTCATGGGCATCGGCAACAACTCCTATGACGGGAATGCTGGTCGGTTGGGGACTCAACACGCCAAGAACGACCTTCGCACCGATTGGGTCGCTTCCCGACAGAAACCGCCTGGCAAAGGTGTGGTTCACGATAGAAACAGACGAATTGCTGTTGAGCTCATTCTGTGTGAAGGGACGCCCGCTCTCGAAGCCGAGACCCATCGTGCTGAAAAAGTCGGGCGTGACGAAACGAATCTGGGCCAGCGGATAGCTTCCCGGCGTGACGGGCGGTTGTCCCTGGATCAGGAATCGCGTCATGACCAGTGATGGATGCATCGGGACTTGTGTCGTGCTCGCCGCAGCTCGTACCCCCGGAGAGGCCTTGATCTTCGCGAGCAGCTGCTCGAAAAACTGCAGTGTCCGCGGGCTGGAATCGTCGTAGCGCGGCTGCGGCAGCGTGATTTCGAAGCTAAGCAGGTGATCGGTGCGGTAGCCGGGGTCGACGGCGATGATCTTCTGAAAGCTGCTGATCATGAGAAGGCTCAGAAACGAAACGACCACCGCAATTCCGATCTCTGTGACGAGGAGCGCGCTTTGGCCGAAGGTGTGGCGCGCTGTGTGCCCCCTGTCGCCCCATGTCCGCCCCGCAAATGAGAACCGCCGGCCGGCTGCCGGCAACAGACCGAAGAGAGCTGCAGTGAGTGCACACACCGCAAGGGCTGCACTCAAGACCGGGAGGCTGAGCCGAACTGCCGGCACCATGGAAGCATCGATTCCCGCCGCGTCGGAGAGTCCGATTCGCATGAGAGGCAACGACGCGAAGGCGATCAGAATCCCGAGCAATCCGCCAATCAGGCAGATCAATGCAGTCTGAGCCAGATACTGCGCAAACAATCGGCCACGCGTGGCACCCAGCGCCTCGCGAACCATTGTGTCCTGCTGCAATGCGGACGCCCGGACGAGCAACAGATTGGCAACGTTGGCACACGCGATCACCAGCACCAGTACGACGCAACCCATGACGCATAACAGCGCCGGGCGCAGAGCCCCGATCAGCTGGTCGCGCAGCGGACTCAATGCCACGCTCTCGTCGCGATTCGTTGCAGGATTCGCCTTGGCCATCCGGTCGGCGATGGTCTGCATCTCGGTTCGCGCAGCTGCCAGAGTCACCCCAGCGCGGAGGCGGCCAAGTACGCGCACAGAGTGCCATACGTGCGAAGCTTGCGTCGGTTTGTCCAGCAGCGCAAGAGGGAGCCACACTTCCCCGGTTGCCGGGAACTCCGCCCGTGCCGGAAGCACACCCACAACGGCGTAGGCGATCCCGTTCAGTTCGATGCTGCGTCCCACCACGCCTCGATCTCCACCAAAGTAGCGCCGCCACGCCAGATTGCTCAGCACAGCAATGTGGTTCCCATCCCCGAGATCGTCGTGCTCGTTCAGAGTTCTCCCCAGCATCGGCGAAACGTCGAGCACAGAGAAGAAGTTGCCCGAGGCCAGGACGCGATGCACCTGTTCGGCTCGATCGCCGAGTTGGAGCGAAACCGTATCCGGGCTTACAACGGAGTAAGCAGCCAGTTGCTCGAAGCTTGTCTGCTTTGTCCGCCAATCCTGAAAGTCTGGATACGTTGCTTCCAACGACCCGGGAACTCGGGGATGCGTTTCCAGAAGGCTGACGATCCGCCCCGCATCGCGGAAGGGCAGCGACTCCAGAAGCAGTCCATAGACGACGCTGAAGATGGCCGCATTCGCGCCAATGCCCAAAGCCATGGTGACGATTGCAGCCAGTGCGAAGCCGGGCGACCTTCGCAACTGTCTCGCCGCGTATGCAATGTCACGCAAGATCGTCTCCATGCCGCCTCCTTTGATGGCGCACTCCCCGATGGGGCTGTTCAGACATTATCGCCAAGCGCGTCGGCTATCTGCTCCGCCATCGCACCTTGTCCCTTTTTGCTGCGACGTTTGAAGGCTTTCGTCCCTGTCGGTCACCCTTTCACCACTTTCAGGCAACGCGGTACAGAAGACGCAGTTTTGTGACGAGGCTTCACATCCGAAGGACGAAACGCTGAGAACGCGGGCCAACGGAGCGACCCTGCATGGGAGCATGGCCAAGCCTGCTATGACGCACTGATAACTTGCTGCGAGGGCTCCTGGTCTATCTGCCTTGTAAGTCCCCCGTCAGCGTCCTCCGGGACAATTACATGCCCGTCCTTTCAACACCGAAAGGGAGTCGTCATGCCCACTTTTCCGCAACGTTGCGGCGTCAAGGCTGCTGTTTCTCTCGTCTGCATGTGGCTGTTGTTTTTCTCGACGTCGTCCGCCCGCGCCGACATCCCGCGTCTGGAAGCCGGCGCCGAACGGGGATCGGTACAAAAACAAATGCAGCTCGCAGCGGCCTACTTCCTTGGTCGTGGAGTACAACGGAGCGAGGAGATGGCCGCCTTCTGGTACGAAAAAGCCGCGAACTCCGGCGATCCTATCGCACAGGAGGAAATTGGATACTTTTATCAGGCAGGAATCGGCGTTCCTCGGGACCCCGTCCGTGCCGCGCACTGGTTCCAACTCGCCGCAGCGGGAGGTCGGGCAAGCGCAAAAGTAAACCTTGGTGTCGCTTATTTGTGGGGCCTCGGTGTGCCTCGGAATCAGGCCCTCGCGCTGCAGCTCTTTCACGAAGCTTTGGACAAGGGGAGTGCGGTGGCCGCCGACTACATCGGCGAAGCGTATTTTCTCGGAATCGGCGTTGCGAAGGACGTTTCCGCGGCGCAACACTGGTATGCCATCGGAGCAAAGATGCATGATCCACATGCGCAGTTTCGCCTGGCTGGCTTACTGTCGACCGACGCCGCCCGGCCCGAGGACATGTCCCGCGCGGCCACTATCCTGCGCACATCGAGCAAATCCGGCTATGTTCCCGCCAAACATATGCTTGGTTTGCTGATCGCCAATCATCCCGAACTCGCCGCGAAACCGAACGAGGCCATTCAGAATCTCGAGGAGGCCGCGGAGGCAGGCACATGGAAGTCGTCAGCAGTTCTGGGCGCTCTCGCTCGCGACGGCCGAGGCATGACAGCAGACCCGAAGAGTGCCTACCTTCGCTTCAAAGTCGCCGAAATCCAGGGTGGCGATTCTGCGCGTTCGCTTGTGGCTGCAGATATCTCTCGGCTTGCGGCAACGTTGTCCGACGCCGATGTGCAAGCGCTGAATGCTCAGGCTCACGATTGGGTCGAGCGACATAAGACACAGCTTCAATTTGTGTACGGCGCAGTTGCCCCCGCATTCGCGCTCACTTCACCGGACCTGACAATTCATGCCGGGCGCTTGATGCCAAACCCAAACTGAAGCCGGACAGCGGGACCCGAGACGGACCCTCTGACGATTCTGCTTCCTCTCCAGTTTTCTGCAAACGCGTCAGGCCCGAGACGGGAGCTCAAAGTCATGATTCGAGCTGTTATCGCTGACGACGAAGTCCTCGCTCGACAAAAGCTGCGAATGCTGTTGCGGCACGAACCCGAGGTAGAGATCGTTGGGGAGTGTGCCTCTGCTGCGGAGACCATTCAGCTGGTTCGTGCAGCCGGCCCCGATCTGCTCTTTCTCGACATTCGAATGCCCGATATGGACGGATTCGATATTGCCGGATCACTGTCCGTCGACCAGCGTTCTGTGCTACCTCAGATCGTTCTTACAACCGCGTACGATCAATATGCGGTTCGTGCCTTCGAGATTCACGCCGTCGACTACCTGTTGAAGCCATTCACGCTGGAGCGCCTTCGCACCGCGGTCCAGCGGGTCAGCGATCGTGCTGCGCTTGCCGTCACCCGGCCGACCGGCCAGACCTTCGCGCCGAACATCTCGCCCTACACAACGCGCATGGTCTTCAAGTCGAGAGGCCGCATTTTGTTTCTTCCCGTCGAGGAAATCCGCTGGATCACTGCCGAAGAAAACTACGTGCGCATCCATGCCGGCAACGAGGCGCACTTGCTTCGCAACACGATGACCCGGCTGGAGACACGACTCGACCCGGCGATCTTCCTGCGTGTTCATCGTTCATCAATTGTCAATCTGCACTATGTGAAGGAAGTCAAAAACGAGGCGGATGGAGAGTCTCTGGTCCTGCTCACAAGTGGCGAGTCCATTGCGATGAGTCGCAGCTACCGCTCACGCATTTACAAGCTGCTTCATCGTTAGGTCTCGCAGTTTCTGTAGAACCGGATCGCTTCTCAGCCTCAAGTCGACCGAAACTGAGGTACTTCGTCACCAGCAATTGACGTTCAGTCCCGTTTACCTGGTACCGATCCCCGTTTCCATAAATCTGAAGACAGACTAAAGGGAAACTCCGATCTCCAAGAGATCTAGATGGCTCGCGGCTCGGAGAAATTCCCGCCCGGCCTTGCTTTCCCTCGAATGCCCGTCTATTCATCCCCCGGAGCGTCCATACATCACAGAATCCCGCTCTTCTGCAGGCGTGGCCCACGCCATGCATACGAAGAGATGGAGGTCTCTGCCATGTGTGCTGGAGTCTTCGCGGTTCTCGACACGCAGCCAGCCGGTCCAACCCAGTACGCCTTTCCCAGTATCACGACCTCTGTCAGCGTACAGGCCGATCGGCAGCGCCTGTTCCAGACTCTCACGGTCGCCGAGTATATGGAGACATGGCTGTCGATTCCCGGAAGTTCTCCCGACAGCCATCTGGCTGTTGCGAGTTCTCCCGACCGTTTTCGCATCGATCACTTTCGTTCGCGACAAGTCGATTTCTCGATTACCGGCATCTATCGCACGTGCCGCCGGAGCAAGTTGCAGTTCACGTGGGACAAAGAGACCCGGTTCGCCAAGTCGAAGAGCCTCGTTCTGATTCGGCTGCAGGGCAACTTCAGAAAGACGATCGTATCGGTGACGCACACGCAGCTTAGTTCGGATGTCGACCACATCTGGCATCAGGATCTCTGGGAGAGGTCCCTGCTTCGGCTTCGCTCCCTGTTTTGATCGGCGTCCGCTGCGTTGAAAGAACGCACCATCGCAAGAGGACCAACGCCAGACTTGGTTGGAATTCTACAACGCCTGCGACCGCCCGATCGCCGCGCTCAATCAACTCGTCATCACCACCTGATGGCTTAGTTCCTCGGCAGATGTGAGTGGGAGAGTAATGTTGATCTGTGCACCTCCGCTTTCAGCATTAGTCGCCGCAATCGTCCCAGAGTGTGCGCGAACTACGGCACCGACGAAGGCCAGCCCAAGGCCATGCCCGGTCGACTCTTTCCCCTTGATTCTCTCAGTGAATAGACTGGCTTTCACTTCGGGATCAAAGCCTGCGCCGTCGTCGAGCAGGGCGAGACTCGCACCACCGGCACTTTGATCGAGATAGACGGTCACCGTGCACCCAGAGGAAAGATGCCTCAACTCGTTGTCGAAAAGGTTTGCAATCATGCGATGAATGAGGCCTTCATCTCCGAATATCCTGACGGGCCCACGTCTCTCAAATCGGATACGAAGGCCCCTTTCAGACATGGAAGGCTCATAGAGAGCGACCATCGAACCTAGCAGTGCGTCCAGATCGATTGACGTCGGAGTCAGTCGCAATGCGTCGGCTTTCGCCTCGGCAACATCGAGCGACTTATTCAGGAAATCAGTCAGGCGATCCAACTCCTCGATGGCGGAGACGATCGTCTCCAGTTGCTGATCGTCTCGCGTGCCTGCGATGGAGGACTCCAGCTTACCGCGAATCGCAGTCAGCGGGCTCCGCAGATCATGAGCGAGAGAGTCAGTGATCGTATGGAGCTGAATCACAGTGCTCTCAATGCGGTCGAGCATTCGATTCAGTGTTACGGCAAGCTGGGAGATTTCGTCGTTCCGCTGCGTTGTCGGAACCCGCGTTTTGAGATCCATCTGGCCTATGCGAGACGCGGCCTCGTTAATGCCGCGCACATGACTCAGCGTCCGTCGGGTGGTAAAGAAGACGATGGCAAATCCCAGCAGCACCAGTGAGAGCCAGAGGAGGAAAAAGCGGAGTCGCAGGTTTCTCAGCACGCGTTGTTCATCGCGTTCCGAAAGGCCAAGATACACACGGCCGCCGTCCTTCATGGCTATTGCTGCGACGCGAAACGGAATCGCGATCCCTCGGACACGAATGCTGGAAGGCCGCTCGATGATCAAAGTATGCGCTCGAATTGCTTCCAGTTGTGCCTGGCCGTCACCCGAGCCGACCCAGAGCTTGAGAGCTCCGTCCTTGCCGATCTGCAGGAAGAAGACCGAGTCGTTGTCGTCATCCTGCGATGGGGCCTTGTTTGGGACTTCGCGGGACGCAAGCTCGGCGACTTCTCCGACGACGCGGTTATAGAGGGCGTCATCGGGAGTGCGTTCCGCCACGTCTCCTAGAACTTCGACTTCACCCGATAGCCACGCGTCACTGCGACGCTGAATGTCGTTGGCGACGAATCGGTCGATAAAGACGAACACTATCATCGTCCCGCAGGTAAAGGCGAGGGTCGCCCAGAGGGAGATGCGCCAGGCAGCGCTGTGCATTACAGACTTATCGCTCCTTGAGGACATATCCCACCCCTCGCAAGGTTCGGATCAGCGGCGTTTGCTGGTTGCCGTCCACCTTGCCGCGCAGGCGATAAATGTGCACATCCACCACATTGGTATCGGGTTGGATACGCATCCCCCACACCTTATCGAGGATCATCGACCGTGTGACTACGCGCCCTGCATTTCTACAGAGATACTCGAGAAGGACGAACTCCTGGGGTGTCAGTTGGAGGGACTGCCCTCCCCGCGAGGCTTCGCGCTTCAGAAGATCGAGTTCCAGATCCTGAACCCGGAGACGCGTCGTCTCGCTGTTGTGAGGTACATTTCGCTTGAGCAAATTGCGAAGACGGGCCAGCAGTTCTGCCAGAGCAAAAGGCTTCGTCAGATAGTCGTCACCGCCAAGTTCGAGACCCCTCACACGATCATCCACTGAGCGCCGTGCGGAAAGGATCAGCACCGGAGCGCGAACTCCCTCGTGACGCAGGTGCATGATCAGGCTGATACCATCCTGGTCGGGGAGTCCCAGATCAACGATCAGGATGTCGTAGGAATTCGCTTGGGCGAAGCTCTCCGCCGCCTTTCCGTTCGGCGCGACGTCGACTTGATATCCAGCCTCTGTGAGAGCCTGCTCCAGGAACGTCTGAATATCATGCTCGTCCTCTACTAGCAGGAGCCGCATGCAGAGATATTAGTTCATTCCACACGCCTGGAGACCGATTCGGCGCTTCAATGCGTATGCCACCTACTCGCGCAGATGAACAGATTGTCATCTTTCCACGGTCCAGTTTCGTTTTTACGGCGATACCTGGCGCAGACTCGCACGAAGCACTGCACTATCTCTCTCGACCATGCATGAAGATTCGCGTGGCAATGAGTGCTCCTGGTCCATTGCCGCGCTCGCGTTTATGCTCTTTCCTGTGGAGGCTGCATCCTCTGTGAGCAAGCCCATTGTCGTCGTTGGAAGCATCAACCTGGATTTGGTAGCAGTTACAACCAAAATTCCCGCGGTCGGGGAGACTGTCCTCGGCACCGATTTTCAGACGCACCCCGGCGGCAAGGGCGCAAATCAGGCCGTTGCAGCTGCGCGGCTCGGGTATCCGGTGCAGATGATCGGACGACTGGGAGACGACGCGTTCGGCGCCCAATTGCGCGCCAATCTCGAGAGGGCCGGCGTTGGCACGGAAAGGATCGCGACGAGCGAGGGCTCATCTGGAGTCGCGCTCATCGAGGTTTCCAGCAAAGGGGAGAACAGCATCGTTGTCGTGCCGGGTGCAAACGCCAGGCTGACGCCACAGGATCTCGCCGCAAATCTTCGGTTGATCCGGCAGGCGGGGGTCGTTCTCGTCCAGCTTGAAATTCCGCTTGAGACCGTTGAACAGCTTGCTGAGATTTGTGCGCGAGAGAAGGTGCCCTTAATTCTCGACCCCGCGCCCGCCAATGATCTTCCCAGGAACGTATTGGAACGCACAACCTGGTTCACACCCAACGAGTCGGAAGCTGCATTCTATGCGGGCGACGAATCGGACGATTCCAAGAAGGTTGCCGAAGCGTTGTTCGACAAGGGTTGTAGCGGTGTCCTGCTCAAGATGGGCTCACGTGGAGTCTATTTAGCACACGAGCGCGGAGAGAGTGAGGCCGTACCGGCGTTTTCGGTGACCGCGGTTGATTCGACCGGGGCCGGCGACGCGTTCAATGGGGCGTTCGCCGTTGGGCTCATGCAGGGGAAATCTCCACGCGACAGCGCTCAATTCGCCGCGGCGGTGGCGGCCATATCCGTGACGCGGGAGGGTGCGCAACCCTCCATGCCGACAATGGCGGAGGTTGAGGCGTTTCTGAAAGACCACTCTTAGCCACGATGTGTACCGGCGTAATCGTACGATTCCCCGCGATTGGCTCTTGAATTCGTCTACGTAAAATCATAGGCGCTTTCGTTCGAGCTGATCACAGCGCAAGCAACTCGCGTCGCCTACCGGTTGCTTGAGCGAATCAATTCGTCGATTCATCCCAGATCGGGTGTGATCCGATCCCCACTCAGCGAGTTTCCACTTTTTGGCATAGCAGTCGCTTCGTCTGAACCGCGAGTGGAACGCTTCTCTCGAATTCCTGCACCTCATCTCAACAATCCGTCGCTTCATCACATCGGCACGGACTTGGGACACCGATGGCGTCCTGTGTGCACCCGGCATAGCTACATTCGCTCGCGTTTCCCTGCCACTCTCAGCGAAAAACCGGGAGATCCTTCGATGCGCATTGTCCAAGTTGTACTTGTGTTCTTCCTTGCCGCCGCAGCCACTTCCATTTTCGCTCCAGGGCAGGGCGCCTTCACTTCATTGCGAGGAACGATCGCCGACCCCAATGGTGCGGTGATCCCGGGCGCTACGATCGCGATCTCCAATCAGGCCTCCGGGTATATGGCTCAGCAGACCACGGGATCGAGCGGTGCTTACGTGTTCTCACAGATTCCTCCGGGGCGCTACAACATCGTCGTTTCCAGCACCGGGTTTGGAACGCAAACCAAGGTCGCGACACTTCTGATCAGCCAACCTGCCACTGTCGACTTTGCGCTCACCATCCAACAAATGAGTACAACGGTTGACGTCAGCGGAGAGGCGCAGACTCTTAATGACACAGATGCGACGATCGGCAACTCGGTCAGCAACGTTGTCATTGAGTCGCTACCGATGGAGGGGCGCAACGTACCCGACCTCCTCAGCCTTCAGCCCGGTGTCCTCTATTTAGGGCGCAATATCAACCCCGATCAGGACAGTCGCAGTGGCGCTGTCGCTGGAGCGCGTTCCGATCAGAGCAACGTCACTCTCGACGGCCTCGATGACAACGATCAGCAAGGTGGCTATGCCTTCACCGGCATCCTACGATCCACACTCGACTCCACTGAGGAATTTCGCGTTACAACGACCGTGAGCAATGCGGACGCGGGACGCACTTCAGGCGCGCAGGTTGCGCTGGTCACCAAATCGGGCACCAACAGCTTCCATGGCTCCGCATACGAGTACAACCGCTCTGGAGCCGGCCACGCCAACGACTGGTTCAATAAGTCCGCTGAGCTTCAGTCCGGCTTGCCCAACAAGCCGGGCAAGTTGATTCGCAATACTTTCGGCGCATCTTTCGGCGGACCCATCTTCAAAGACAGACTCTTCTTCTTCGGCAACTTTGAAGGCCAACGCACCTCCGAAAATGTGCAAGTCACGGAAACTGTGCCATCGGTCGCTTATCGCAACGGACTGCTTGGCTATTGCGCGGACGCCGCTTGCAGCAACCCGGTGACGCTCACGACCGGCCAACTTGCTGCCCTTGACACACCGTGTGCGGGGCAAGGGGTATGCCCATGGGGGCCGGGCGCCGATCCCTACGTCCTTCAGATCTTCCGGCAATACCCAGTCCCGAATGGATTCGTAACAGGCGATGGCGTGAATGAACTGTCGTACAGCTTCTCGTCGCCTTATCCGGGAACGCTGAACACAAGCATTCTGAAGCTCGACTATACTCCGAGTCCTCACCACACTCTCTTTGTCCGAGGCAATCTTCAAAAGGACACGCAGGCTGGCGCGCTCGCGTTCCCCGGCCAACCGCCCGCAGATCAGTACATCGACAACACCAAGGGCGTCGCGGCAGGCGAAACCTGGACGGTCTCCTCGAACATTGTGAACGACCTGCGCTATGGCTACATCCGGCAAGGTAACAGCAACCGGGGTACGGGCCAGGGCGACTACGTCCAATTCCGCTTCCTTTCGCAACCAACGCCGGAAACACGCTCGTTGATCGTCAAAATACCCGTCCACAATGTTGTCGACAACCTGAGCCTGACCAAGGGTCAGCACACCCTGCAGTTGGGCGGCAACTGGCGTTTGATCTTCAACAATCGGGGAACGGACTTCAATTCGTACAACGCCGCCACGACCAATCCGTACTGGTATAGCGGATATCCGCCCACACCCGACATGCTTGGCCTTCCAGGAATCGACGCGGGTTTCAGCAACTCCTATCAAATCGACTACGGCAATCTCGTCGGAGGCATTCCCGAGGCGGAAACCTTCTTCAACTACAACCTCGTCAATCATGGTGCTTCGGGAGTGCTGCAAGGCGATGGGGCCTTCATTGAGCGCCACTTCAAGGCCAATGAGTTCGAGTACTACGCGCAGGACTCCTGGAGAGTGCGCAGGAATCTGAATATCACCTTCGGGCTGCGCCACACGATTCTGCAAACGCCTTACGAAACCAGCGGTCAACAGGTCAGCCCGACCGTGGATACACATGAGTGGTTCCTGAAGCGCGGCGAGGCGGCGGCACAGGGACAGGTGTACGAGCCGAATCTAACTTTTTACCCCAACGGTCCCGCGAATCATGCGCCCGGCTACTGGGCCAAACAGAAACTCAACCTCGCGCCTCGCCTGGCGATCGCCTACTCCCCCGAGAGCAAGACTTCGATTCGCGCGGGCTTCGGGATGTACTTCGATCACTATGGTCAGGGCATCGTAAAGTCCTTTGACCAGTACGGATCATTTGGCTTGACGACGCAGATCGACAACCCGGCGGGTGTCTACACCAACGAAGACGCCCCTCGCTTTACTGGCATTCACAACATCACCTACAACACCATCTGTACCCAACCGCAAACCGCCTCGTATCCTTATGCGCCTCCGTCCGGAGCCGGCTGCGGATTCGCGATCACCTGGGGCGCCGACAATCATCTCAAGACACCTTACGCCGAGGCATTCGACCTTTCGGTGCAGCGTGAGATACCGGGTGGATCCACTCTCGAGGCAAGCTATGTCGGAAGATTGGGCAGGCATCTGCTGCAGGCACTCGATATCGCCGAGCCCGTCAACCTCGCCGATCCAAAGTCCGGTATGAACTACTTCGAGGCCGGGTCGCAGCTTTCAGCACAGGTGGATGCCAATGGCGGCGATCCCAGTGCATCGGTCCCTGCGATTCCCTTCTTCGAAGATGTCTTTCCCCAGATGGCCAACCTCGACTACATGGGTGAGAGTGCGACCCAAGCCGCCTACACTCACGAGTGGGCGCCGTATCGTTACACCTACGGCGAGACTACCTCGTTGGCGGATATTGATTTCTATTGCGACTATGGCTGCCCGAATGGCACGCAATTCTGGCAAGGACAGTTCTCTTCTCTCTTTGCCTGGTCGTCCATCGGTACGAGCTATTACAACGCTGGCCAGCTCGTGCTTCGCCACCCGATGAAGAGCGGCTTGCAGCTTGACTTCAGCTACACGTTGTCGAAGTCGATTGACATGGGCTCCGACACCGAGCGCTCCACCGAGATCGGCACAACAGGAGCCTTCAGCAACATCATCAACTCCTGGAATCCGGGGTTGAACCGCGCCGTGTCCGACTTTGACACCAAGCACCTCATTACCGGCGATTGGGTCTACGCGCTCCCCTTCGGGCGATCGAAACGCTTCTTCGGGAGTGCCGGCCGCGTGGCCGATGCCATCATCGGCGGTTGGCAGTGGTCCGGTCTGAATCGCTGGACCAGCGGCCTTCCTTTTAGTCTGATCGCTCCGGGCTGGGCGACTGACTGGCAAGTGCAGGCATTCGGCGTGAAGACCGCGAAAGTGGGAGCTCATACGCACGTCGTCAACGGTGTTCCCGAAGCGCTCGATAACGCAGCAGCAATCAATGACGGCATCGAGGCCGGAGGCACGCCCATTCGCCTTCCCTATCCGGGAGAAGCCGGCGAGCGCAATGCGTTCCGTGGCGACGGCTATTTCGATGTGGACTCCGGCGTCTCCAAACGCTGGAGCTTAGGAGAACAGCGCGGAGTCAAACTGGCAGTAGAAATGTTCAATTTAACGAACTCTGTCCGATTCGATACGGATACCAACGGAACAACAGTCTACAGTTCTTCGTTGACCAACGAGCTCACCGGAGGCTCGCTCGGCGCCTACTCTTCCACGCTCTCTTTGCCTCGCGTCACGCAGTTCTCCTTACGGTTCGACTTCTGAAGCATCTGGGCCTCGTCGGCACAAAGCCGGCGCGGCCAAGTCAAACCCAGAAGATCGGCCTCTCGCTGTGTGTAGTAGCTAACCCGCGCATGCCTATATCGGCGTTGCGCGAAAGCCCTGTTCGTCGATCATGCTCTCGCCAGAAGCTCACGAATCCGCGCGTGATAGCTGCGGCTCATGGGGACTTTCCTTCCGTCCACCATGTGCACAACGAAGTCGCCCTGCGGTTCGGTGCGAACTTCTCGTACATACTTCAGGTTGACAATCGAAGATCGATGCACGCGTAGAAACGCGTGCGGGTCGAGCCGCTGCTCCATGGAGGTCATGGTCTCGCGAAGAAGATGGGTCTCGTTGGCCGCGCAAATCCGAACATAGTTCTCTTCAGCCCCGATCCAGCGGATATCGGTGACGGACAAGAACAGAATCCGGCCACGGGACTTGAACACGAGACGTGTCGTATAGCCGTTTTTCTCCTTCGGCGTCTTCTGCGTCCGCCCGGCCGAGAGCTCGGTCAGCTCGATCTGCTCGCGAACACGCTGGACGGCCCTTTGCAGGCGCTCAGCCGTGAAGGGCTTCAGCAGATAGTCTGTCGCCCGAATCTCGAAGGCCTGCAGGGCATACTGATCGTACGCGGTTGTGAAGATGACGTGGGGCACCGGTCGATCGGTGACGCGTGAGAGATGCTCTACGACCTCAAGGCCATTCATTCCCGGCATTTTCACGTCCAGGAACAAGAGTTGCGGGGCGGTTGTGCCGACCAGATCGATGATCTCCGCGGCATTCGAACCCTCCCCGATGACCTCGATATCGGGCTCGCCATCGAGCAGGAAGCGGAGTTTGCGCCGCGCGAGAACTTCGTCGTCTGCAATGAGTGTCTGTATCGCCATTCCAGTTCCGCCTTATCTGTTGAGTTATGAAGGCCGATGGGACGAATACCCGATGGACGCCTGTATGAATGCAGGCCTTATGCCACTCTCGTCGCGCGAAGATTGCCAATTGAATCAACAGCTTCTCGTTGGCCGCGTTCGGAGGCGCACGTAAGCTTTGTCCACTTTCCGCCGTCGAATGTCCGAAACCGAACACCTCACTGAACAGCGTTCGAGCCGGTCCCGACCCTGTTTCCTTGAAGAATCCTGCGTCCGGGTTCGCATTCCGGCCGAATAAGTGCTCCTTGCACCAAACCCGCCGGCTCCCTAATCGTCTGGCCTTTGCCTGCGCCCTGTTCTAACCTGAGGCTTCCCTCTTGCTGCACGGCCTATTTCCCCTTGCCGGCCGGGAGCGGCGATCGACGAGAAGGTCGAACGAAGTTGGTTCTAAGTGCCTGACAAGGGGTCTCGATGCATCTGCTCTTCCTCAGACGCTGCACCTGCGCGCCGTGTTTGATCGCATTGCTGGTTCTGAGCTGGTTCGCCAGCCCTGCAGCGCTTGCACAGAACGACATTCCCATCGGCGCTACTTACGTCTGCAATGGCGAACACATTTACGTGGAGAACTGCAACATCCGCGACACGTCCGACAACGGCACGTGCATGGTCGCCCATCCCGATCACCTGACACCGACCGGTTTGAACTCCTACACCTACGTCAAGCGTGCCGACCTCAAGAAGCTTCTGCCCACCTGCCAGCAGCCCTCCGCCAGGCAGGTTGCAGCGGCGAAAGCCTTCCAGCAGCGCCAGCAGGATATCTACAACGCCAACGCCAAAAAGGCCGAAGATCAGGTCAGCGCTTCTCAGACACCAGCCACGCAGGCTCCGAGTGCAATGCAGCAGCAGATGACCGCCAAATCGCCTGAGGAACACCAGATGAACCGCTGCATTTCCTCAGGGCGGCTGCCTGCCAGTTGCACAGGCAACGCGCTGCTCGGGGGATTCTCGAAGATGATCACGTCCGTGCTGCCGTCGGTCCCCGACCCGGAGAATGCGGAAGCCGGACCGGTAATGGCGGGCGTCTTCGTCGGAGCGGACAACTGGCGTCTCGATTTCATCGGCGGCGGCGTACTCGTAAACTGTGCCTTCCTCTCTCCCAATCAGGAAACCTACTCGCTCCGATTCGAAGGGGGCCGCACCGAGCTGATCGTCAATACCAAGCCCAAGGCGCTGGTCCTGACACTTCATCCTGATGGAAGCATCACCGGCCCCGGTCCGGTGACGATCAACGGCGTCGTTGCCAGCGGCTACCATTCCGGAGATCCAGTTCGGCCCGCGACCTACAAAGACTCGCTGAACAACTACTACGACTCTCAAGGCAACAAGATCGACAAAACCGCCGGCTACTCCACTTTCTCGCCGCGCACTGCAACCTGTCCCGCACTCAATCTCACCTCGAAGGGCGCCAGTGTCGGCATCCAGACCATGCAAACCGATCTATTGAAGACCATGTTCGGCGGCGATAAAGGCCCTCCCACGCCACCCGGCATCCGCATGCACGGCATCTACGCTGCGTCCACTGCAGCGTCCAGTTCTTCCCGGAGTCGGCCATTCTCGGCTGCGGCCCCGATGCGGCTCGCGCCTATCCCTACACCGTCGTCGCAGGCACTCCCGGCGCAGAGGTCAAAATCGACGCTCCGGATCGTCCTCTCGCTTTATCCATCCGCTCCGATAACACGCTCGATCCGGAACCAGCAGACCCCTATCAGGTGCATGGGCGATTCATCACCGGCCAGGATAACGACGACAACTTTACCTTCGCTCCCAACGAGTTGACCTGCGACCTCGCTCCGCTTGCACCGAGCAAGACGATCCCCGCGACTGGCGGAACCGCGACGCTCATGGCCGCGTCTCATCCCACCTCTCCGAACAATGGCGGCACGCTCTCGGTGCCGAACGCGCCTCTCGGCAATGCTGTGCTGTCCATTGTCTCCGGACTGGCCACGCCTCCAGGCGCCGTCAATCCTCTCGCCGGCCGTCCCCTGATCCTTCTCCGCTTCAGCTATGGCGATTCGCTCGCCCGCGGCGGCGTCAGTGTGCCTGCTGGAATCTCGCCCTGCAAGTACGCGGGCACTGCGTGTGGATCTCACTCGCCTGACTGTCCCAGAATCTCTCAGGCGATCCAGGCAAGCGCGGCCTCAGCCGCCCGCGCCGACGCGACCGGGAAAGCAACCCTTCCAGGCGTACCGCCCGGCACGTACTACCTGATGGTTTCGGCTCTTATCGACAAACAGCCACTCATCTGGGGCAAGCTGTCGAGGTTCATGCAGGACAGAACTCGATCACGCTCGACGAACACAACGCCACACCTCTGAATTGACCGACAGGCAAATTGCGGGCGGGTAGAGGCTTTCGCGAGCACGGCACCTCATTGATAGTTGCCAATCAGTACAAACGGCGCCCAATAGTAGGGCGACGCGTACTTTGTCTCTTGCCCCGTCGTTGTGCTTTCCGTCTCTACCTGAATGCCGCGTGCGGTCTTGTTACCCGCTGTGGCCGATTGGTGCAGAAGGGCAAGCTGGGCCTGACGCAGCGCCTCCGCTTTGCCCGCATCTGGATTCCTGATCCATCGCGCATAGAAGTCGCTCATGATGCGGCTCGTGCTCGCGTCGTTGACGTCCCACAGCGTGGCCAATACAGCCTGAGCCTCCTTCTGTTGTGCCACCATGCCCAGGCTGTCCATCTCGACTCCGTCTCGCGACCTGTAGTCCTTCGCCGTGCTGCAGGCAGACAGAGTCAGGAGTTGCGTTCCCCGAAATGCAACCTGCGAATTCTCCAAAGCCGAAAGATTCCACTCAAATCCGCTGGTATCTCCAGCCGTTTCCCCTCCGAGCAGCAGGAACGGCTCCTGCCCGTTGCCTGCCTGTTCGACGAAATGGCTCGCGATGTGGACCACGGAGAAGTCACCTCTGGCGCCGAGCTCTGTGGTCAGCGCAGCAAGCGTGAATTGGTCGTTGGGCAGAAGCCTGCCTTCCATCACGCCATGCGATTCGGGCACCGCCGGATCGTGAACCACTGCCTCCAGTTCCGGCATGACGCCCGGCAATGCGGGCAGGCCACCGAAGCTTTTCGACAGCCCCATTGCGAGCACGCGAGGCTTCTGTCCCTTCGCCATCGGAGCATCCGTCATGTGGCCGTAGCTCTCTGGGGTAAACAGCACATTTCTGAACCGCTCGATCACGTAGTGCTGCCCGTCGTAGAGCGAGCCCATCGGAACATAACGCAGAGCATCGTCCAACGACCAGAGAAGGACTGGGACCCTACTCCCCGCTGCCGCCAATGCATCCAGTTCTAGTCTCATCGGGGCCACAAGCATGTTGTAGAGCTCGCCGAGCTGCGGCCGCGGTTCTCCGGCCCGAGAGGCAAGCAGGTCGCGCACCGCAAGAGCCTTGGCGCGCAGTTCCGCAGGCGCGACGGGCAGTTCGACTTTCTTGCGAGAGTCAGCGCTCACCAGGATCAAATAGACATGCTTTTGACCGAAAAGAACGCGAATACCCATTGCGTTCGGCCCCAGTTTGGAGAGCGTGCTCTGCAGAAAGCTGGAGACCTGCGTCGTTCCATCCGAAGCGCTGCCGGAATCCGTCCTCAGGGCGGAGACGATCGTCCTTCCAAAGCGATCGAGAAACTGCGCGAATTCCGCGCTCTGTTTCTCAATGCTGGCATCCAGAGACTGCATCTGGCGTTCTTCGTCTGCAGTGCGCGATGTTTTCGCCTTTAGCAAGGCGTTCTGCAGGATCAGGCCCTCCAACACGAATGCCTGTTTTTCGGGATCGCCTAGCTCGGCTTCCACGATCTGCTGCGCCTGGGTCAGCTTCACCCCCTCTTGCCGTGCTGCGTTGTCAAGAGTTGTAGTTCGAACAACGCCCTTCAACTCCTGTTCCTTGAGCAAGTCCAGAATCTGCTCTGCTTCGCCCAGCCGATTCTGCTGGATTAGCAACTCCGCAAGGATGCGATAGGTCTCGGCCTTCGACTCCGCGAACGCTGCCTGGAGATCCTTTTCAAGCCCGGCGAGATTCGCACGAATCTGCTGATAGGAGTTGACCGCTTCGTATCCGAAATAGATGGCCGATTGCCGCTGGTTGTGATTGCGAAAGCCCATCATCATCAGGGTCTCGATACCGCCTTCGAGATCGGGGTCGCGTGCATCACGCGCTCGATAGAGTCCCGCCATCGCGGCCGCCAGCGCTCTCTGTGTCTGTCCTTGAGCGCCGTAGATCTTGCTGATGCTGCTCAGCGCCAATGCTTCTCCACGACCGGACTTAACTTCCTGCCAGAGGGGAAACGACTCGTAATCAGCCTGCAACGCGGCATCGAGTTTGCCCTCGTCGTAGGAAAGCCTTCCGATGTTCATCAGCGTCAGGGCTTCGCCGCGGCGGTTTCCCACTTCGCGCCAGATCGCCAGTGCCTGGTCGTACGAGTCCTCCGCCTTTGCGTTCTCATGCAGTTCGGCGGCGACGCGCCCCATATCGTTCAGTGTCAGCGCCTCTCCGTTGCGATTGCCTACATCGCGCCAGAGCGGCAGCGCTTCCTGCAAATCATCGAGCGCAGTCTGCTTCTGTCCGAGGTCGGCGCTGCCTCTGCCGAGATTGGTGAGCGTGCTGGCTTCACCTTGCCGGTTGCCAATCTCACGCCAAATCTCCAGCGCCTGGTTGTACGACGTCAACATCTCCTTCATCTGTCCAAGATCGGTATATGTGCGGCCCATGTTGTTCAGGGTCAGTGCTTCTCCACCGCGCTCACCCACTTCACGCCAGATGGCTAAAGCCTGAGTCAGATACTTCAGCGCTTCTGTACCCCGGCTCGTGTCGAGATAGACCTTGCCGATGCCGTCCAGCGCGCTGGCCTCGCCGCTGCGCCCGCCCACTTCGCGCCAAATGGTCAGGCCCTGGTCAAAGAGATCCAGAGCCTTGTCCTCGTCGGCCAGGTCCGAGTAGGCACGGCCCATGTTGGTCAGCGTGGACGCTTCGCCTTGCCGACTCCCAATCTCGCGCCACACGGGCAGAATCTGATTGAAGAGATCGAGCGCCTTGTCTTCCTGCCCGAGGTCCGTGTAGATCCGGCCCATCAGATTCAGAGACTGCGCTTCACCGGCGCGGCCATGAAATCTGCGCTCAATCTCCAGCGCATCATTCAAGTCATCAAGCGCCTTCTGGTTCTTCCCTTGCTGCCGATAAAGCGAAGCAAGCGAATTCAGCTCGATCGCTTCGGTCCTGAAATCTGCCACTGGCTGGCGAGCTCGCGCTTCAGAGAGATTCTGTTCATGCTCCGCGATCTGATCGGCGAGGGAGGTGCGCTGCGCGTGGCCGGACATTCCCGCGCTGAGGATCGCGAAGGCCATCCACGCAGTTGCACGGGCAGCGGTCAGGGCCGCACGGCAAGTGCCGAGCGAATTCGATCCAGGTTTCAGCTCAACTCTCCGGCGGGCAGTGGCGGCACCAGCATGTTAGGTCAGGCCACGCGGCCAGGCAACTGCGATTTGGCCAACCAACTGTCAAAGCAGAGTCAAAGTGAAATCGCGTCCTGAAGCGACCGGACAATGACAAGCCGTGCCGCGCGATCACCGGAATCGGACTCTCATCGCCGTAGAGACAGTCAATCTCTAGAACCCCATTTTGCATGGATATGCGCCGGAAGAAAGTCGAGATTCGGTGGTAAGTGGGGCTTGATGGATCTCCTCACCGAGGGATTCGTACTGGTCGGAAGCGAGGTAATCGACGTGAGCCCGAATGGCGGCGCGCCAGCGAATACGCGCAGCTTCGATCGAACCGAAGTTGTATCCATGGAACCAGCCGTTGCAACTTAGCTCATGCTCCGTTGCGCCATCGAGCGTGTAAAAGCGAATCCAAAGTCCGTTCGCATGCGCGCGATCGACGAGGGCCCTCAGCCGATCCATTTTTTCCGGTATCCAATCGCCGGCATGAGGCTGACCGCCTGCCTCAACCACTTTCCAGGGATTGTTCCACCAACGGCGATAGTTGGTGGCCCTCTCGGCACCGAGGACTTCAGGAGCGGCCTGAGGGTCTTTTCCCTCCGTATGGATCGCGCCGAAATCAAGGACTCGCTCTTCGGGCCCAAGCTGGTCGTAGAAGACAGCCTGCTGCGCATCCGCCTCTCCTGAGAGAACCAGAATTGGCTTGATGTCCAGCGGCTGCACGGTCCGGATATCGGATCCCTTCGGCGCCGAAGTAATCCACGATTCATATTTACGCAGCAGTGCGAGCACAGCAGCCAGATGCGCCGGCTTGTTGTCTTTGAAATCGAGATTGAGCGTGATGAGGGGCCAGTCGCCATGGTTGCCATCGCGCAATGCCTTCTCCACGATGGGGCGCACGCGCTCGAAGAAATACTGCTCCATCGTCGGTTCACGCCCGCTCACAGGTTCCCCGTGGGTCACGACGGACCAGCTTCGGCCGGTCTTCGGATCGGTGTACCAGGCGAGATCCTGCTCGATGGCAAGCGGCGTTCCGGCAGACAAAGCGCGATCGATGCGATCGCTCCACCATTCAAAATAGGGGTAGCAATTGTGCGCGTCCATGAGCGTGCGTGCGCCCGGTTGCGGCGCCTTCTGCGCAACGCCGGCTATGGAGAGAAGGGCGAGGGAGAGAGAGATGAGAGCGAGAATCCACAGTCGGCGCATGGTTTTTCCCTAGTGAGCTTCAAAGTTGATGTAGATCGGATTGGAGAAACATGAGGCTTCCGTTGGCGTCTCGAACCTCCGCACGGATCCAATGACGGTTGCCGTCACTGATCCAGCTCGAGGCCAGCGTTTCATTGCCGATGCCGGTGGCGAGCGGAGGCAGTACCGGCCTCTCCTGCCCGTCGAGAAAGAGATGGATTGTGGCACGCGGGCATGCCATGACATGGACGCGGACCGTAACCGAATCGCCGGCGGCCACATGGATCGTGTCGCCCATCGATGTCCACTGCTGATCGGCCCCATCGGGTCCCGTGGAATCGCGGGCTTCAAGATCGATGACCTTGTCCTTGGAGCCGGTCAAATCGATAAACACCCGACCACGCCGGATGCCTTCCAGGATGTCAGCCACCGAAAGCTCGCTAGCTTCGATCACCGTGGTGGGCCAGCCGATTGCGCCGGCCGTACCGGCCTGCTCGGGAGCGTTGTGGTTGTCGCTCCCGCCGATCGCTGCAAGATGAAATCCCTTTCCCGTCTCGCGATCCCAAACATCGGCGCTTGAAAGAAATATCCGCCCTCCATTGACGACTTCAACGCCGGTCGAGACTCATATCGACAGGGGTGGGCGGCTCCCATGCGCAGCCCATGCAGAACTCACTCCCGGGCGAATCGGCATGGTTGATCGAGGCGATGCCGCCCTTTGCACGAACCTCGCGCAGGATCTGGTTGATGTCGCGTCCATCGTGCGCGACCGCGCGGTAGTCGATGTACTCCGTGACTCCGAAGATGTTGAAGTGGCCCCAGAACGTCGTCATCTCTCGTCCCGAGATGAGAAGGAGACGATCGAAGTAGGGCTGCAATTCGCGCATCGCATTGTATTGCGACATCGCGTTGTGATCGGTAACCGCAATGAAGTCCAGGCCTCGAGACGCGGCCGTCTGCGCAGTAAAGAATAATGGACAAGGCACGGACACGCCTGACTGGCTGGCACAACCGCCGTCGCTGTGCGCGTCGTGCATGTGCAGATCGCCGCGATACCAGCGCTTTCCGGTTTCGAGCGGAGATGACGTAAAGCTCTGGTCTTCCAGTTTGCTGTTAAAGCGGATTTCCGCTCTGTAGGTTGAATCCTCGCTCGCGCGAATGTTTGGGACCGAAATGAGCAGCTTCCATTTTCCCGCGGGAATCGGGCCGGGAAGATACGACGAAGTTGCGTCCGATTCACTCAGCGTGAAGTGGGTCTTGTTGCCGCCGCTGTTGCCTCGGAACCTTTCCGGGTCGGCAATGCCGAGATCGAGTGCGGTCTTGCGCTCTTTGCCGGAGTAGGAGAAGTCGACGCTGATGCGATGAATGCCGGCCGGAACATCGAAGGAGACCTCGAAATAGGTCTTATTCTGGGTTCCTGCGACCTTGCCTTCGAGGACAATATCCGGACGGGCAGTTTGAGCAGGAAGGGGAGGGCCACCAATGGAGAGAAAGAAGAAAAACGCCAGGACAATTCGGATCTTCAAAGGAGCTTCCTTGAATGAGGTGGACCCGATCGACACGAGCTTGCGCCTTTCGGGTCCGTTGGATCACTAGAAGTTGAGGCGCAATGCAAACTGCATGACACGTGGGTCAGCCGAAAGCGACGTTATGGAGGCCACGCTCCCGCTGCTGGCGTTTCCGGTGGGCTGGCCGAAGACCGGGTGATTGGCCAGGTTGAAGACTTCCCAACGGACTTCGGAATTGACACGCTCCGTGAATGGAATTGTCTTGAAGAGCGCGAAGTCGAACAGCTGGGTTTCCGGACCCACCAGAGTATTGCGCCCCACGTTGCCGATCGTGTAATTCCCTGGATCCGCATAAGGCGTCGCGCCGCTTCTTCCGCAGGCCGTGTTCTTGCTGTCATAGAACCAGCACGTTTGCTTCTTCACGTACTGGATGGGCGCCGTCTGGTTGGGCACCGACGTCGCAAACCCGTACGCATCGAGCAGACTGCTTTCGCTGGACCACGCGGCCTGAAACGGATGTCCGCTGTAGAAGGTGTAGACGCCGGAAGTCGTCCAATTGCCCAGAGCCCAGGCTGCCGGGCCGGTCTGCAGCATCGGTTTGTCGTGGCCGAAGGGAAGCTCATACACATAGCTGGCGGAAACACGGTTGCGCACATCGAAGTCGCTGTTGCCGTACCATCCACCGTAGTTGCGTCCATTGGGAGCATCGCCGGAGTTGGTCTCCAACTCCTCCGGCGAGTTGTCGAGCGAGTGCGAAAAGGTGTAGGCGGCACGCACGCTGAGCCCATTGTGCATCACGCGAGTGAGGCTTGCTTGTAGTCCGTCGTAATTGCCATGTCCGACGGGGTCAGTGAATTCCACTTCCCCAAAATCCGGATACGGAACGGTACCGCTCGGTGCGGTCGAGCTGGTGACCACCTGATTGCCTGAGATTTCAACTTGATTGTAGTTGCGCAGCACATCCAGATTGTCGGAGTGGGTTCCTACGTAGTCCACTTCGCCGAGCCACGCAGGCGTGAACTGCCGTTGCACACCGAAGCTCCATTGCTGGACCATCGGCACGCTGATGTTGGGATTGATGGAACGGATATGGAAATTCTGGAGCTGGTTGAAATTGATGGTGGCGGGGTCGAGGAAATTCGAAGGGAATCCCACAGATGGCTGGATCACCGGCTTAGTATTGCTGGCGATGGTCTTGTTGATGAGGAAAGGCGGGTTCTCCGAAAGCTGATCTTCGCTCCCGATCCGCTCGAGTGACGTGTAGTAGATGCCGAATCCGCCACGCAGAACGGTGCGACTGTCCACGCTGAAGGATGCGCTGATACGGGGCCCGAAGTTTGTTGTGTTGGGATTCACGAGCGCCCGATTGCTGAGAGAGCCCGAAGACGCAAAGACCAGCGAGCCCGGTCCAGCCGGATTGAAATTCGCCAGCCGGTTCTGGCCCTCCACCGCAGGCGCGGCAAAGTCGTACCGCAGGCCGAGATTCAAAGTGAGCTTCGGAGTAATCTTCCAGTCGTCTTCCGCGAAGCCCGAGGCCATCCACAGGCGTTGGTCGATGAAGAATACGTTGGTCAATTGCGTATACTCGGTGGCTCCGAGCAAACCGTCCCCATAGGAGAGCCCGCCAGTAAAGATCCCAGTGAAGGTCAGGTCGCCGCGCGTCCGGGCTCGTCCTGAAAGATGTTGCGCATGGGCAGAAAGACAGTCGCGCCGAATTTCAGATTGTGGTTGCCCTTCGTCCAGGCCAGCGTGTCGTTGTATTGATACAGCATGGGGATCTGGCGCTTGGGCAAGAAGTCGGGTGAGCCGAGGAATGTCTTGTTGCTGAAAGTGGTCAACGGAACACCGCCGCCGATCGCGGGATTGTTCGGGATGCCAGGAAGAAAACTGCCGGCGTTTTGCGAAAGCCCGAATGGCTGCTGTTGTGCATAGGAGAAATCGCGCACCCAGCCGAAGCGGAAGTCGTTCACCATGGTTGGGCTGAGGATGCGCGTCCAGCCCAACACAAGGCTCGCACCTTTCAGAATCTGATTGCCCCAGGCGGACGTGGAGGTCCCATCGGCGAGACCACCGAAGTAACCGGGGATATCGCGCGTCCGGTTGAAATAGTTAAATCGCCCGAAGACTGTGTCGTTCGCCGTAGGCGTCCAATCTGCGCGCCCATCGTAGCTCGCGTTGAAGTCGGTGAGTGCGCCGGTACGGGAGAAGTTGTTCAACTCCGGATAGTTCGCGCCGCCATTCTTGAAGTTCGACTCCGGAAAGAGCGCCATCAGCGCGCTGACCGTCGTGTCGATGCGATTGGCGGGAATCTGGTTATTCGCGAACGCGGTGCAGCCGCTCTTCACGTTGTAGGGGGTGGCGCAGGTGAGCGGATCGTACACGGTCGGATACGCTGCGACTCCGTCAGCCGCCGCGGTTGCCGGGCTGAAGTCACCGACGCGCTCGTTGTCGAGCGGCACAGTGGAAATACGCGACACGCCTTGCTTGACGCGCGTGTCTTCGTAGTTGAAGAAGAAGAATGCGTGGTTCTTTATGATCGGTCCGCCGATGCTGCCGCCGAATTGATTCTGGTTATCTTCGGCCTTCTTCGCGAGCGTTTGCTTGGAGAAGTAGTCGAACGCGTCGAAGTATTGGTTGCGGACGAACTCATACGCAGTACCGTGAAAATCATTTGAGCCGCGACGCGTGTTCACCGAGACCACGGCGCCCGGAGCTCGGCCGTACTCCGCCGAATAGGGGTTGGTGATGACGTTGAATTCGGCAATAACGTCGACGGAAGGATGGGCGGCTTCCGTGCTGAGCTCCTGCACATTCTCGGAAAAGGTGTTGTTATCGATGCCGTCAAGAATGAAGTTGTTCTGCAGAGTGTGTACGCCATTCACATTGAAGTCGCCGGTTCGGCCCGCAGATGTTGCGCCGCTCTGATTGGTATAACGATTGATCTGGACACCGGGAACTGTGCGCAGCAGATCGTCCCAGTTACGCAGAAACAGTGGAGTATCCGCGATCGTCTCCGTGGTCACCAGGGTGCTGATGGACGCATCATCCTTCGACAGAGAGTCTGCGGCAGCTGTCACTTCGATCGTCTGGTCGGTGGAACCGACGCGCAGATGGAAGTCGGCGCGCGAATGGAAGCCAACGTTGATCGTCTCGGTCTCTTTTTCAGTCGTGAATCCGCTTGCCTCGACCGTCAGGCTGTACTGTCCGATGGGCAGATCCGGGAAGACATAGTCTCCATCCGCGGCCGTCTTTACCACACGGGTGTAACCCGTGGCTTCTTCCTTCACGGCTAATGTGGCGCCGGGCACCACTGCTCCTGAAGCGTCCGTGACCTGGCCGGAGAGAGTGCCGGTGTTGACCTGGGCTTGAGCGATTGATCCGGAGAGAAGGCAGAGTATCGCGGAGAGGCAGAACAGCGTGCGGAAAGCCTGTGCTCGGCTACTCATTCGATCGGCAAAAAGGCCAAGACACATTCCTATCGTCTTCATGAGGCGCTCCTTTGATAGCTTTTCCTTCGTTTTGGGGAAGAAGCCTGGTTCATGCTAGGAGAGGGTCTTTCGTCATGGAAGCGTGTAAAGGAGACGACACCCGGGTATACACGGGCTCAGAACGGACTCATGCGCCTGATAAATCGAGGATTTCGACCGACATGAAAATCTGACGAATCAACCCCCGTGTGCACAAAACGCGGTGCGCACAATTCATTGCGCATTCACGAGCGGACCGTATTCTCGGGTTGAAAGCGCGACCATTCCAAGCAATTCCCCGAGCACCGGAGTGAAACAATCTGCAACCATACGAGACCGGCAGTCTTCTGCCGCAACATTGGAACCTGAGAGTGAGTCGCTGCACAGCGATCCACGTTGGGTTCTGACACAGAGGATTGTTGCCGGACCGCACTTTGCGCGGTCGCCCCTGCTGTCGCATTTCCTGCTTTATGTCGTGTCGGAGATGTTGGCCGGGAGACCCGATCCGATCAGCGAGCACCGAATTGGCGTCGCGGTCTTCGGGCGGCCTGCCTCTTATCGCACTGACGAAGACAACATCGTCCGCAACTATGCTCGTCAATTGCGCAAGAGGCTGGCCGAGCACTTTGCGGGAACTGGTCGAGGCGAGCCCCTGCGCATCCGTATTCCGGTTGGTGGATATATTCCGTCCTTCATCAACGCCGTGAGCATCCGGCTGGACGAAAAGACTGCTCTGGATGCGCCAACAGTGGCCGGACCCTCATCCGAGCCTGTCCGGCAAAGAGACGCTGGGCCAGACGGTTCAGAGAACGGCTTCTGGAGAAGCCCGGCTTTGCGCAGCAGGCTCGTGCTCGTATGCGCATGCGCTCTTCTCGTGGGCTTGAGTTACCTGGCAATCTACCGCATCGTTCGGCACAGAGCCGATGGCGATGCGAGTCGCGTGCTGTGGAGAGCGCTCCTTGCCGGATCAGCGAGCACGTATATCGTGCCCCCTGATGCCGGATTCAATCTACTCGAAGATATGTCGCGCCGCTCGGTACCGCTTGCCAGCTACATCAAGGGAAACTTCGCCGATATGCCGCTCGCCAGCGTCAACAACCACACCGACCAGGATCTACGCACCCAACAGTACACCGATTTCGTCAGCATGCAGATCGTCGCGACCGTCGCGCGTCGGCCGGAGTTCGACCCCCACCGCGTTCTGTTGCGATTCCCTCGAGATTTGCGGCTGGACGATTTGAAAGCTGCGAATGCCTTGATCATCGGTTCGGTCAGCGCCAATCCATGGGCGGCACTCGTCGACTCGAACGCCAATTTCAGAATCGTGCCCAGCCAGGACATGGAGAGTGCTGCGATCGTCAACAGCAAGCCTCTGCAGGGAGAAGCCCCCTTCTATGCAAGCCACTGGAACGAGCCAGCTCACGAGACCTACGCGTTGATTCTCTTCTTCCCCAACTTGGATGCGAGCGGCCATCTGCTGGCTGTGGAAGGACTCGATGTCGCCGGCACGGAAGCGGCCGCAGAACTGCTCTTTCTCGGCGATTCCATCGCCCCCATCCTCAAGAGCGCACAGCGCGCCGACGGAACGCTGCGACCTTTTGAGATATTGCTCCGCTCAACAAGCATTCAATCGAATGCCGCAGGCACACAGATCATCGCCAGCCGCTTGCATTAACTCGACACGCGCAGCCACGGGACAGAACGAAACTGACCCACTTGATCCTACCGCGCGATGCGCAACGCTTGCCGCCCTCCGGAGATGGAATGCCTCTTCGGCGCCGAGGAAGGCGATGACCGTCACATCGTCGATTCGCTTTGAACGACTCGCACCAGCGAGACTTGAAATACACCGAGTTCGCTCGCGAAGCTCACCGTTGTGAATTGATGGGTTTCAGACTAAGTCCCTTCATATCAGTACAAACTTTAGTAAGCACCGGTCGAAGCGTGCCGTGTTCCCCGAATTGATCTCATCGAAACCTCATCAACGGGGGCCTTCGCCGCCGACCCAGATGTGGCGAGTCGCAAATGGCCAAATACAGAGACCTCGCTGTAAGGGCCTTGAGAGTACGACCCCTTGCACGCGAGTTCGTCGCAGGTCGGTCTCAATATTGGATGGAAGGAGCCGGGCACAATCTACCGAGCCCCCTAGGCAACGCTTGCCCGAGTGTTGCTGTTTACTCGCTGCTTTCGTTCCGGTTTGTCAGCAGAGTGGATTCTTCATACCCGAGGCGTTGGACAGATGCACCATCAATCGAGTGCATGAACTTCTCAGGCGCAACTGGATTCTGCCCTCCGTGTAGCCGATATCGAGATCAGAATGCGTGAAGATGACTTAAAGCATGCCCAAGGCCCTGGATTCTTGCTCGCTGCATTGCCTCAATGAACTAACATCCGTAATGAAAAGTGAATCGAACTACAGCGGGACCGGGGCCAGATGGATGACAGGTGAGAGAGTTCCTGTCGGAGATTGACGTATGGATTCTGATTCTTTCGGGGCCACAGAGCAGAATATTGCAAGCGATGATATGGGTACGCTGCGCTACATGGCTCGGCAGCCCATCCTCGATCTCCACGGAAATGTGCACGCATATGAATTGCTTTTCCGCAACGGCTTGACCAACGCGTTTCAAGGCGACATAGAAACAGCAACCTACACGACAGTGGACAATGCCGTGATGTTCGGGCTCGAGTATCTGACCGCCGGACATACCGCGTTTGTCAATTGCACCGGCAAGATCCTGCTCGAAGAGATTCCGAAGGTTCTCCCCCCTGCGATGACGGTGATCGAATTACTCGAAACAGTCGAGCCAACGCCCGAGCTTATTGAGGTTTGCAGACAGCTCAAGTCTCTCGGATTCCGAATAGCTTTGGACGACTTCATCTGGGAGCCGCGGCTTGCGCCTCTCGTCCAGTTGGCAAACTACATTAAGGTGGACCTGTTCCAGGTCGACCACGAACAACGGCTCAAGCTCATGCAAGATCTCCCTCGGAATTCGGCGACGATGGTCGCCGAAAAGGTGGAGACACAGGAAGAGTATCGCCTGGCGCGCGAGGAAGGTTTCAAGCTTTTCCAGGGATACTATTTCTGCCGGCCCGAGATGATGGCCAAACGCAGCATCCCTGCGAATACCCGGTTTCATCTGGAGATTCTGCAGCAACTGCTCAATGACCCGCTGGATCTGAAGCGCCTGGTCCCGCTTGTCGAGAGCGATACGTCTCTTGCCTATCGTCTCCTGCGATTGGTCAACTCGGCAGGCTTCGGAATCCGTCGTGAAGTGCAGTCCATTCATTCGGCGCTGGTAATTGTGGGCGACGATGCCTTCCGGCGCATTGCAACTCTGGCCATCGCCAGCCAACTGAATGCGTCTCGGCCTGCGGAAATCCTCCACACCGCACTCGTTCGCGCTCGGTTCTGTGAAATGGCCGCGCCGCTTTGCCAACTCAACTCGACCGAGCAATATCTGCTTGGGATGATGAGCCTGTTTCCCGCCATGTTGCAGGTGCCGATCGATCAGATCGCGCCCATGCTTCCACTGCGTCAACAGATTCGTGAGTCTCTGAGCGGAATGGCCCACCGAGAACGCCTCGCGCTCACCTGGCTCGAGTCCCATGAGCGCGGAGACTGGCCTTCTAGCGACAAAATTGCCAATGACCAAGGCATGGAGAGCGAACCAATGGTTCAGATTTACGGAGAAGCCGCTCGCTGGGCAGACGCAGCGATTCAAGCAGCCGGCTGACTCTCCTCATTTCAGAGGATGCATCCCAAAGGCAAGAAGCCGTTCGGCCGTGCCACGGTCCGTAATCAACACGTTGATCCATTGGCCTCGTAGTGCTGCCAGAATTGCCGGCGTCTTTTCCTTACCTCCAGCGATTCCAACCACCCGCTTGGCGCGCTTGAGTTCCGCAAGTTGGATACCGATCACGCGCTCTGCCAGCGGAGATTCGATGGGCCGACCATTTTGGTCAATGAACTGGAAGCAGATGTCGCCAATTGCCCCCTTCCTCTGAACCTGTTCAACTTCCTTGTCTGAGAAAATGTTGCCGCTGCTTGCCAGCAGGTCGGAAGCACGCAGCGAGCCGATGCCGACGAGTGCAACATCGATGCCGGTAAACCACTTTGCAGCATCCTGAAATGCAGGATCCTTGGAGTACTGATTTCGCCTGCGACGATCCCACAATTGCCGGAGCCTGAAGTAGTACGGGCGACGCTCCAATCAGGCTCGCAAGACGCTGCGCAAGCATTGTCGCTTGATAGGTGCAGTTGCCCAGCGACGATCCGAGACCCGCGACGCGGTCAGCTGATCATAGGCAAACGTGGTCTGCACGTTGTTCGGATGGGTCACCGAGCCTATTGAGTCTGTCGTAGGTATAGGCAACCGGATGCTACTTAACTCGTTGATTGTAGGTGGGAAAGAATGGTCGGGGAGAGAGGATTTGAACCTCCGACCCCCTGGTCCCGAACCAGATCAAAGGAGCTATTGAATTCTATTGAAATCTTGTGCGATTAAGTTATTTGATTGAATGGTTTGCAGTGGCACCTTGGAAAGCTGTGGTTTTGCGTTGTCTTCGGGTGCTTCAACAGCTACGTTTTCGACTACAGATCGCCGAGACTTCCGTAGCTTCTAACATCGCTTCTTCAGTCCCCGCCCGCGGCGCGATCACTGAACACAAGCCGGTCGGGTCGAGGACTGGCGCGGTGTCCCGTAGGTCGGGCCTAGCTGTTTCTCCCCGTTTCCTCTGGGAGTGCCTCAATAGCCAAACCGTGAACCCGTCTCCAGCCCCCGCCACATCGCACCCAGCGTGCGGATTTCCCGCACTGGGCGCACCTGTTTGCTTCGTGTCAAGATTTATGTGACCTATGGTGCTAGAGCGACTTTCGCGCCTGACCATCGACGGAGTTTGTAATCGTTGAACAAGCCCAGTCGATTGTAGAACCATGCGCTACTCCACCGCTTCCAGCCCAAGCCTCTTTGTCCCCGGGCACGCATCAGATGACGCCTGACTTTTCTCTCTACCCATTCTTTGACCAACGTGAAACAAGGAGTCGAATGCCCAACCCGGAAATAGTTCACCCAGCCACGCAATATCGGATTGATCCTCTCAATCACGATTTCTACCGGCCAACTGATGAACTGTTGGAAGATTCCCCTGAGCTTTGCAAACAGCGCCGTACGCTTCTTCAGTCTTGGCGCATAGTGGGGCCGCCACTTCTTCCGAAGGCTAAGTACACGCCGAAATTCAAACCCGAGGAAGCCGAAGCTCTCTCCCTTCGCCAGATCAACCATCCGACTCTTGTCTTCATTGATCTCAACGCGTAGTTTCGCAAATTCCTCGCGCAGACGTTTGTTAATCGCCATTACAAGCCAGTCACTCTGCCGTTCGGCATCGATCAAGATCACCATGTCATCCGCAAATCTTGCGTACTGAACCTTGGTTGCCTTGCCCCTTCGCGTTGTGTCCGCCGCCTTCTCCAGCATCCGGTCTACCTCGTTCAGATAGAGGTTGCTGAGCAGCGGTGAAATCACACCGCCCTGAGGAACGCCTTTCTTCCCGGTCGCCTTCAGAATCATCTTGAGCAAATGCATGACCGCATCATCCTGGACTCGCCGCGCCACTTTCTCTAACAGCAGAGAGTGCTGCACGTTATCGAAATAGGAGGCTAAATCCAAATCAATGATGCGCGTCTTCTCTTCAACGATCGCTCGAGCAACACGGGCCACGGCTTCATGCGCCGTCCGTTTTGGTCGATAACCAAACGAACCTGCCTGGAAATCCGCTTCAAAGACTGGCTCCAGGATGAGCTTTAACGCACCCTGAACCACTCGATCACGGATTGCGGGAATCGAAAGGACGCGGACCTTCTTTCCCCCGTCCTTTGGAATCTCCTTCTTC